>Ga0081479_107433_pt1 | contig 113889 bp, 109 predicted proteins | sample MamHotmetagenome_FD_70984 | JGI IMG/M metagenome (GOLD analysis project Ga0081479, IMG submission 70984) | Hot spring cone microbial streamer communities from Mammoth Hot Spring (Liberty Cap Streamers), Yellowstone National Park, USA - T=72 v2... | ecosystem: Environmental > Aquatic > Thermal...
ATTATTTCAGATGTTGCTATAAAGGAGCCATTTTCGGGGACGATGGAGGACAATAGTTTTGAGATAGTGACGCGAGGACGTAAGCCCATCCGACGAGGGATAAGCATAGAGGAGTACCCATCGGGAGATATGAACTTTTGGATACATAGCAGTTTAAGTCCGGCAGCTTTTAATTTTATGTATAACATCAGTGGAGGGATGCCAAAGAAACTAGCATCTATTAATAAAAATGGGGATGTATATGTCAGTGGCAAAGTGGGTGTGGGGATCACGGATCCTCGTTCTCCTTTGGAAGTTAAATTACCTGCGGGGGTCCTTTATTACTCACGGGTGGCCACCTTTAAAAGTCAGGATGGGAAGAACAATGTTTTCATAGTTCCGCAATTATGTTCCTATGGTTACAATCCTTTGTCAAGCACGGGGGATATAGGTATTTTTTGGACGGACAGCAAAGGTTCAGGTCAGAAAAATGAAAATGCTGGTTTTGTGCTAGCACCGTGGAGCGAGCAGAGAGTAGGTATTAAGATTACGAAGGAGGGTAAGGTAGGCATTGGAATTGCCGAGCCTACAGCTACATTGGCAGTAAATGGCGATGTTTATGTAGTAGATAAGCTGGGAGTAGGAATAGATTTAAAAAATGGTAATCCTAAGAATTACAGGTTAGCAGTGAACGGCATCATGGGAGCCAAGGATATATACATTGAGGTAGATGAAACCCCTTGGCCTGATTATGTGTTTGATAATAATTTTGAATTAATGTCTTTGTCGGAGCTAGAAGCATATATAGCTAAACACAAACATTTGCCAGATTTGCCTTCGGCGGGTGAAGTCAAGCAAAATGGCCTTTCCCTTGCTGAGATGAATGCCCTGTTGGTAAAGAAAATAGAAGAATTAACCCTTTATATAATTGAATTAAACAAAAAACTAGAAAGCTATGAAAAAAATCGGTAAATGGATGGTAGTATTTGCATTATTGATCTTTTTATTTAGTTGTAAAAAAGAAACTTTAGGAGAATATAATGGTTTATATTTGATAAATATGACAAATGATACTTTTATAGTTGTTTCTAATTGGTACTACATAGCCTCTATAAAAGAGATCATGTTTCCAAAGGGTCTACTTCTTTTTTCCTGCAGTACTTTCGACAAGTGTAGAGGTGTAGATTCTATATTTATCTACAAATACCCTGATACCACTCATGTGTACATAAGGTTTAAATACAATGAAGAACCTTATAATTATAAGTTAAATTGTTTTGATAGAAATAATTGGGTGGATACCCTATTTTATACAAGAAATGTCAATACCAATGGTGTAGAAACATACCATATAATGAAAGTATCCGTGTTTAAAATAGAAAAGGATAAAATCATAAATCCATAAGGTATGAGAGCAAGGTTAATTTTGATATGTTTATGGTATAGTTGTGTCCTGTTGGGTCAAGATACATTGTTTAATGAGGCGAAGTATTGGGTATGGCGAGATAGATTAGTAAATGACTTCATGGTACCTAATTATACAGGTGATATGGCTCATGATGGAAGAGGGATAGTGTTTAATGAGCGAGGCCTTTATAATTGGTATGTTTATCGTTTTGGTGGTTTTGATATAAGCGATGAAGGTTTTGAACTTGGGAAATACCTCATTGTATTAGCCACGGAGTGGCGTTTATTGTATAACAGTGGTTTACCCACTAAACAGACGGAAGCAGAAATTTATTGGGCACTAAAAACCATTGATCGGCTTGATTTTAATGCGGAGCATCATTGGTGGTATTTTTGGTCAAAAGGACAGAACGATTGGGGAGGGCTTATAGATGGTTTTATGATACGAGATGATGTGTACACAAATTTTTTATGGTATAATCCTACTTATCCTACCCCAGAAAATAATATAGATACGGCATATTTTAATTTTTTTAAAAAACATTATTCGCTTGAGTCTATATCTCAAATTCCAAAATATTTAAAGTTTAACGCAGATGCTTATGAAAATTACAAATATTTAAATCAAGGGATAGGAGGAAATAAAGGTAAGTACGTCGACCTAAATATTATGCTGACTGACACTCAAAATAACATCTACGATTTAGTGAAACTAATGCAGCTAAAAAGAATATCCAGAGATAGTAATAATTATCCTGAAGTTGCTGGTTTTTCAGGGGCTATGGCTGGTTTATACAGTTGTTTTGATGATAATAAAGATGATTATGATACTGTTTATCGTAAACATTATAATCTAAGTTTTAATTTTGATAGGAGGGAATTTAGGGAGGATCATTGGACGGGACCTGAGGAATATTCACAGGATAATTACATAGGTCTTTTGCAGGGTTTAGTAGCTGTGCGTAAGTTTGTAAATTCTGATGTAGTAGTAAACGAGATGAGTTTATCATCGTATGCAGCTCAAATTATAGAGAGAATAATTTATTCTATTAAAGATAATGTTTCTTATCCTGAGAATTGGGTAATTGATAATCGGGTGACTGACAGGTGTGTTAAAGGTGTTTTTTGGAGTCAGTATATCGATCACTGTTATATTCCTTGGGTGTGTGTTAAACATTATTGTAATGCAGGAGGTGCACAAGCAGGGTTATATTCTGGACAGTTTGCAAGGATTTATGAAAAATACGTAGGGGGACAATTTAACGGGCAGGCTATTAATGGTGTAGGGGGTGGAGATAATGCTAAATTGTCTGCTATTTTAATAACCTTGACAGGGTACGTACCATTGGATGTGGATGCACGAGGGGAAAGTGAGGTTGAAAGATTAAAAGAAATTAATAAGAGATGTTGTGAGTTAATAGATGATGATTTAGGTGGAACAAGAGACCAAGTAGAATATCAGTATTTAGATTTATTGTTTTGTAGTTTACATGGTTTATCAGAACCTCATCGAGGTTTTCAACACTATGAAAATATTTTAAATACAACCAGGTGCCCTGTTATTTTTAGTAATAGCTCAGAAGGAAATTTACTTTCAGCTATGATTATTCATAATTTGTTAAAATTATTAAGAGGTGGCAAATATAATTATCAAAATTATCAAATTAATGATAACAATATTTATCCAAGAATAAGTTTTTTGGGGGGTGGAGTTCATCCAATATGCAATGACACTGTGGTTGCTATTCACAAGATAGAGTCATCAGCAACCATATCGTCTTATGTTTCATCTCCGGATTATGGATATGGCGGCAATCCTTGCAAGGCTAATGTAACTTATAAAGCAGGGAGAGAGATACATTTAAAGCCAGGTTTTAAGGTAATAAATGGAGCTAAATTTCATGCCTATATTGAGCCTGTGGATTATTGTCAGGTAAAAGAGGGTAATCCCGATGTAGCTGTGTTGTTTTATCCACCGTCGGAAGAACATTTATCGTCTTATGTAATGAAGTTGAATTATGCAAAATTAGAGGAAGTTGAAGGGAACGAACCGAGCAATCAAATGGTGAATAATGTGGTAAATGATAATGGTATTTTGCTTTTACCAAATCCGGCTACGGATATGCTTTATTTGCAAGCAGATGAAAGTGGGAATTATCGGGTAGAGATTCATGATATAATGGGGCGGTTGATAGAAAAGAGAGAAGTAGGAGTGAATGAAAATTTTTCGGTCAGTCACTTGAAGCGAGGGTTATATATTTTTAGCATTTTTAAGGATGGTGAAATGGTTCAAAAAGAAAAAATTGTATTGCAATGAGACATAAAATTGTTTTTATAGTGTATGTATTTTTTGCAGTTGTTTCAGTTAAGGCAGAAGGATTAGGTTTTAAGAAAGCTGGGGGAGATAGTGTGAAAGGATATCCACGGTTTAAGTTAGCAAAACCCTATATTGGTTGGGATGCATTAGGGCTGTCGAAATATTTAGCATTGACTTATCAGCAGCAATTCATACAATTAAATAAATTTTCTTTTTTAGAATTGCAAATTTTACTAAATAATAGAAATATACTTGGAGATATAGAAGACTATCTATGGATGAGGGATGAGGATTATCTTAGGACTAAGGCTCATAAATTTGCCATGCTTCTTCTTGAACGTAATAGGATATGTAAACCGGTGAGTTTAAGTTTTGGTTTAGGTTATTTACATTATCAATTATTTGAGGTATACCACGCAGACTATAAAGAGTTTGTAAAGACTTATCAAAGAGATTATGTTATTTTGAAAGGGATACTTTCTTTTCATGTGAGCAGAAATTTTTTAATAAATTTCACCGTGAATCATATTAATGCTAGTGAAGACGAATTATATAAACATTTGCCTTTATATTTTTATTATCCAACAAATGTAAGTGTAGGTTTATTATTTGGTTTTAACAAGAAAAATGAAGAAAAGAGTAGTGATGCAAAGTTTGAAAAAAATGAGGTATTTTTTAATTATACCAAATTGCAGTTGGGGTATGAGCGATTTTTATTGAATCGCAAAGATTTTAATGTATCTGTTAGCATGGGAGGTACTTTTATTCCATTTAAGCGTTTTGGGGGCTATAGTTATAAAGCGGGTTGGTTTATTTTGTTAGATCCCATGATAAATTTTGATTATAGGTTGAATGATAGGTTATATTCTTTTGTGGGGATAGGAGGCACATTGAATGATATTTCTTATTATGTTTTAAATGACAAGTATAACAAGTATACTTATGGTTTGCGTTCGCAGATAGGTCTTGGATATAAATTGGAGGATCATTGGGGTATAAAATTATTTTACGCGCCATATATTACAAAGCACTTTGATATTAACATAGAGTACATGGATAAGTTTCGTTTTTTAAGGGATTATAAACTCAATGTATCACTTGCGTATTCATTTGGGAAGTAGATTTCATGTTTTAGTGAATTTATATTTTAAAAAATTTATTTGAATTTTTTTGTCATAAAATTTTCCATTTATTTTAAAAAAAATGAGAGTTAAAAATGAAAAAAAGGAAAAGATAGGGCATGGAGATAAGCATAAGTTTATACTTTTATGTTTCCCTGTGGTAAAGAGATGCCCTGTGTCCCCCCTTACTAAGTGGGGAATTAAAAAGGGGGATTTTTATTTTTTTATGATTTAAACTTACATCCATGTTTTACAAATATGATGTTTCTAGCAATTTTTTCTATAAATAAAAAAATGGTGAAAAAAATTTTTTCAGGCGATTTTTTTATTTTAACGTTTTTTTCTGTTAAAAAAATTAAAGCGGACTTTTTAATGGCAACTACATGGCTTTTCTTTTTTGTTTTCGATGATTGCAAGGATATAAAAACTTAATTTCTCATCTTTCTACCCTGGTAGGACTGAACAAAACAACTGATAAAATTTTCATGAAAGACTTTTAACATGCTATGTAAAACATTTCTGTCGTCCCTCACAACGAAGATATTACCCTTGTCCTCTCTTGTCTTTGCTTGCAAAGAAGATATAAGGCTTCAATGTATTATCGTGATTATACCCATTATCCCAACAATTATTGCGAAATCATGAAGACAAAATACGCTTAGCTTGATTTTTTACAAGTAAGATGTAAGCAATGTTTGACCTAATTTTTGCTAAATTATGATATAAAATATTTTTCAAAATTTTAAAAAATCAGGAAAAGGTATGAATAGCAACCTTCAAAATCCTCTCAAGTTTGCATTTTTAAAAAAGAATTTCATTTTTCATTGGTTAGAAAAGTATATAAATTTGAAGCAAATTTGTATGAAATGTCAAGGACATTAAAAATTAGAGATTTGACTTTGCGGGATGGTCAACAATCTTGGTTTGCTACTCGAATGAACTTAGATCAAGTAAAACGGACTTTACCTTACTTTAGAGAAGCAGGTTTTTAGGCCATGGAAGTGTGGGGAGGAGCTGTTCCCGATAGTGTCATGCGTTATCTCAACGAAGATCCTTGGGAAAGACTTGCCATAATCAAAGAAGGGATTGGCGATAGTTCCTTGCTGACAGCCTTATCTAGAGGAAGGAATTTGTTCGGTTACAATCCTTATCCTGAAAATGTTATCGAAGGTTTTATCAAAAACACCATAAAAACGGGGATTGATATTTTGCGCATTTTTGATGCTTTAAACGACCTGAACAACATTAAATCCAGCATCATTTACACCAAAAAATATGGGGGAATAGCAGATGGAGCCATTTGCTACACCACAGATCCAAAACTAGAACCTACCTTGTTGTTAGGAGGATTAATCAAGATAAAACCTAAGTGGAAACCTGTTTTTACGATAGATTATTTTGTGAATAAGGCAAAAGAAATCGAAGCTCTTGGTGCTGACATGATCACCATTAAAGATATGGCTGGCCTTGTCGATCACATCAGTGTTGCCAAAATTATCAAAGCCATCAAACAAAATGTGTCCTTGCCTGTTGATTTTCATACGCATTCAACGCCAGGTTACGGCCTTGCTTCAACACTTACGGCTATCATGAGTGGAGCGGATATCGTCGATACGAATTTACTGCCTTTTGCTGGTGGACCTGCAGCTACTGCTTTTGAGATTATTTATCTTTTCTGTAAAAAATTAGATATTGAAATTCATGTAAACATTGACGCCATAAAGCCACTCAGTGACTTACTTTTTCAAATTCGTGAAGAACTCAGTGACTTCGACAACATAAAGAAGTCTCCGCGACCTTTTGACGTACAAAAAGATCGATTACCGAAAGAAATAGAAGCACTGTTTGACAAAGCCATCGATAGCGTAGAAAAAGAAGATTACGACCAAGTGTTGAGTTGCTGCCAGTCTATTGAAACGTATTTCAATTTTCCTGAACCTAACGAACTTGTAAAAATTGCTCAAATTCCTGGGGGAATGTATACGAATGTGCTAGCTCAGCTCAAGCAACTTAAAATTGACGAGCATCTCCAGCGAGTACTAAAAGCTGTACCTCGTGTACGAATTGATGCAGGTTGTGTACCTCTCGTGACCCCAACAAGCCAAATCATTGGCACTCAGGCTGTAAACTGCATTCTAGATGAAGTTAACCAGAGACCGTGGTATACTACCAAAAATACTCAATTTATCAACCTTGTCAAAGGCCATTATGGAAAAACACCGGTACCCATTGATCCCAACTTCCGCGAAAAAATTACTGGATCTCGTGAGGAAGAACCTTATGACACTTCTAATTACAAACCTCAACCTAACAGAATATTAACAGAATTTGGCAATAAGCCGCTCATTCGGAACGAGAAAGATCAACTCCACATGGAATTATTTCCAGCGGTAGCTGAAAAATTCTTGCTGGACCGTGCAAAGCGTGAATACGAACTAGAAGTTTTGGCAAAACAGCAACAAGAGGAAGCTCTGCAAAAGGAAAAAGAAGAAGCTTTTCTCAGAGAAAAAAAAGCTTTTGATGAAATGACCCCAGAAGAAAAACATGAACGTTTAGTGTATGGACTCTATAACTACAAATGGACTACCTACTGGGAAGAGTTGACAGAAGATTCCCTTCAAAACGAAAGTTGCTAATTTTCATGGAATTATTTTTCTGTGAAAACATTCATTCATCTGTCATTCAAATCAACGATCGGGAGGAGTTACAACATTTTTTTGCATTACGTTTTCAAAAAGGTGATCGTGTTCATTTTACGAATGGCCAAGGAATAGAAGCTATTGCTCAAATTGTTGATATCACAAAGAAGGTTATTACCTGTCAGGTTTTAGAGGTAAAGGAGCACACAAAACCTTTGAAAGAAATCATTTTATGCGTGCCACCCCTTAAAAATGCTTCTCGCTTTGAGTGGCTACTTGAAAAGGCTACGGAACTAAATGTTTCTTGCATTCAACCTATTATAACTCATCGGACGGAGGGCTTTTTTAAAAAAAGAGAACGACTTGAAAATATCATAAAAGTTGCTAGTTTGCAATCTTTGCGTGTATTTTTCCCTTCGCTCAAGGATCCTCTGCCTTTTGAAAAAGCAGTCGAATCTTTTTCTACACATTTAAATCTCATTGCTTATTGTGAAGAAACTATCCATAGGGTTCCTTTATCTCAACTTAAAGCAACTGGTGAAAAAATAGTCTTATGGATCGGTCCAGAGGGAGATTTTACCTTGGAAGAAATTCAGCGTGCTATGTCCAAAAATTTTACCGTCGTAAGCCTTGGTGAAAGACGGTTGCGTTCTGAAACTGCGGCCATATCGATGATTTCTTTTGTTTATTATTTAGACATATAATTTTTTATTTCTTTATACATTTGCATAAACTAAGGATAATGAAAATTTTGCATATAAAAAAATTTTTTGCTTTATTCACCTTGTTGTTATTATTGGTAAGTTGTAGGAAAGATCCTTCGTGGGAAAGTGAATATATTTTTCCGTTGTTTCAAGATAAACTCACATTGCACAATTTTTTTGCAGATACTTCCATTAAAGCTGATACAGACCAAACAGCCATTTTGGTATTAGATCAAGATATCATTACTATTATGACAGATACCTTTGTAGATCTACCTGATTCCCTTTATTATTTTAAATATGTATTACCTTTTGGGGTTGAAGTTCCTCCTAATACTTTGGTTTTCACCAAAACAGAAAGCAAATATTTCAACTTGGGAGGTCCCGAACTAACACAGGTTAAATTAAAATCAGGTTTCCTTTACATTAAAGCATACAATTATGTTCATGACAATGCCTATATTGAGTATACCATTGAAAATTCAAATTTAAATGGTGCGCCCCTCAAGTTCTCCGGAATTCTGCCGAGTTATCCTTTAACTGGGAAATGTCTCATTGATTCTATTCCTGTAGATGGCGTTTTTTTAGATCTTACTCCCTCATCCCATCATAACAATTCAATTCGTTCTACTATAAAAATTTATGCCAATCCATATGCAGATACAAATGTTGTAGTAAATTTTAACGACAGCATAATGATTGTCGTTGAATTTCGAAAAACAGTTATTGATTACGCTCGCGGTTATTTTGGTTCTACCAATCTTGAAGTTGAAAAAAATAATAGTTTTTCAGCAATAAAAGACCTCGGGACCGATTATCTCGACCTTGATAAGATTACCATGCAACTTTCAATATCTAATTACATTGGTGCTGATGCGATTTTCTCGATCGACGAGTTTACAGGGACAGGAAAGCAAACCTTATCGTTACAAAGTTCTTATATAGGAAAAAACATATATATGGCTCGTGCTCGGGAAGTTACACCTTTTACGGGGCAAGTCATCCCTACGAGAGTTGACCTTGATTTAACGAACTCAAACATCGAAGAATTTATTGAAAATCTTCCTTATCAACTGCGTGTAAGAATGAAAGCTAAAATCAATCCCTTTGGAAACATCTCTTCAGGCAATGATTTTGTTTATTACGGTTCAGGTTTAAATTTTCACATGCATGCTGAAATTCCTTTGCGTATTGCTTTTTCAAACCTTACACTTCGAGATACGATGAATTATGACTTTCCTCATACCTCAATCATCGACATCAGGGAAGCCCAATTCCTTATACACTATGAAAATTCTTTCCCCATCGATGCCCAACTTACCTTATTTGTTTTAGACAAAAACAATACTGTGTTGGATAGTATTTTGGTATCTCAACCTATTCAGGGTGGTTTTCTCGATAATGTTACCGGTAAGGTCATTCAACCTAGAAAAGGGATTCTCAAAATCGATCTAACATTTCCTAAAGTGGCTACACTTAAACAAGGAAAAAAAATAATGGTGAAAGCTCAATTTTCTACAAACAACAGACAGCAAAAAGTCAGAATTACTCCTGAAAGTTATCTTTTACTTAACATCAAAACGAATATAAAAACCAGCATTGAATGAAACTAAATGTTTTTGCCTTTTTGGTTTGCACGACTTTATCAGCTTTTTCCCAACTTGATATTACCTGGCAATCAAGTTTCGATGTAGGAAGTCGGTGGCTTCGGCAAGATTTTTTTCTTTCTTTCTATAGAGGAAAATTTCTTGATTCGACCCTCAAGCAAAAAGCATTAAAGCATTTGGGGAACTTCAATTCTCTTGGCTTGTTGGAGTATTCAAACGTGAAAATAGATTTTCTTTCCAATGACACGGCGAAATGGTATCTATCTTTACATCAGCAAATAGGGGCAAGTGTCGAATTCAATAAGCATTTGTTTGAACTTATTTTCATTGGCAACAAAAATTTAGAAGACTCAGTTTTTTCGTTAAATCCTACGTCTTATTATTACTCAAATTTGTTAGCTATTGGTGGTGGCAAATATTTCAGGAAAGGACATTTTGCATGGAGCTTGGGAGCATCACTCAATGGCATATTCAATTATCAAAAAGGAGATTTCACTAGATCGAAACTAGCATTTTCAAGTAATTTCGATACCATAAAAGCCTGTATAGATGTAACGATGGAAAAACCTTTATCCTCTGCTGTTTTACGTGGCATAGGATTAGGACTAGATGCATCCATCAGCTGGAAAGTTAATCAAGAAGAAGCTTTTATTGGTATTTACAACCTTGGTTCAGCTTTGCTTTTCAAGCAACACAGGACGACCTATCACGATAGCTTATTAAAGTTTTATGGTTTTACTTTTGACGATCTCAATGCTTTTGCAAATCAGGAGGATTCCTTCCCTTCTTCCATTGATCAAATGCTCACGCTTTCCCGCGACACTGCACCTCGGTGGAGGATGCTTCCCTTCCAGATACAAGGTGCTTTTCAGGAAACGATGAATAAACAAGTCTTCATTGTTCGAACATTTTATATAGCCATACCAGCTTTTATACCCGAAATATCTTTATCTTATTTCTGGCATCCAAATGAATGGCTTTATGTTGGCCCGATTGTTAAATATGGAGGGTTTAACGGTTTCAGTGCTGGAATAGTTTCTCAGGCAAAAATGAATTCCCATTGGATGATTGAATTTAATCTGCCTGCTATTTCTCAAATTATTTCACCATCTTCTTATGTAGGATACAAAGCATTTTTAAAACTTAATTACGTATGGAAAAAACAATGAAAAAAGTTGGTGGAATTGTTTTCTTTTTGTATGCATTAATTTTTATGCATGCTCAGACCCCTTACGTTCGCACTTACGGCATTAGTGGTTTTACCAATGAAGGCATTGATATTGTTGCTTTACCTGATATAACCTACATCATTGCAGGGAATAGAGTAGCTCCTTCAGGTTATTCTTGGGCATGGATCTTTAAAACAGATTCTCTAGGAAAAATCTTGTGGGAAAAATATGTAGACGAATATGATCTTAGTACGGTAAATGAGTTAAGAAAAACCCGAGATGGAAATATTCTTGCCATTGGCACAGCTTTAAAAAATAATTCCTATTTTGGATATGTCTATAAATTTACTCCAACAGGACAGATCTTGTGGAAGTATGCGAACATGGCTAATGAGTGGAACCAAGGAGTTTCTGTATGTGCTGGAAAGAACAATTATGTTTATGCCACTTTTACCTCTTTAGGAACAGATTCTCTTGACCAAGATGTTGTTTTTAAAGTCCTTGATAATACGACGGGGCAAGAAATTCTAAGTAAGCGGGTCTCTTGGCATGGAGAGCAAAAGCCTACGTTTATCGATACTTTGAGCGGTAATACCCTAGGGTGCACCATCGTCCAGAAAGACTCAAATGGCTACAGCAGTTATTTTATTCAGCTTAGTGAAAATCTCGATTCTATCTTTGCTTACCATGTTGGCAACGATACCATTCAAGTTCATTTCAATGGATTTGTTATAGATACACTTAATGTCATTAATTTTTATGGTTTTCATCAGAAAAAGAACATGACAGAAACCCGTTTTTTGAAGGGAAAACTTGATTTGAATCTAGGAATACCCTTTTTTATTTTTTACAATGATTTTGCTTATACGATGAACGATGGTGTAATAGATAAAACGACAAATAATGTATATCTGGTAGGAAACACGACCAACAATTTTGGTTTTGGGAACTGGGATGTAGCTCTCTTTGTGGATACTGCTGGAGGAGGTCGTAGTGGCTATTATGGAGCTATTGCTCGCGATTGGGGTAATGCTGTAGACTTAAGCCACGACAACGCTGTAGTTCTTCTCGGGAGTACGGAAAACTATTTCAATGCTGTACGATCTATACTCTTCATCAAATTACATAAAACAAAACTTTCTTACAACGATCAAAATTACCAGCATTATACCCCCATTGGAAACTCTATGGCTAGTTCTTTTACTCCTCTTGTTTTTCCAAATCCTTCGACAGGAGCATTGTTTTTCCAAGCAGAGGAGGAAGGAATACTTTTTTGTTATAATTCATTTGGTCAAAAAATCTTTTCTCAGCACATTTTTCAAAACCTAGAACAGATCGACCTTACTGCCTTGCCTAATGGATATTACTTTTTCGTTTTCCAAACTTCACAGAAGGTTGCTTATTTTTCAGTACTTTTGCAACGATGAAACTCAACAAATTTTTCTTCCTTATTCCAGTGGTTTTATTACTTAGCGTTGGAGCTTGGTTGGCAAAAATCCAATTTACTTCACATCAAATTTTTGCAGAAAAAGCCTTTACTAGTTCACCGGTTGATAGCATTCTCATTGTAGCCACTGGTGATGCCATGTTGCATATGCCTCAGCTCAAGATGGCTCAAGATCCTAAGACAGGTAAAATTAGCTTTGATTCATGTTACGTTCTCATACGTCCCTTGGTCAAACAGGCTAATCTAGCCATGGTAAATTTTGAAACAACCCTTGCTGGTGAACCTTACAGCGGTTATCCTCGTTTTAGTGCTCCACCAGAGTTTGCTCAAGCTCTTGTAAACACTGGTTTCAATTTGTTTGTTTTTGCCAATAATCATGTATGCGATAAAGGCAAAGAAGGAATAGAAGGCAATATAAGCTTTGCTGAAGAGAATAAGCTTTATTACGCAGGTATCTACCGAAGCGAAGAGGAAAGAAAACAACGTTATCCGCTTATCGTTCCGTGGCATCAGTGGAAAATTGCTGTTTTAAACTATACTTACGGAACAAACAACATTGCTCCTCCCAAAGGGTATATGGTGAATTACATCGACACAGTCCAGATAGAAAAGGACATAGAAGTAGCCAAAAGAGCTGGAGCTAATGTTTTGCTGTGTGCCATCCATTGGGGAGAAGAATATAGACTTGTACCTACAGAGTATCAGCGTAGGATAGCTTCATTTCTCATGCGTCGTGGAGTGCGAATTATCATAGGAAGTCATCCCCATGTTATTGAACCTGTTGAAAGGTTTGTACCCCCAGGAAGTATGGACGAGCATCTTATAGCGTGGTCTATGGGTAATTTCATTTCCAACCAAAAAGACATTTATACCGATGCAGCCATGTTACTTTTTATTAAGCTTTATTTTTTTCAAAGCGGTCAATTTAGCTTTGGCTCTGTAAAGGTGCTTCCTCTTTGGAGATATAAAAACAACATTCCACCTGGGTACTACTTGGTACCTGCTTTCCTTGATTCGTTAACCCTTGCAAAATTTGGGTTTACCAAAGACAATATGCGCACGTTTTATCACGTTATTGAACATGTTCGACGCCAAACCCTAACCAATAACATTGAGGAATATTCGTATGAAAGAAATTAACGGTGAGATTATCTTTCCAGAACTAGAAGAGTTCTTATTTGTAGCAAAAGAGTATTGCTTTTTTTTGGAAAAAATTGCTTCAAAAAATGAAGAGGAAGTTTTTGAATTTTTTCGAAAAATTCTTCCTTACCTTTACGTCAAAGCTTCCATCCTTCCTCAAAATTTACCTAATGAAGATGATTTTATTCAACGTTATGTTACCGAAGAAGATTATGAAATAGTTTTTAATGAAGTTCGTGAAAAAGTCGAAAAATTAGAACCGTATTATTTTTTTGATCCTGACATTCATGAACCTGAAAGAATTTTCATTGCTGAAGCTTTGACAGACATCTATCAAGATCTCAAAGATCTGCTATTAGCTTACTATCGTGGACTTTTACACGAAAAGATGAGTGCTGAAAAATATGCCTATGCGTGGTTTCTCGAACGAATTGGCACACGTATTGTTCAAGTATTACCCGCTTTTCATCATAATTATGTTAAAAACAAAGAGAAGCAACAGTAAAAAATTAAAAATATGAAAAAAAGTATATTTCCCATGCTTTTATTTTTGGTTGGACTTGTTTTTTTTCATCCAGCCAATGCTCAGGGGTATCGTATTACCTTAAAAACCAACTGGAGAGATACTTCTATTTTGCTTGGTTACTATTACGGGAAGTACCAATACGTACTCGACACAGCTAAAGCGGATAAAACAGGGTTAGCAGTGTTTGAGAAAAAAGATACAGTTCGAGGGGGCATTTATTTCTTTGTTTTTCCTAATAAAAAATTTATAGAGTTTATTCTCGACAAAGACAGAAAAATAAGTTTTGAAGCAGATACATCAGATTTAATTAACACCGTGAAAGTAAAAGGTTCTGAAGATAATGTAATTTTTAACCAATACCAACGCTATGTTACCGCAAGAGGAAAGGCAGTTGAGGAACTTTCAAAAAAACTCAAAAAATTGAAAGATAAAAATCCTAAAAGCGATTCTATCAAAATACTTGAGGATAAAATCAAGGCTCTAACAGATGAAGTCAATACTTACAAAAATGATTTGGTAAAAAAATATCCACAAAGTCTTTTAACTAAAACTCTCATTGCATCAAAAGATCCAGAAATTCCAGAAAACGTCCCCATGCTCGAAAATGGAAAAAAGGATTCACTTTATATTTATATGTATTATCGAAAACATTATTGGGATAATGTTGATCTCACGGACGATAGATTGCTAAGAACTCCTGTCTTTCACAATAAACTGGAAACTTATTTTACTAAGGTTGTGCCACAAATCCCAGATACAATCATCAAAGAAGCTGATGCTTTCATCGATAAAGTCAAAGGCAACAAGGAACTTTTCAAATATGTTTCATGGTATTTAACATATACCTACGAAACTTCGCAAGTGATGGGGATGGATGCAGTATTTGTATACCTTGTAGACAAGATTTATAGGCCAGGCTTAGCTTATTGGGTTTCTGAAAACACTAGAAAAAAAATAGTGGACAGAGCAGATAAAATTAAGCCTAATCTCATCGGAAAGATAGCACCAGAACTTGTTTTAATTGATACAGCAAATAATTTGGTATCCTTACATTCCATTAAGGCAAAGTATCTTGTTGTTTATTTTTGGGATCCGCAGTGCGGGCACTGTGCTAAAGAAACGCCAAAGCTCGTCGAATACTTTAACCGCGTCAAAGATAGTATGGACATTAAAGTCTACGCAGTATGTACGGATACAAGTTTAACTCGCTGGAAAAAAGGCATAAAAGAAAAGCACATGGAAAACTTCATTAATGTCAATGGTACCCGAACGGCTTATGGAAATTTTCATGAATCCTACGACATTTATTCGACTCCTGTTGTTTATATTTTGGATCGGCGAAAGCGTATTATTGCAAAACGTTTACCTGTCGAACAAATAGGCTCATTTATCATTCAGTATGACAAAAAACCTCTTTTCAAAGATTAAGCAGTATCCTTCTTATTATCAAGGGCTTTTTTGGATTTTTGTAGATGTTTCTTCACTTACGGTAGTTTACATAGCTACTAAGCTTTTTCTTGATAGTTTGCCTTTCCCGGTTTTCGGTATTTATTGGTTTGGAACAGGGTTTTTATGGAATCTGCTTTTTTTGTTGTTTACCCCCGAGGCTAAACAGTCTCTAAAAAATGCTATGAAGTTTTCATGGTTTTTGTTTTTTGTTGGTCTTCTTGATGCTGTTGCTACCATCATGTGGTTTAAAGCTATTGAAGAAACTCCCAATCCAAGCGTTGTTTCGTTTATGACCAACATAAGTCCTATATACGCATTGTTATTTGGAATGCTAATTCATAAAGAGCGTTTTACGTTGATGGAAAGCTTAGGCATGTTAATTACTTTTGTTGGTGTTGTTATGGTATCCTACGCTCCTTCTTTTACTTTTCGTATTTTTCTTTTTCAAAATGCAGGAATTATCTTATTTAGTTCGCTTCTTAGTCAACTAAGTACTGCTATTTTAAAATTTAAAGTTTCATCTATACATCCTGTTGTTTTTGCTCTCAATAGGCTTATCTTCTTACTAACATTTGTAATTGCTTTGCTTTTTATGAATCCATCCAGCTATTCTTTACATCTTCCTATTTATAACATTTTTTTGATTAGTGTTGCTTCATTTTTCGGCCCTTTTCTTTCTACAATTGCAGGATATAAAGCCCTTTCTAATTTAAAAATGGGAACGTATTCATTTCTTCTCTCATCTCGATCTTTTTTTGTGTTGTTGGCTTCTTATATAGTCTTACATAATTTCCCTCGAATTCATCAAGTCGTTGGGGGACTTACAAGTATTGTTGGAATTGCGTTGTTATCATTTAAAGAAAGTTTGCAACGCTCAAAGTATCAAACGAAAAAATAATAATTTTTTACAAATTTTATTTTTCAAAATTGATGTATTTTTACAAAAAAGTTTATGTCAAAGCATAAATTTCAGAAAATTATAATTATTTTGCTCCTCGGAGTATTTTTAAGTTCATGCGGCTCAAGTCAGTATAGAAGCTATAAACGCTATGTAAAGCGGAGGTATTCAGCTATGGGTTATCGAAGTCATTATCAGCGTAAGCTTAAATCTTACACCATGCCTATTAATAAAAACTATATGATTCGTCAGAAAAATACTTATCCACGTTGGATGTAGGCAAAAGTTTAATACAAGTAAGTTATTAATAATAAGAGCTGCCCGAGGGCAGCTCTTATTATTTTTTGCAATTTCTCAGTTTATTATTTTGCAAATTTTTCTAGCCATCTAAGCATCAGGAACATCATTGTCATTGAAATTAAACAAACCACTACAAACACTGACCAAGTAGCAGCTAGAGGGAGTTTCTGATAAAGTATACCACCGATTAAGAGCAATTGATTTCCTACAGCTGTTGCTCCTAACCATCCACCTTGCATAAGTCCCTGATATTGTGGGGGAGCTACTTTAGAAACAAACGATAAACCCAGTGGACTAATGAAAAGTTCTGCAATGGTTAAAATAAAGTAAGTTCCAATCAGCAGCCACGGAGTAACTTTCTCGCTTTCAGGTAAGACTGCACCTTTTAATTCATAAGGTGGGGTCAATGACAATGAACCAATGGTCATGAGCGAATATGCCAATGCAGCGATAAACATTCCTATGGCAATTTTTCTTGGGGTAGAAGGTTCCATGTTTCGTTTGTGTAACCATCCGAAAAAGGCAATTACTAAAGGCGTAAGAATTACAATCAAAAGAGGATTTACAGATTGGAACATTTCGGCCGTTATGTGATACCCAAATAATTCAAGTTTTGTATATTCTTTTGCAAAGAATGTTAACGTAAGACCATTTTGATGGAAACTAAACCAGAAGAATAAAACCACAACATATACAGCCAGTAATGCGTAAATTCGCTGACGAATTTCTTCCTTTGTCATCACAGGAATTTCTCTTGTTACTGAACTATCTTTTGCTTGTTTTCTAACATCAGGGAACATTTTTTTATAACCTACGTAAATCAGCAATGAAACGAGCATTGCTACAACAGATACGATAAAAGCATAATGAAAACCAGTCACAAAAGTGTTTAAGTAATGGTAAGCAAAATCTTGCAACGAGGTAAACTGAACTGTTGAAACTTCACGAGCAAGCTGTTCGAATTTGGATAACTCGTCTCCACTTAATTTACCGTCCAAATAAGCATGGCATAAGGAGGGAAGTTCAGCTTTATAAAGAAATCCATGTTTTGCTAGCCACCAGTTGCGAACAAAGCTTGCAGCAAAAGGAGCAAAAAAAGCTCCAATGTTAATGAACAAATAAAAGATTTGATAACCTCTATCTCGATTAGGGGCGTATTCTGGGTTACTATCAAACATTTGTCCTACGAGAGCTTGTAAATTCCCTTTGAATAGTCCATTACCCAAAGCAATGGTAAGCAATCCAATCAAAGTTAAAATCAAGAAAAGAGTTTGATTTTCAGATCGTACAGAAGTTGGAAGAGCCATTAAAGCATATCCTACTGTCATAACAACTAAACCTGCTAGAATCGTCCCCTTATAGTTTCTTGTTCTATCAGCTATAATACCTCCAACCAAAGCTAATAAGTAAATAGCAGCATAAAAAACAGAATAAATGGTGCTGTTCCACGTTTTACCAAGGTTAAATTTGGCTTCCAAAAATAACACGAGGATAGCCATCATGGTATAAAAACCAAATCTTTCGCCCATGTTTGCAAGGGCAGCAGGAATGAGACCTTTTGGAAACTTGTTTGACATATTTTTTGTTTTATGTGGTAACAAAAATACAAAAAGAACTAAAAGATAGGAATATAATCTTTAGGAGGTCTACAGCCAAATAACAAGTTCATGCCCATATGAACATTCATGTATTTCCAATAACGAGGGAGGGTTATACTAGATTTAGCGGTTGCATATTTGTTCCAAATAAATGGAGCTAGTATATTATCGGTTAGTAAATAAATTTGCCAAAATCCAGGTTTAAGTGATAGACCAACGCCCAGGTTTGCATAATTGCTATTGGTAATAGAATAAGACGCAGAGATATTAACGATATTTCCAAGTCTTCTTAAATAAGATATACTAATAGCGGGGTGTATACGTTTGTCGTAGAACCACAATCGAAGAATAGCTGAAACTTTGTCATGATTAGTAAGCAGATAAAAGCCACTTAAATGGATCTTTGTATTAAGCATCGTAGTATAAGCATTGTAATTGCTATCGATTTTAAAAATATTTATAATGGAATCTTTAAGAGCTCTCACAAGCGAATCTGTATTTACACTATCATGCGAAAGTAATTTGCTAGCAAATTCAGAAAAATCAATACCTGTAAAAGTAAAGGTCGCATTTTGGTTATGTGTTGTAAAGTTTTGGATATTTGTTTTCCATCGAATATAACCCAAGTCAACGATGCTTGCAGCGAAAGTTAATTTATCATTGTATTTATAGGTTGCTCCAAGGTCTAGACCCATTCCAAAGTTTTTCTTATTCATGAAATAATCTCGAACGTTTTTCTTATTCTTGAAATAATCTTGAACGTTGAATTGGTTGGAATCATTATAAGTTAATAAACCACTGGTGCGTACATCTAGATTTGCTTCCGCGGTAATATCAAAAAAGTCAGATTCTGTGGTTAAGGAGGCATTCAGCTCTTTGGTGTGAAAGTTAGATTTGCCAAACAACAATTTCATTCTACCACCAAGATACAGATTGCTTTTCCATAAGTAAGTATATCCAAAAGCATATTCACGATAGTGATTAAAATTAAAACTAAAACGGGCTATTTCCATTTTTTCATTCAACAAAGCCCCATTGCCTTTGTAAAGAAATTCAATTAAATCACGAGGATAATATACCCGAACTCCTAATTTTTCTGCAACATAAAAGTTGAAGTAATGTTTGTCCTTAACTTTAAGACCAAAAGAAAAAGGTTCATATACTACATCAGAAAATAAAAGGTTGTTTTTCTTTAATCTATGTAACAAAGTATCCATATCTAGATAAACAGAATCACTTGCTTTTGTAAGCACATCACTTGCATTGAAACCATTATGACCTAAATCTAAGTAGAAGCTTGAAAAAGTAGGAAAACCGACATGAAGCTTACACTGCGGAACAAAAGAAGGATTAAGATATGTAGACTGAGGGATGATATTTAATCCATGTAAGATTAAATCGTTCTGCGCAAAAGAAATTCTACCTAAGGCAAAAATTATCCAAAAAGCAACTATTATTTTTTTCATGGTCGTCCCTCCATTTTTTATTGATGATAAGAAAATTTGAATTGAATTTGAGCGCTTAAACGAACTTTAAGGGCATAGTAAGCATAAATTTTCACCAATGCATTGGGCGAATCCTGAGTGTTTAATCTAGCTTTTACTAAAATTTTTCTAGTACCTACTAAATGGTTTAGTCTGTTTGAAGAGTAAATTACATCTATCTTTTTTTCAGTTGGTTGCGTTACGATATAATCTGGAGCACCACTAGTAGCGGCACTAACTATTAAATTCTCAGGTGGAGAAATTAAAGAATCTTTGATGTTGTTTAAAGAATCTAGGAAATATAGCTGCAAATAAGCATCCACAGGATAACCATTGCGAGTATATAGCCTGAACAAAATCCATTCGATGTTTTTCATGCTATCGGTCAAATTTATGTTGAAAGTATCTTGGATTACAAATCCATGAGCAAAACCCCAGAAAGGAAATTCGGCGCGCATTTTTACATGCATCTTGCTCGTATCTAGAGCAAAATTTTTTACAACATTGCCATTGGGGTTAGTTTTAGCATCCAAAACGGCTAAGACTTTTTGCGGCATTATGTCTATAGCTTCAGATAAATTCGTATTTGTCTTGTTGAGAAGCAATTGGGTCAAAGCCACCTGAGAAGGAATGGTAGGATAATTTATATTCCATGGATTAGGTATGCCAGGTCCTGTTATATCGACAATGTTTTGGGGTGTTTTTGTACGATGAGCAGCTAAGTAATTAATAGAAGCTGATATGGGAATGCCAAATGAATTTTTTACATAAAAATAAAGACGAGGATCTTCCCAATGAACGACACCATTAATGGCATTATTGTAAATTCTAAATTTTACAGTGTCCATGTTGTTCGACATGTTGAATTGTCCGAGATAACCATAAACATAAGAGAACCTTAAATCCGTCAAAGAAAATGAAAAGTTTAATGTATAGGGTGATAAGTTTGGACTTCCATCGCCATTCACATAAATGGTAATATCCACGGGTAATCGATTTGGGTTGGCAGGGTCAAAAATTAATTTGGTTCCTGACAGATTTTTGATGGAAGAACCCGATGGAGAAGAATAAACCAATGTATCTCCGAAGGGTTGGCCATTTTGCGTAGAATTGCCAAACTTAATAACAAATAAGGCAGGGTAATTTAAGGTGGAGGTAAGAAAAACTTGTAATAAACCATTTTTCAATAAAAGAGTATCGAGTTTTACTCCGTTAGGAAGATTAAAATCAATATACGTATGAATAGTGGTTACATAAGGCCCCGTAAGAGGACCTCCTGGTATAGAAAATGTTTGCGTTGAAGAGACATTTTGATCAGTTATTTGAATATAATGCTCAGCAGGCTGACTTTCCACCTGCCCTTCATATACCAGATAAAGTAATTTGTTTGAATCGTAAGCGTGTACTTCGTTTGTGTCAAAGTCCATCATGATGTCCCAGAAATTCAACTCTGTGTTTACTAAAGGGATTGCTACATTAGGATTCCAGTTGGTTGTTCCAAAATTGTTTAAATTAAATTCCTCTTTCACGCAAGATGTGAGAAATAATAAAATTACTAGGAAAAACCACGCATATTTTTTCATGCTATCTATATTTTTAGTTAAAGCAAAAATAATTCTTTTTTTACAAACAAGTTTTTACTTTATGTAAATCAGAACATTATTTTTTGTAATTCCCCACACGTGAGGTTTTGAGTAAAAGATGTTTTCAATGTTGTTTATTTGTTTTTCTATTTTTAAAGTTTGACCATCCAATTTTAAAAGATAGCAGGTATCTTTCTGTAGGAGTACGAGTTCTCTACATGTACTGTTGCCCAAGAGGAATAATGTTTTTAAATTGCCATTACCCTTTAAGGGTAAGGTAATGTTTTGCCAGGATTTTCCATTACTCTTGAAATATACTTGTTCATGAGTATATAAAAAAATTTCTCCCTGCTCATTAATACCTAAGCCGACTGGATTTTTCATGCGAAAAGGCAACGTTAAGAAGGTAAGCTTTTTATTTGAAAATATACCCAAAGTTTTCGCATTTTTTAAAAAAACAAACGCATTCTCGGAAAAGGCGTGCAAATGATTAAATTGGATTTTCTTCAGTTTTTTGCCAACAAAAGAAAAGATGTAGAGATTTGTTTCGTCTTCAATTAGGAGATCATGTTCCTGTACTCTGAGTATTTTACCCCCTGAAAATGGCAACTTTATTAATCTCCACTCATTGGTTTTTCTACCAGGTAACTGAAGGTTATATAAAGAACCCTGTTTTGATAAAACAAGTAAATTCCATCTTATTGGTTCATTTAACGGTAGAGCTGCAACATCTTGGATATCTTCTGTTTTGATATCCAGTAATTCAATCACATTTTCTTTTTTGTTATCAGCAAGGTAAGCCAGTTTATTTTTATTCCACCAAACATACAGCTTCTCGTTGGACTTATTTTTGTATCCTTTAATGTTCTCTGGTTCTGGTATTAAGCCAGGAATTCTTTTTACCATCCACTGATTAGGATAAAAAAAGTACATCATGCTATCAGGCGTCCAAATTGCCAAGATGGCTTCATCTCCAAGCTGAATGACCCATTTCTTCTTGTGCGAAGGCAACATGTAACCATCGTCTATTCTTTTTTTGTAGAAAACCTTTTTGTATACCTGTAAATTCCATCGAATAGAGAGGCTTTCAACAAGTGTAGGTTCTTTTACATCGACATGTAAAGAAATTAGAGGAAAATCTATATTTTCATTTAGTTTTACAAATGCAAGCCTAGCCGAAATGGTATTGTTAGAAATTATTTGTTCTAAAGCATTTTTCAACGAAGCTTTGCTTTTGCTCCAGAATATTTTTTGTTGCCACAATGCTTTATAGAGACTATCATGGTCTTTTGAAAAAACGGCATTAATCTCATAATTTCTCGAATTTTCAGGGAAAGATTTTTTCTCTCCTATTGTTGCAAAATATACGATGGAATCGTATGGCGAGTTAAACCATCCAAAAGGTGCAGAAAAGGTTTCCTGTATTATATTCCTCCACACTGACAATTCATCATCGTTGTTATATTTGACTTCCCACTCTTCGCTATAAGCTGGGATAAAATGTGAAAATTCGTCCCATGATTGAAAATTTTTTTCTTGCTCTTTCTGAGTTGAAATAAAAGCCCACTGTTCAATAATTTTCGAAGAATCTTCTCCATAAGAAATTTTTACCCAGTCTGATGGTCGGATATGATGAATGACTTCATGTTGGCTCGAAAGTAAATTGCTTTTGACGAAAAAAGTTATAGTATCAACAGTTCCAAACTGAGCTGAAATGGGAGAGAAATTGTGCTTATTTTTCGCTATTTTAAGAGCGTCTTGAATTAATTTTTCTTGTTGTGATAGTAGAATCCATCCAAATTTTTCTTTTTGGATGTATCCTGGAAGTTCAGGGAATTTTCGAGTAGTTGTAGCTTTTAAAATATATAACCAAGCGTCTGATTTCAAACTATAACAAGCCATCCAAACGGTGTCGGTATAAGTCGAAAAAAATGCATGCATTTTTTTTAGTTTTTCCAGAGCATACGTTGGGATGAAAGTCAATCTATTTGCATAATCAAAGGAATCTTTAACGGGGATTATAGCAACTAGTTTTACGCTATCAGCCATGAAATCGGTTGGGCGAAGTTTTTTTTGCGAAAAAAAAGGTTTTAAGATCCAATACATAGAAGCAGTTAGGAAGATAAGCCATAAAGCTATTAATATCCACCAAGTGGTTTTTTTCATGCTTGGGTTTTTAAGTAAGCATGAATTTTTTCATACAATGTTTTTCCTTTTTTTTCGCCGAAATGTTGTTGAAAAGTTGTCACATCTGAAGCAAGCATTTGGTCAATGGAGTCAAAAATTTCATACAGTTTTATGAGCGTTTTTTCTCCTAGGCCTGGGATGTCCATGAGCTTGGATTTGAACACTTCGCGATTTCGCCTGTTACGATGGTGTTTGATGGCAAAGCGATGAGCTTCGTCACGAATTTTTTGAATAAATTTAAGCACATCCCCCTTTTTATTTAAGTAGAGCGGGATAGGATCATTCACACGAAAAATTTCTTCAAGCCTTTTAGCTATACCGATAAGAAAGATTTTATCTTGCAATCCAAGTAGGGAAATTGCTTCATAAGCAGCATGGAGCTGTCCTTTTCCACCATCGATGATCACCAGTTGTGGCAATTCCTTACCTTCCTCAAGCTGGCGTTTGTAGCGACGGTAGACCACTTCTTTCATGGATGCAAAATCATTAGGTCCTTCGACGGTTTTGATGTTAAAAATTCGATATTCAGATTTGGCTGGCTTAGCCATCTTAAAAACAACGCACGAAGCAACGGGCTCTTTCCCTTGAAAATTAGAGTTATCGAAACATTCAATATGATAAGGTTTTTCATTCATTCCAAGTTCAGCTTGTACGCGAGCTAGGAGATCTTCAACATAAGCTTCTGGATTAACTAACTGACGTTTTTTTTGTTGTTCTTCTTTGAAAGATTCAGCATTTTTAAAGGACAAGTCAAGCAAAGCTTTTTTATCTCCACGTTTTGGAACAATAAAGGTAATGCCTTCTAAATCCGCTTCAATAGCAAAAGGAACGAGTACTTCTTGTTGGGGAGCGTCTACCATCGACCAGAAATGCCCCATAGCTATCAAAAGCAATTCTTCATCAGTTTCTTCCAACTTACTTTTGAGTTCCATAGATTGGCCTAAAATAACATTCCCTTCTACTACTCGCAGGAAATTAGCGTAGGCATATTCCCCTTCTCGAATAAGTGAGAAAACATCAAGGTTTCCAAGTCCCGGGAAAGATACAATGGATTTAGCCTGATAAGCATGAAGAGCTAGCCATTTTTCTTTGATTTCGTGAGCTTTTTCAAAATCCCAACGTTCGGCACATTCCTTCATTTCACGTTCAAGCTCAAGAAGCACGGGTTTTATTTTTCCACGCAAGATCTGACGGGCACGCTGTACCATTTGAAGATACTCATCGCGCGTTTGCAAACCAATACAGGGAGCCTTACAGCGATGCATCTGATATGCTACACAAGCTTTGAATTTACCTTTTTGTATATCTTTTTCGTTTAATTTCAAATTACAAGTTCTGAAAAAAAACAATTTTTTAAATATATCAAGCAATGAGTAAACCATTCTCACTGAGGGATAAGGGCCAAAATATTCAGCATTTTTAAGTTGTCTATCTCTTGTTTTTATTACCCGAGGGAATTCTTCATCGGTTATCACAATCCATGGATAAGTTTTATCATCACGCAATAAAACATTGTATTTTGGCTGATGTTGCTTGATAAGATTGTTTTCAAGAATTAAAGCATCTATGGGAGAATGCACCACAATGGTTTCAATGCGTGCAATTTTTTTTACCAGTAATTTTAGTTTTGCAGAACTATGCTCTTTATGAAAATAGCTGGAAACTCTCTTTTTTAAGTCTTTAGCTTTACCAACGTAAAGATATTTTCCCTCTTCATCAAAAAACTGATATACGCCAGGGAGATGTGGTAATAGTTCGACCTGTTTCAGAACATCTTCCCTGAAGCTTTCTATCATGTGATTTTTGAACAAATTTACACTGGTTTAAACTTTTTTTGCAATTATCAATAAAAAACATGACCATATGTAGCTTTTTATTTGGATTATTTTCTAAAATATGATTAATTTTGCATAACTTCTTGCATGTGAGAATTCTCTTACATGTAAGAAATGGTTCAAAAGGCTGACCAAAAGAGTAATTCTGATGGAAAGAAGAATTGGAACATTAACAATTATCGTCTACAATCTTGAGGTAGTTCCCAAGGTTCAACATATTTTAAGTCAATTTTCAGAAATTATTGTTGCCCGTCAAGGTCTTAATTTCAGAACAGAAAATCTTCATATAATCACTGTAATTCTCGATGGTCAGCAAGATCAGTTCAATGCTCTTGCGGGTAAACTTGGGAAATTGCAAGGCATTGATGTTCGTAGCCATAGCATTAGTATAAAAAATCAATTGCCATGATATTTACACCAGAAAAGTATCGTATTCCTGACAAGCGAATGGAGCCATTTATCGATCCTGATGAAATATGGGAATATTTAAATGAGGCTCCCAAAAATGACAAAGCAGCTGTTCGCAGTGTAATTCAAAAGTCTTTGGACAAACAACGGCTTAATTTACGTGAAACAGCCATTCTGATCAATGCTGAGGATCCTGAATTGGTAGAGGAAATAAAAGAAGGAGCTCGCCAATTAAAGGAAAAAGTTTACGGAAACCGAATTGTTCTTTTTGCTCCACTTTACATAGGGAACAAGTGTAGCAATAACTGTATTTACTGCGGTTTCAGAGTGACAAACAAAGAAGCCTTTCGACACACTCTTTCTGACGAAGAAATTATCCGTGAGGTTGAAGCTCTTGAGGATAATGGGCACAAAAGACTTATCCTTGTTTATGGGGAACATCCGGAATATAGTGCTGAATACATTGCTCATACCGTAAAACTGGTATATTCTGTCAAAAAAGGGAAAGGGGAAATCCGACGTGTCAACATAAATGCAGCTCCTTTTGACATTGAGGGATTTAGAATTGTAAAGTCAGCTGGTATTGGAACTTTCCAAATTTTTCAGGAGACCTATCATCCTGAGATGTACAAACTTTATCATTTAGGAGGCAGAAAGAAAGACTACGTGTGGCGACTGACAGCTCTCGACAGAGCTCAGGAGGCAGGCATCGACGATGTAGGTATAGGAGCTTTGTTCGGGTTGTACGACTGGCGATTTGAAGTCATGAGTCTAGTGCGGCATACCAATCATTTTGAAGCTATCTACGATGTGGGTCCACATACCATTTCATTCCCTCGTTTAAAAGATGCTTCTGGAGTGAATGTTGATGGGAAATACCAAGTTTCTGATGAAGAATTTACTCGCCTTATTGCTATTTTACGTCTTGCCGTTCCTTACACAGGTCTTATTCTTACTGCTCGAGAAAGTGCTCGCGTTCGCGACGAAGTCATTAAATTTGGGGTGAGCCAAATAGATGGAGGAACAAAAATAGAGCTTGGTGGTTATAGCAAAGGTCTTTCAAAAAATGAACAACAAGACCTAAATCGAGAACAATTCCACATTGCAGACACACGCTCGTTAGGAGAAGTCATCGACGAGCTTGTCAACGAAGGTTTTCTTCCATCTTTCTGTACGGCTTGTTACCGCAAAGGAAGAACGGGTGAACATTTCATGGAATTTTCAGTTCCTGGTTTTATCAAACGTTTTTGCACACCCAATGCAATTCTAACTTTTGCAGAATACTTGTGCGATTATGCAACCCCTGAATTAGCAAAAAAAGGCTGGGAAAGTATAGATGAAGAAATTAAAAAACTAAATGAATCCGGCTATAAAATTAACGATCTTGTCCAGAGAATCGAACGAATAAAACAAGGTGAACGAGATTTGTATTATTAAATATCAGATGTATGAACACATATAGAATTATAAATGTTTTAATTTTGATCGAATCAAAGAAGCAGGTAAAATTCAAGAAATTTTATCACGGTATGGATGTGTTATTTAATTAAGACTTGGCACACATGAACTTTCTACTGCAAAAAATAGTAGAATTGGTCTCATCACCTTGGTGCTTGGCGGACAAAAAGAAATGTGGGATTTACTCGTGGAAGAGCTCTCAAATCTCGAAGGTATTGAATTTAAAGTTTTTGATTTTCAACATTAAAAGAGATGAAAAAGTAATCATTGGCAATAAAATACCATCAACGTTTGAACATGTTAAGCAAATCCAAGAAATTTTTCAAACGTATGGCAACCTCATTAAAACACGTTTAGGAATTCACGATGTTGAAGAAGAAAACGTATCCCCTATGGAATTGTGCTGCTTGAAACTATTGGAAACCTTGATGAAATCAGTACTTTTGAGGCTAAACTAAAACAATTGTCCACAGTTTAAGTTCAGAGAATGGAGTTTGATATTTAAGATTTTGCTTGGGTTAAATAGAGTTTTTTAAAAACCTCACTCTTGAGAAACTTGTCAACAATTACATGTACTGGAATAGTCAAGATGCTATGTGCTGGAATTTTCTCGAAAGAGGAGGTATTTTCCAAGGGTATGTTTTTCAAAAAGTAAGCTTCAATTTTTCGATGAGTAAGCTCGTGTTTGACTTTAAATATGGCTTGTTTTTTTAGTTTTTCAAGCTTGCTGGCATTTTCAAGTTGTGGAAATTCATAAAAGCCTTTCCAAGGAGTGTTTTTGCGAGCATGCATGAGGAAATTGCCTTCTTCATCAATTTTTACGATGTAAAAAATTTGCCATAAAGGTTTTGTTTTTGCCTTGGCAGGTACAGGGAAAGATTGTGTAGCTTGGTTTTTATAAGTTTTGCAATGCATTTGGACCGGACATCCACTACACAAAGGTTGACGGGGTGTGCAAACAAGAGCCCCTAATTCCATCATCGATTCATTAAACTCGCCTGCATCAAAATAGACAATCATGCTTTTTAATATGCTTTCCACTTCTTTTAAGAAATTTGAGTCGTCCACCGGTTTTGTGATAGCAAAAATTCGGGCAATAACACGTTTAACATTTCCATCGATGGCGGGAGCTTTTTCATTACTCCATTGTGAAGCGAGAATGGCTGAAGTATAGGGACCTATGCCTGGTAATTTTAAAAGTTCTTTTTGTGATGAAGGCAAATTCGAATGGTAATGTTCAACGATAATTTTTGCTAATTCTAACAGTCGATGAGCACGTCCATAATAGCCGAGCCCTTGCCAATCTTTTAAAAATTCTTTTTCAGAAGCCTTTGCTAGATCGTCGATGGTAGGGTATTTTTGAATAATTCTTTGGTAATATTCTATTCCTTGAATTATGCGTGTCTGTTGAAAGATAAACTCAGCGACCAATTGATGATACGGATTTTTCGTGAGTCTCCATGGTAATGGCCGTTTAGCTCCTTGATACCAATGAATGATTTTTTGAAAAATTTCTAAGAAATTATCGTCTGCCTTTTCCATGATTTTTAGTAAATTTCAAATGTTTAAGTAAAATTAGTATAATTTTGCCAAAAAAATTATGACCACGGAAGAAATTTTGTTGGCCCTGCGTAAAGTCATAGATCCAGATTTGCACAAAGATCTTGTGACTTTAAAAATGATTGAAAATATAAAAATTGATGGCAACAAGGTTAGTTTTGATTTAGTTCTTACCACACCAGCTTGTCCTCTTCGGTCGACATTAGAAGAGAATTGTAAAAAAGCTATTCTCGAAAAATTTCCACAAGCTGAGATTGAGATTAATACCATATCACGTGTTACCACTCATAAGGAAATTCCAGCTTTGAAAAACATAAAAAATATCGTAGCTGTTGTTTCTGGAAAAGGTGGTGTTGGCAAAAGCACCATTGCAGTTAATCTTGCAGCAGGACTTGCCTTAAGTGGTGCGCAGGTTGGGCTACTTGACGCTGATTTACATGGCCCCAGTATCCCTAAGATGCTCGGAGCAGAAAATATGTTTCCACAAGTAGTTAAAAAAGATGGGAAAGATACGTTGGTTCCTATTGAAAAACATGGTATTAAGCTCATGTCCATTGGTTTTTTGGTGGAAAAAGAAAAACCACTCATCTGGCGGGGACCTATGCTCACGAGTGTGCTTTTGCAACTTGTCAATGATACAGATTGGGGAGAATTGGATTATTTAATCATCGATACTCCTCCGGGTACGGGAGATGTTCACCTTACATTAATTCAAAACTTCAGTATAACAGGAATTATCGTTGCGTCAACACCACAAGAAGTTGCTCTCAATGATGCTCGCAAAGCTCTCAATATGTTTAGAGACGAAAAAATCAATGTCCCCATCCTTGGACTGGTTGAAAACATGAGTTACTTCGTGCCTTCAGATATGCCCGAAAAAAAATATTATATTTTTGGACGTGAGGGCACAAAAAAGCTTGCTGAAGAAACTAACACAAGATTGCTTGGAGAAATTCCTCTTTTTGAAGAAGTCATGCAAAGTGGAGAGGATGGAATCCCTGCTGTCATCGATCACAACAATCCCGCAAAACCTTATTTTTACGATTTTGCACAAAAAACAGCCCAAGCTGTAGCTATACGAAATGCAACACTTGAACCAACAAAGATTTTAAGGATTCAATAAGACTGTCATTGTGATAACCGCAAACAATACATCGGAAGAAAAAGTAAAAAAAGCTATCGAACAAATTCGCCCTTATTTACAACAGGATGGCGGAGATGTAGTTTTTAGTCACATTGATGAAAATAACATTGTTTATCTCCAGCTGACAGGTGCTTGTAACGGTTGCCCAATGGCTTTGCAAACTCTTAAGTTGGGGATCGAACGAGCTTTGATAGAAGCCATTCCTGAGGTAAAAGGGGTCGAAAGTATTTAATCAATACCTAAAAACTTATCAAGGCTACGTCGTTCCTTCTTAGTGGGACGGCCTAGTCCTTTTGGGCGTTGAGGTATAAATCGAAGTTGTTCTTTAACTAATTTGAGTTTTTCGTATTCTTCTTGAGGTGTGCAATCTAAAATGTAATCATTGAGGATTTTAGCAGAAATCCGTTGTTGGGGAATAGCAATTACTTTTATTGTTTTGATGTATCCAGTTAAATGAATTTGAATGGTGTCTCCAGGTTTAATTTCTCTCGATGGTTTTGCATGAGTCTCATTTACAAAAACTTTTCCTGCTTTACAAAGTTCTGCAGCACTTGTACGCGTTTTAGAGATTCGAACACACCACAAAAATTTGTCAATCCTCATGGGCTTATTTTTCACGAAAATATAAATCAATTATACATCCAGTAAAAGGAAACAATTCACGTATTTTCTTTTCCAACATTTTTTTATAAGAGTCCTTGATATATTGAGGTAGATTGCAATAAAAAGCAAAAGCTATGTGGCGTGTAGGAAGCTGTGTGATGTATTTAATTTTTACGTTCTTTCCTTTGTATACCGGCGGTGGAAATTTTTCGATAATAGGGAGCAATGCTTGGTTGAGCTGGCTAGTTTTAATTTTTCTTTTCATGTTTTCGTACACCATGCTAATGGCTTCAACTAGTTTAAAGATGCGAGTTTTTTCCAGTGCACTAATAAACACGATAGGCACATCGTATAGTGGGGCTATTTCAGATAAAATGTATTCTTTATATTCTTCTAGGGTTTTACTATTTTTTTCGACTAAATCCCACTTGTTGACAGCAATGATGATACCTTTTTTATTTTCTTCGATGATGCGAAGAATATACAGATCTTGATGAGTAATTCCTACCGTAGCATCAATGACCAGTACGCAAACATCTCCTTCTTCTATAACACGAATAGCTCTCAGGATTGAATAAAATTCAAGATCTTCTGCAATTTTTGATTTCTTGCGAATACCAGCCGTATCAATGAGAAGAAATTTATGTCCGAACTTATTGTAAATCGAATGTATGGGATCGCGAGTAGTGCCGGCAATGGGAGTAACAATGCTGCGTTCTTCACCTAGTAAGGCGTTTACAAGGCTACTTTTTCCTGCATTCGGTTTACCTACAATAGCTACACGAGGTATTTCCTCTTCTTCTTTTTCTCTAACAGGCTGCATATGCTTAACAAGTTCATCGAGCAGATCTCCAGTTCCAAAGCCATTGATGGCACTTATCGGAAATACATGCTCAAAGCCAGTTTTGTAAAATTCAGCAACTTCTGGAATTTTAAAATGATTGTCCACTTTGTTTACAGCTACTATAACAGGTTTATTGATTTGATGTAGTAGTTCAGCTACATCTGCATCCAAAGGCGTGTATCCATCGTTAACATCTGTTAAAAACAAGATAATATCAGCTTGTTCAATAGCTATTCTAACATGATGCTCGATTTGCTGTTGAAAAATGTCTTCACTCTCTTTGACATATCCACCTGTGTCTATAACACTGAATTCGATTCCATTCCAATCGGTTTTCCCGTAAATTCTATCACGTGTCACCCCGGCTTTTTCATCCTCAATGGCATAACGTTCACCTATCAAACGATTGAAAAGGGTAGATTTCCCGACATTAGGTCTCCCCACAATTGCTACAATGTTTGCCATATCAATACCCTAATTGTTTTAATTTCTTTTCATCATTACGCCACGGCATGACTTTTACATGCACTTCTAGAAAAATTTGTTTACCTAAAAAATCTTCTATACGCTTACGAGATAAAATGCCAAGTTCTTTAATACTTTTCCCTCCTTCACCAATCACAATCTTTTTTTGACTTTCACGGGAAACATATATAGTTGCTCGAATATGAGGAATAGGCTGATCTTCTTTAAATTCATCAATGACAACTTCACAATGATAAGGAATTTCTTGTTTATAAAGATGAAAAATTTGTTCGCGGATAAATTCAGCAACAAATTCTCGAATATAACGGTCGCTCAGAATATCATCGTTGTAGTAGGGTGGATGTTCAGGTAGCACACTCACAAGGTACTCTTTAAGTTCAGATAGCCCAGTTCCATAAAGGGCAGAAATGGCAAACAAACGAGCGTCTGGTAAAATTTGTACCCATTTTACTTTATGATCATTCATCTGTTGCTCCTTAATCAGATCGATTTTATTTAAAGCAACCACTTTTGGCAGAGGAAGCGATTTAATTTTTTCCATTAATTCAGCTGGAAATTCAGGATCTTCTGGCTGTACAAGCAATAAAAGAACATCAGCATCTTCGAGTGACTTCATGATGGTTTGATTCATTTTTTTCTGAAGCAAATACGTTGGATTAATGATGAGCCCTGGCGTATCTGAAAAAACAATTTGATAATTGCTTTCTGTAAGGATGCCTAAGATTCTTTTTCGCGTTGTTTGAGGTTTTGGTGAAACAATAGAAAGACGCTCCCCAATGAGGGTATTCATTAAAGTAGATTTTCCCGCGTTCGGATAGCCAAGAATTGAAATAAAACCACTTTTAAACATTTTTTTTTGTTTTTTAAAAAAATTGTAATTTTGCAGTGCAAAGTTAAGAAAAAAGACACTGCGGGGTAGAGCAGGGGTAGCTCGTCGGGCTCATAACCCGGAGGTCGTAGGTTCGAATCCTACCCCCGCTACTAAGCATAATAGATTTCAGAAGCAAAAAAAATTTTCCTTTCCCATTTGTTTCTATCCATTTTCATTTTCATGTAAGACAAAGTTCCTTTCATTTTAATGAGCATTCCTTTTTTATATTTTTTTCTTATTACTTCAGCCAATTTGTTTTTAGCAAGGACTGAATAGATTTCACTTACGTAAATTTGTTGACCAGCACTTTTCGCCCATGAAAGGTTTTTCCCAACAAAAGAAGATACAATTTCACCGTTTTTTAAAGTTGTACTGATAATGGGCGTTAAAATTTCCATGCTAAGGTCAATTTCCTGTTGACTCTGCTTTAACGGCTCCTGGGTGTTTAATTTTTTATCGAATCTTTCCATCTTTTTTTTTTGCAAACATACTTTTAGTTAGTAGGCTTAACCAGCATCTAATCAAGTATAAACGAGAATAGTCGTTTCTAATCGATTGAAAACGATTATAGTTTTGAAAATTAACTATTTAAAAAAATTCTTTTGCTTAAAAGTTTTAGGAAAAAATGCATATTGTTAAAGATTCAAATCATTGCCCTTTATTTTCTCATTGGAAAAACTTTTAAATCAGAACAACCACTTTCTACATTAGGTTGTAAAATTCCGGTGAGTATTTGCGTGGTAAAAATAATGTTATATTAGCTACAGTTACACTTGATTACAAATGAATGATTTAAATGTTCTAGGTGTTAGTGAATATATAAAATTAATGAAATGCAAGGTTTGAACGAGAAATTTTGCATCAGGTATTATGAGCCCATGATGATTTATTCCCTTTTGGGTTGCTCTTTTTGGCCACTACTTCTGTTTACTCATTACTGTGGTGGTGTGGAATTAAAGGTGGAATCAAGCCTAGCTTTATACTGATATAAAGACATTATAGAAATCTTACCTAACTTATTAATTTGACATTATAGATTGGTCAACCCTTCAAACTCCATGAATCATCAAATTTATTTTTTGTGCTTTAATACTACAATCTATACAATTCCTCAAAAAATGCCTTTAATACAAAAAAGTCGTAGAAAAGTTTAAAAAAACTAACTCCCCTTCTTAAAGCGAGATTTCCTCCATTTTTCTTCTTTCTTTAGTTCAAAAAATTAAAAAAACTTTTAAAGACAACTATTTAGAAAGATCCGAAGGTTTATTTTTGAGAATTTATCTTATTTAAAACAAGGTGATCAATCTCATTAGCTTGTTTTTGGGCTTCTTCGATAATTCGGTTAGCTTCTTGCTTGATGTGTTCTGCCCAAGTTTTATCTTCAACACCCGAAAGGTTGATAAGTACATTATAATATGCACCTTTTATCCCAGCTAATGCAGCGATAGCTCCAACTCCTGCGTCTGTTACGGAATTTGGGTTTCCGATTTCAACCATGGCTTTGCAAACTGGCAAGGCTTCAAGGCATTTTTGCATAGTCTTTAGCGGCACGCTGGTTGCATATTTTGTGGCTTCTTGTATTGCTTGTTTGCGAGCAAGTTTTTCTTCTTCGGTGGTTTTGGGTAGACCATATGCTTCCATTACTTTGTTAAACGCTCTTGTATCTTCGTCCACCAAGTAAAGTAGATCTTCTTTTATTGTTTGGCCTTTTTCAGCCCAATGGCTAAATTCTTCCCAACGGTCATCCCATCCTGGTTTGTGGGAACTTAAGTTAGCGACCATTGCACCAAGAGCAGCTCCTAAAGCACCTATATAAGCAGATACTGAACCTCCTCCCGGAGCGGGAGATTCACTAGCAACTTCATTTGCAAACTGGCGACAAGTTAAGTTAATGAGTTTCTTTTCTTTTTTCTTGTCTTCCAGAATGTATTCAATGACTTTTTCTCTCGGATTGAAGGGTTTTACATCGTTCAAGCCCATGCTTTTAATGGCAATTTTAACAAGTTCTTCTTCGCTAACCCCCAAAGAGCGTTGTTGCTTTGCTAGAAAATATTTTCCAGCATCGATGAGGACACGTTTTGGGATTAAACCTACGATTTCAGCACCTGTAACACGCACTCCCCGAGCTTCGGCTTTTTTGCACACTTCTTCAAATGCCACATGTACTGGAGTAACGGAAATATTGGTAATATTCATGCTCACTTGTGCAATGCCAAATTCTTCGATGTACCAACCAATGGCTTTGGTTGCTTTAAGCGATCCTGGTATCATGACAGGTTCCCCATTCTCATCACGAACAATTTTCCCGGTGATTGGGTTTCCTTCGCGAAGTGGACGACCTTTTTCTCTGACATCAAAAGCGATAGCATTAGCTCTCCGCGTACTGGTCGTGTTGAGGTTAAAATTAATAGCCACCAAAAAGTCTCTAGCACCAACGGCAATAGCTCCTGTTTTCGGATTGAATTTAGCTGGACCAAAATCAGGTTTCCACTTCGGATCTGCTAATTTTTTGGGAAGTCCTTCATATTCGCCTGCTCGAACATTAGCTAAATTCTTTCGTTCAGGATAAAATGCAGCTTCTTCATAGCAATAGACTGGGATTTGAAGTTCTTCTCCAATACGTTTAGCAAGTTTTCGAGCATACTCAACAACTTCTTCCATGGTAATATTGGCTACGGGCACCAGGGGCAAAACATCGGTTGCCCCAAAACGGGGATGAGCACCTTTATGCTTGGACATATCAATCACTTCAGATGCTTTTTTTACAGCAAGGAAAGCTGCTTCTACGACTTCATCAGGCGTCCCAACGAAGGTCACGACAGTACGATTCGTTGTTTCGCCCGGATCTACATCTAACAACAATACGCCTTTCACCGACTCTATTTCGTCGGTAATGGCTTTAATTATTTCCATGTTCCGACCTTCACTAAAATTAGGTACACATTCAATTATTTTTTCCATGTTTATATCGATTTTATTGGTTTTCCATTCACAAAAACTTGTTCTATGTTATTTCTTCCAAAATAATAAGGTATGGCAGCAAGAGATGAAATATGTCGAGTTATAAGTAAATTGGCCTTACGTTTAGGGGCGATAAAACCTACCTCTTTGTCTAATTCCATGGCTTTTGCTCCATGCAAAGTGAGAGCTACTAGAGCTTCTTCAGGCAAAAGTCCACCGTAAATACAAGCCAACGACCAAACAAATTGCATGTTTCCGCTCGGGCAACTGCCAGGATTAAAATCCGAAGCCAAAGCTAAAGGTAAACCAGCATCCACCATTTTTCTCACAGGAGCATAAGGTAATTTTAAAAAGAAAGATGTTCCAAGCAAAGCCGTTGGGATAGTAGACGAATGTTTCAAAAGATCAATTTCCTCATCTGAAAGATGTTCCAAGTGATCAACACTTACGGCCTTATACTGAACGCCAACTTGAACACCACCCGTATGCCCTAACTCGTTGGCATGTATTTTAGGTTTTAAACCAAATTTACTTGCAGCTTCAAGTATTTGAGCAGTTTGCTCAGGTGTAAAAAAACCTCTGTCACAAAAAACATCGACATAATCAGCTAGATTCTCTTTTGCAATTTCTGGTAACATCTCATGGATAATAAGATCAACATAAGCATCTGGATTTTGCTTAAACGCTGCAGGAAAAGCATGTGCTCCTAGGAAAGTTGCTTTAATGGGTATAGGTAAATTTTCTTTTAATCTTCGAATAACACGAAGCATTTTGATTTCAGCTTCGGTTGTAAGTCCATACCCACTTTTAATTTCGAGGGAAGTTGTTCCGTACAACATGAGTTCTTCAATGCGAGCACGTGCAACTTCGAACAAATCCTCTTCACTTGTCTTGCCTAGGATTTCAGCTGAATTAAGAATTCCCCCACCTTTTCTAGCTATTTCTTCATAGGTCAAACCACGAATTTTGTCCACAAACTCGTTTTCTCTGCTCCTTGCAAAAACCACATGGGTATGCGAATCACAAAAACCTGGCAGCACATGACGTCCGCTTACATCTAAAATCAAATCACATGAACTTTCGTTAAGATTTAGGTCTTGCATCGTGCCGACTTCAACTATCCGATCGTCTTGGATTAGAACAAAAGCATTTTCCAGTCGTGGAGGCTCATTCATGCGAACTTGAGGATGTTCCTCGTTCGTCTTACTTGCCAACCACAGGACATCTATGTGCTTAAGTAAAACTTTCATGTATGAATTTTTCTGCAAGCAAACATAAAGAAAATCTCGCTTACTAAAGAAATTTTTTCAACTTTCTTCTACTCTTTAGCAGTGTGGTTGTACTAACTTTTCATGATGTAACTCTTGTATTACAGGGAAAATAATCGATCTTAAAACTTATTATTTTTTTAACATGAGAAAAATAGTGTTTATATTGTGAAAGTAGCTTAAAATGATTTACTTTAAAAATGTGCGTTTTAAGTCTCTTGAAGCACTAAATCTTGCAAGTATTTACAAAAAAATCATACAGTCAGTCAATATTAAATGCGATTAAAAGAGCGACTAATTATTTTTTTGCTTACCACTCACATGGATATAAATGTATACCTTTGTCATAAAATTGTTTGTACCATAATGAAAATTAGTGGCTTTTCCTTTGTTAGGAATGGAAGCAAGTTGTATTATCCTGTGAAGGAATCCATTCAATCCATGCTTCCTTTATGTGATGAGATTGTTGTGGCTGTGGGGAAAGGTGATCCAGATGATACCAGCCGCGAAGATATACTTTCCATTGGAAGTGGTAAAATTCGCATCATTGATACTGAATGGGATCCTCGTTACATGGTACGTGGAGCTATTCATGCTATACAAACAGATATCGCTAAAGCTGCTTGTACGGGAGATTGGCTTCTTTACTTGCAAGCTGACGAAATAATTCACGAAAAAGATATTCCTGAAATTCGACGCAGATGTGAAGAACTTTTAGATAAACCAGAAGTTGAAGGCTTACTTTTTGACTATTATCATTTTTGGGGCGATTACGACCATTATCACAATTCTCATGGCTGGTACAAACATGAAATTCGTATCATTCGCAACCTGCCTGAAATTCACTCTTGGCAAAGTGCTCAATCTTTTCGTTATTTCTATTACTACGAACATCCTTATCAAAAAGAAGGCACGAGAAAATTACGTGTAGCCAAAGTTAATGCTCACATTTACCATTACGGCTGGGTGCGTCCACCTCATCTTATGCAAAATAAAAACAAATATCTTGACATCAATCATAAAGGAAAAGAAAAGGTAGAAGAACTGTATAAAAATAAACCACTAGAATTTGATTATGGTCCACTCCAAAAACTTGCCCTTTTCAAAGGAACACATCCCCTCGTTATGCAAGAACGCATCAAACAAATATACTGGAAAGATAAACTTCAATATTCAGGAAAACCCAATCCTAATCGGCCTCTACATAAACACGAACGTTTTAAATACCGCTTCCTAACATTCATTGAAAATAATTTTCTTGGAGGACGGCAACTATCCTCATTTAAAAACTATCAGCTTTTGAAAAATATATGATGTTTATCATTGATTCAGCCATTAGACACTGATTGCAGCTTATTTAAAAGTTTTCACAAAAAAAGAGAAGGAACCGTAAACTTTTTTCTTAATTTGCATTCAAAAAATAAAGTTATATTTGTAAAAATTTGCTTATGAATAAGGGGTTCATTGTTTTAATAAGCTTTCTCTTGGTAATTCTTCAGGAATGGGCTTTGCCCATAGATTCGGCCAAAGCTCACTTGGTAGCTTTAAATTTTTTTAATTACAAGCAAAAGCAAATTTCTTCCTTAAAGATGATATTCAAGGAACCATCTATAACAGCGTATTATGTTTTTGGTGGGGAAAATCAGTTTGTCATTGTTGCTGGAGATGATGCAGCTTATCCTATTCTTGGTTATTCTCTTACTTCGAGTTTTGGTGATTATCCCTTGCCTCCAGCTTTAAAAAGTCTTTTGTCGTCTTACACAAAACAAATTGAGATGATCAGATCCCAGAAGATAAATGCAACGGAGGAAATTGCAAGTGCGTGGGAAGCATGGATTAATAAAAAAGTCGGTGGCGGAGAAAAAAGTTCTGTAGGACCTTTGTTATATTGTTTGTGGGATCAAGGGAGATATTACAATGCCCTTTGTCCGGAAGATCCAGCAGGTCCTGGAGGGCGAGTATGGGCTGGCTGCGTAGCTACCATGATGGGAATGACCATGTATTATTACCGTTATCCTACACAACCTAGTGGCTATCATAGCTACAATTCTTCTTACGGACCTCTTGCTGTTAATTTCAATCAGCGGCAATACAATTACAATGAAATGCCTTACCAATTACGTGGCGATAACCTTCAAGTTGCCACATTACTTTTTGACTGTGGTGTTTCAGTTAATATGATGTATGGTCCTGATGGTTCAGGAGCCCATATGGAAGATGCTGCCTATGCTTTGAAAACATATTTTGGCTACAATTCATCGTTGTACCTTGATTATAAAGATAATTATTCGGAATCTGCCTGGATTAATAAATTAAAAAACGAGTTAAATGCTGGTCATCCTTTGCCTTATGCTGGATTTGATTCAAGCGGAGGACATGCTTTTATTTGTGATGGTTATGATGATCAAAACATGTTTCATTTTAATTGGGGGTGGAGTGGATATTACAATGGTTTTTATTACATCAATAATTTAAATCCTGGCAACAATTTTAGTTCGGGTCAACAAGCAATTTTTGGAGTTTACCCTTCTACAGCTTACAACCCAAATGCATGTGGAAGTTATACGATGCATGAAAAGTCTGGGAGTTTACAAGTAGGTTATCCTTTCAGCAGCTACGGAAACAATTTAAGTTGCTCTTGGCATATACAACCGACAGACACTATTGTCAACATAAAGTTATATCCCGGCTATTTTTCCACTGAGCCTTCTAATGATGTTTTAAAGATCTATGCAGGGGGCAATACATCAGCTCAACTTCTGGGAACGTATAGCGGAACTTCTATTCCTTCTGAAATAGTTGTTCCAGCACAAGAGGCTTACATCACTTTTCAAACCAATGGGTCCATAGTGGATCGTGGCTTTCATATTGATTATTATTGTACCAACCCTACATTCTGCACTGCAAATAATATTCTAACAGAACCAGAAGGGTTTATCACTGACGGCAGTGGATCTTATAATTACAACAACAACACAACATGTCGTTGGATTATTAGACCAGATAATGCAAAAGGGATACTTCTTCAAATCATTACGCTTGCACTTGAAGCCAACGACAAATTATACATTTACAAATATCCAGAAAACAATTTATTACAAACTCTTACAGGAAATATTTCCAATCAAACATTGTATTTTCCTTATTCTCAACTTAGTTTAATTTTTAAATCGGACGAATCCATCTCCAATCAAGGATTTTCTTTGAAATATTCAGCAACTTACGCTTCTATGGAGGAAAGAAAAGACGCTTATTTACATGCTTTTGTTCAACAACATCGTTTAAATCTACATTTTTATCATTTTTCTGAAGGGGATTATTTTATAAAGATATTCAACTCTGCAGGACAACTCGTTGTTCAGGAAACTATCCATATTGCCTCAGATGATGAAAGTTTTTCCTTACCAATGCATGTCAATCCAGGTCTATATTTCATGCAAATTCAAAATAAAATTCTCGATATACATCAAAAAATCATGATCGTAAATGAGTGAAACATAAAATCACATGAAAAAAGGCTGCCAAAGTGCAGCCTTTTTTATTTTCTAATGGGCTTAAGAACTTATTCTTCGACCTTAGCTAAAGCTTGTTCTAGATCGGCAATAAGATCATCTACATCTTCGATTCCAACAGAGAGGCGTACAAGTCCATCGGTGATGAAAGCTGCTTTTTTAGCTTCAGCTGAAACGCTTGCATGCGTCATGGAGGCTGGATGTTGGATTAAACTTTCCACACCACCTAGGGAGACAGCAAGAATAATCAATTTTACATTGTTCATCAATTGAACACCAGCATTATAGCCTCCTTTAAGTTCAAAACTAATCATGCTGCCTGGGCCTCGCATTTGCTTTTGAACGAGAGCGTATTGCGGATGGGAAGGTAAGCCAGGATATTTTACCCAAGCAACTTTGGGATGTTTTTCGAGATATGCAGCAATTTTCATAGCATTTTCTTGAGCTTTTTCAATTCTCAGTTTTAAAGTCTTAAGGCCACGCATAACTAAATAGGCTTGATGTGGATCCATGTTAAAACCAAGCGTTACCATAGTTTTTCGTAAGACCTGATGTACTTCTTGCGATTTCGAAACAACAACACCTCCTACAACATCTGCGTGACCGTTTATGTATTTCGTCAAAGATTGTATAACTACATCAGCACCAAAATCAAGTGGGTTCTGCAGCACGGGACTACAAAATGTATTGTCCACAACAACATACAAACCTTTGGAATGGGCTAACTTGGATATGGCTTCAATATCTGCAAGATCCATGGTTGGATTGGCAGGAGTTTCGAGGAAAATCAATTTTGTATTGGGCTGAATGGCTCTTTCTACATTTTCTATTTTAGTTGTGTCGATAAATGTTCCTTCGATCCCCCAGCGAGAAAGATAATTTTCCATGAAAACCCGAGAAGCCCCATAAATGGCTGCCGTGCTAACAAAATGATCGCCCTGTGAAAGCAAACCAAGCATCACCGTCGACACTGCTCCCATGCCAGAACTGCAAGCAATAGCTCCAAACCCATGCTCAAGCAAAGCCATTTGTTGTTCAAAAGCATCAATGGTAGGGTTACCTATACGGGTGTAAATAAAACCTTTTTCTTTTCCAGCAAAAAGATCAGCTCCGTGTTGAGCATTCTTAAAACGAAATGTCGATGTTTGGTAAATAGGGGTCGTTGCACTTCCAAAAGGATCTTCGATCTCAGCCCCATGAATTAACCACGTGTCAACTTTGTACTTTCTTAAATCTTCCATTTTTTTCGCAAAATTACATGTTTTTCAAAGGACTGAAAATTGAGTACTTTTGCAAAAAGTCTTTTTGTGAAATACATTTTAAACCCTTTTGTAAAATTACCAGGCTACGATTGTTTTGGTTGCTCGCCCAACAATCCCATCGGGCTGCGAATGCAATTTTATGTAAAGGATGATCTTGTATTTTGCGATTGGAATCCTTCAGAACACTACCAGGGTTGGAAAAATGTGTTGCACGGTGGAATACAAGCAACGCTTATGGACGAAATCGCTAGTTGGGTTGTTTTCGTAAAAATTGGTTCTGCTGGGGTTACTAAAACCATTACGGTTGAATACATTAAACCTGTTTACATCAAATGGCCTATTCGATTAATAGCATCGTTAGTTAAATACGAAAATCCAATAGCCAACATTAAAGTAGCATTGTATTCCAACAACGAGCTTTGCTCAGAAGCTGATGTAAGTTACTTTGTCTATCCCGAGGAAATCGCACGTCGTAAATTTTATTATCCAGGACTTGCAGCTTTTTTAAATGAAAATGATGCCTATGAATAGAATAGCCGTATTTCCAGGAACATTCGATCCTATTACCATTGGTCACGAATACATCATCCGTCGGTATGCCCCTCTTTTCGATAAAATTTACATAGCCATTGGCCGAAATCCTGAAAAAACAAATTATTTTCCTTTGGAAAAAAGGCTCGAATGGTTAAAACTTGTTTTTTCAGACATTCCAAACATCGAAGTGGAAGCTTATGAAGGCTTAACCATTGACTATTGCAAGCAGAAAGGGGCTCGTTATATTTTACGTGGTCTTCGCACTTCGGAAGATTTTGAGTATGAGCGTCGTATTGCCCAAATTAACCGTATGCTTGATCCAAACATCGAAGTTCTTTTTCTACTTACTCGCCCAGAACACACTCCCGTTTGTTCAAGTGTCGTTCGTGAGATCCACCGCAGCGGAGGTGATGTATCCTTATTTGTTCCCAAAAAGATTGCTCATCTCATTCAGCAATGCAAATGAGAAAAATGAGAGAAGTTTTCTTTGTATTCGTAGGAGTATTTATCTTTTATTTCCAGTCTTTTGCTGCTTATTCTGTGATTGAAGGTAAGGCTCCCGGAGGGGCTGGCTTGAAAATTCGGCTTTATGAGTACGAAGATTTTATTTCTTATAAAGAAAAACTCGTAGCTGTTGCTCAAATTGATTCGAATTGTAAATTCTCTTTTAAGTTGAAAATTTATGAAAACGAGGTTAAAATGTTATTTTTTCGCATCATGTATTTTCAAACGTTTAAATTCTTTTTGCCAGCAAATGTTACTTATGAACTGGAAATAGATAGTTTTTATTATCGAGATCCTTTGCGAATTTTTATTCCAATTCTTTCAAGCATAGAACTGCCTGTCAGAATTAAAAATGCCGACGAAAAAGATATCAATACCCTGGTGGGTGCGTTGCAAACTACATACGAAAAGTATGTGACCACTGTTTTAGCTGGGGGGCGAGATTTAAAATATAACCTTTCGTTCAAACGTCCCTCTCCCTCGGTGGTCAAACAGCTGGCCGATTCGCTTGTTTATTTTTTCGGTCATTATGAAAACCCTTATTTCAAAAACTTTTTTACTTATACGCTAGCTCAATTTTACCTTGTTACGCAATATGCTAATAAAACACAGCTTTATCGGGAATTTCTTTACAACAAACCTTTTTTATACAACAATCTTGCTTACATGCAATTTTTTACTTTCATGTACGACAATTACATTTTAACTGAATCGAAAGCCGTACACATGCAAGATATAAATGAGCATATTCATCGAAAAGTTAATTATTTAGCTCTTCTTGATTCACTTGGTCGAGATACTCTACTTAAAAACGAGGTTATTCGTGAAATGGCTTTAATCCTAAATGCCAAAAAATGGTACAGTTCAAGAACGCTTTATTTTAATCAAGATTCAATCATAAAATTGCTTGAGCAAGAAAAAAAACATACGCGTTTTGATTTACATGCAATGATCATCGATAATCTTCTTTTCATGCTTACACGTTATAGGAGTGGACAACCTGTTCCTAATTTTCAATTTTTATCGTTAGATAAAAAGCCTTTTTCTACCGATTCCCTTCGGGGCAAATACACTTACCTTATTTTTTTTACCACATGGAGCAAGGCCTGTCTTCAACATTTAAAAGTGGCTGAAGAAATTCAAAAAAAATGGAAAGATAGCTTGCAAGTTATTCCTGTTAGCCTGGATTTGGAACCTCTTAGCGTTCATTTTTTTGCTCGAGAAAAAAAACTTAATTTGACGTTTTATCATTTCAATGGTGATTATGTAGGATTGGAAAAATTGTCTGTTGTTTCTTATCCCCAATGCATGTTTATCGACAAAAACGCACGGTTTGTTCAGCATGTGGCGCTTTGCCCTGCAGAAGGTTTTGATGCTTTTCTCACTTCATTTTTCCAAAAAAGAAAACCAAAAGAAAAAGAATAAAAATTTTTTCATTATTATTTCTCTATTAGCATCTTCATCAGTAATTACTTAGGATCTCATTTTGTTAATTTTTACGTTTCCTCTTTTTTTCAAAAAAATTTAAAGGATTTTGAAGAGATCGTTCAGGAAATTCACTTGTTTCATCGAAACAGTTTTATTTTTTTCTTTTAGTAATTTTTGCTAAATGTGCAGTGTAAAAATATATAAGGCTATGAAAAAAATCGGTAAATGGATGGTAGTATTTGCATTATTGATCTTTTTATTTAGTTGTAAAAAAGAAACTTTAGGAGAAAGGAGAGGTTTTTATTTGATAAATATGACAAATGATACTTTTATAGTTGTTTCTAATTGGTATTACATAGCCTCTACAAAAGATACCATGTTTCCAAAGGGTATATTTCTTTTTACCGTCAGTTCTTTTGGCAAGTAGAGGAAGAGATTCTATATTTATCTACAAATACCCTGATACCACTCATGTGTACATAAGGTTTAAATACAATGAAGAACCTTGTAATTATAAGTTAAATTGTTTTGATAGAAATAATTGGGTGGATACCCTAATTTATACAAGAAAAGTCAATACCAATGGTGTAGAAAGATACGTTATAATGAAAATATCCGTGTTTAAAATAGAGAAGGATAAAATCATAAATCCATGAAAATATGAAATAAATGGCTATAAAAAATTGCTATATAAATGGGAGATGGTTAGAAAATGTTAGGTTTAATGAAAATTGTGATGCCATGAGACATATAATTATTTTTATAGTGTATGTATTTTTTGCAGTTGTTTCAGTTAAGGCAGAAGGATTAGGTTTTAAGGAAGCTGGGGTTGATAGCGTGAAAGGATATCCACGGTTTAAGTTAGCAAAACCCTATATAGGTTGGGATGCATTAGGGCTGTCGAAATATTTAGCATTGACTTATCAGCAGCAATTTATACAATTAAATAAATTTTCTTTTTTAGAATTGCAAATTTTACTAAATAATAGAAATATACTTGGAGATATAGAAGATTATCTATGGATGAGGGATGAGGATTATCTTAGGAATAAGACTCATAAATTTGCCATGCTTCTTCTTGAACGTAATAGGATATGTAAACCGGTGAGTTTAAGTTTTGGCTTGGGATATTTACATTATCAAACTTTTAAAAATAGTAATTATCAAAATGATTATGTTATTTTGAAAGGGATACTTTCTTTTCATGTGAGCAGAAATTTTTTAATAAATTTCACCGTGAATCATATTAATGCTAGTGAAGACGAAATATATGAACATTGGTCTATAAATTATCCAACAAATGTAAGTGTAGGTTTATTATTTGGTTTTAACAAGAAAAATGAGGAAAAGAGTAGTGATGGAAAGTTTGAAAAAAATGAGGTATTTTTTAATTATACCAAATTGCAGTTGGGGTATGAGCGATTTTTATTGAATCGCAATGATTTTAATGTATCTGTTAGCATGGGAGGTACTTTTATTCCATTTAAGCGTTATGGGGGCTATAGTTATAAAGCGGGTTGGTTTATTTTGTTAGATCCCATGATAAATTTTGATTATAGGTTGAATGATAGGTTATATTCTTTTGTGGGGATAGGAGGCACATTGAATGATATTTCTTATTATGTTTTAAATGACAAGTATAACAAGTATACTTATGGTTTGCGTTCGCAGATAGGTCTTGGATATAAATTGGAGGATCATTGGGGTATAAAATTATTTTACGCGCCATATATTACAAAGCACTTTGATATTAACATAGAGTACATGGATAAGTTTCGTTTTTTAAGGGATTATAAACTCAATGTATCACTTGCGTATTCATTTGGGAAGTAGATTTCATGTTTTAGTGAATTTATATTTTAAAAAATTTATTTGAATTTTTTTGTCATAAAATTTTCCATTTATTTTAAAAAAAATGAGAGTTAAAAATGAAAAAAAGGAAAAGATAGGGCATGGAGATAAGCATAAGTTTATACTTTTATGTTTCCCTGTGGTAAAGAGATGCCCTGTGTCCCCCCTTACTAACTTGGGAATTAAAAAGGGGGATTTTTATTTTTTTATGATTTAAACTTACATCCATGTTTTACAAATATGATGTTTCTAGCAATTTTTTCTATAAATAAAAAAATGGTGAAAAAAATTTTTTCAGGCGATTTTTTTATTTTAACGTTTTTTTCTGTTAAAAAAATAAAAGCGGACTTTATAGTAAAGATTATTTAAAGATTTCTGGTAATTTTGTCAAAAAAAATGAAGACCGAATTTATTTCCTTGGGTAACTTAGAGCATGTTCAAGTTCGCGTTTGGGTGGTAAAAGATAAAAATTCTATTCCTCATAAAGACCTTGAAAAATACGGAGAATATATTTCAAGACAATTGGAAACTACCAAGGAAGCTTTTATTTATCGTTACCCTGGATTGGATGCTCTTTTTCTTTTGCCTGAGGTGACGGATGAAAATGATAAACTTGAGCAACTACGACGCTTTGGACATAAAACTTTTAAAAAAATAAAAGAGATAGAAGCAAAAAATGTATTTCTTTGGATCGTAGACCATAACCTCCAATGGTACGAAGCTTACATAGAGGGATTGATGCTTTCTTCCTATTCTTTTGATAAGTACAAGACGAAAAAGGAAACTTATGCTTTGGAAAAGATTTTTTTACTAGAGGAAATACAGGCAGGCTGGGCAAAAATTGTAAGAACTTTGGATGTGCTAAGGGATGCTGTTTTTTTTGCAAGAGATTTGGTCAACGAGCCAGCCAATGTGCTTAATGCTTTGACTCTTCCAGAGCGAATTCGTGAAAAATTAAGTCATCTTTCCAATGTAGAAATAACCGTTTGGGGAAGAGCAGAAATTGAAAAAGCTGGAATGGGAGGTATTCTGGGAGTTAATCAAGGAAGTTTTATAGATCCTAGCTTTACTATCCTTCATTACGATGGAACGAAAGGGAAGATGCAGCCCGTGGCTTTAGTTGGAAAAGGCATTACCTTTGATACTGGAGGAATAAACCTAAAGCCCACGCAATCCTTAGAAACGATGAAAGGCGATATGAGTGGAGCAGCTGCTGTGGCCGCAACATTTTTTGCAGTGGCTACCATGGAATTACCTGTTCATCTATATGCTTTAATTCCTGCTACCGACAACCGTCCTGGAAATAAAGCTCTTGTTCCTGGCGATGTAATTCGAATGTATAACGGTAAGACCGTCGAAGTTAATAATACGGATGCAGAAGGACGCCTTATTCTTGCCGATGCTTTGGCTTATGCAGGTCAGTTTAATCCTTTGCTAAACATTACCATTGCAACGCTAACGGGTGCTGCACATATTGCTGTTGGAGATCATGCCATTGCAGGCATGGAAAAAAATGCTAATTCGTTTTTTCAAAAAATGGTAAACATCGGCTATCGAGTTTACGAACGCATCGTACCACTGCCTCTTTGGGATGAGTTTGGCGAAAGCTTAAAATCTGATGTGGCTGATATTTCTAATTCTGGTTCTCGTTATGGAGGTGCCATGGTGGGCGGAAAATTTTTAGAATATTTTGCTTCGGGACCTTTTATTCATTTAGACATTGCAGGTCCTGCTTTTCTTGAAAAAGAACATTTTTATCAACCGAGTGGTGGAACGGGTGTTGGGGTTCGTTTACTTTATCGTTATTTGGAAGAATTTTCTGAAAAAGCATAATTTTAAGCCAAAAATTACATGGCAACCATAGAAGTTTGTTTTTCTCCTGCACTTTATCCGCATATTTTGACGCAAGATCCTTTTGCTGTGGCTATTATTGATGTTTTACGAGCAACCACAAGCATATGCACAGCCATGGAATATGGAGTTAAAGAAATTATCCCTGTAGCTTCCGAAGAAGAAGCCATAGCATACAAACAGCAAGGGTACATTGTGGCAGCTGAAAAAAACGGGTTAAAACTTGATTTTGCGGATATAGGAAATTCTCCTGACCAATTCATGAATCCGGAGCTAAAAAACGCTTCAATAGCTTATCTTACAACCAATGGAACGAAGACCATTAAAATGACAAACAATGCCAACTTGAGCGTGATTGTTTCTTATATCAATATTGATGCTGCTGCTGATTTTCTTGCTCGTCACGACATGAATGTTGTAATATTGTGTGCTGGTTGGAAAAATAAATTTTGCCTTGAAGACAGTGTTATTGCCGGAGCCTTGGTCGAAAAATTAAAAGAAAGAGGTTTCACCTATGATTGCGATAGTGCCCATGCTGCTTATGATTTATGGAGTTTAGCTAAACACGATCTTTTGGGTTATGTACGGAAAGCCATGCATCGAACAAGACTACAAAAATTGCATCTTGATTACGTGTTAGAATATTGCTTTACGCCTAACACGGCAAGAAAAGTCCCTATATATGATGGTTATAAAATTATAGCATATGAAGAGTAGCATAAAAACCTTTTTTATTGTCGTTTTTCTTGTTTTCGTTCAATTCCCTTCTTTTTCGTGGGGATTTTTTTCACATAAACTTATTAATAAATATGCTGTTTTTTTGTTGCCTCCGGAAATGATAGGTTTTTACAAAAAACACATAGATTATCTGATAGCTCATTCAATTGATCCTGACAAGCGAAGTCATACGGTGGAAGGCGAAGCACAGAAGCATTACATTGACATTGATGTTTATGGCGACAATCCTTTTGAGGTAGTCCCCAAGCGCTGGAAGGATGCTGTAGCTAAATATTCTGAAGACACCTTGCAAAAGTATGGGATCGTTCCATGGTGGATTGAAAAAATGTTTTATCAACTCGTTCATGCCTTTAAAGAAAAAGATGTTGATAAAATTCTTTGGATTTCAGCCAATTTAGGACATTATATTGCAGATGCGAATGTTCCCTTGCATACCACACAATTTTACGACGGGAAAAAACCCTATCAGAAGGGAGTACATGCCTTGTGGGAATCGAGGCTACCTGAACTTTTTGCAAAAGATTACGATTATTTCATAGGTAGAGCTCAGTATATACCCAATCCATTAGAAGCTGCATGGAAAATAGTCCAACGAAGCCACCGGCAGATGGATACTGTTCTCAATGTTTTTGATTCTCTGTTTTTGCATTATAATCCCAATCAAATTTACATTGTGGAAGAAAGGAACGGAGTGATTAAAAAGCAATTTAGCAAAGAATTTTGCGAAACATACGATCATCTTTTACATCAAATGGTTTATCGAAATTTGCGGAACAGCATGTTGATGGTAGCTTCTTTTTGGTATAGTGCTTGGGTGATGGCTGGGCAACCCAATTTGGACGAACTCCTCGATAAAGATATTTCTCAGGCCATGCAAAAAGAACACGAGGAGCTGGAATACCTTTGGAAACATGGAAAGCCCAAGGGGCGACCAAATCCTGAAGAAAGTGAAGAATAATTTTTTATTTTTGCAAAAAGCAGCTTATCATGGAAGATGAGTTGATGAAACAGGCAAGGCAAAGAGTTAACTTTAAGGTTCATCTTGTAATTTTCACGTTGGGAATTATACTTTTATGGATTTTATATGCTTTGTTTTATTACCTGTTTGATTTCACCTTTCCATGGGCTATTTTCCCGACTGCCATATGGCTTGTGGTGCTTATTTTGCATCATTTCATTGCTTTTAAATGGAACGATAAATGGTTAGATCGTGAGTACCAGAAATTGCTGGAAGAACAACGAAAGAAAAATAGTATTTCCGAAAGTCAATAAAAATCATTGCATATGACAGATCTTTCAAAGAAGTTAATTGAAGAAGCCAAGGAATCCATGAATCAGGCAGTTTCTTTTTTAGAAAAAGAGCTGGTTAAAATCAGAGCAGGTAAGGTGCATCCTTCGATTTTTGATGGGGTAAAGGTAGATTACTATGGTAAATTAACACCCTTAAGTCAGGTCGGAAATATAAATATTCCTGATGCTAAAACCATTGTCATTCAACCCTGGGATAGAAGTTTACTCAAGGAAATTGAAAAAGCAATCCTCAATGCAAATCTTGGTTTTACTCCTGTCAACAATGGGGAAGTTATTCGCATAAGTGTTCCTCCTCTTACCGTAGAACGACGCAAAGAACTTGTAAAACAAGTTAAAAATGAAGGTGAAGAAGCCAAAGTAGCCGTTCGCAACATCCGCCGCAACATTCTTGAAAAAGTTAAAAAGCTCACCAAAGAAGGTGTCTCAGAAGATGAAGTAAAAGCTACCGAAAAAGAAATTCAACAGCTCACGGATAAGTTTATTGAAAAGATTGATAGTATCATTGCAGCCAAAGAAAAAGATATCATGACAGTTTAATTTTATGCAATATTTTAAAAAAATTGTAAGGTTCATTCTTCCTTATAGGAAGAACCTTTTTTTATATTTTCTTTTTAACATGCTGTCGGTGGTGGCGTCGTTGTTTTCAATAACGATGGTTATCCCGTTTTTGCGAATACTTTTTGGTCTTGAAAAACCAGTCTATGAGCCTATTGCTTTTTCTTTTTCCCTTTCGTCCATTCAACATAATTTGAATTTTGCTATAACTTATCTTATTCATCATCAGGGTAAAGAAAACACTTTGCTCATCATTAGTGGACTCGTGGTGATTTTCTTCTTTTTCAGAAATGCTTTCTCGTATTTATCCCTACATTTTGTTGCTCCTTTGAGAAATGGTGTTATCATGGATATTCGCAATCAGATGTATCAAAAAATCTTAAACCTTCCTCTTTCCTTTTTTACGAACGAAAAGAAAGGTGATGTTTTGAGTAAGTTATCTAATGATGTTCAGGAAATTGACAACACTATTTTAGGATCTATACAATCTTTTTTAAAAGATCCTATTACCATTATAGTTTATTTGTTTGCGTTATTTTTTATGAATTACAAACTGACGCTAATTATTTTGATGGCTTTACCTCTCATTGGCGTCTTGTTGGCAAATATTGGAAAATCCTTACGTCGAAAGTCTCAAGTTGGTCAACGGATGCTAGGAATGCTTCTTTCGATGGTGGAAGAAACATTGAGCGGTATACGCGTCATCAAAAGTTTTACGGCGGAAGATTATGTGTATGAAAAAAATATGCGATTGAATCAGTCGTATACAAAGCTCATGAATAAAATTTTTCGTCGTCGTAGTCTTGCTCAGCCTTTGACGGAATTTCTTGCCATCTTCATATTCGTTATCATTTTATATATAGGTTCTTTGATGGTTTTACATGATGCACGGAATTTTGCTCCAGAATCTTTTATTGCTTATATCATGATTTTTTCGCAAGTTATCCCCCCATCCAAAAGTTTTACCAATTCCATATATTCCCTTCAGAAGGGGATGGCTTCTTTTGAGCGAATCGAAAAACTTCTGGAAACTCCCGAAGTGATTATGGATGCTCCAGATGCCATAGAAATTCTCGAATTCAAAGATAAGATTGAGTTTAAAAATGTTTCTTTTAAGTATGAACACGAGGTAGTGCTGGAAAATATAAACCTTGTCATTCCGAAGAGTAAAACCATTGCCATTGTAGGTCATTCAGGTGCCGGAAAAAGTACACTTGTAAATCTTTTGCCTCGTTTTTTTGATGTGACGGAAGGAGAAATCTTGATCGATGGAATTCCCATCAAAAAAATAAAAATTTCTTCTTTGCGGAAACTTTTTGGCATTGTTAGCCAAGATACGATTCTTTTTAACGATACGTTTTTTAATAACATAGCCATCGGAAAGCCCGGAGCCACTCAAGAAGAAGTAATAGAAGCTGCAAAGATTGCCCATGCTCATGATTTTATTCTGGAGTGGCCTTTGGGGTATGACACAAATGTGGGCGAGTCTGGTAGCTTGCTCAGTGGTGGGCAGCGTCAACGCATAAGCATTGCTCGAGCAGTTCTGGTTGATCCGCCTATTCTGATTTTGGATGAAGCTACCTCATCGTTAGATTCTGAAAGTGAAAAACTCATTCAGGAAGCTTTGAAAAATATCATGAAAAATCGCACATCCATCATTATAGCTCATCGCCTTTCTACCATCATCCATGCAGATGAAATCATTGTATTGCATAAAGGACGGATTGTAGAGCGAGGAACCCATGCTGAACTCTTGGCTTTGGGTGGCTATTATAAGAAACTCTACGAAACACAATATTTTACAAATTCGTAGTTCTTGAAAATGTATATTTTACTCCCACCGATTCAATTTCTCCTCCAAGGGCAGGTTTGATTTTTTTGATGTTTACTTTTATTTCAACGATGGATGAAAATTTTTGCATGAGATGATTTCCTATTCTATAAGCTGCGTGTTCTAGTAAATTGGCTGGAGATGAGAGAATTTTTTTGACTTCGAAATAAATGGCTTGATAATCCAAAGCATGATCTAAATTGTCTGTAAGCATGGCTGTTTGCCCATCATAGAAAATGAATAAGTCGACTTCGATCAGTGGATGTATTATTTTTTCTTCTGGAAAGCACCCAATAGGGGACTTAAACCGTAGCCCTTTAAGTTCCAACTCAATCATAATTGTTAACTTTGCACAAAAATACACATGCACATCGAAAAAGAAGAAGAAAAGAAAGAAACGAAAAATTTTATTGAAGAGATTATCGATGAGCACTTGAAAACAGGGAGGTTTAGTTATGTGCATACGCGATTTCCTCCTGAACCTAATGGATATTTGCATATTGGGCATGCAAAGAGTATTTGCTTAAATTTTGGTATTGCTCAAAAATATCATGGTAAGTGTAACTTGCGGTATGATGACACCAATCCTGAGACCGAAGATGTAGAATATGTTGACGCTATTCGAGAAGATATACAGTGGTTAGGTTTTCAGTGGGATGGGGAATATTATGCTTCCGATTATTTCGATCAGCTTTACGAATGGGCAGAAAAGCTCATCATGGATGGTAAAGCATATGTTTGCGAATGTTCGCAAGAAACCATCAGTAAGAATAGGACTACTCCTACGCAACCTGGTATTCCGTGCGAGCATCGCAATCGAAGCGTTGAAGAAAATTTGACTCTTTTCCGCCGCATGCGTGGTGGGGAGTTCCCAGATGGTAGCGCGGTTCTGAGGGCAAAAATAGATATGAATAGTCCTAATATGCATTTGCGCGATCCTATTATGTATCGCATTAAGCATGTACCACATCATCGGCAAGGCAATAAATGGTGCATTTATCCTACATACGATTGGGCTCATGGGCAGTCAGATTCTATTGAAGGAATAACGCATTCTATTTGCACACTTGAATTTGAAGTTCATCGACCTTTGTATGAATGGTTTATCCAACAGCTTGGGATTCATGCCCCACAACAAATTGAGTTTGCTCGCCTTAACTTAAGTTACACAGTAATGAGTAAGCGCATGCTACTCCAGCTTGTGCAACAAAAAATAGTGAGCGGATGGGATGATCCGCGTATGCCTACGATTCGAGGGATGCGTCGGCGTGGATATCCACCAGCTGCTATTCGCACATTTGCTGAACGAGTAGGTGTGGCTAAACGAGAAAATACCATTGAACTTGCTTTTCTCGAACATTGTGTCCGCGAAGAACTTAACAAAATTAGTGAACGAAGAATGGCTGTGCTAAATCCCATTAAGCTCATTATTACCAATTTTCCAGAAAATGAAGTTGAATGGTTGACTGCTATTAACAATCCAGAGTTGCCTGATAGTCCAACGCGCCAGGTACCGTTTACCCGTGAGCTTTACATCGAAGAAGAAGATTTCATGGAAAATCCGCCCAAAGATTATTTCCGCCTCTCACCCGGAAAGGAAGTAAGACTTCGTTATGCTTATGTAGTTAAATGTACGGGTTATAAAAAAGATGGCACTGGTCGGGTTGTGGAAGTGTACGCAGAATTAGATCCTTTCACCAAAGGTGGGAAAAATCCTGAAGGTCGTAAGGTGAAAGGAACCATTCATTGGGTAAGTGCTTCACATGCTTTGCCCATAGAAGTTAGACTTTACGATGTGCTTTTTACTGTACCCAATCCAGCTGAACCAGAAGAAGGCAAAACATTTTTAGATTATATAAACCCAAATAGTTTGAAGATTCAACAAGCTTGGGCTGAGCCTGATCTTAAAAATGCTATACATCAACCAAATGTACATTATCAATTTGAACGTATAGGGTATTTTTATCTAGATCCAGACTCTACGGAAGCTCATTTGGTATTTAATCGAACGGTTACACTAAAAGACGGCTGGAAAAAAAAGGAATTGATGTTTGAGAAATAATTTTTTTTGTATTTTTAGACACGGAATGAAAAGTAAACGAAGTTTTTTGGGATGTCTTTTTATAGCGTGCACTTTCTTCTTGTATAGCCAAGAAGAAAAAGATTCACTTTCTATTGATAAAACTAACATTGCTATTTTTTTCGAAAACATGGTCAATGAAAAATTTTTTATACGTGAGCATTTCTCACCTGTGACGATCACTCCTGTGTTTTATAATGATAGTATTTTGATTGAACGAATAAAGTATCTAAATCATTATTCTCCTTTTGAATATCGATACAACGCTGATGTTCGTCGATGGATTGACTTTTATTTATCAAAACCCTATTTTGTAGCACGTCTGATCGGGTTATCCAAGTTGTATTACCCCTTGTTTGAGGAAACGTTGGATAAGTATAATTTGCCTTTGGAGCTAAAACATCTTGCTGTAATTGAGTCTGCTTTAAACCCTCTTGTTAAGTCGCCTGCAGGGGCTGCTGGCTTGTGGCAATTCATGTATAAAACTGGTATCCTTTATGACTTGCATGTGTCATCGTATGTAGACGATAGATTTGATCCCATGAAAGCTACAGATGCTGCTGCCCGGCTCTTGCGAGACCTATATAGCATTTACAAGGATTGGGCATTGGTTCTAGCTGCTTACAATGCCGGACCTGGTTATATTAACAGGGCTATTCTTAGAGCTAATGGTGAAACAAATTATTGGAAAATCAAGCATTTCTTACCCCGTGAAACTCAACAATATGTACCAGCTTTCATTGCCGCAAGTTATGTGATGACTTTTTATAAAGAACATGGAATAAGTCCCGATCAACCTTTGTATACGGATAAAGATGTAGATACCATCACCATAAGAGAAAAGGTCCCCTTTTCACTTCTTTCGTATTTTCTAGGTATTGACGAAGATGATTTGGCTTTTTTAAATCCTCAATACATCAAGCGAGTGGTTCCCGGTTCGACAGAAAAACCTTGTGTGCTACGTATTCCTCGTCGTATTTCTCTGACTTTTGTTTCTCGCGAAAATCTTTTGTACGATACGATTGCAAAACTTAAAGCCAATGATTTTAGCAACACAGATACATTTAAACCTAACAAACAGACTTTAAACGCTTCGCTTCCCCCCATGGGAAAAAAACAAATTCATGTGGTTGCTCCTGGTGAATCTTTGGGCATCATTGCTAAAAAATATCGTGTAACCATCAATCAAATTAAAGCTTGGAATAATCTTTCTTCCAACTACATTTACCCAAATCAAAGACTAATTATTTATTCTTCTTATGTTCCACCTGCTTTAAATACCTCAAATAATAAGGATTTAAATCAAAAATCTTTAACCTCTAGGACGAAAAAAACATCTTCTACAACATCTTCAACCCAAAATAAAATCATTTACCATACTGTTAAACAGGGAGAAACATTGTGGGGAATAGCACAGCGATACGGAATTTCAATAGATAAAATTAAGAAAATCAACAATTTAAAAAGTGATGCTTTGCAAATCGGTCAGGCCTTAAAAATTATTAAACCATGAAAAAACTTGCATCGACTTTTGTAATCACTCTTATTATATTGATTATGTTTTTTGCCTGCAACCACCTTATCGAAAACAAATTGCCTGCAGGAACGGGAACCCTTGCTGAAGTACTTGTAATTATGCCTCAGAAAGAATGGAAAGGACAAGTTGGTTTTGTTGTAAAGGATATGTTACAGCAAGATATCGTTGGGGTAAATGCTTCGGAACCTTTGTTTATTCCTAGGTATATTGAGCCTCAGCAATTTGATAAGATTTATCTTACTTTTCGTAAAATTTTGCGAGTTAATGTTGCAGATACGGTAAAGAAAAATCGTATTCTTTACTTTCAGGATGTGTATGCGCATCCTCAAATGTTCATAGATGTTTATGCTCAAAATGATAGCTTGGCTATTCAACTTTTACAGCAAAAGGCTAATCATATCATTCAAAGCTTTAGGGAAACGGAAATTTTGAGGTTGCAAGAAGTTTTTAAACAATATGCTAATCAACGAATTAAAAAGCAAATATCTGAACAATTTGGTTTTTATCTGACGATGCAAGAAAGCTATTACGTTGCAAAAACGGCTAAGGATTTTGCTTGGTACCGTTTTGAACCAAAAGATTATTCCATTGGAATTTTAGTCTATACCCGTGAGTTCAAGGATAGTTCTCAATTATTGCCAGAAAGTATCCTTGCTTATCGAAATCAAATAACTAAAGCATACATTCCAGGCCAACTCGAAGGTTCATACATGAGCACCGAAGAGCAATTTCCTCCCGAAGTGGACACCGTTCCTTTTTATAATACTCGAGCTATCGAAATTCGTCACCTATGGAAAACTATTAACGATTACATGGGAGGGCCTTTTTTAAGTTATACCTTTCATGATGTGGTAAACAACAGAATTATTACCCTAGAGGGCTATGCTTTTTATCCAAACCATGACAAGCGTGAACTTATGTTTCATATAGAAGCTGTTCTCCGCTCGTATACACCTGTTCAAACTAAAAAATAAATAATCATCGTTGATTTTTTAGTATTTTGAGGAGAAAAGCAGCAAAAAAAAAAAATTAAAAGATTGTGATCATCAAATCATGTATTGTCTTTGATTTCTTCGAAGTCAATGTATTCAATGTCCTCGTACTTTTTGTCGTTCTGGTAAATCGTTGAATTTTGTCGATAAGATTTTTTTGAATTTAAATTTTCCTCGAAATTTTTATTTAATTTTTTTAAAGTTCTTTTAATATAAAGCTGAACAAGCCAAGGGAAAAGCCATCGAACGGAAATTGCTAAAATGAAATATAATGCAAGGACAAACAATAGGACTTTTAACAACATTTTTTCCAAAATTACTACATATTTCTAATTTCCAGAGGGAAAAATTAAAAAAATCCTTTATTGCAATTGAATTCTAGGATCAAGGAGATGATAAAGGATGTCCATCATTATGTTTATGAGTATCATCAAAAAAGAGACAAAGACTAAGCAACCCATCAGAACAGGTAAGTCATATTTTTCAAGGCTTTGGACAATCAAAAAGCCAATTCCTTTGTAATCAAAAACATATTCTACAAAAATGGCACCTGCAAGAAGCGAAGCAAACCAACCGGTTACATTCGTAAGTATGGGATTTAAGGCATTTTTTAAAATATGCCGAAAAAGAACATGTCTTTCGGAGAGGCCTTTGGCGCGGGCAAAGAGAACATATTCCATGCTTAGTTGGTCAAGAACAGCATTACGCGTAAGTGAGGTAAAGATTGCTAATGGTCGAATGGCAAGAGTGAGCGTGGGTAAGATAAGATGCGACCAAGCCATGTATGTTTTCCCTGTTTCTAAGTCAATCTCGTATAAGCTTCCAAACATAGGAAGACCCGTGATGTGGCCTAGCAAAAAAGCAAAAATATAAGTCATCAAAAGAGCAGCAAAGAATGAAGGAATACTCATCCCAACGATACTAAGGGTTAATATACTTTTATCGAGCATACTTCCCTTGTGGTAGGCTGCCAGTGTGCCTAGAAATATTCCTAATAGAGAAGCTAAAAGCATGGAAAATAAAGCTAACCAGAAAGTTGCTGGAAAGAACTCGCCAATTATAGCAAGAACTGGTTTATTGTTTTGATATGATGTGCGAAAATTAATTTTTTTTAATCCAACGGTTGTATGATGAATGGTAAAAAAAGGGAAGATCATGTCGCTTTGTGCCTTGTAGAAATGGGATGTTTCATCCTTTGATCCTATACCCAGAAAAGAAAGGTCGTTTAAATAGAGCAAATATTGCTTCCATACGGGCAAATCTAGTCCTAATTCTTTGCTGATAGCCATTTCCGTGGATAAATCAGAGCGTTGCCCAAGAAGTAGACGAGCAGGATCAGATGGGAGAGCATGAAAGATAAAAAAAACAACTGTAACTGTCCCCCACAAAATCAAGATGCCTTGCATTAATCTACGTACCAGAAACATTATTTTTTCTGCATATATTTTTGGCGAAATTTTTCAAGGTTGAGTGAGCTTAAGTCAGGAACATCTCGCCATGCCCACTTTTTAAGGATGGTACCATCATGCATCAAGACAATTCCGGGGTTGTTGCGGACAAACATTTTTAGAATAATATCATCTGCGAAGTAGACGGGAGCAGCCCACTGGTATTCATGACGCATAGCTTCTGCTTCGTTTTTGTCTGTTGCTGTAAGGATGCAAGCAGAAATACCTTTTTGGTTTGCTTGTTCAATAATTGAACGAACTTTTTCTATGGCTTTGGATGGAACTTTTTTCATGTTGTAACTTACAACAATAAGTTGATAATTAGGGAATAAGATGGTTTGGTTCGTGACGTCATTGTCTTCTGCATCGAAAACATGGATAAGATAAGGCGTGGATGCTTTTTCAACACGTTGGGAAACAAATTCATGTTCTTTCATCCAAATGCTGTCGTTCCATGGGAAATTGTTGGCTGGATATTCTTCAAGTTGCCCTGTCTTTTTATTTCGGTAAACCACGAAATATTTATCTTTTTGAGTTGAATCAGGTTTCATGGAAAGGCCTTCTTTGTATGGGAGAAAATCTATAATCGGAAGGTGTCGTAAGCCATAGTTGGATATGCCCAGGATGAAAATGGAAAATACGCCAATGATGAGCCATTCATTAAGGAGACGCACGCGAGATTTAAGTTTTCTTCGTTCTAGGTAAATGGGAATAAGCATGATGGTAAATACGATATTTTTTATAAAAGTGCCCCAATTGCTAAGTTTGATAGCATCGCCAAAACAACCACAGTCACTAACAGCATTGGTAATAGCAAGATAAAGGGTGAGAGGTAAAAAAATGACCATGAGTACAATAGCACCAAGCAATGAAAGTCGAGGTTTGAGACCAAAGACAAAACAGATACCAATTAAAAATTCAATAGCACTAAGGACAATACCCCCTACGAGTGCAAAAGGTATAGCCCAATCCCATCCAAAAGCAATAAAGTAATCCTCCAATTTGAACTGGGATCCCCATGGATCAACGGCTTTAACAAAACCAGAAAAAATAAAAACCAACCCTAACAAAAATCTGAAAATTCGAGCAACCTGAATACGCATTTTTTCTTCAAAATTAAAGTGTTTTTTAGAAATAACGAAACTTATATGAAAGCTTAAAAACAAATGTTTTTTCACAAGTTTTTTCGTTTTATGGCAAAAAGAAAACGACGTATCTTTGTAAAAAAATGGAATCTATACGGCAAAAACGCATAGCTCGACTTATTCAAGAGGAATTAGCTAGTATTTTTTTGTTGAAAGGGAGTAAGTGGTATGGGAATGCCCTGGTAACGGTGACAGTTGTGCGAATTACAGCTGATCTAAGCATTGCAAAAGTTTATCTGAGCATATACAACACCCAGGATAAACAAGGAGTTTTAAATGATGTAATCATTTATACTTCGGAGATTAGAAAAGAACTTGGACTTCGGCTGGGCAAGCATTTACGAATTATTCCCGAATTACGCTTTTATATTGATGATAGCCTTGATTATATTGAAAGGATTGAACAAGCGTTGAAAAAGAAATGAGTAATAAGTTTCCTTGGACGTGGTGGTTAGCGTTTAAACTTTGGAGGGCCAAAAAAGCTCATAGCATCATTCAGATAGTTCAATCCATTTCTTTTTGGGGCATTGCGGTAAGTAGTGCTGCTCTTATCATCATTTTATCTGCCTTTAATGGCTTAGAAGATTTAGTTACAAGCTCGCTCAACGAGTCTCATGCATCCGTAAGGATAGAACCAGCTGCAGGGAGATTTTTTCATTTGAGTTCGCTGGATACTACGGTTTTTCATACTTCCATGTGTACTGGGTGGAGCCCTGTGCTTGAAGATATGGCCATTGCTCAGTATGGGGATCATCAACAAGTGGTTATGTTAAAAGGAGTTGTGCCCGAGCGGGGATATGAAGCAACTTTTAAAAATCTTATCGTCCAGGGTGATCCTGTCTTACAAAACGACTCCTTGCCTTTTGCTTGGTTGGGCATTGCGTTAGCAAATGACTTAAAAGTTTCTTTAAATAATTACAGCCAGCCCGTGGTGTTATATGTTCCAGCTTCAAATCAACTGAAGGGATCGGCTTTTTCTACGGATTTTCGGAGCATGCGAATTTTGCCTGCAGCTTTTTTTTCCATTGATGCAAAATACGATCAGCTCTATATCTTTTTGCCTTATTCCTTTGCTGAAAAATTGTTTGAACGTCCTCGTCGTTGTAGTGCCATCGAAGTGTTCGCAGCTAATGGTGTTTCTGATAGTGAGCTCAAAAGATACTTTCATAAAAAACTAGGGTCAGCTTGGATCATTAAAACTCGTTTTGAGCAGGAAGAGGCTATTTTTAAAATCATAAAAACCGAGCGGCTCATGGTGATTCTTCTCCTTTCGTTTGTCGTGCTTATCACTTCTTTTACCTTGACTACAACGCTTACATTAACCATCATAACGAGAAATCGGGATTTATCTATATTTTGGTCGTTCGGAGCAACTGTTAGAAAGCTAAGAGAACTCATCGTTGCAGAAGGGATGATTATTACTCTATTAGGACTCGTAGTTGGACTCCTTCTTGGGACAATTGTTTTACTCTTGCAGATGCATTTTGGGTTGGTTACTTTTGAAACAAGTGCAGAAACTTTTATGTCGAATGTTTATCCTGTCAAAATGATATGGACGGATTATGTGCTTGTTTCTTTGATTGTGTTGGCTATAGGTTTTTTGTTGTCGCTTTTGAGTGCACGTCAGATAATGGAGAGAGATTTTAACTTACGTTCATATGCCATGTAGCGATGAAAATAATCTTACTCTTTTTTGGTTCTAATAGCCCAAGTTTTATTCGAGAAGGGATGGATTATTACAAGAAAAAAATTGAAAACTATGTGTCTTTGGAGATTAGAGAAATTCAAGCAAATGGGCAAGACGCTGAAGCAGCTTATCTCGAGCAACTGAATACAGCAAGTCATCTTGTGTTTTTACTAAGTGAAGAGGGGCAAACTTTTTCATCCAAAGAATTTGCAAAAAAAATGCAACAATGGTTTAACCTGGGCAAAAAAGCTCTTGTTTTCGCCGTGGGTGGAGCTTACGGTTTTAGCGAACAAATGAAACAGAAATTTCAAATGGTATCTCTTTCTCCGCTTACTTTTAGTCATCATTTAGCTCGTCTTGTTTTGGCTGAGCAAATTTATCGTGCACTTACCATCATGCATAATCATCCTTATCATCATTAGGCGGAAATTGACTTTTACCCTAACAATGAAATTTTTTGATTTTTTTTAATTAGCATATCTTGAAAAATTGAAAAAAAACTATGGAAGGAATTATTATCATTATTGCTGTTTTGAGCACATTGCTGCTCGTTGTAGTGACCCTGATTAAAATGCAAGTCATGGACAAGGGTCTTCACATGAGTCTTACACAAAATGAATTGCGGTTGAATTCGCTTGATTCCCTTTTTCGCGAAGAGCTTATGAGGAACCGCATGGAACTTAAACAAGCTCAACAGGAAAGCTTTGAGAACATGCATAAGATTTTGGAAACTCAACGCCAAGTGAATTATCAGGTGCTCGACGACTTGAAAAAAGGTGAACAACAGCTTCGCGAAGAGCTTACTTTTAAGATGGAACGAATTACCGAAACCATTCAGCAATCGCTCGACAGGATTCGTGAGGAAAACAGTAAGAAACTTGATGAAATGAGGGCAACGGTGGATGAAAAATTGCAATCGACTCTTGAAAAGCGACTGAATGACTCGTTTAAGCTGGTAAGTGAGCGACTGGAACAACTGCACAAAGGTCTTGGCGAGATGCAAGCCATGTCTGCTAACATAAACGATTTGCGTCGTATTTTGAGTAATGTAAAAACCCGTGGTATCATGGGCGAAATTCAACTTGCTTCCATACTTGAAAATATGCTATCTCCATCTCAATATGTGCGAAACTTACGAACAAGTCAGGGAAGTCAGGAAGAAGTAGAATTTGCAATCGTGTTGCCAGGGCGTGATCCAGAACAAAATCAGGTGTTTTTGCCCATTGACTCAAAATTTCCTATAGATGTGTATCTTCAAGTAGAAGAAGCTTTTCAGCAAGGCGATAAAGATGCACTCGACAAAGCACGGGATAAATATATCAGGGCTATCAAAGACCAAGCTAAAAAGATAGCCAAATACATTTCAGTTCCCACAACAACCAATTTTGCCATTATGTTCTTGCCTTCGGAAGGCATGTATGCAGAGGCAGTTCGCAATTTTGATGTGGTGGTGAGCATTCAGAAAGAGCATGGGGTAATCATAACTGGTCCAAGCACGCTCACAGCTATTTTAAATAGCTTGCAAGTTGGATTTCAGACGCTGGCTATTGAACGTAAAAGTCAAGAAATCCAGCAAATTCTTAAGGCTGTCAAAACAGAGTTTGAAAAATTTGAAATCTTGCTCGAAAAAGCCAAAGAAAACCTTAATAAAGCTGAGAATAATATCAATGAATTGCTTGGTAAAAGATCAAAAGCTATTACTTCCAAGTTGAAAAACATTGAAAAATTGCCCGAACACGAAGCCCAGCAGATACTAGGTATTTCGGATGAGGCTACTTTCAGCGACGATCAGGATGTGTCTAAAAATTCCTGAACCCTGAGCCCTTTATAAAGCCAATGGGAAAATTTTATAGGTTCTGATTATCATTTCTCTTTTCAGGAGATTTCATTGTACAAATAGTGGAAGTCTATGGTTTTATGTCCTTCTCGGCTGGTTCTGCAGTCCATTCTTTGATTTTGCTGCCGTTGCTATCGAACATGATTTTTCGAATTATTTTTCCATTTTTGTCATAATACATCCATTGACCCACCTTTTTAAGGTCTTGGTAGTAGCCTACAAAAGATATTTTTCCATCGGGATAATACTCGACGATTTTTCCATTAGGTTTTCCAGCTTTGAAAAATTGCTCACGGAACAAAGCTCCAGTTTTGTCGTAAAATTTCCATTTTCCTGTTTTCAAACCATTTTCATAAAATCCTTCTTCAAAAGGTTTTCCTGTTTCTCCATATTCTACGCAATAGCCATGCTTTACACCGTCTTTATAGGTTCGGTCGTAAAGTAAGTTTCCATCGGGCAAGTAGAATTTATCAGCTCCGTGACGAACTCCATTTTTATAATTGGTTTCATATTTTAATTTTCCGTCGCTGTAATAACCTTTCCATGGTCCGTCCATTTGACCATCCTTGAAATATCCATCGTTTTCAATTTGTCCGTTTTTGTACCAGCTTACCCAGTGGCCGTTTTCTTTGTCATTGCTAAAAGTTCCTTCGCGTTGCTTTTCGCCTGTTTCGTACCATGCCGTCCAGAGACCTTCTCTTTTGCCAAGCACGTAATTTCCTTCTCTCCATTTTTCCCCTGTTTCGTAGTAATAGGTCCATTTTCCGTCAAGTAGTCCTTTTTTGAAGTATCCAATGCTTCCGAGTTTTCCCGTTGGATGATAGAACCGCCAAAGGCTATCGTGCTTGTCCATGACCATTTTGCCTTCCATTTCAAGTTTCCCATTTTCGTACCACCAGCGAGCATATCCGTTTAAAGAGTCGAGATGAAAACTTCCTTCAAACCGTTTTTGGCCGTTTTTGTGCCATTCTTCACTCTTCCCTTCTCGCAGACCATTTTTGTAATATGTTTTTTCTTTAACATTCCCATCGCTGTAATAGGAAATGTAAAGTCCTTCTTTTTTGCCATGTAGGTGTTGGTATTCTTCTGCCAATTGGCCATTTTCATACCATGATTTGCAAGGCCCTGTTTCTATGTTGATTTCTTTCCAAATTTTTCTGGAAGGATAATAATATTTCCAAATTCCAGTTTTTTCACCTCGATGGTATTGTCCTTCGATAGCAACATGTCCGTTACTATTAAATAGTTTATAAGGTCCTTCTAAAGTGTCATTTACATATGTGCTTTCTTCGAGTTTATTGCCTAATTTGTCGTACTGAACATATGTTCCATTTTTCTTTCCATTTTTCACTTCCCATTCTTCTATTTTTACGCCTCCTGTATCAAAGATTTGAACAGGTCCATTGTCAATACTAATTTTTTTCCAAAGACGACCATTGGGATACCAGTAGGTCCATTCACCAACTTTTTCACCCTCCATATAATATTGCGTGGCTTTGGGTTTTCCATTTTCATAAAAATATTCCCAGATTCCATCCATTTTTCCATTTTTCATCGTGCCTTTAAACTCAATGGAATTAGGATAAGAGTAATAAGCAATTACATCTCCGTTGTCTTTAGCTTCAATCTTGTAAATGGTGCCAGCAGGATAGTAATATTTCCACACTCCCACTTCTTTGCCCATGTTGTATTGTCCTTCAGCTTTGAGTTTTCCTGATTCGTAAAAATACAGGTATTTCCCATGGCGAATGCTATCTTTGGTCATTTCGCATTTTAAACGGATTTGACCTGAAGGGTATTTCTCAATGTAAGTAATTTGCCCAAATGTGATGAGAGTTACGACGACAAAGATCTTTGCAAAATACAGCTTCATTATTGATTTTTTTACAAATCTACTTGAAATTTTAGGAATGCAAGGAAGTGATAAAAAAAGCCAGTGCAAAAAGCACTGGCTTAAAGAAGTTGTGAGAAGAAAGTTTTTTATTTTTCTTTTTTAATAGCAGCTTGAGCAGCAGCAAGTCGAGCAATGGGAACACGGAATGGACTGCAGCTTACATAGTTTAGTCCAATATTGTAGCAGAATTCAACAGATTCTGGTTCACCGCCATGTTCACCGCAAATGCCTAGTTTGAGGTTGGGGTTAACTTTTCTACCTCGTTCAACGGCTATTTTCATGAGTTCGCCGACACCTTCTTGATCAATGACCTGGAATGGATCAACGGGTAAAATTTTCTTTTCTAGATATTCGGGGAGGAAAGATCCAATGTCATCACGGGAGAAGGCAAATGTCATCTGCGTTAAGTCGTTTGTTCCAAAGCTAAAGAATTGAGCATATTGAGCAATTTTGTGAGCAACGATAGCTGCACGAGGAGTTTCAATCATGGTTCCTACCAGGTGAGGTATTTCATTAAGACCAAATTTTTCGAGGGTTTCTTTATATACTTTTTCGATGAGTTCGTATTGCACTTTCAGTTCTTTTTCGTTGGTGGTGACGGGGATCATAATTTCGGGATAAGGTTTTTTTCCTTCTTTAATGAGTTCTGCAGCAGCTTCGAAAATAGCTCGAATTTGAGCAATGGTAATTTCAGGATAAGTAATGCCTAAGCGAACGCCACGATGTCCCATCATGGGGTTATTTTCGTGAAGGAGTTCAGCTCTTTTGTTGATTTCTTCGACAGAAACGCTCAGTTCTTTGGCAAGTTGTTGCCTTCCGGCTTCACTTTGAGGCACAAATTCATGAAGTGGTGGGTCGAGCGTACGAATGGTTACGGGGTAACCGTTCATGGCTTCGAGAGTAGCTTTGATGTCAGCTTTCATGTAGGGGAAGAGTTCGTCCAGAGCTTTTTGACGTTCTTCTAGCGTTGTGCTTATGATCATTTTGCGAAGCAAGAAAAGGGGTTTTTCACTTCCAGCACCGTAGAACATGTGTTCAGTGCGGAAAAGTCCTATACCTTCAGCTCCGAATTCTAGTGCTTTTTTAGCATCTTCAGGTGTGTCGGCGTTTGTACGAACACCCATTTTTCTATATTTATCAACAATGCTCATGAAACGTTTGAAGTATTCGTTTTCACTGCCACTAACGAGCGGAAGTTCTCCTTCGTAAACGAGACCTTTACTACCATTGAGTGAAAGAACATCTCCTTCTTTATAAGTGCCGGCGGGAGTTGTCATGGTTTTACGAGCAAGGTCTATATGGACATCGCCAGCTCCAACGATACAGCATTTACCCCATCCGCGTGCAACAAGGGCAGCATGACTTGTCATACCACCACGTGCAGTAAGAATACCTACAGCGGCACGCATGCCGTCAATGTCTTCTGGGTTGGTTTCTTCGCGAACCAAAATAACTTTTTCACCACGTTTCGACCATTCCACCGCATCTTGAGAGGTAAAGACAATTCTCCCCACAGCTCCACCAGGTCCTGCAGGAAGACCCTTGGCAATAACTTTAGCTTTCTTTTCAGCGTTAGCATCGAGAATAGGATGCAATAGTTCATCGAGTTGACTTGGTTTAACTCTTAAAACGGCTTCCTTTTCGTCGATGAGACCTTCATCTAACATATCTAAAGCTATTCTTACAGCTGCAAAGCCATTTCGTTTGCCAACACGGCATTGCAACATCCAGAGTTTTGCTTCTTGAATGGTGAATTCAATGTCCAGCATGTCTTGATAGTGCTTTTCTAGTATTTGCTGGATATTATGAAGTTCCTGGTATACTTCTGGCATCGTTTCTTCAAGGCTTGGTAAATGCTTATTGTGATCGCTTTTACTTGCTTTGTTGATAGGATATGGGGTACGTATGCCAGCTACAACATCTTCTCCTTGAGCGTTGGGTAACCATTCCCCATAAAAATGATTTTCTCCCGTAGCCGGATTGCGAGTAAAAGCAACACCCGTTCCTGAAGTTTCGCCCATGTTTCCAAAAACCATGGCTACAACATTCACTGCAGTACCCCAATCGTCTGGGATGCCTTCGATGCGACGGTAGCTAACAGCTTTTTTACCATTCCAGCTCTTGAAAACAGCAAAAATGGCTCCCCACAATTGATCCCATGGGTCTTCAGGAAAGGGCTTTCCTAAAACTTCTAATACTTTTTGCCTGAAAATATCTACGAGGGCTTTTAAGTCTTCAGCCGTAAGTTCAGTATCTTCTTTGACGCCACGTTCATGTTTCATTTTTTCAAGTTCTCTGTCCAGAAGAGCACGGATGCCTTTTCCGTCTTCAGGTTCAATACCTGCAGCTTTCTCCATTACGACATCGGCGTACATTTGAATGAGTCGGCGTTGACTATCGTACACAAAGCGTGGATTGTTTGTTTTTTTGATAAGACCTTCACGTGTAACATCATTGAGTCCAACATTTAAAATGGTTTCCATCATTCCCGGCATCGACGAGCGAGCTCCAGAGCGTACGGACACAAGAAGTGGATTGTTGGGATCGCCAAATTTTGCTCCCATGATGGATTCAACAAACTGCATCCCTTTGATTACATCGTCGTGTAAGATTTCTTTAATCTTTTCTTCACCAACTTTAAAATATTCATTGCAAACTTCAGTGGTGATCGTAAAACCAGCAGGGACAGGTAAGCCCAATAGTGCCATTTCTGCAAGGTTAGCTCCCTTTCCACCAAGCAATTCTTTCATGTCAGCCCTTCCTTCGGCTGTTTTGTTACCAAATGTATAAACTCTTTTAACTTGATTCATATGCAATTTTTCTGCAAAGGTACAACAAAAGAAGGACAAATTTTTATCATAAATTAAAATGAAAGTTACTTTTTAAATTACTTTTGCAAAAAACTCAGATGTCCTGGAAAAAAGAATTTCCTATTTTTGATCATCTTGTTCAACAGCATAAATCAATTGTTTATCTTGATAATGCGGCGACAACGCATAAGCCTTTTTCTGTAATTGAACGAGAAAAGTGGTATTATACTGAATGGAATAGTAACATTCATCGAGCGAACCATCATCTAGCCCAGGTAAGTACTGAGCTTTTTGAAGATACACGGGAAGCTGTACGAGCTTTTATTCATGCAAACAAACGAGAAGAGATCATTTTTACCCGAGGAACAACCGAATCTCTAAATTTACTGGCAACTTCTGTTTTATCCTTATTTTCTCCTGGGGATAACATTATTTTAACTTGGTTGGAGCATCATAGCAATATTGTTCCCTGGCAAGTTCAAGCAAAACTTCGTGGCATTGAAATTCGTGTTGCTCCAATCAGTGATGAGGGTTTTGTAGAAGTAGAACAACTCAAAGAACTTATTGACGAAAAAACGCGACTGATTTCACTCACTCATGTAAGCAACGTGCTTGGGACGGTACAACCCATTCAGGAAATTGTTCAATTTGCCCACCAGCATGGAATTTTGGTTGCCGTTGATGGTGCCCAGGCCATAGCTCATTTACCTGTGAATGTAAGCGAATTGGATTGCGATTTTTATGCTTTCTCAGCTCATAAAATGTATGGTCCTACTGGGGTAGGGGTGTTGTATGGAAAAGAAAAGTGGCTTGAAATGATGCCACCTTATCAGTATGGGGGAGAAATGATAGATAAAGTCAGCTTTGAGGAAACAACCTATAACGAGCTTCCTTATAAGTTTGAAGCTGGTACACCCAACATTGCTGGTGTTGTGGCTTTCAAAGAAGCTATTCTCTTTGTACAACAACTATTCGAAGCAGGAGTGGTTTCTCATGAAGAAGAATTGTTGACCTTTGCGTTTGAAGAACTTAATCAATTTCCTGAATTAATCATTTATGGGACGCGTTCAACCAAGAAGAGAACCAGCGTTATCTCATTTAATCATCCTAATATGCATGCCTATGATGTTGGCCTTCTCCTTGATAAAATGGGTGTAGCAGTCCGTACAGGGCATCATTGTGCTCAACCTCTTTCAAAAAGACTCAAAGCAGATACTGGAACGGTTCGACTTTCCCTTGCTTGTTACAACGAAAAAGAAGATATTTTGCATTTTGTAGAAGCTTTTAAAAAAGTCCAAAACATGTTGTTATGAGTACCCTCCAGGAAAGAATTCAGGAAATAATTGATCAATTTGCGTTGTTTGATGATTGGATGGAAAAATACAGTCTTATCATTGACTTTTCAAAAAAATTACCACCGTTGGACGAAAGGTACAAAAACCCTACGTATTTAATTCATGGATGTCAATCGCAAGTGTGGCTGGCTGCCGAATTAAAAGATGGTAAAGTTTACTTTTTTGCGGATAGCGATGCTGTAATCACAAAAGGCATGGTGGCTATTCTGGTCTATATTTTTTCAGGAGCAACACCTGAGGAAATTTTAAATAACGACTTTTCTTTTATTGATCAACTTGGTTGGCGAGAACATCTTTCTCCTACGCGAGCTAATGGACTTAACGCTATGCTCAAACAAATTAAAATGTACGCTTTAGCATTTTCAACCATGAAAAACAAATAAATTAAGCATATGGCCATCGATAAAAACAAAATAATTGAAGCACTCAAGACTGTTTACGACCCAGAAATTCCAGTTAATGTGTACGATCTTGGATTAATTTATGAAATCCATGTAAGTGAAAACGACGAGGTAAAAATTGTAATGACCCTTACAGCTCCAGGATGTCCGCTAGCTGAGCAGTTGCCCGAACAAGTTAAACAAGCCGTTGCAGCGGTCCAAGGAGTAAAATCAGTTTGGGTAGAGCTTACATTTGATCCAGTCTGGACTCCAGAACGACTTAGCGAAGAAGCCCGAATTTTATTGAATTATAATCCATGAAAAAACATGTAGGGGCAATTTTACTCTACATAATTACGGTTGCCACTTCTTTTTTTCTGTTTTTGCCGAACATACAAAAAGATGTTCCTTATTCAAATGTAGGAAATATCTTTATGTTAACTACCTTGAGTATTTGGTACCAAGCGGGACCTTCTACATATCATTGGTCACCAGTTCAAACTTTTCCTGAAGCCAAAAAGGGTAATCATTATTACAAACGATTAGAAGACAAACGAGGTAACAATTACTACATTTCGCACCCGCCTGGGGCCTTTGTATTTACATTTATTACTATAAAATTGCTTTCTCTTCCCTTGGTTCATGCAACTTTGCAATACATAGACTTTACCCTGTTTTTATTGCTTCTGACTTTGATTGCATTTTGGTTGTATAAAAAATTTAGAGCAGCGGAGAACTTTTATTTTCTTTTTTTCTCATTGTTAATTATTAGTTTGGCTTCAGGGCCTGTTTGGTACTTATTTACCTATCACCTTTTTGCTGAGTCGTGGGGCTTTTTTTTCTTTCTGGGATGGCTCTTGTGGCTTGATTTGTGGGAAAATGATCGGAAAAAAATATATGTAATTTTATTATATGTTTTTTCTGCATTGCTTGCTTATACCGATTGGATGGGACTTTGTCTTGTTGCTGTTGGTTTTTATTATGTAATTTTCTCGAAAATGGAGAAGAAACAGAGGCTTTTATGGGTGGGATGGATGTTGACCATGGTTTTAGTGTATGCAGGTGTTGTTTTACAATATGTTTCCATTGCAGGAATAGAAAAATTTGGTCGTGCTTTGCTCATACGTTTTGTAGAAAGATCAGGATACTTTGGAGCTGATTATACAGATATGGGCTATCATGTAGGACGCTTGGAAACATGGAAGTTGTTTTTACTTAATTTTTGGCATGCTGCGGCGGGACCCCTTTTATTGCTGATTTTGCTGGTTCTTATGTCTCGAAAAAAAGATGTCAACAAATCGGATTATAGAGAAAAAATAATTTCTATAGCCTGGATGAGTGTAGTTCTTTATAGTTTAGTGCTATTTAGTGCTACGGCGACGCATTACATTTATGCTGCAAAGTGGATTGTTCCATTGTTTGTAACCATAGTGTTTTGGGTTGCAAAGGTTCGTTTAGAAAAAAAAGCCTTCTACATTTTTTCTTTTTTTGCATGGCTAGTTTTTAGCTGGGGGTATTACGATTTTTTGCGTCATAAGCCCCAAATAGACTTAGCAAAGCAAGCAAAACTTAATTCGGTAGCCGAAGTAGTTGGTGTTCAAAAATTAGATACACTCAAATTTTTACCTTTTTACGAAGAACGTGATATTATATATTTGAGCTGGAGAAGTAAGCGAAACCTTGTTTGGAAAAAGGATTCAGAATAATTTTGCAATAAGTTTTTCAGGATTTTTGACAACAAAACGATAAGGTAAAAGAGCATCCTCTTCGGCATATTCAACGCCAACGCGTTGAGTAACTAATATGTCCTCATCTGCTATGGTTAGTCGAATATCAGAGATGTAAATGGGAGGTTGAAGTAGCGACATTCCATTATGTTCCATGTTAATACCCAAGGCAACACTTACTTTTCCTGGTCCATGGATGGGATAAGGCTTCATTTTTTTGGCTGTTAGCCTTTCAGACATAAGATCTTGCCCGAGGTAGGGCTCAATAGCTCGAATTAAAATAGCATCCGGGATGTTTACCTCGTTTGTTACTACATTGAATAAATAATGTATGCCATAGCAAAGATAAACATAAGCATGCCCGCCACGTAGATACATGATTTTATTCCTTGGAGTGATTTTCCCACCATAAGCGTGAGAAGCTTTATCATGAATTCCTGCATAAGCTTCAGTTTCCGTGATGATTCCTGCTGTTAAACCTGTTTTGTTTTCTGTTACCAGAACTTTCCCAAGCAATTGTTTAGCAAGAAAGACCACATCTTTTTGCAAATAAAAAGAAAGAGGTAAAAGATCTCCAAGCATATTCATGGCAAAAAAAATTTTTGTTAAAATAAACTTTTTTAAAATGAGAAAGACTAAACGTAAGAATCGGTTATTTTTAATGTAAGAGAATAGTGTCTATTCTTGTAATTATGCAAGTTGCATTAAGTCTCTGGGCTCAAGGTTTGATAAATAAAGGAGCTGGAATTGTGGTGAAATCAGGAGCCTATGTTGTAGTGATTGGGAATTTTCTCAATAAGATAGGAACACAAGATGGTTTTGTTAAACTGGATGGTAATTTAATTGTTAAAGGTGATTTTATAAATAATGCTAGCAATGAAGTTTTCGATATTCCATCGCCACTAACCAATGGATGGTTAATTATGCCTTCTACTACATTGCAAAAATTTAGAGGTTCAAGCGCAGTTAGAGTGAACAATTTAGAACTTTCTGGTATGACAAAAAGAATAGACTTGCCCGAAGTAAAAGTAGTAGGGACTTGCAAGCTGGCTGCTATACTAGAATTGAATGGGCATATTTTTCATTTAGAAAGTTCAGATCCTGCTTCTTTACAATATCAAAGTGGATATATAAAAGCAGAAACAACGCCACAGGATGGTTTAGGTTATATAAGATGGGATGTCGGAAATGCCAATGGCAATTTCAACTTACCTTTTGGAAGTGGGAATAGTTCTTATGCAGATTTAAACTTGACTTTGCATCTTACCCAGGCTGGAGATAACACAGGGTATTTTATGTGCAGTACGTATGGAACCCTTGTGGCTAATATGCCCTACCCATCGGGTGTAACCACGCTGGACCCATATACAGAGAATGAAGTTGCAAACCGTTTTTGGATTATTACTCCTGTTTTTCAAAATTTCCCCACGGGAAGTATTACGTTTCAATATACCCATTATGACATTCAAGGGATGGATGAAACCCAGCTGAAGGCTGCAAATTACGATGAGTCCCAAAATTTATGGATAGCTTGGCCAATTGTATTTTCTGATCAAATGAACAATCTTTTACAAACAGATCTTATTCAATTTTCTTCAGTGGATTATCGCTGGACATTGGTGAGCAGAGAAGAAGGCTTTTATCTCTATATGCCAACTTGTTTTTCGCCAAATGAAGATGGAGTTAATGATTTTTTTGTTCCTGTAATTAGTGGTGATTATGATAACTATGAATTATCTATTTACGATCGTTGGGGACAGTTGGTTTTTTATAGTACTGATCCTACGTTAGGATGGGATGGAACGTTCAAGGGTGAAAAAGTTCAACAAGATATGTGTGTAGTCAAACTAAAGTATCGTGATCCAAAAAATGAATGGAAAATTGTAATCGATAAAGTCTTAATAGTTAGATAAAACGCAAAATGTATGAAAAAGTTAGTATTCATTTTTGGGGTGTTAGGAGTATGGATAAGCACGTTTGGTCAAAACAATGTGGCCATTAACGAGACGGGGGCAGACCCGCATCCATCAGCGATGTTAGATGTTTCTTCGACTAACAAAGGAGTACTTATTCCGAGAATGACAGCTACGTAAAGGCTAAACATTGTTAACCCAGCAGAAGGTTTGATGGTGTACAATTTAGACACGGGGTGTGATGATCTTTAAGACCTCACAGTGGGTTTCTTTGTTTAGTGGAGGAACAGGTATGAGTGGTCACAACGCTCTTGTTAATGCAACGAATGAACTTGCCGGTGTAAATTGCTCTTATGGGGGTATAAAGCTTGAGTTTGGGCTTGATATTAATAACAATGGGAGCGCTTGATCCATATGAGGTTATTTCATCGAAGACAAAATATGTTTGCAACGGAGCTCCTGGAGCACAAGGTCCGCAGGGTCCGCAAGGACCTCAAGGCGCACAAGGTCCACAAGGTCCTCCGGGTCCAGCAGGGCAGGGGTACAATACAGTTTCTAGTACCACTGTTGAGCCTGCTGGTTCTAACTGTCCTTATGGGGGAATTAAAATAGAGTTGGGTTTAGACTTGAACAACAATGGTGTTTTGGATGCCAATGAAGTCAATCCTTCTCTAACTAGGTATATTTGCAATGGAGCTCCCGGACCACAAGGTCCGCAGGGCCCACAGGGTCCCCAAGGACCTCAAGGCGCACAAGGTCCACAGGGACCCCAAGGACCTCCGGGACCAGTTGGGTGTTCAAATGCTAACTATGTATTAAAAAGTGATGGTACCGGTGCAACTTGCAGTCAAATATATGATAATGGTACCAATGTAGGAATAGGGACTGCTGTACCAGCTCAGAAACTTGATGTAAATGGGGCAATACAATTCGCGGGTCCTTTTATGCCGAATGGCAATGCAGGAAGATCAGGTCAAGTTTTAATGTCACAAGGTGCAGGTTTAGCTCCGATGTGGCAAACCATTACCACCTTGCCGATCTATGGTAATAATACCGCCAGTGTTAAGTTATCTACTTACGCCACAAATAACAATCAGAGTTCATGGACGGATTTATTGACCGTAACGATGACACCTGTACATAATAAAGTATTCATTTTTTCTTCCTTGGGAACTCGACTTGAAGATAACAGTGGATATGCTCAGTTGGGACAGGCTATTGTTGATGCACGAATATTGGTGAATGGAATGGAAGTAGCAAGGAATAGTGCCGTTGTTACTGATTACGACGACGATGGATGGGGTGGAGAATATGTAGTTACAGGAGGGACTGTTTCTTTTACGGGTATTCCTGTAAATGTAACGGCAGGTGTGCCCATTACTGTAAAATTACAATGGAAACCAGTGGTGTTGTGGGCTCATAGCCCATGGAGGCTAGGTTTTAATCCAACGGCAGGCACCGTTGGTGATCATGCTGTTTTAACCGTATTTGACTAAAAAGAGTGAGTATGAAAGCAAGGCAATGGATTTTAGTTGGATTGTTTTTTCTTCCGGGGATAATTTGTGCACAAGTTGAGAAAGGAAACATGTCAACCATACGGGAAAAGCAGGTTTTTCTAAAAGTGGGGAAAGAGTTCGCTATGTACAGCTTCACAACAAAGAACGAGATATGTAACTGAAATGATAACTCCAATGTATCGAGTGCAAAAGAAAGGTTCCCATGCTATTCATGAAATGGACATTCAGCAACTCATTCAAAAAGCCCTGCAGGAAGGTGGTCGATGGGAAGTAAACGAAAATGGAGATACCATCATAGAAACTCCAAGATGGAAGGTTAAAAGATTGCATGAAAAAAGCATGAATAAGTAAATGGGTTAAATAATGCATTGATCAAAGAAAGGGTTACCTGAAGGGTATTCTTTTTTATTTTTATGTTAGCTATTTGTTAACCAAATGTTAACCATGCTTTTTTGTCTAAGTGGCATTATATTAAATTTGAAAAACAGAGCATGATAATGTAGCAGCAAGAAGTTTACTGTGGTTTTATTCGTTGATGTTAAGCTATGTATTAGGTGCAAACAATTTACGTATAGGAGCCCTTTGTTCTTGCAATCAATAATGAACCTGTTTTTACTGAAGCAGATGATAACTCTTGGTATACCAATAGTCCCCATCACAATCGGGATGGGGTGTATCTTTTCGTAAAGTATAGAAATTGTGCGTCAACCAATGCTTGGAACGATGCTATACTTATCAACAACATTTTGAATCATAGTGTTGATAGCCCTTTGATAATAGATAACTAAAAAATTGCTGATGGCAGAGGTGTTGTTATTCGGCGGTATTATCCTGCATATGGCAACGTAAATGTACCCGTTTAATTAAAGTTGTTAGCAACTAAACCCGTGTAAATCTACGAGATTTTGTTTTTGGCATTGAAATGATTTGGATTCCGTAAGGATCATTTTATGCAGGGGACGGGACAAACACATATACCATCACCAATGGAGCAAACAGTGGCCTGTTTATATTTCTTCTGAAACAATCATTATAAGGGGTTCAGGAAGTACAAGCTATATTTATTATCAGTATGCTGCGACCACGGTTCCTACTAATATTCCAGCAGGATATCCAAAAGGATACAATGATTTTTATGTCATGAAACTCTTAGTTGGGGAATTTAAGTCTATCGGAACAGTAATGTGCAACACCCTTGCAACAAATGTGCAGTTTTATAGTTTTGAGGATACCAATCCTTTGTTTGGAGCCAATTATTTTGGTCAGTGGGACTATGATAGTGGTTAAACTGAATCAGAAATTGTCGAAGCTATGAATAATGCTTGTTAGTTGAAGATCCTATCGTTTTCAATAGCTTGATACATGAGGGACTTTGGTGCACGATGGAGAAGCTAAAATTGAAGGAAATTTCCGTATATTGATAAAAAGGGGTTTTTTTTATACAGCTTGTAAATTCCCTTGTTGTTCTCAAAATTGTGCAAAACTGATTGTTCTTTCACAATAGGTAATAATAATTATTATCTTGCAATAATAATTTTTTTGTAGGTTTGTTGTGAAAAATTTTTTGTTATGCAAAAATTGGTTTTGTTAGGAGATGAAGCCATAGCCCAAGCTGCTATAGATGCAGGAGTTACTGCTGTTTATGCATATCCGGGAACGCCATCTACGGAAATAACAGAATATATTATTGCGAGTAAAGAAGCTCGAGAAAAGAACGTAATTGGTCGATGGACAGCCAATGAAAAAACTGCTGTGGAGGCGGCTCTTGGCGTGTCCTATGCGGGCAAGCGAGCCATGGCCTGTATGAAACATGTAGGGCTAAATGTTGCTGCGGACGCTTTTATGAATGCTGCCATCACGGGTACCAATGGTGGATTAATTGTTGTGTCTGCCGATGATCCCTCTATGCATTCTTCTCAGAACGAACAAGATAGTCGCTACTATGGAAAATTTGCTTTAATACCTATTCTTGAGCCAGCTTCTCAGCAAGAAGCTTACGACATGGTTGGATATGGTTTTGATTTAAGTGAGAAGTACCATATACCCTTGTTGTTGCGTATTACAACTCGTTTGGCTCATAGTCGTGCCGCTGTTGAAAGAAAAGATGCTAAACCTCAACACACGTTAAGTTTGCCTTCTGATTTGCGTCAATTCGTGTTGTTGCCATCTTTTGCCAAAAAACGTTATGCAGGACTTCTTGGCATGCAGCCACATTTTGTTGAGGAAAGCGAGCGTTCTCCATTTAATCAATTGTTTGATGGCAAGGATAAAAGTTTGGGTATTATTGCTTCTGGGATTGCATATAACTACGTTATGGAGCTCTTTCCTGATGGTTGCCCTTATCCCTTGCTGAAAATAGGACAATATCCCTTGCCTGTTAATAAGTTAAAGCAATTGGCCGATAAGGTTGAAAAACTTCTCATAGTTGAAGAAGGATACCCTTTGATTGAAGAATGGCTTCAAGGGATATTAGGAAGTCCTTACACTATTTTAGGACGATTTACCGGACATATTCCAAGGCAGGGAGAGCTCAATCCTGTAATTGTTGGGAAAGCCTTGGGAATTGAGAGCAAAGCAACTTTTTCAAATAGTGATAAACTAGCTAATCGACCTCCCACATTTTGTCCAGGTTGCCCTCATATCGATAGCTTTAAAGCTTTGAATGAAGTCATGAAATCGTATTCTCCGGGGCGGGTATTTAGTGATATTGGATGCTATACTCTTAGTGCATTGCCACCTTATGAATCTATCAATAGTTGTGTGGACATGGGCGCATCGATTACCATGGCCAAGGGAGCAGCTGATGCAGGGTTGGTTCCAGCCGTAGCAGTAATTGGGGATTCTACTTTTACCCATAGTGGTATGACTGGTCTATTGGATGCAGTGATTGACAATTCTCCAATAACAGTTATGATTTTAGATAATTCTACCACTGGAATGACTGGTGGTCAGCCATCTCATGCTTATAATCGTCTCAAGGATATTTGCATAGGGCTTGGTGTACATCCCGATCATGTGAAAATTATTAGACCCTTACCTAAATATCATGAGGAAAATGTAAAAATCATTGCTGAAGAAGTTGCTTATCCAGGTGTTTCTGTAATTATTCCCACGCGAGAATGTGTGCAAACATTAAATCGTAGAATGCAAGAAAAATTTAAAAACAAAAATGCATAAGGTTATGAAACGAGATATTATAATAGCTGGTGTAGGTGGGCAAGGTATTTTGTCCATAAGTGCAGTACTGAGTGTTGCTGCCATGGAAAAAGGTTGGCATGTTAAACAATCTGAGGTGCATGGTATGGCACAGCGTGGAGGTGAAGTTCAAAGTCACCTTCGCTTGTCTGAACAACCCATTTACTCACCTTTGATACCTGAAGGTACGGCCCATATGATTCTTAGTGTAGAACCCATGGAAAGCTTGCGTTATGTTTCTTTTTTAAGTCCTGATGGCTGGATTGTATCCAACACTAAACCTTATGTAAACATTCCAAACTATCCTCCTATTGAAAAAATATATGAGGAAATCAAGAATTTCAAACATCATGTTCTTCTGGATGCAGATGAATTAGCTAAGCAGGTAGATAATCCCAAGGGGATGAACGTGGTTATGTTAGGTGCTGCCAGCATATTGCTTCCTATAGAACGTGAATATTACATAAAAGCTATTCAACAGATTTTTGGACGTAAGGGCGAGGAAATTGTTCAGTTGAACTTGAAAGCCTTCGAAGCTGGCGAAAATTTTGCTCGAGAATATATTAAGGCATAGAATATACATCCAGCAAATTGTCGCTGTTCATAAGGATGTCAATATATTGAGCACGCTTGTAAGCTAGTGGATCATTAATTCTTTTGCGAGAAAGTTTGCCTTTAAAATCTGTCAAAGAATTGTATCCTTTTTTGTCCATCCATGATTCAAGATCAGTAAGAATGTTTTTAATATAAGAAATTTTGTTCAGATATAGTGTCGATACAATTTGTACGGCATCTGCGCCGACGAGAGTCATTTTAATAACATCTGAAGCATTGTGAATCCCTGTATTTGCTATGAGTGATAAGGAGGTATTTTCGTAAAGCATGCCGACATATCTAAGCGTTAATCTGTTGTCATTTGAAGAGGAAAGGTATTCGTTAAAAACAAATTTTTCTTCATCTATGTTTACATCTGGCTGGAAAAGACGATTGAACAGTACAACTCCCCGAGCACCTGATCGCTCAATTCGCTTGATTAGTTGTAAAATGTTGGTGTTAAAAGGGGCAATTTTCACGGTAATTGGTATTGAAACGACATTTGCAACATGCTCGATAACACGGATAATTTCATTTTCCAATTCTTCTGGGGATTGACGATCGTAGAGAGGGAGAGTGGAGAGATTTAACTCAAGAGCTTTTATTCCTGTATCTTCCATTTGCTTGGCATAATCTTTCCAGGTATCTATGTTCAAGCAATTTAAACTTCCGATGATAGGAATGGAAAGTCGCGAAGTAGCCTGATACAGCTTCATCAGATGTTCTTCAGGTCCACTATGTTCAAGCTTTGGGAAAAGAGTAGCCATTTCAGCATGAATATTATCGTATTGCGAAAGCTCTTTAGCTAGCTTTAGCTTTTCCCATTCAATTTGCTCTTCAAAAAGTGTTTTAAAAACGATGGCAGCAGCTCCTGCTTCTTGCATTTCTTCTAGATATTTGAGCTGATAAACCATGTTGTTTGCTCCAACGACGATAGGATTTTTCAATTCTATTCCAGCGTAATTACATGTTAAATTTTTCATATTTTTTTGCAAAATAACTTTTTTAACAGTAAGTTCATAGATTGTTGACGAATATCATGTTATGATGCAAGAGAAAAATGAAATAATTTTGACAAAAAATGGCTGATCAAGATAATTATTACCCGAAACCGGAATGGCTTAAGATACGGCTTCCTCGAGCTGATGAATACAAAAAGATTAAATCAACCCTTGGAAATCATTTACATACCATTTGTGAAAGTGGTATGTGTCCTAACATTGCAGAATGTTGGGGCATGGGCACTGCAACTTTTATGATACTTGGAAATACGTGCTCGCGAAACTGCAAATTTTGTGCTGTTCTTCCAGGAAAACCTGAACCTGTAAACCCCGAGGAACCTTCGATTCTTTCGGATGCTGTTCGTACACTTAAGCTAAAACATGTTGTACTCACTTCCGTTACTCGAGATGATTTACCAGATGAGGGAGCTGGACATTGGGCAGCATGCATTCGTCGCCTGCATGAAGATCATCCAGATGTGACCGTGGAAGTGCTTGTCCCAGATTTTCATGCAAGAAAAGAGCTCATAGCATTGGTGGTATCTGAAAAACCTTATATATATTCACATAATTTGGAAACAGTGCGAAGGCTAACGTCGGTCGTGCGTTCTGTAGCTACATACGATACGAGTCTTGAAAGCTTGCGTATAGCAAAAGAAATGGGGATGCTAACCAAAAGTGGGATTATGGTAGGACTAGGAGAAACACGCGAAGAAATTGAGGAAACTATTCGTGACATCCGAAACGCTGGTTGTGACTTGATTACCATTGGACAATATCTTCAACCTACACGAAAGCATCATCCTGTTCAACGTTACTATACTCCACAGGAATTCAGCGAGTTTAAAGAATTTGCTCTGAGCTTAGGTTTTAAGCATGTTGAATCAGGACCACTTGTACGTTCTTCATATCATTCCAAGCCCTTGTTTTAATTTTTTATTTTTGTAGCAAAAATGTCTTTTATCCGTCGATTAAGCATAATAATTCCAGTTTACAATGAAGAAAATCAAATTGGCGAGTTGCTGCCAAAACTTTTTTCTTTAAAATTGATAAATGAAATCGAAAAGGAAATCATTATTGTAGATGATGCCTCGGACGACAATACCCTTTCTGTCATAAAATCGATCGTGGCTTCATATCCTCAAGACGTGGTTAAAATATTAGAGCAGCCATACAATTGTGGAAAAGGAGCAGCCATTCAACTTGGAATTGAACATGCTACGGGGGAATATTTAATCATACAAGACGCTGATAACGAACTAGATCCAAATGATATCAACGATTTATTAAAGCCTGTAGTTGAAGGCTTTGCTGATGTTGTTGTGGGTTCTCGTTTACTTGGAAATAAGCCTCGCAGAGTGCTTTCTTATTGGCATATGAAAGGTAAGAAGTTAATGACTTGGCTTTCAAATCTGTTTACGGGCCTTTCTTTGACAGATATGACTTCTTGTTATAAGCAAATAAAGACTTCGCTTGCAAAAAGACTTTATTTACGGGAAAAGCGTTTTGGAATTGATCCAGAGCTAATTGCAAAAATTAGGCGTTTTCCTAACATTCGTATACCTGAAATTGGCATTGCTTATTATGCCCGTAGTTATCAGGAAGGGAAAAAAATTCGTTTTTTAAAAGATGGCTTTCGTCAAATGTGGGTAATCTTAAAATACAATGTTTTTTGCAGAAAATATGAAAAATAAATCAGTACTTTCTTTGGTTTTGTTTTTTGTAGTTATTTTGGTTTGGTTGGGTTTATCTTTGGATGTAAAATGGTGGAAAAAGACATATCCCATTGTTCGGCATGATGTAATTAGTTATTATGGTTATTTACCAGCTGTGTTTATTTTCAAAGATATTCATTTGCGTTATGTGGACACTATGAGCAATTTACCTATAGGGGCACAGATAGCACCAAATGGAGGTAGAGTTTTTAAGACAACGGGCGGCTTGTCTATGATGTATTTACCTTTTTTTGCAGTAGGACACTTGGCAGCTCATTTTTTAGATTATCCTACACATGGATATTCGAAGCCTTATGAAATTGCTATTGCAATTGGAGCTTTTATTTACCTGCTATTAGGCATGTATGTTTTAAAAAAATTTTTACAGCATGTTATAGATGATAAAAGGGTTGTTTTTTGGACTTTACTTTTTATTTTGCTTGGAGGGAATGTTTTGTATTATACTGCTGTGGAACCAGGAATGTCTCATGTCTATACTTTCTGTTTGGTAAGTGTTTTTTTGCTTTTGACGTTTCGTTGGTATGCTAAGCCGACCCTTTTAAATACATTGTCGTTGGGTTTCATCTTAGGGTTGTTAAGTTTAATTCGTCCCACCAATGTTTTATGGGGACTTTTTTGGTTATTTTACGATGTTTCATCTTTTACTGCTTTGAAACAAAGATTCACGTTTTTATTTAAACGGTTTTATTTGGTTCTCTTAATAGGATTTATGGCTTTTCTTACTTGGCTTCCTCAGTTGATGTACTGGAAAGAAGTAACAGGCCAATGGCTTTTTTATTCTTACGGAGAAGAAAGATTTTTCTTCACTAAACCTCATATTTTAGCAGCCCTATTTTCCTATCAGAAAGGTTTTTTGATGTATGCCCCCATATTTTTTTTGTCTTTTGTTGGTTTGATAGGGCTTTATCGAAACAAAAAGTCGTTGTTTTGGAGCACTTTTTTAGTTTTAATGCTTTTTGTCTATGCTTATGCTTCTTGGTGGTGTTGGTGGTTCGGAGGGTCTTACGGCATGCGAGCTTATATAGACTTCTATCCTTTGCTAGCAATACCTATGCTTTTTTCTGTGCGATGGATATTACATCAACGAAAATGGATTAAAGTATTACTTCTCTTTTTTTCTACGCTTTTGCTTGCATATCAAATTTTTAATGCTTTTAAATATGTTCATGGTAGCATACACTGGGACGCTATGTCGAAAAAAGTTTTTTGGATGAATTTCTTTAGGCTTTATCCACCCGATCAGATGCAACTTTACCTTGAACATCCTTCTTATGAAAAAGTTTTAAAAGAGGGAGAAAAAATGTATTATTCTTACGAAAAATTAATTAGCAAATTTTCCGACACGCTTTGTTTTGATCCAGATAAGGGGGTAGTGAATAAGCATTTTTCTTATCCTTTTGTTATAAGTGATCAAGAAAATTTAGTTGTTTCTCAAGAACATTCTTATACAGGTGATAAAAGCATGAAATTATTTAAAGACAATGGTTTTACGCCAAATTTAAATATTTACGGAGCAAAAAAAGGTGATGTTTTTTATGTTACTGCAAAAGTGTCGAAACCAAATGCTTTGATTTTAGTTTTGCAGGATAAAAATAGTGCTGAAAAATTTTATGTTTCTCGGAAAAGAACATTACGATCGAATCGGTTGTGGCATGAAGTTGCATTGTTTTACGAGCTTCCGGAGGACAAAGATAGCTTAGTTATCTATGGATGGTGGCCTGGAAATAAGGAAATATTTGTGGATGATTTTTGTGTGATTGTTCTTAGAAGGTCTATTATGAACGCAATTCAACAATTTTAGCCACTTTAATTTTGTAAGTGCGTATCTTTGCGATGAACTTTTTATATGCTAAGTTTTCGAAAAGTTGCTATTTATTTTGAAACTACAATACGAAAAGGTAGCCTTGCTCCCGTTTATTGGATGACGTGGATTTCAGTGTGGCTAAGCACTGTTATCTTGTTATTTTCTTTTGCTATAACCTATGGCTTTAAAAGTGAAATTATTCAAAAAATTTCGGGTTTTGCGGGTCACATAACTATTTCGACTTTTTCCTCTCTATCGGGAAAGGAACAGCCTCCACTTTCTTTATTACGATTGCCTTTGCAGAATTTTCGTGAGCATCCTTCTATAAAACATGTTTATCCGTATATTCTGAAAGGGGGTGTTATAAAAACTGATTCAGCTTTATGGGGACTTATGTTCAAAGGCGTTGATGAAAATTATGATTGGAGTTTTTTCAAGAAAAATTTAATTCGTGGTCGTTTGCCAAGCTATACCAAAGGCAAGACTTCAAATGAAATTGTGTTGTCGGAAGTTGTTTGTCGCAAATTAAGATTGGAGATTGATAGCCCTGTTCGAGTATATTATTGGGTTCCTGGAGATCCATCTCCACGAGGGAGGCGTTTTAATCTTGTCGGAATCTATCATACGGGTTTTGTTGATTATGATCAGTTCATGGGTATTTGCGATATGCGGCATTTGCAAAAGCTTAATAAGTGGGATTCTACGCTAGCAACGGGTGTGGAAATTATAGTGAAAAATTTCAATGATATTGATGCAGTTAAATCGTTTATTTTATCAAGTGTTCCGTATGATTTGAAGGTAGAAGATGTTCGCGAAAAACATCCCCAATTTTTTGATTGGCTTTCTGCTCTTAATACCAATATAACTATTTTGTTGATTTTAATGTCTGTGGTGGTTTTCGTTAATGTTCTTGCTTTGCTTCTCGTGATAGTTTTTAAGCATATTCCCATGATTGGCTTACTGAAAGCTTTGGGAGCTACGCCTGCTTTTATTCGGCAAATTTTTTCCCGTGTGATCTTGCGAATCGTTTTTCCGGCTCTTGGAGGAGCTAATCTTTTTGCTGCATTCGTTATTGTTGTTCAACATGCATATCACTGGTTGCCCTTAAATGAAGAAATGTATTATTTGAGTTACGTTCCCATGCTTTTTCGGATAGATTATTTTCTTGAAGTAAATTTGTTAATTTTGATAATTACCATGTTATGCCTAGTCTTGCCTTTGCAGATTATACGCAGAATTTCTCCTTCAAAAGCATTAACCTATCGTTGAGGTGAGCATGCGTATCCATATAGCTATTCCAGCTTGTGATGAGGAACAATTTTTGCCTCGTGTGCTGGAGAGCCTTGCCCAAGAAACTTACAAAGATTTCGTAGTTTGGGTTTGTATTAATCAGCCTGAAAGCTGGTGGAACGATCCAAACAAAATTGCTGTTTGCGAAAGCAACCAGCGTTTATTACATTTTTTGCAGAGCTTTAAATCAACCTATCCCTTTGAATTGCGAGTCCTAGATTGTGCTAGTAGGGGCAAAGGATGGTCGGGCGATAAATGGGGAGCTTCTTTAGCCAGAAAGACTCTCATGGATTTAATTTCAGCTGAAAGTAGAGAAGAAGACATTATCATGTCGTTGGATGCGGATACGCTGGTAGATGAGCACTATGTAAGTGATGGGATGGAAGGTTTTTTGCGCTTTCCTAGAGCTGCAGCTCTCACGTTTGCTTATTATCATAAGCTTGAAGGCGATGAGAACCTGCGCAAATCTATGATTCGTTATGAAACCTATTTGCGTAATTACTTTTTGGGTTTGTTGAATGTGAATAGCCCTTATTCCTACGTTCCCATAGGGTCAGCTTTTGTTGTAAAGGTATGGGCTTATAAGGCAGTGCGCGGTATGCCTTTGAGAGCTGCCGGTGAAGATTTTTATTTTCTTCAAAAGGTGAGACAAGTTGGATTTGTTCTTCCTTTTCCGGAGGTTGTCGTATATCCTGCTGGTCGATTATCTCATCGTGTACTCTTTGGTACGGGCAGGGCATTGACTTATTCTTTTGATGAGCTTTGTCAACGTTATCCCCTTTTCCCTTCGTCATCTTTTCAAAAATTGCAAGAAATTTACCAGGAAATTCAGGAAGTGGCTCTCACTCGTAAGTTTGAAAAAGGTATGCTTCTCTGTAAATATGTTTCTCCTGCTCACATATCAGCCATTTTGGAAAATTACAAGCAACCACGACACATTGAACATGCTTTACACATACAGTTTAATGCCCTTGAAATTTATCATTTGCTCAAAAACTCTCTTGGATTTTATGATGAAAAAATTGCTGTAGCTGATTTTCTGGAAAGAACAGGTTTAGAATGTTCGGAAAATGATCTTTGGGATAAACCACTTCCAGCTCTTGAGGAGTTTCGTAAAAAACTTTTTGAGTTTGAACGTAAATTTGTTAGAAAAAAAATAGAACTTTTACAACGAAAGAACAAATCATGGTGGAAATATCTCACTTGTTGGTAATTCTGGGACCAACGGCTACGGGTAAAACAGAACTAGCTGTAAAGCTTGCAAGAGATTTGAATGGTGAAATTATCAGTGCAGACAGTCGTCAAGTGTACAAAGGATTAGACATAGGGACCGGAAAGGATTTAGCGTTGTATTCAAGCGTTCAGCCATCAGTGAAATATCATTTGATTGATATTTGTTCTCCTGGTGAAACATATAATACGTACAGATTTAAACATGATTTTCTACAAGTGGCTCAGGATATTGAGTCTCGTGGCAAATTACCTATCCTTTGCGGAGGTACAGGACTTTATATTGAAGCAGTTTTACTTGATTATGAATTTTTTCCAGCTAAACCAGATTATGCTTTACGCGAGCAACTTAAGCTCCGTAGTAACGAAAGTATGGTTGAGCAGCTTGAGCAACTGGGTTTTGCACTTTCAGAAGAGGATAGGCACAATCGCCATCGACTGATGCGAAAACTTGAAGTAGCGCTTCGTTCCGAAGATAAAAATTATTTTCTATCCATAGGCATAAAAAAATCATTGGTGATTGGGGTAAAATTAGAGAGGGCTCGTATCCGTGAAAAGATCAGTCAGCGTTTAGAAAAGCGTTTACAAGAGGGGATGATAGAAGAAGTACAACACATTTTACAGCAAGGTATTTCTGTAGATTGGCTCATGAGTTTAGGACTTGAATATAAGTATATAACTCTTTTTTTGCAAGGGCAATTGACTTACCATGAAATGAAAAAACAGCTGGAAACAGCTATTCACCGTTTTGCAAAACGTCAGGAAACCTGGTTTCGACGCATGGAAAAACGTGGAATTACCATTCATTGGTTCAATCCTGAACATGAGTCATTTGAACAGCTTCTTGAAAAAATTAAAATTTTATGGCTGAATAGCTGAAATTTTTTACTTCTTTCATCGAGAAATGACATTTTGTTGTTTTTTCAATGCAATTTTCAAAAAGAAATCAATTTTTGCAGTAATTTTAAAAAAATTATGAAATTTGAATCACAACAAATCAGTGAGTTTGCAAAATAGTTAAGCTTTGAGGTTCTATGGAAAGTTTTTCATTCTATGCAGATGTTAATCGAGCAAACCAGAAAATCAAGGGGATGCTGGATTAAAGCGTGTAAAAAACAAATTAAAAGAAATGCTAAAATAAGAATTAAAGAGGGCTAAAGGGGTAATCTTTTATTATGATAAAATTTGGTCTTTGTTAGATGAAACAGGTCTCAGCACCAAAACCATGCTTTTATTTGCCTATTGAAACAAAGATGAAATTTTTGCTCACTGCTATGATTTGCAATTGAATTACCTGTAGCTGATTTGGCATAGGTACGAATGGATGCAACGTATGGTAAACCTTTTGCTACGCTTCTGCTTTATGCTGTGGATGAATACGAAAAAACGGTATTGCTCGATAGCAAACGGTGGCGTTTTTTTGAAGTATTTCTAGATGAAATTTTGGAGTATAAAGACCTATTTAGCTCGTTAGCAGGGGAAGACTTTGCTAAGTTAGCAAAACAATCTGAGCAAATTGAAAGTATTATTGAGCTGCGTAAAAATTTCGGTAGGTGTTTTGATAAAATTCCCGTAGGTGATAGAGAAAAAGCCAGGATTTCTGTTTTGATGGATAAAATGTACAAACAAATAGCATGGCTTTTGGCGAAGACGGTGGATGCTTCTGGTATTGAACGTCTAGGGTTGTTGGATCGTAAGTGGCAGATCAATCATTTTAAGGACTATCTCGACAAAGGTTAACGTAATGAAATAGCAAAAAAACAACTGCTCCTGCTGATGCACCAGACATGGCTCCTAAAAATATTCAAGATTATGTATTGCTCATGCTGGGGGAGATTGAACGAGAAGGAGAAATGAAAATACTGAATGATATTTTAGAACAACTTGTTTTGTTCGGAATGAATCAAGTATTGGATGCTTTGCAGCTAGGTTGTGTAGAGATGCTGATCTTACCCTGTGCTTTTGATTATACTATCTACAAATGCCAGGAACATGGCTATGTTGCAACAACGGAAACTTTAGTTAAAGAATTTGCGAAAATCCAGAACAAGTTCCCTTGCGTCAAGCGATATGGGATTTAACTCAACTCTTTCGAGCTCACCTAGGATTTCTGCGAAGAGAATCAGAAAAATGGTTTATGGGCGAATTTCAAGGAATAACGGCCTACTTGAGATGATAGTTGTGTGAAAATAAAAAAGCTGACTTTGGGCAACTTTTTATTTTTAGGAAACAAAAGGGTGATTAAATTAACTTATGCATCGGATGGATTAGGATCGATTAAGTTAGGGATTTCTTTAAATATTTTATACATTCCGCATACACTTTTTTCTGGGTCATTATCAGCAAATTCACCAAGAGATTGAGCATTTTCAATAGCTTTTTTTAAATTTGGCTTTAATCGAGAATAAATATCTTTGCCTTGTTTTGTATAAAATTCTCGTGTTTTATCATAATCTTTTAAAAATTTTTTTAATTTATAAATACATTTTTCGCAGTTTTCAAAAGTTTTGGATGTCATTTCAAAATGTAAAATAAATCACAATTCTAAACTAGGATTATTTACAATTACATTTTTATATTTTTATTTAGTTTATTTCTGTATCTTTTAAATCGTTCAATGGGTTTTTCTTTTTTCTTGCCTACTTCTTTAGTTTCTTTTAAAATAACAACTAAATCAACAATCCAAAAAACTTTATTGTAGTTTTTTGCAAGGTCTTTTATTTCCTTAAATTGTTCATCTAATGTTTTTTGTTGAGGAAGTTTTGGAGTTATATCAATTTTTATTTTTTTCATTACGTTTGAGCATGTTAAAATACCATATTTCGTTTTCCCCATCTATTAAAAAAGCAAAGTTGGGTTTTATATTAATTTTTTTCTTTTCTTTCTTTTCTTTCATGACACTTAAAAAACTTTAATTAATAAAATAATCCCCTAGATTTGGCACAGCTCCTAATTTACCGCTTTGGTAGGCACTTAATATATTAGATGTGTCCATTCTAATCACTTTGGAGTTAAAATCTGCTAAAGAATACAGTTCCGTTGCATGATGTTCGTCTTTTTGTGTAAACCAAATTACATCGGGTCGGAAAATATCTTTTATTGCTAAAATTTCACGAAAATGAGTTGTTGCACTTATTTGGGATTGCTTATTGTTGGCGATGAATGATAATAGAAAGTGTATAATAAGGTCTGGGTGTAGAGAAGATTCAAGTTCATCAATAAGTAAAATTAATGATATAATTTTAGCTAATGGAAGAATGCCTGCTAATCCAAAATATCGCTGTATGCCAGCAGATTCATATTCAAATGGTAAATTATTAATTTGCATTATTTACATTATGTATTAATTCTAATTTGGAAATATTAAAATTTTCATCTATTTTCATTAATTCTTCGCCCATATCCATAATTCTTTTGGAAGCTACGGAGATAATGAAATCATAGAAATCATTAAATTTTTCAAGTTTTATTTTTTTAAAAGTTATATCTGAAATATTATAATCAGCATTTTTAAGTATGTTTATAATTAGTTCTTTACGTATTTCTTTTTTTCAATTTTAGACATGATAAATCTTGTTAAATCAGTTTTGGGCAGTATGAGAGAATAATTATTAAACCAATCAATTACCATTTTTAATTCTTCTACATAAACATTAGTTTTCACTGTACCTCTTAGAACTTTATTGTTTATAAGGGTATTAGCTTGTAACGCATTTAATTCTGCTTCTGTTATTTTTATACTTTTGTTAAACTCTATTTTTGTCAATTGCTTTTCAAAGTCTGTGCTTCGCCTAAAAATGTACTTTTTTCGAGAATTAAGAGAATATAATTTTTCATCAAGTATAGCTCTCTTTAAAAATTCAATTTCATAAAGAAATTTCTTAGAATTGCTAAAAATTCAATGCTCATAAAGCTTGATTGTTTTTGTGTTTCGGGATCGAAAAGAAATGGTTCAAATTCAAGATCTTTTGTTTTTAAGTTGATAGGTGAAAGTACTAAATCTCTTAAAAAATCAAGAGCTTTGAGTATTGTTGTTTTCCCTGATGCATTGGGACGAAAAATAAGAGTAAATTTCAAGAGACGTAAACCATTGATGTTAATGATGTAGCTTTCTTCAAGATGCTTCGATTTATTTGCTTCAAAAGATAAAGCTTGTGCATCTTTAATTCACCCAAAATTACGAGCAGTAAAGTTAATAATCATATTTTTGAAATTTGTAAATTGTCAACACAAGTAATCGCAATAATATTATGAAATAGAAATTTTTTAAAAAATTTTGTAAATGAATTACAAAAATTAATTTTTGTATGGTGAAAATGATACTAAAGATTACATGGGTTGAACCTCAACTTGGCTGTTACACGAAAAAAAAGGAGCTTGAACTTCTCATATATACTTCATTCAAACTAAAAATAAGCGCCACGTCTAAAACGTAGACCATAACTTACATTTTTATTATATGTATTCGTTAAATTAAGGAAATGATGTGCTTTTCTTAGTAAATTTAAGATTATTATTTTTTCACTCGTTTATCAAATTCGTTTTTTGCGTTATCCAGAAAGCGAATAAAGTTATCCACATTTAAGTCGTAAGCTTTTGGTTGAACTAGATCTTTGCCTGCTGTATCTAAAATTACATAATAAGGTTGGGCGTTTATGTTGTATCTTGAAACTTGCAGGTCAGCAAACTTCTTCCCAATGGTTTTTTTCCATTTTCCATCATAAGTTGATTTAACCCATTCATTTTCAGGCAATTCGGTTTTATCGTCTACATAAAGAGCACAAATAATGAAATTTTCTTTAAGTCGTTTGAGCACTTCTGGATGACTCCAAACGCGAGCTTCCATTTCTCGACAGTTTACACATCCATGCCCCGTAAAATCAACAAAAACAGGTTTTAAAAGCTTTTTAGAACAACGAAGGGCTTGATCTAAATCATGATATCCTTTTAATCCATGAGGCAAGGGAGGTAAAATATCTTCGTATTTGGGTTTTTCACAAAGGGTTGCAAGATCATTCTTATTAGAAGTATTGGACGTATTATTCAATGATGAAAGTTGTATTTCATCTTGCACGATTCGCTGAAGATCGAAATCTAGAGTTTGTTGAGGGGGCAAATATCCTGAAAGAGCTTTAAGCGGAGCTCCCCACATGCCTGGGAACAAGTATATGACAAAGCTAAAGGTGATGATGGCTAGCATTAGCCTACCAATAGAAATGTGATCGCGCGGATCATCGTCCTTGAAACGATAAGCGCCTAAGTAATATAAACCAAGCAAGCTAAAGAGTACGATCCAAATTGCTAAGTAAATTTCTCTGTCAAGAATATGCCAGTGATAGACTTGATCTGCTACAGATAAAAACTTTAAACCTAAAGCGAGTTCTACAAATCCTAGCGTGACTTTGAAAACATTCATCCAACCACCAGATTTGGGAAGTTTTTCGAGCCACTGGGGAAAATAGGCAAACAATGAAAATGGCATTGCAAAAGCAATGGAGAAAGCCAAAATGGTAATAATGGGCTCCCAAATATCGCCTTGTAAAGATTTTACGATGATAGTTCCGACAATAGGACCCGTACAGCTAAATGATACTAAAACAAGAACAAGAGCCATGAAGAAAGTTCCCAACAGACCACCTTGATCAGCTTTCTGATCAGCTCGGTTGATTAACCAGCTGGGTAAAACTATTTCAAAAGCTCCAAAGAAAGATAGGGCAAAAATGAAAAATATGAGGAAAAAGATGATATTGGGTAACCAGTGCGTACTTAGCCAGTTGAAAATATCAGCCGTAACGGCTTCACCACCCACGAAGTAGGTAATCCCAATCAAAAGGGCAATGGGAACGGTGTAAAGGGCTACGATGCTTATACCATAGAACGTTGCATTAAAACGAGCACGAAGCTTATTGCCTTGATTGTTTTTCAAGAAAAATGATACAGTCATTGGAATCATCGGGAATATGCAAGGAGTTAGTAAGGCTAATAAGCCCCAAAGAATGGCTTCGAGAATTATACCCCAGATGGAACGTTTTGGACGAACTACTTCAATGCTTGCGTTTTTATTTGGACTGGAAGTTTTAACAAAGGTTTGGGATTGGCTTGAAATTGAACTATCCTTCGTATGGGAAGAGGCAATGGTTTTGGTTGTATCCATGCTAAGAGTCGAGGGTTTGCTTGTTTTGTATTGACTTCCATCAATGGTAAAAGTAAATTCTTCTTCCTGAGGGGTGATGCAGGTTTTATCGTTGCATCCCATGAATTCAACGGTAGCTTGTATAGTGAATTTGGTTGGGGATAGCACTTTGATCGACTGGACAAAAGTTGCACTGTTATCGAAAGATTTGATTTTCATTTCAAAGGTGCTATCGTACTTTTCGTGTGGTGGGATGGTGGGATGAACATGGCCAATGAGGATGAATTCTTTACCTTTTTCAATGGTAAATTTTGTTGGGATGGGACCGCCTGGCGGAATGTCCTGCCCATACAAATGCCAACCTTTGTCAATGGTAGCCTTAAAAACAAGATTGGCCACTGAATCATTTACTTTTTGGACATAGCTTGTCCATTTGATGGGTTTTAATATTTGCCCCATCAGGAGTTGTCCTAAAAGTAGGGGAAGTATAACATATATACTTTTTTTCATACATGTAGAATTTTAAACGCAAATTTAGAATAATTTTTTAGAAAACATTACTTGTATGTTTAGCAACCTGTTAAATTCTTTTGTTAAGTTGGCCATACAAAGCAACGGACGGAAATTTTGTTATAGCTACAGAATGAGCTATTCTGTGCCCGATGATCCATATAATTTTTTCCTCACTTATCATGACATAGATGTTTTTTCGCTCCCATGCTGGGACTTTTTTGTCTGTTAAAAAGTCAGATACTTTCTTTTTTCCATTTAATCCAAGGGGTTGAAAATAATCTCCTGCTTTCCATTTTCTGATCAGAAGAGGAAATTTTATTTTAGTGAAATCGATTAGTGCTTCATTCGAAGTTGTGATGACCTCTTCTGGTGAGGAGATTTTTTTAAGTTCCAACGAAAGATCAAAAGGAAGGTGAGAGGTTTCTAAATCTTCGTCAATATAATATAATTCATGTTCTTCTTCGTTTCGAGGCTCTATGTGAAGTATGTGACGATGATAAATAAATGCTAGATCTGATGAATAAAAATGTAAGGCTTCTTCTCGTGAGTGATGTAGAATGGTAGATGCCCACGCAGCTTTTCCTCCTTTACTTAAAAGAAATTGTTCCAGGAGCCATTGAGCAAAAGGATGGGTGCGAAGTTTTTGAATATCCATTTCGGTGGGAGATGTTAAGTATTTATCGAGTTCTTTTGATACAACATATCGTAAGAAATTTCCAGCATCGTGCAGATGAGCTAAACTAACATAGGCATTTTTTTTAAACTGAGGTAGAAGCTCTTCAATGGCTGGTAAAACTATGTTTCGAATTTTGTTTCGCAAATAAATGGTAGAAAAGTTGGTGTAATCGTCTCTATAGAAAATTTGATGAATGTGAGCATATTCGTCAATTTCTTTGCGAGAGAAAAAGAGCAATGGGCGATATAGCTTTTCGTTGAATGTACGAAGGCTTGTTAACTTAAAAATATTTCCTTTTTGATACAATGCAATGAAAAATGTTTCCAGTAGGTCGTCCAACTGATGAGCGGTACATATATAATCCAATTGATATTTTTCTTGCAGTTCATAGAAAAAATGATAACGAATTTCTCGGGCAGCCATTTCTATGCTAATTCCCTTGCGACGAGCATATTCAGTGGTGTTTTCACGAAGTACATGTAATCGATGACCTCTTTTTTCAGCTATTTTTTCAACGAGTTGCTGGTCTAATTCGCTGTCTTCGCCACGAAGTTGAAAATTTACATGGGCTATTTCAATGTCAAATTCAGCACGGGTGAATAAATCCCACATTACCATGCTATCGATTCCACCACTGACCGTCAGCAAAAAGCGTTTTTCTTCGGGTTGAGCAATATCCTTGTATATTTTTTCTTTGAAGCGTAAAAAAAGGTCACTCATGCTTCAAAAATAAGTTTTTTATCATTTGCAAAGAGTAGGTTTTCAAATCAAAATTCCTATTTTTGCAAAAATTAGATTGTTATGAAGAAATGGTTCTTATTATTTCAGTTTACATGGATTTGGGCTGTTACGGCAGTTGCCCAAGGCCAAGATACGGCCTACAAATTTCAAGATGTGAAGGTTTTGCCTCACACGTCCATTAAGGATCAATATAAATCAGGCACATGCTGGAGCTTTTCGGGTATTTCTTTTCTTGAATCTGAACTACTACGGACGGGGAAAGGAGAATATAATCTTTCTGAAGCTTTTGTGATTCGATATGCATACCTCGAGAAAGCAATTCGATATGTTCGTTTTCATGGAAAGAACAATTTTGGAGCAGGTGGAGCTTTCCATGATGTTACTTATGTTATCAAAAAATATGGTATCGTTCCAGAAGAAGTTTATCCTGGCTTGAATTATGGTACTGATAAATTTGATCATCGTGAGTTAGACGAGGTTTTAAAAGCTTATATTGATGCCGTTGTTAAAAATCCTGGACAGACTCTTACAACTGCTTGGTTAGAAGGTTTCAATGGTATTTTGGATGCTTATTTGGGGAAAGTGCCTCAAGAATTTGAATATAAAGGCAAAAAATATACGCCGAAATCTTTTGCTGAAAGTCTTGGTCTCAAGTGGGATGATTATGTCGAAATTACTTCTTTTACGCATCACCCTTTTTATACGCAGTTTGAATTAGAAATCCCTGATAATTGGCTTCATGAAAGAGTGTACAATGTAACCTTCGATGATTTTGCAGAAATTTTGGATTATGCAATAGATAAAGGATATACCATTGCTTGGGCAAGCGATGTTTCTGAAAAGGGTTTTTCATGGCGTAATGGAATTGCTATTTTGCCTGATGAAAAACGTGAAGATCTAACAGGATCTGAACGTGAGCGTTGGGAAAAACTCTCTGACGAAGAAAAGAAAAAACAACTGTATAGTTTTTCGTCATACATTTCAGAAATTAAACCAACTCCAGAACTACGACAAAAATGGTTTGATAACTATCAGACTACGGATGATCATGGCATGCATATCGTAGGTTTAGCAAAGGATCAACGTGGCAATACTTATTACAAAGTTAAAAATAGCTGGGCAGAAACTGGCAAGTACAAAGGATACTTTTATGCTTCCAAAACATTTGTGCTTATGAAGACAACTGATTTCATGGTTCACAAAGAAGCTGTTCCAGCTAAAATTAGAAAGAAACTGGGCTTTTGATGGATGGTATACTGATTCTTGATTTTGGTAGCCAATATACACAACTTATAGCACGCAAAATTCGCGAATTAGGTATCTATTGTGAGATATTGCCCTGGAATGCTTTGACACAATCTTTCACAAAAAAATTTAATGTAAAAGGTATAGTATTAAGTGGAAGTCCTTTTTCTGTCCGTGATCCAGAAGCTCCAAAACTCAATTTAAATGCTCTACCCGATGTTCCTGTTTTAGGCATTTGTTATGGTGCTCAGTTGATAACACAAGCTTTGGGAGGACTTGTTGAACCCAGTGAAAAACGTGAGTACGGTCGTGCTCAGCTGATTGAATTTAACAAGGATCATCCTTTGTTTGAGGGAATAAAACCTGGCACGGTAGTTTGGATGAGTCATAGCGATAGTATCACGAAGCTTGCTGATGGTGCTCGTTGTTTAGCTCGTACTGAAACTATCCCTGTTGCTGCTTTTGAGATACCAGAACGCAAGATGTTAGGGGTGCAATTTCACCCTGAAGTCTATCATACAGAAGAAGGGGATAAGTTTTTAGACAATTTTCTTACTTTATGTGGATGCAAACGTGAGTGGACACCTGGTTCTTTTGTAGCCGAATCGATAGCTGCAATTCGTGAAGAAGTTGGGAGCGACCATGTGGTAATGGCTCTTTCTGGAGGGGTGGATAGTACGGTCGTGGCAACCCTTATAACAAAGGCAATTGGTCATCAATTGCATGCCATTTTTATAAACAACGGCTTACTGCGGAAAAATGAATTTCAAGATGTTTTGTCTTTTTACAAAAACTTTGGCCTTTCAGTCCAAGGAATAGATGCTAGTAAAGAGTTTTTGGAAGCACTGAGAGGTATCGTTGATCCTGAAGAAAAACGTAAGATCATTGGAAAACTGTTTTATGAAATTTTTGAACGTGAAGCTGAAAAGCTAGAAAAGGTAACTTTTCTGGCACAGGGAACCATTTATCCTGATGTGATTGAAAGTGTATCAGTGGCAGGACCTTCTCAAACAATCAAGAGTCATCACAATGTTGGTGGACTTCCGCTGCAACGGAAGTTAAAACTGCTTGAACCGTTGCGATATCTTTTTAAAGATGAAGTGAGAAAAGTTGGAAAAGAACTTGGATTGCCCGATACACTGCTAAAACGACATCCTTTTCCTGGACCTGGTTTAGCTATCCGTATTTTGGGTGAAGTAACACCAGAGCGTATAGCTTTGCTTCAGGAGGTGGACGCTATTTTTATTGAAGAGTTGAAAAAATTTGAACTTTACGATAAGGTATGGCAAGCTTTTGCGGTACTTTTGCCAGTTCAAAGTGTAGGTGTGATGGGTGACGAACGCACCTATGAATCGGTCGTTGCTTTAAGAGCTGTTACCTCTCGCGATGGTATGACGGCAGATTGGGCTTTTTTACCACATGATTTTCTTGCTCGCGTTTCATCTCGAATAGTTAATGAAGTTCAGGGAGTAAATCGTGTGGTGTATGATATAAGTTCAAAACCACCTGCAACAATAGAATGGGAATAATCGGTACATATGCATAGGTTATTATTTATCGTTTTATTGATCGTTATTACGTTGGCAATAAATGCTCAAGTTCAAGTTTCGGATACGCTAACTTTTACCAACGGAAAGCTGTATTATTTGCATAAGGTAAAACCAAAGCAAACCCTTTATAGTATTGCAAAAACCTATGGTGTAAAGGTAGATGATGTTGCTCGAGTAAACAATTTATCTAAAAAAGAAGTAAAGAATGGACAACTGTTATTGATTCCATCGCAGATTTCACCATCCAAAGGGAAAATTATAATTGCCAACGAAAATGTTTATTCTGTTGATTATCACACAGTTAAGAAGGGGGAAACCTTTTACAAAATTGCTAAGATTTACAAGATTTCTTCTTCTTTTTTGCAAGGATTAAATCCAGAAATTAATGAAGCATCTTTAAAAGAGGGTTATTTGCTCTTAACTGCAAGGCCAATTAAGATTAGTAAGCCTCAGGACAAAGAGGGGACGAATACTCGACAACCTGAGTATGAAGTTAAAGAACATGTGGTGAAAAAGGGAGAAACGCTATATACTATTGCTCGTCAATATAGTGTGAATGTGGAAGATTTGAAAAAAGCAAATCCAGGACTTTCTGAAAAACTCAATGAAGGACAAAAAATTAATATTCCAGTGGTTAGAAATGAAAATCCCAGCAAGTGTCCTTGTGAAAAAAATACCACGAAAAGGAATTTTACCATTTCAATTTTATTTCCATTAAATAACACGGTTCCTGTTATTACTCCTCCTGCGAAAGACGAAAACTGGGAAGACATTCCCGAATTTGAATATGTAGAATTTTATTTGGGTTTTAAAATGGCAATGAAAGAGCTGGAGACGACGAATTTTACTTTTAAAATTAAACCCATATTGTGTGGTACTGATACAAGCAAATTTTTGGATATTTTGAAAAGTAACAAGGTTCTACATTCTGATGTTGTGATTTCACTTCTTGAATCGGAGGAATTACAAGCTGTCAAAGGCTATCTTAAAAATGTTCCTCTTATTCAATTCTCTCTTGAAAAAGATGAAGCATGGGCTCAACAGATGCCAAAGCTTATCCAGTTATTAACCCCCGTTAATTATCAATTAAAGTCTCTTGCATATGAATTGAAAAAAGATTTTCCAGATGCTAATTTTATACTGGTTCATAGAAATGATCTCTTTTTCACATGGGCAATTGGAGAGCTTTCGTCCAATTTGGCTAGCTTGGGAGTTTCTTATCAAATTGTTAATGCTGACAAAGAGGGGAATGCTAGTGTTTTTGGAAAAATGAATGCCCAAAAGAAAAACGTAATTGTTGTTTTCGAAAGCAACGAATTTTTTGTTAAAGAATTTTTACGTCAACTGCTTAATTATACTTCGAAAGCGAATTTTAAAAATAGCACGGCGTTGGTTGGGTTAGCTGGTTGGATGAATTTCGACTATATTGATTTTGATTTTTTAGAAAAGTTTAACGCCATGTTTTTTGGGAATCAGTTTGTTGACTATTCAAATGAAAAGGTCTTACAATTTGTTAAACAATACCAGGATACGTATCATGCAGATCCAAGTTTAAGAGCTTTTGGTGGCTATGATGTGGCTTACTTCATTATACCTTTGATGAAAGAGTATGGAAAATGTTTTTTTAATTGTTTGAATAAAGCGGGAAATGATGCATATCTTTCATTAAAAATTTCTCTGGAGCATCTACATCAAGGTGGATGGGTGAATACGGGTGTTCAATTTTATGAAATGAAAAACTATTATTTCTGGAAAAAACAATGAATGTTGCTGTAGTTTTGCTAAATTATAATGGCAGAAAATGGTTAGAACTTTTTTTACAAAAAGTTATTGATAGGTCAGCTGGGGCAAGCATTTACGTAATTGATAATGGGAGTTCGGATGAGAGTTTGACATATTTAAATCATTTTCCACATGTAAAGGTTGTAGCGTTGGATAAAAATTACGGTTACGCAGGGGGTTATAATCGAGGATTAAAGTATGTTCACGAAGATATAGCCGTTTTGTTGAATACTGACATTGAGCCTGCCGAAGGGTGGCTAAATCCGCTGGTAGATTTTTTGCAACAGAATTCTGCTTATGCTGCCTGTCAGCCTAAAATTCTATCTTATCATCATCCTAATTATTTTGAATATGCTGGCGCAGCAGGTGGGATGTTAGATCTTTATGGAATTCCTTTTTGTCGTGGGCGTATTTTTTCGACGGTCGAGGAAGACAGAGGTCAGTACGATGAGGTGACGGATATTTTTTGGGCGTCAGGTGCAGCCCTATGTATTCGTCTTGCGGATTTTTTTGCTGCGGGAGGTTTTGACGACAATTTTATAGCTCATCAGGAGGAAATTGATTTGTGTTGGCGTCTTCAACGTATGGGGAAAAAAATAGCTTATGTGCCGCAAAGTGTAATTTATCATGTAGGAGGAGGAACCCTTGCTTATGATTCTCCTCGAAAAATCTACTTAAACATTCGCAACAATCGCCTCATGTTGTGGAAAAATTTGCCTTCTTCCTATCGCAAAAAGGTCTTTCGAGTGCGACTGTTTTTGGACTATATGATTTTTTTTCAATATCTGTTGCAAGGGAAATTTTCCCATGCATGGCAGGTTTTGAAGGCTTTACGAGATGCTTGTAGGGAAAGAAAAAACTATTCGGTCGTTTCAGGGGAATCATTACCAGAAATGATCTTCAAAAAATCTATTGTGTGGTGGTATTTTGTAAAACGAAAAAAATTTTATTCCCAGCTTCCTCAATGTTAAAAATATTACTTTTGTTTTATGAAAAAAATGCATCAAGCCATTTTATCGGTAGGATCAAATGTTGACCCTGAGCATCATGTTTACTTTTCTTTAAAACACATTTCAGAGCGTTTAGGCTTAATACAGAAGCGCAGCAGGTTATATATGACAGAACCATGGGGTTATCACTCTGAAAATTATTTCTTAAACTACGTTTGCATTATTAATACTTCTTTACACCCAGTACGTCTCTTGCATGAAATAAAACGGATTGAAAAATTGGCAGGAAGAAGTAAAACTACTCCAATCTCTTACGAAGATAGGCCGCTTGACATAGACATCTTGTTTTACGACGACATTATTCACATGACGCCGACACTTACCATACCACATCCTTACATTCACCTGCGGCGATTTGTTTTAACTCCACTCATGGATCTTGTTCCACAACTTGAGCATCCTATTTTTCAACTTACTATTGAAAAATTACATGCATTGTGTGAAGATAATAAAGAGGCCAAACCCGTCGAATGGAGTGTTGTATGAATTCTTCTTATCGATACATTGTCGTGGAAGGAGGCATAGGTGCAGGGAAAACTACGCTGGCAAGGCGTTTTGCTGCAGATTTGCATGCCAAGCTCATTCTAGAGGAGTTTGAAGATAATCCATTTTTACCGAAGTTTTACATCGATCCAGATCGCTATGCTTTACCGTTGGAATTGTCTTTTTTGGCTGATAGATACAAGCAACTTCAACGCGAGGTAGTCCTTTCTGATATTTTTCAGCCTCAACTCGTAGCGGATTATTGTTTTTATAAATCGCTCATATTTGCCGAACAGACTTTACATCAAGATGAATTTAAGTTGTTTCGTCAATTTTTCTTTATTCTTGCCCAACAAATACCTTCACCTGATCTCATTATTTATCTATACGAAACGCCAGAACGACTGAAGCAACAGATCATCAAACGCGGTCGCCCGTACGAACAAAATATTTCTCTTACTTATCTAGATGCCATTCAAAAATCCTACTTAGCTTATTTTAAGTTTCAGGACGATTTTCCCATTTTGTTAGTTGACATGAATGGGATTGATTTTGTTCAAAACGAAAAAGATTACGAATTTTTGCTTTCCTTACTAGATCAAAAATATGAAAAAGGCATTCATCGAATTCCAGGGAAAAAATAAGTTGCTTTTTGCTTTTTCTTTATTTCTCACATGGTGGGTCTTACAAGCTCAGGGAACTTTTGTGCTCGATAGTGCTGTATATAAAGAGATTTACTCCACGATGTCGGTTTTAGCACACGATAGCTTGCGTGGACGAGAAGGAGGAACTATTTACGAACAAAAAGCTGCATCCTATCTTATTGGTCGCTTGCAGATGATGGGGATACCTCCTTTGCCGGGGACTGATAATTATTTGCAATGTTTTTATTTGGATTCCAATAACAAAGTAGTTTCCTGCAATGTGCTCGCTTACATTGATCATCAGGCTCCGTATACGGTGGTTATAGGCGGGCATTACGATCACATAGGTTTTACGCAAAAGGATAGCATCTTAATTATTAACAATGGGGCAGATGATAATGCCTCGGGGGCAACGCTTGTACTCACTCTTGCTAAAACGATAAAAGAAAAGAATTTAAATCGATACAATTATGTTTTTGCTTTTTGGGGCTCAGAAGAAAAGGGTTTAATTGGGTCCTCATACTTTTGCAGGTCAAATATCTATCCCTTTTCCAAAATAGCTTTTTATTTAAACTTTGATATGGTTGGGAGTCTTAACTGGGATAATTCTAAAACCATTATTGTGTTTGGTACGGGAACGTCTACATATTGGGATTCATTAGCCTTGGATACTGTTCGCTTTGGAAATGAACGCTTTCGCTTTAAAAAATTTAAAGCAGCTGTAGATGTTTCTGATCATGCGTGTTTTTACAAAAGAGGTGTCCCTTTTCTCTACTTTACAACAGGTTTGCCTCCACGCTATCATACGCAAAAGGATGAACTTTCTTATATAAATTTTGATGGTATGGCTTATTTACATGACTTTGTTTTTAGCTTGTTGCAGCAAATGGATGGGCATAAATTAAAATACAAAGTTTGTTCGGAGGATGATCTGTTGAAAGTGTATTTTTATTTTTTCAAAGAAATGTTAAAAAAAAGCAAAGAATAGTAAAGGTGTTTTGTTTTTATTGGAAGTTCTTAATTTTGCTTATGGAGTAAGTAGCTATGAAGTCTTTTTTTAAAGCCATAGTTTTCACTTTGATGGTAAGTGTGACAGTTTTTGGTCAGCAGAACCATGTTTGCGGCAAGCTGGGAAAAAAATATAAAGCCACATTTGATGAAGCCTTGGGATATTTTCAACAAGGCATGCGGATAAAAAAAACTTACCCTGAACGAGCTGAAAAGCTTTTCGATGAAGCTTACAAGCGATTTAAAGAACTTGCGGATAAAGATATTTCCTATGCTCTTATATACTATTATTTAGGATACATCAATGTCTCGCGAGTAAATTCCAACCTTAAACTGGCTGAAAAGTATTTCTTAAAGGCTATTGATTTATGTCCTGATGATTTGCCTGAAAGTTATTTTCATTTGAGTAATATTTACCTTGGGCAGGGCAAATATGAAGAAGCCCTTAAGCAAATCAAAGAATTTATTAAACGAGAAGATAGAAGCCAAACTGATTCATTACTCACAGATGCTCGTAAGATTGAGGACTATTGTAAAACCGTTCTTTTTCTCATGCAGCATCCAGTTCCTTTTGAACCTAAGGTTGTTCCAAATTTGAGTACACCATCTGATGAATATTTGTTTATTATATCTCCTGATAATGAGCTAGCTTTTTTTACGCGTGTCTACAAAGAAAAAGAAATAAAAGCATGGGGACCTGAAATTGTGGAAAAAGAAAAATTTTGCATGAGCCAACGAAAAAAAAATTCATCAAAAGACTGGACTAATCCTGATTTCGAAGAGGGAGAGCCTTTGCCTTCTCCGTTTAATCAAGCTGAAAACGAAGGTGGAGCTACCATTACCTTGGACAATAATACCCTTGTTTTTACCATTTGTAAATATGATAAAACAAAGGCACGATCTAATTGTGATTTATACGAAGCGCATAAAAAAGGTGATTTTTGGGAAGATATTCGCCCTTTAGATGAGATCAATACGCCAGAGTATTGGGAAAGTCAACCTTCCATTTCTGCTGATGGAAATACATTGTTTTTTGTCTCTGATAGGCCGGGGGGAATTGGAGGGTATGATATCTATGTTTCTTACAAAAATCCTGATGGGAAATGGGGTAAGCCTCAGAATCTAGGGCCTAACATCAACACTCCTGCTAATGAAAAAAGTCCTTTTATCCACTCAGATGGCCAAACGCTTTATTTTAGTTCTCAAGGTTGGCCTGGGTTGGGGGGCTACGATATTTTTTATTCCAGATTGAAAAGTGATGGTACGTGGGAAAAACCCAAAAACATAGGTTATCCTATCAATACCCAAGCTGATGATGCTGGTTTCTTTGTCAGTTTTGATGGCAAATACGGTTTTTTTGTGTCGAACAATCAGAAGGGTGGGGTTGGTGGCTGGGATCTTTATTATTTTCCTTTATGCGATGAGATTCGTCCAAAAAAAATAGCCTTACTTAAAGGTGAAGTCAAAAAACAAGACGAGGAAAAAGATTTTTCTAGAACTAAAATCGAAATTCGCAATTTGAAATCAAAAGAAATTAGGGAAATCCCCATAGATATTGAGACAGGAAAATATGTGGCTATATTACCCATTAATAGCAACTTTGTTGTTTCTGTTAAAGAACCCGACCATGTTTCACAAAGTTTTTATGTTTCCACCGCTGATACTACGCAGCCTCCCAAAATTGAAATTCAAGCAGAAATCAAACCCATTGAAGTAGGAATGCATTATACCATTCATAACATCTATTTTAAATACAATTCTTACGAGTTGACGGACGATTCAAAAGGAATTTTGGATGAATTTGCTCAATTTCTAAAAGAAAATCCTACGATAAAAATTGAGATTCAAGGGCATACCGATAATATTGGTACAGCAGAGTTTAATTTGCAACTTTCGGAAAATAGAGCTAAATCTGTGTACGAATATTTGATATCGAAAGGCATACCAGCGCATAGGCTTCGTTATAAAGGTTTTGGCTTCACGAAACCTATTGCAAGTAACGACACAGAAGAAGGTCGAGCTAAAAACAGACGCACAGAATTTGTCATTTTAGAAAAATAAATTTTGATTTTTTTTAATTTTGTTTTTTAATTGCACACGAAATGAAGGAAATCAGGCTTGGTGATTTGACTTTTGAGGAATGCATTTCTTATGAGGCTTTGATACAGAAAATTGAGGAAATTGCTCATCAGATTAATGTGGCTTTTGCAGGTAAAAGACCCGTTTTCATTGTAGTGCTGAAAGGTGCTTTTTTATTTGGTGCAGAGATAATTAAACGTTTTGAAGGTGAATGTGAAATTGAATTTGTTCAACTTTCGAGTTATCAGGGGACACAAACTACTAGTCAAATTCAAGAAAAGCTTTTTGTCCAGTCAGATTTGAAAGATCGTGATGTAATTATTTTGGAAGACATTGTAGATACTGGGCATACGGTAAATTATCTTTTTCAAAGATTCAATGAAATGAAGGTTCGTTCTATTACTACGGTTGTTTTACTTTTTAAACCAGAAGCTTTCAAGTACAACTATCCTTTGGATTATGTTGCTTTTCAAATACCTTCCGACTTTGTTGTCGGTTTTGGGTTGGATTACAATGAAAAAGGGAGAAATATACCAGGCATCTATAAATTGAAAAGTATATGATCAACATTGCGTTGTTTGGTCCTCCGGGTGCTGGGAAGGGCACTCAATCCAAAAAAATTTTGGAAAAGTATAATCTAACCTACGTGAGTACAGGTGATATGCTTCGAGAAGAACTCGAAGCCAATTCTCTTATTGGTCAAAAAGTGCGACATCTTATAGAGCGAGGAGAGCTTGTTCCAGACGATATTATTGTGCAAATTCTTGAAAACAAAATCGACAAAAACCTTGAAGGTAAAGGTTTTCTCTTTGATGGTTTTCCGCGAACGGTTGTTCAGGCTTACATATTGGAAGGACTTTTGATGCGTATGAACACCTCGTTGAATTGTATGATTTCGCTCAATGTACCGCGTGAGATGCTTATTGAACGTATGTTAGATCGAGCTAAAAAAGAAGGCCGAGTTGATGATAAGATGGATGTAATTTTGCATAGACTTGATGAATACGAAAGAAAAACTACCCCTGTTGCTGATTTTTATAAGCAAATGAACAAATTTTACGAAGTAGACGGAACGGGATCTATCGATGAAGTTTTTTCAAGGATAGAACATATTATTCAAAAAGTTCTTGAAAATGTTTGGGTAAACATCATTTTGTTTGGTCCTCCAGGTGCTGGAAAAGGAACGCAAGCAAAAAAACTTGCTCAGGAATTCGATCTCGTTTACATTTCGACCGGTGAGCTTATGCGCGAAGAAATGCAAAATGATACCCCTATCGGTAAAGCAGTGCGTCCTTACATTGAACGTGGTGACATTGTCCCAGACGAATACGCTATCCGACTCATAGAACGAAAAATACAAAAGCATCCTGCAGCAAAAGGCTTTATCTTCAAAGGATTTCCTCTTACCATTTCGCAAGCTTATATATTAGATGGCTTTTTGCAAAGATTAGGTAGTAGTGTCTCCTGTGTTATTGAATTTCAATCGCCTACTTTGCTGAACATCAAACGACTGACAGCTCGTTCTAAAACTCCCAATGCTAGGGTCTATGACATGAATCCTGAAACCATTATCCATCGACTTGAAGAATTTGAGGAGAGAACAGCGGTTTTGCGTGAATACTATGCAAAACGTGGCCTTTTGAAAACCATAGACTCCAGTCGAACTGAAGAGGAAATTTTCAATGATTTGAAAGTCATGATCAATAAAACATTTAAAAATTTGCGTTGATGTTTAACCTTATTCTTTTAGGTCCACCCGGTTGTGGCAAGGGTACACAAGCTCAACGAATAGTTGAAAAATATGGCTTTTTACATTTATCTACCGGTAATTTAATTCGTGAAGAAATTCAGAAGGAAACTAAGCTTGGGAAAAAACTGCAAACCTTTGTGAGTCAGGGGCTTCTTGTGCCTGATGATATTATTTTGAAGCTAGTCTGGAACTATGCTTTAAAATATGAAAAAGACAAGGGGATCATATTCGATGGATTTCCACGCACGCTTTATCAGGCTATGATGCTTGATAAATTATTTGCTAAGAAAAATTATTCCATATCGTTGGTATTGGCTATTAATGTTCCAGAAGAAGTCCTTTTACATCGAATCAAGTATCGTGCTCAGCAAGAAGGACGAGTGGATGATAATGAAGGAGTTTTTAAAAATCGTTTGCTGGTGTATTATAGTCAGACGCAACCAGTGATTGACTATTACAAAAAGAAAAATGTATTAAAAGAAATTGAAGGCAATCGATCCATTGACGAGGTTTTTAGCGACATATGCAAAGCAATAGATGAGGCGTTAGACAAGTATGAGCGAGAGCAATTTCATTGACTACATTCGAATTTTTTGTAAAAGTGGGAAAGGTGGGTCAGGAGCCGTGCATTTTATAAGAACTAGAAAAAATCCACGTGGTGGTCCCGATGGAGGCGACGGAGGGCGCGGGGGACATATTATCGTTCGTGGCAATGCCCAGCTGTGGACTCTTTTGCATCTTCGGTATACGAAGCATGTCATAGCAGGTGATGGCGAAAGTGGTGCTGGTGCAAGGAAAACGGGAGCTAATGGAGAAGATAAAATTATAGAAGTTCCCGTGGGAACCATTGTGCGCGACGGAGCTACGGGTGAGGTGGTAGGCGAGATCAATCAAGATGGCGAGGAATTTATTTTACTTCCAGGTGGTAGGGGTGGGAAAGGTAATGATTTTTTTAAAGGGCCACTACGACGTACTCCTCGTTTTGCTCAACCCGGTGAACCAGGTCAGGAGGGATGGTTCATTTTTGAATTAAAATTGTTAGCAGATGTAGGGTTGGTGGGTTTTCCCAATGCTGGGAAATCTACTTTACTTTCTGTGCTCTCGGCAGCTCGACCTAAAATTGCAGATTATCCCTTTACGACGTTGGTTCCTCAGCTTGGCGTTGTGCCTTATCGCGACTTTCGATCATTTGTTATGGCTGACATACCAGGTATTATAGAGGGGGCTCATGAAGGGAGGGGGTTAGGACTTCGTTTTTTAAGGCATATTGAGCGGAATAGCATTTTGCTTTTTCTCATTCCTGCTGATGCAGAAGATCCGCGGAAATATTACCAAATCCTTCTCCGTGAATTAGAAATGTACAATCCTTTTTTGCTAAACAAAAAAAGATTAGTTGCTGTGTCCAAAGTAGACATAATCGATGCAGAGAAAAGGGAAACATGGAATGAAAAACTGCAAGACTTGCAACCGATTTTCATTTCCAGTCATACGGGAGAAGGTCTTATGCAACTAAAAGATGCCATCTGGAAACTCTTAAATGAAGCATGATGTCTTTTCTTAAAAATATCGATGTACAATTGTTTTTTTGGATTAATCATCACCATGCTTTGTGGCTTGATGAATTCTTCTGGTATGTTAGCAACAAATATGTGTGGATTCCTTTTTACTTGTGGATTTTTTGTTTTTTCATAAAAGTATACAAAAAAAGTGCTTGGATTTACATATTAACAGCTGTTTTGCTGATTATTTTTACCGATCAATTATCTGTGCATTTGTTTAAAAATGTTTTTCAGCGATTGCGACCTTGCCATGACGAGACAATAAGAGCTTTTGTACATCTTTACAAAGGGAAATGTGGGGGGAGGTATGGATTCATTTCGTCGCATGCAACAAATGCTTCAGCTTTAGCTATGTTTGTGTGGCTCCTCTTGCGAAACAAGTTTTCATATAAAAGATGGCTAGGCATATTTTTTCTGAGTTATGTTTTTCTTATAGGTTATAGTCGTATTTATCTTGGACAACATTATCCCTCTGATGTGGTTGCAGGCATACTGGTTGGAATTTTTAGTGCCTGGTTTTTTTACAGGATTTTAATAGCTTTACAGAAATCGTAATTTTTTTGCACTTTTTATTTTAAAAAATTTTTGATTAAGTTTGCAAAAAAAATATGGAAAATAGACAAGATATCATTCTCGTACCGTTTGATTTTACGGAAATAGCTAACTATGCTGTAGATCATGCTGCAGGTTTAGCTAAAAAATTAGGGTGGAAAGTCCATTTGGTTCATATAATTAATAAGGATACGCGTGAACTCTTAAATGTATATAAAGTCACCGATGAAATTGTAAATGAAAAATTAAGAGAAAGGGCTGAAGAATACAGCAATAAGTATCAAGTTCCCATAAGCTTTGAAGCTCGTGAAGGTAGTATATTTACTGATATTGCAAAAGCAGCTGAAGATGTTCAAGCTAAGTTTGCGATCATGGGAACCCATGGGAAATCAGGTTTGCAACATCTTTTTGGGAGTTATGCACACAAGGTGATTACCTCATCTCGCGTGCCATTTATTACAGTTCAAAAAAGGTGGTTTGGAGAAGGTTATAAACGTGTTGTGGTACCTATAGATGATACCCTTGAATCGCGTCAGAAAATTAAATGGACTATTTTTATTGCTCAAATGCTCGACCTAACAGTTTATGTAAAAGGACTGTACATTAAGGATGAGCTATATAAAGCAAAATTAGGAGCTATTCTTAACAAAGTGGTGGAAGTTCTCGAAAAGAACAATGTTCGATATGAAGCTGAATTTGTTCCTGAATCTGGAAATTTTGTAAAGCAAACACTTGATTTTGCTAGAAAGGTGGATGCTGATTTAATTATGATTATGACAAGTACTGAACCTAGTTTGGTACCAAACTTTATCATCAACCCGTGGGATGAACAAATTCTTTTAAATGATGACATGATTCCTGTGATGGCAATTAATCCTCGAGAATTGAACATTACAGTGGTTGGCTTATAGTAGATAGATGTTTATTGTATAAATTTATTTATATGTTTTTACAGGAAGATTATCGGTTGTTCCAAGAAAGAGGAATTACCGAAGAGCAAATTTTGAAACAAGTTCAGCTTTTAAAGGAAGGTACATTATTTCAACGGATTGTGGCACCTGCAACTCTGGAGCAAGGTATTTTGAAGCTTACTTCCGATGCCATTGATCACTATAAAAATTTCTTTGACGAGCAAATTTCATATTATCAGGCTATAAAGTTTGTTCCAGCTTCAGGAGCTGCTACCCGAATGTTTAAAGATTTGTATGCTGCTATTGAGCTGTTGCAAGAGCAAAAACCATTGCCTGAAAAAATAGAGCAGTTTTTTATCAACTTGTCCAAGTTTGCATTTTTTCGCGATTTAAAATTTGTCATGACAAATCCTTCTTATGATGAAGCTTTAGATCGAAAAGAATATCTTCCTATTTTGGAATTTTTACTTTTCGAAAAAGGTTTGCATTTTGGAAATAAACCGAAAGGTTTGATTCCATTTCATGATTATGGTACTTATAGTCGCACGGCTTTTGAAGAACATTTGTTTGAGGGTCTATCTTACTTATGGACAGGCGAAGACCCTGTATGGTTCCATTTTACAGTAAGTCCGGAGCACAGGCTTGCTTTTGAAACGCTCTTGAAGACTACAGCTGAAAAGTTCGGTATAACGCAGAAAGTTAAAGTAGATTTTTCGATTCAACACCCTGCTACGGATACGGTGGCTATTTACGAAAATGGAGACATCGTAAGAGATGAAATGGGGAGGATCATTTTTCGTCCGGGCGGGCATGGTGCCCTTCTTCGAAATCTCAATTCCATTGATGCAGACCTAATTTTCATTAAAAACATTGATAATGTCGTGCCGGAGTGGTATCTTGAAGAAACTGTTCTGTACAAAAAGGTACTTGGAGGATATTTGATGAGTCTTGTCGAGGACGTTCATGCAAACCTTGTTATGCTCGATGACGGAAATTTGCTTGAAGAAGATCTGGCTGAAATGGTAGATTTTGCTCAAAAGAAACTTTTCATAACTTTTCCTGAGTGGTTTTTCCATGCTGAATACATTGAAAAAATCGATTATCTGTATAATTTATTTAACCGACCGATTCGAGTTTGTGGAGTTGTAAAGAACGAGGGGCAACCTGGAGGAGGTCCATTTTTCTGTGAAAATGAGGAGGGTTTACCTGTACTTCAGATTGTAGAGCAAAGCCAGATTAACATGAACGATCCGGAGCAACGTAAAATTTTTGAAAGCAGCACACATTTTAATCCAGTTGATATTGTTTGCTACGTGCGAGATTTTAAGGGAAACAAGTTTGACTTAGAACAGTTTGTAGATCCGCGCGCGGGGATAATAACCAAAAAAACATATAAAGGTAAGCCTATCAACGTATTGGAATTACCGGGTCTTTGGAATGGTTCCATGGCCGACTGGATTACGGTTTTTGTTGAGGTACCTTCTACTACTTTTAATCCTGTGAAGGAAGTTTTTGATTTGTTAAAGCCCATGCATCAGCCCAAACATGCATAAGATTTTTTTTCTTTTTGTTTTTTTGATGGCAATTGCATTGTTTGGGCAAGAAGGGGAAGATGTTCCATCATGGTTTTTAGGGGTAGGAGGTGAGGTTTATATTCCTTCGAGTTTACAGTCAGACTTTTACGCTGGTTATCCTGAAAATGTAAACAACCTGAACTATGTTTTGTCCAATAGCTACTGGTACGCTGAAATTAAAACTCTTTTTGATGAGCATGTTCAAAGAGATTCGTTTCAATTGGTTGAATATCCTACGGTTCGATATGGCGTTGGTTTTGCTCCTTCGTTTACCGTGCATTATCGGTGGAACGATGATTTTTACATAAGCGTTCATTCTTTGGTAGCAAAGCTAAAGCCTCAGGGAATGGCAACTTTTGAAGTTTATCCACCTTTTCCAGGAGATGTGCATTCGTATGTTTATTTACCTGTTGAAGGGGTAGAGCGGAGAAGCGTTTTTTCATTTAATTTTACTTACTTTTTTCCATCGAAGACATCTTTTCGCTGGTTTTCTGAGTTGGGAGCTATGTTAACTTCGGTGCGTGTTCTTTCACATATGTTGTATGTTTTTGATAGGCCTTATACCTTGCAAGATGTTTATGGTGTGCCATATGTTCCGAATGCGGGTCTTGTGGCGATGAATATTCATCAGGGTGGAACATCGGTGGGTATCGATGCTTCGGTTGGACTTCGTTGGAAGCCAAGTCGTAATTATGCGGTAGACTTATTTTACAGAGGAATGATAAGTTCTATTAACCTAGAAGGGTATAATAGAGTGGGTTTTCATCAGTCGGCAGGGGTAAAAATTTTTGCGTCCTTTGTGGTAAAATAAGTTCCCATGAAGAAATTCTTTTTATTGTTGGGTTTTTTCGTCTTTTTTTCATGCTCGAATGAGCATCGGGATTTGCCTTCTGAAATAATTTCTGGTTTTCGTAAAATGCTTTTGTCCGAAAAAAAATGGAAATTAATCTTAAAAAAACAAATTCAATTGGCTGAAAAAACTTTACGTTTGGATACTGTTTACGTTGTGTCTGATTCTTCTTTTGCTTCAATGCAAAGTACACACAAGGAATGGAAAAATAATTTTCTTGAATTTAAGAAAATATGCGAGCAAAATAAGTCTATGCTTAGCCTTAAAGAGCAAGAACAGCTCGATTCCATCCAAGTTTTTTATTCCACCCACATATTTCCATTATCTGAAGACTTGATGCTGCGTAAAATTACGGTTAAAAATTTTGAAAACTTGCTTGTGAAAATTGGCTTACTCGATAAGGCATCGGAGCATGTAAAAAGTCTTTGCAGTAAATAAGATCTAGGATTTTGTAGCCTTATGTCTCAGGGCTTGTTTTTTAAGACGAGGGTAATTAAATTTTCTTTACTTTTGTTTCAACAAAAAAGGAGCATATGTTTTTACGTCCGCAAACATTTTTTTTATTCTTAGGGCTTGTATCGATGGTATTGTTGGCTTTTATACCTTCGTTTGAAGTGAGATGGTTAGGCGAAACTGCTCAAGCCAGTTATCTTTTTCATTGGACGCTCAAAAAGGTAAACTTTTGGTATTATCTCTGGCAGATAAGTGGAGGGTTGACCATGCTTGGATTTTTCATCTCCCCTTTCCTTTATAAGAACCGAATTTTTCAGATGCGTTTTAATGCTTTTGTATTTCTTTTTCTATCTTTGTTTATTGTGGGAATGTTTTTCCTGCCTGATCAACTTGCACAGTTAGCCGATGGTGTAGCGAACATCAAAACAACTGGTTTTTTGTTGCCGCTCGTAAGCTTAATTTCCCTTGTGATTGCAAATAAAGCCATCAAAGAAGATGAAATTAAGTCCCGTATACCTCATAAATAATTGTTAGCATGGAGATTAAAACTGATTTTTTAGTCATTGGAAGTGGCATAACGGGCTTACTGTATGCTTTAAAAGTGTCAGAAATAGGCGAAGTTGTCCTTATTTCAAAATCTACGTTGGAGGAAGCTGCTTCTTCGTATGCTCAAGGTGGAATTGCTGCTGTCATGTATTCTCCCGATACGTACGAAAAACATATTCAAGACACGCTTGTAGCTGGGGCTGGTCTGAACGATGAGAAAATCGTTCGCATAACAGTTTACGAGGGCGCTGAACGCATAAGAGAACTGATTGAACTTGGGGTGGATTTTGACAAAAATCCTGATGGAACTTATAATCTAGCTCGTGAAGGTGGACATAGCGAATTTCGCATTTTCCATCACAAAGACAACACTGGCGAAGCTGTTATGCAAACCCTCCTTCAGCATGTTCGTGCGAAAAAAAACATTACCATCCTTGAAAATCATTTGGCCATAGACATCATAACTCAGCATCATTTGGGAGTATATGTTACACGCGAAACCACAAATATCGAAGCTTACGGTGCTTATGTACTAAACACGCAAACCAATGAGATATTCAAGATTTTAGCTCAAATGACGCTTCTTGCAACAGGTGGATGCGGAGCCATTTATCAAACTACGACCAATCCACCGGTGGCTACAGGCGACGGAGTGGCCATGGCAAAGCGTGCTTGTGCCCAGATTACCAACATGGAGTTTATCCAGTTTCATCCGACAGCTTTTTATGACCCACGTGAGCGTCCATCGTTTCTCATTACCGAAGCATTGCGAGGAGCAGGAGCTATCCTTCGTAATCATGATGGCGAAGACTTTATGCAACGGTATCATCCTCGTGGCTCACTTGCCCCTCGTGATGTTGTTGCCAGAGCCATCGACCATGAAATGAAGCTCAAGGGAACCGATCATGTTTATTTGGATGCTCGGCACATTTCTCGGAAAAAGTTGCTTGACCATTTTCCAAATATTTATGCTTTTTGCTTAAGTAAAGGTATTGACATGACTCGAGATCTCATACCTGTTGCTCCTGCTGCACATTATCAGGTAGGAGGGATAAAAACCGATGAATGGGCTCAGACATCCATTAAATACCTTTTTGCCGCTGGCGAGGTTGCTTGCACGGGGCTTCACGGAGCCAATCGTTTAGCTTCTAATTCTCTTCTTGAAGTTCTTGTTTTTTCGCACAGGGCAGCTCTACGTTCTAAAGAACTTTTCTTGCAGGGAAAACATGCCATCCCTGATATTCCCGATTGGAACGCTGAAGGAACCATCAAAAGTGAAGAAAAAATCCTCATCACTCAGTCTAAAAATGAACTTCAGCAAATCATGAGCAATTATGTGGGCATTGTTCGTTCAAATTTGAGGCTGGAACGTGCTTTACGGCGTCTTAAAATTCTTTACGAAGAAACCGAAGAACTCTATCGCCGAAGTGTGGTAAACAAAGAAATTTGCGAACTACGTAATATGATCGACACGGCCTACCTTATCATTACCCAAGCTCAACGCCGCCACGAAAGTATTGGGCTACATTATAGTTTGGATTATCCACCTAAAGAGACAGGAGTATAAGCTTATTTTGTGGAAATATTGAGAAAATAGTAGGTTTACTTCCTGCATAAAAAGGATATTTATTTGACAAAAGATCAGAAGTTTTTCAATGTTTTGCAAGATATTTTTATTGCTCATAAAATGGAAGGGAAAGATAGGTTTATAAATTCGATGGGAATTATATAAACTCTAATAATTAATTACACAAATAATTATTATCATTGCCTCAAAGATCGAAATGTGGGAAGGAAAGTACTTGGTGTAAAAAATTATTCACCGCAGCAAATTAAGGACATGATTGCAGCAGACACAAAATTTTAAATGGGTATTCGTCTTTATGCTACTTATCAGGTAGCCTTAGGCCAACCTGCGAGAAAACTAGAAGAACTTTATCATGTTAGTTTTAAACAAATTACTAATTGGGTACATCGCTTTGAAAAAGAAGGTATTAAGGGCTTAATTGACAAACCTATCCGTGGCAGAAAATCCAAATTGACCCAGGAACAAAAAAACGGCTAATAGAACTCATACCTAACCAGAGCCCCGAACAAAACAATTACAACTCAAGTACCTGGACTGGCCCATAACTAATAGATTGGATTAAGATTAAAAAGCACTTTAATATTGAATATAAAAAGGCACAGATTTACAATATCCTTAAATCACTGGGCTTCAGTGACCAGAAGGCTTAAGGTATTTACCCTGAAGCAAATAAAGAAGCTCAAGAAAACTTTAAATCAGC
>Ga0081479_112412_pt1 | contig 100810 bp, 93 predicted proteins | sample MamHotmetagenome_FD_70984 | JGI IMG/M metagenome (GOLD analysis project Ga0081479, IMG submission 70984) | Hot spring cone microbial streamer communities from Mammoth Hot Spring (Liberty Cap Streamers), Yellowstone National Park, USA - T=72 v2... | ecosystem: Environmental > Aquatic > Thermal...
GAATAAATCTCTAAACTTTGACCTTTTGTCAAAGAATTGACTGATGGGACGGCTCCGCTTCTTTTTTGTCTTTCCGAACGCTGAGAGGAATCTCCTTGGGATGGATACACCGTCCCTAACGAAGTAAGGGATGCCTCGCTTCGCTCGGCAGGACAAAGTAGGGGATGTTATATTGATTTATTCTGCACTTAAACTTATAATATAAAAGCATGTTGATCAATCGGGCTATTAATTTCCTTCTTTTCCTTTTTCTTTTTATCCCTTTAAGCTCAAGTTTTGCAGCCGAACAGGCAAGGCTGATCACCCAAAAAGCTTTAATCAACGATGAGCTGCTCATCAAGTGCGAAGGTTTGGCAAATTACTTAAACTCCGTGCAGAAGGAATTTCAGTTTCAATGCCAATACCTATCCGAGGAAGAAATATTTAAACTACATCTTCGTTCAAACGATGTTTTAATCATTAAACCACCTACATTCACTTTTTTAAAGGCAATTCTAGTTAAGAAGCATCTGTCACTCTATCCCCTTTTTAACATCTTTAATCCTAAATTTGGATGGAATGGCTACCAAGGAGCGGTCTTCTTTACTAAAAGGGGTTCATCAATAAATATTCTTTCTGACCTAAAGGATAAAAGGGTCGGTTGTGTTGGGGAGTTTGCAGGCTGCACTCTGCTTCTTCAGTACGAGCTATACAAGCTTAATATCCCTGAAGAAAAGGTAAAGTTTGTCTATCTCGGTAACTGGGGGAAAGTTGTTGAGGCTGTGCTTTCAGGTAAGGTAGATGTAGGGGCAGTTAGGACGGGTGTTCTTGAACATCTGAGTAAAAAAGGAATGCTTGACCTTTCTCAGATAAAAATCCTAAATCAAAAGACCTACCCAAACTTTCCCTACCTTGTTAGCTCAGACCTTATTCCTGATTGGTGTATTGCTTACTCTCATACAAACAATCCCTCTTTAATTTTTACTCTTTTACAAAATTTATACCCTTTTATTTTAAAAAATGAAAAGATCCCCAACACTGAGTTAATGCTATCCCTTCCAAAAGACCCTTATTTGGTGCTAAATATTCAAAAAATCCTATTTAAAGGACCATTTGCCTATTTAAAATCTGAGATCAAGAAAAGGCAGATCACCATTGCCTTAATCATTGCCACAATAAGCTTAGCAATAATCAGCATCCTAAGTTTCCTTCTTATTAAGCTTTATAGGTTAAACCAAGACCGAAAGAGACTTTTAACAGAGCTTCAAGAGCTAAACCAAACCCTTGAGCTACAGGTGGAGGAAAAGACCGTAAACTTAGTGAACGCTTTAGAGGAACTAAAAAGGGAAAGCCAAAAGTTTTTAACTGTATTCCATAACATAGACCTTGGGCTCTGCATAGTTGATAAAGAAGGTAAGATAATTGAAGTAAACGACTTTGTATCAAAGAGTTTGGGTGTTAAGATCTTAAAAGGAGAAGACCTCTGTAAAATCATAGAAATTGGGGAAAACCAAAATAAAGCCCTCTGCGAAAGGTTAAAGCTTGAAGGTCATGCGGAATTTGAAACCACTTTCCATAGAGAAGACGGAAGGGAGCTATTCCTCCGTGTTAAGCTCATACCCTTAGATAAAACTTTGAAGCTTGTTGTCATTGAGGATGTAACCGCTCAAAAGAAGCTTTTTGAGGAATCCCTAAGGACAACTCAACTTGAAACCCTGAGAGTCCTCTCCAGCGGACTTGCCCATGACTTAAATAACTTTCTTTCAGCCATAGCTACAAACATAGAACTTTTGCTTAGAAAAAAAGACCTTCCAGAGGATGAAAAGAGAGCTTACCTTGAAAGAATAAAATCCGTTTGTTTCCGAGCTAAAACCTTAACCCAAGAGCTCCTTGTTTTAGGGAAGAGTCTTGTCTTAAACCCAAAGGCTGAAAAATTACCTGAATTTCTTAAGGAGCTTACTGAGCTAATACTTTCAGGAAGCGGAATAATCCCCGTTTATCATTTTGACCCAAAAGCGGTGTTTGCCAAGGTAGACAAAAGCTACCTCTCCATTGCCTTAACTAACATCATACTCAATGCAAGGCAGGCTATGCAAGATAGAGGGACGCTCTATGTTTCCACTAAAGCTATAGACGAAGAGGTTTTGATAGAAATAAGAGATACCGGTCCTGGAATTCCTGAGGAGGTCAAAAACAGGCTCTTTCAACCCTTTACCACAACAAAGCCTGGCGGTTCAGGGCTTGGTCTCTTTTCGGCAAAGAGGATCGTTGAAGCCCATGGAGGAAGGATGGAGATAGGATCTGAAAAGGGAAAGGGAACCGCTGTTAAGATTTATCTTCATGCTCTCTCTCCTGAAGAGGTGCACTTAGAAGAAAAAAGCGTTATCTCCCAAGAGAAGGAAGAAGACCTTGGGGAAACTAAGAGGGTCCTCCTTATGGATGATGAAGCAGAAGTTAGGGAGTCCTTAGCTGAGCTTCTTTCAGAGCTTGGTTATGAGGTAATTGCCTGCGAAAACGGAGAAGAGGCGGTTAAAATCTATCAAGAACAGGGTCCCTTTGATATAGCAATCCTTGATTATACGGTGCCCGGAAAATGGAACGGCATTGAGGTTCTAAGGGAGCTTAAAAAGGTCCACCCCGAAGTTAAAGCCATCTTGGCCACAGGCTACGGACAAGCTGAAACGGTGGTCTTAGCTAAGCAGGAAGGATTTAAAGAGGTTTTAGTAAAACCCTTTGAAGTGGAGGAACTTCTTAGGGCTTTAAAAGCTTCCCTTTCTTAGAATGCTTTTTCCCTTTTTTAAGGCGTCCTGATTTGCTGTCCAATTTTGGGTAAAGCTTTTGTAGCAGGCTTCACTCCAAAAATACCAAGGCTTGTTTACACAACAGGTTTAAACAGATATTGGCTCTGAGGTAATGGTTTTCCCGCACCAGGAACACTTAACGAGCCTTTTTCTTTCCCTTTTTAGCTCCTGCGGCATTCTTTAAATCCCTCTCTATGATTTCAGCAAGCCTTTTTCCGCTCATAAGCATCCCACCAAAGATTGGACCCATTCGAGGGAGACCATAGACTGCACAAACGGCGATCCCGGCTACATACAAACCTTCGGCCACCTTCCCCGTATGCTCAACCACAAGCCTTTCTGCAACCTCAGTCCAATTAGACTTTTCGCCCACAAAGTCAATGCCAAGCTCAGGGTTTTTCCTTGCGGCAACGGCGATGATCTCCGCATCATGCCCTGTAGCGTCAACCAGAGCTTTGCTTGCCGTGTAGATTGGGTCTACATGAAGACCGGAGAGTTGAATGGCTGTCCAATGCCAGAGGACCCCAACAACCCTTGGAGGATTGTCCCGAACGATAACATCGTCTACGTTTGCCCCAAGGATGATCTTAGCCCCAGCATCAAGAGCCTTGGCGGAGAGCTTAGCAATGAGCTCTGCTGGGTCAAGCGTAAAGACCTCGTCGTTGTATTTTTTATAGCGGATGCCAAAGTCATCAAGGATAGGCTGAACCTCCTTCTGGACGGCGATCTTGGGGATGAGGTTTCCACCTCCGCCTATTCCACCCCCAAAGGAGAGCCTCCTTTCATAGACTACAACCTTAAAACCTTTCTCAGCTAAATATTTAGCGGCGGTGAGCCCCGATGGTCCTGCCCCAGCAATAAGGACATCAACCTCGCTATAGTCTAAAAGGTCCTTCAAACCATCTCCTAGAATGGCACGATTGATGAGTATTTCCATAGGCACTCCTCTTTAATATTGATAATACCAATTTAAACATTACGCCCTCGTTCTTCAGATGTTTAGTGAAAAATTTAACATTAATCTAAAAGGCTTCCTTGAAGATCTGTCTAAAATGGTATCCGCTTACCACCTGAGCAAGGATGGTAGAGAAGGCTTTTGGTTTTTTAGAGATGGTCTTCCAAAGTAGCTTCCAAAAGTCGGTTCTTCCTTTTTCCTTAAGCCCGAAATGAAAAAGTATCTTAGGAATACTCAACAGATATCCGTAATTATACTTCAAATAAGACAAAGATAAGCTAAACTTTGCCTTGGGAGAATAATCGTCGAGGAAAGTTGAAACCCTCCTATAGTAATTCTTTACCGAATAGAGCTCCCGTATTACCTTTTTGTAGCCTTCGATTAGGGTTTCAAAACCCATCTTGGGAACGATGTTTGTAGAAATGTCGGTGTTGTTGCCAATGAACCGGGCAAGGATCCTTCCCTCCTCAAGGAGCCTATGGTAAAGCCTTGTTCCCGGGGGAGCGTTGAGAACGCCAGCCATGGCGATGATGATCCGTGTATCCTCGATGAACCGAACCAGAGTGTCAAAGATGGTGGGTGGGTCGTTGTCAAAGCCAAGGATAAAGCCCCCCATTACCTCAAGACCAGACTTTTGAACCTTTCTAATAGAGGAAACGAGGTCCCGGTTAATGTTCTGACGCTTTTTTGCCTCCTTTAAACTATCTTCATTAGGCGTCTCGATCCCGATAAAGACTGAGGTAAAACCAGCTTCAGTCATAAGCCTTATAAGCTCATCGTCATCAGCCAAATTGATGGACACTTGAGTGTAAAAATAAAAAGGATGGTTCATCTTTTTTTGCCATTCAATAATAGCGGGGAGGATCTCCTCCTTTGTTATCCTCTTTGGACCGATGAAGTTGTCGTCGACGAAAAAGACTGAGCCCCTCCAGCCGAGCTGATAGAGGTTTTCAAGCTCGTTTAGGATCTGTTCTTTGGACTTAGTTCGCACGGCATGCCCAAAAAGATTGGTGACATCGCAGAACTCACAGTTAAAAGGGCACCCTCGGGAAAACTGAATGCACATAGAAGTATAGCTTTTAAAGTCTATCAGGTCATACCTTGGGATAGGGCTTTTTTTAAGGTCTGCCTTCTCTTGGGTGGTATAAAGCTTCTTGGGGTTGCCTTGGGCAAGGTCTGAAAGAAATTGAGGCAAAGTTATCTCCCCTTCGTTTAACACAAAGTGGTCCACATCTTCCCAAAAATCCTGGTAGAAAACAGTAAAGAGAGGACCGCCCGCCACAACCTTCTTGGAAAACCCTTTAGCCCTCTTGATTACCTCTTCTGCGGATTCTCTTTGAACAGCCATGGCGCTGACAAGCACAAGGTCAGCCCAGGCTAAATCCTCATCCTGCAAAGGGGAAACGTTTAGGTCAACGAGCTTTAGCTCCCAATCTTGGGGAAGAAGGCTTGCTATGGTAAGTAGACCAAGGGGAGGATGGGTTGCAGCTTTGCTTAGAAACTTAAGGGCATGCCTAAAACTCCAGAAGGTGTCTGGATACCGAGGATAGATTAGAAGAACTTTCATTTAAAAAAAACCTCTAAGAAAATTTCCATTTTTTCAGTTTATCCCTCAAAGTCTTCCTGTCAATGCCTAAAACTTGAGCCGTTAGACTTTTATTCCACTTGAGGAGGTCTAACACTTTAAGGATGTAGATCCTTTCTACCTCTTCAAGAGGTAAGATTTTGGCTTTATTTTTGAGGAGGGGGATGGGAACAGGAATTTCCTCCATGGCCTCATCCCTTTTGCTTAGCTCAAACCCAGCAAAATAAAGGTCCTTCTCGGTAATCTCCCTATCTTTGCTAAAGATCACAAGCCTTTCAACGAGATGTTTTAGCTCCCGGACATTACCAGGCCAATCGTAGCTAAAGAATAGCTCCATAACCCTTGGGGCAAAGCCTTTGATCGGTTTTTGATGCTTCTTGCTAAAGTAATTAAGAAAATACTGGGCAAGAAGGGGTATATCCTCTTTCCTCTCCCTGAGCGGGGGTAGATGAAGATGCACCACATTGAGTCGATAGAAGAGGTCTTCCCTAAAGGTTCCTTTTTTGACCTCCTTCTTTAAATCCTTGTTCGTTGCCGCAACTATCCTCACCTTGGCTTTAACGATCTTTAGGCTTCCAACAGGAGAAAATTCCTTCTCTTCAACGACTTTTAGAAGCTTTGCCTGAAGGTCTAAGGGGATGTTCCCTATCTCATCAAGGAAAAGCGTTCCCCCTTGAGCAAGCTCTATCTTCCCCACCTTTGAGGTAAAGGCTCCAGTAAAAGCTCCCTTCACATGACCAAAGAGCTCGCTTTCAAAAAGGGTGGGGACGATGCAGCTACAATCCACGCAAACAAAAGGACCTTTGTAGATGGTATCAAGCTCATGGAGCTTCTTGGCAAGAAGCCCTTTACCAGTTCCGGATTCTCCCGTGATCAAAACCGTGGTGTCCGTTTGAGCGATCATTCTAACCTTTTCTAAAATCTGTTTTATCGCCTGGCTCTTTCCGATTAAAGGGATCCTTTCATCCCTTTCTGTTAGGCTAAGCTTCAAGTAAAGGTTTTCTAAAAGGAGTTTTTTCTTTTCTAAGGCTTGCTCGAGGGTGTGCTTTGCGGTGAAAAGGTCAAAGGGCTTTTCCAAGAAGTCAAAGGCGCCTGTCTTCAAAGCCTTTACCGCAGTCTCGATGTTGCCGTAAGCTGAGATGACGATAAACTGGGTATCAAGGCTCTGGTCTAAGAACTCTTGCAAAAGGTCCAAACCGCTTCCATCAGGGAGCTTAAGGTCTAAGAAGACGGCATCATACTCGTATTGAGAGTAAAGCTTCCTTGCTTCGGTAGCAGAGCCCGCTACATCAACTAAATAGCCCTCCTTCTGAAAGGTATGACTTAAGCTTTCCCTTATAGGAAGCTCATCATCAACCACTAACACCTTAGCTTTAAAAGACATCGCTTCTCAAGGCCTCCCTCGTTGGTAATGGTAATCTTATCTGAAAGCCTGCCCCTCCTTTTGGGGCGTTATGAGCGGTTATGGTGCCGCCGTGGTGCTTGATGATGTTAGCGCAGATGGCTAAACCAAGCCCAGCCCCCTCCTTGCCTTCCTTGGTGGTAAAGAAGGGGTCAAAGATGTAAGGCAAAACTTCAGCTGGTATACCAGGTCCTGTATCTTCAACCACGATGATTATTCTATCAGGTCTTGCCTTAGTCTCAACATATATCTTCCCTTTTCCTTTCATGGCTTCCGCAGCGTTGATAAAAAGGTTAAGCATCACCTGTTCCATCTGGGTTTGGCTTGCGTAAAAAGGAGGGAGCTTTGGTTCAAGCTTCATCTCAAACTCGACCTCTCGGAAGATTTGATAATCTACCAAAAAATTGTAAACCTTTAGTATCACCTGGTTAAGGTCAATCCATTCCTTCTTTTCAGCGTCAGGCTTTCCAAAATCAAGAAGGGTTTTAGAGATTATCCGACAACGCCTGGCAAGGTCTATAATCTTATCCACAAACTCTCTGGCTTTGCTACCGCTTGGTATCTCATCCTTTAACATCTCTGCATAAAGGAGGATCCCTGAAAGGGGGTTTTTCAATTCGTGAGAAATTTCACCAGCAAGCTTCCCAAGGCTCATAAGCCTATCCGTATGATACCACTGATGGAACTTAAAAAGGTCTCTATCGCGAATCAGAATATGAAGATGCCCTCCTTCATCCAAACTCAGAGTTATGGAATAGTAAAAGGCTCCTTCATAGGGGAAAAGGCTTAACCCAGGGGAAAAGGAAAAATAGCCTAAAACTTTTTCCAAAGGCTGTCCTACGGGCTCGCTCTTAAGCCTAAAGGTGGTAAGAAAGGCTTGATTTACCCCAAGGATAATATGCCCCTCAGCTGTCAAAGAGGTTATGGCTAAAGGATATGGGTATGCGGAAAAACCCTCCAGTTTGAAGAGAAAATCTCCTTCTTTCACACCTATAGTTTAAGCATAACTTTTGAGCATGCCTAAAAGATTGTGAATTTCTTCCCACATGAACTGACTGGACATGAAAACGATGAGAGTTTTTTCCCCAGTTTGAATTAAGGGGAGAAAACCATTTTCTAAAAGGTTCGCCTTTTTACCTCTTCTTCTTATACCTTGAATCAGCCTTTCTAAATCAAGCCTTTCTTCTGGGGGCACCTTTTCAAGAAGAGGCGACTTTTTTATAAACACCTCATCCGCTAAGCTTAAGACCTCTTCGTAGTCTACCTGAAAGACCTTTCTCCTGCTGGTGTTAGTCCGTGGCTCAAAGATTATGATGGTTCGCTCGGGGTTTATTGTCTCCTTTAGCCCAAGAAAGGTTTCCTTTACGGCGGTGGGATGATGGGCAAAATCGTCAATCACTACAACATTCTCCTTTGCGTAAAGCACTTCCTGCCTTCTCTTTACCCCTTCAAAGTTTTCTAAAGCCCTGATAATTTCTTCTTCCGAAAAACCAAGATGGTATAGCAGGGCATAGACAGCGATCAAATTAAGGGCGTTATATTCACCGGGAAGGGGGAGAGCCCCTTCCTTGCCTATTTCAATTTTTCCTCCCTCATGCTTAAAGATGATACTTGTCTTAAAGCGACCGTCCTCAAAGGTGGTAGTTGCTTTAAGTAAGCGAAACTCGGCTTTTGGGTCTTTACCGTAGCTAACAACCCTTGCCTTTGTCTCCTTTGCAAGCCTTCTTAACACTTCATAATCCCAGTTTATCACTATAAGACCCTCTCGCGGAACCTCGGCTACAAGCTCATTAAAAACCCTTACCAAGGAATCAAAATCAGGGTAGGCATCTGCATGGTCGTACTCAAGGCTTGTAAGGATTAGACCAAAGGGCTTGTAGTGTTTGAACTTTGGAGAAGGGTCAAAAAAGGCTGAAGGATATTCATCTCCCTCAACGACTGCCCATTCTCCCCTTCCAAAACGATAATTAAGACCTGTTTCTCGCAAGGCTCCACCCACAAGATAAGTAGGGTCTTGAGAAAGGGCTGAAAGGGCATGAGCTAATAGGGCGGTTGTGGTTGTTTTTCCGTGAGTTCCAGCACAAACAAGGACTTTTTTTCCGGGGAAAATATGCTCAGAAAGAAACTGCGGAAAAGAAAGAAGCGGTTTTCCCATATCAAGGCTTGCCTCTACTTCAGGGTGGTCTCTTTTTACGGCGTTCCCAACGATTACCAGGTCCGGGTTAAAAAGCTTGATGTTTTCTTTCTTTGGTTCAAAAATTGAGATTCCCTCTTTTTCTAAGATCTCGCTTGCTGGAGGATAGAGGGGTAGTTTATCCGAGCCTGAAACCTCATACCCAAGCCTTTTAGCAAGAGCTGCTACCCCTGACATACCTATCCCGCCAATACCAATGAAGTATGCCTTCATCTTCCTCCCTCTTTATACAAAGCTTCAACGACTTGCCAGAGGTATTTTACCACTAAGCTATGCCTTAAAAAGCCTTCAAGGGTCGGACAAACTCGCTCCCTCTCAAGAACCACCAAACCCTCTTTAAGAAGAGGCTCTAAATACTCCTTAGGAATGGAAAAACCTAAAAGCCTTTTTATCCGAAGAGTTGAAAATCCTTTCTGCATCCGAAGCCCCATGAAGATGACTTCTTTTGCCATGTCAAGGGGTGTTAGCTCCTCTAAAACTTCATCATCCTCCCACCGAAGGTTTTCAATACGGGATACAGCACCCGGTCCAATCCCAAGGTAGGGCTTAACTTCCCAGTAGAGGAGGTTATGCTGACAAAAATAGGAAGGCTTTGCGTAGTTAGATATCTCGTAGTGGATAAATCCTCTTTCCTCTAAGAATTCGTGAGAAGCTAAAAAGAGCTTCCTTCCAAGGCGAAGGTTCTTTTGCCGTTGCCTTTCCCCAAACCTTTCAGCAAATGAGGTCCCCTCATAGGGAGTAAGCTCATAGAGGGAAATGTGCCTTACCGGAAAATTTAAAAGCAGGCTCAATTCTTTTAAAAGGGTTTTTACCCCTTGACCAAGATAGCCATAGATCAGGTCAACGGAGAGGTTTTCAAACACCTTAGCCCCCATCTCTAAGGCTTTAAGGGCAGTTTTAGCATCATGGACCCTTGAGAGGAAACGCAGCCCCCGGTTTGATAAGGACTGGACCCCAAGGCTTAAGCGATTAAACCCAACCTCTTTATAGCCTGAAAGCTTTTCAAGAGTTAAGCCCTCGGGGTTTGCTTCAATAGTTAGCTCAACTGGTTCAAAGATAAAATCTCTGGAGAGCTCAGAAAAAAGACTATGATAAAAAGCCGGAGAAAGAAGGCTTGGCGTCCCCCCTCCGGCATAGAAGGTGATCATCCTTATTTCTCGTAGGGAAAACCGCCCTTCAAGCAGGCTCTTTTTACGTCTAATATCTTTTTTGATGATAGCTAAAAATTCCCTTTCATCAGGCTTTTTAGCGACGGAATAGAAATCGCAGTAAGGGCACTTCTTGAGGCAAAAGGGCACATGAAAATAAAGTCCAACAGCTTCAGACATTTAAGAATTAACTAATATCAAGGTCAGGGAAGTTAAGGTCCGGGCTTGGTTTCCCAAGCAAGTATCCTTGTCCAAAGGGCACGCCTAAGTTCCTAAGCATTATCAGTATCTCTTCATTCTCAACATATTCAGCAATGACCTTGATGTTTAACCTCTGGCAAAAGCTTAACACAGATTCTACCATAGCGGAATCCTCTACCATACTTCTTTGAAATAAACCAACAACAAACCCATTCTCAAGCTGGGGCTGTTCAAAAAAGGTCCACCTACTTTGTCCTGCCGAGCGAGAGCGAGGCATCCCTCACTTCGTTCGGGCGACGTCCGGGATGTCATCCCGAGGCGCGTAAGCGCCGAGGGACCCCTCGCTTGCGCTTCGGGGTGACAAAAAATAGGCTCGGGGCGACAGCCCATCCATGTCTTCTCTCAGTCCTTGAGTGCTTCAAAGTTTTCTTTAACTTTAACCAAATTCGCAATATAATAAATATTGTATGAAGACTGAGGTTTGGGTTTTAGACGACGAAAAGCCTATCTGCGAAGTTTTGGTAAGCATCCTTCAGGATGAGGGCTATTCCGCAAGAAGCTTTATTCTGGCAAGAGACTTTCTTAAGGCTCTAAAAGAGCAAAGACCGAAAGTAGTCTTTCTTGACCTTTGGCTAAAGGATGCTGACGGCATGGAGGTCTTAGCCCACTTAAAAAAGGAATACCCGGAAATACCTGTCATCATCATCTCCGGGCATGGGACGGTTGAAAGCGCGGTTAAAGCCATAAAGCTTGGTGCCTTTGATTTCATTGAAAAGCCCCTTTCCTACGAGAGAGTGCTTCTCACCTTGGAGCAAGCTTTAAAGTTTGCAAGCCTTGAAGAAGAAAACCGAAGACTTCGTTCTGCCCTCTTAGGTGAGGTAAAGCTTACCGGAAGCTCTAAAGCCGTTGAAGAATTAAGAAAGCTCATAAACCGTGTGGCAAAGCTTGACACTACAGTTCTTATCTACGGGGAATCTGGGGTAGGCAAAGAGGTTGTGGCAAGGCTCATTCATCTAAACTCAGACCGAAGAGATAAACCCTTTATTGAAGTGAACAGCGCTGCCATCCCTGAAACTCTTCTTGAGGCAGAGCTCTTTGGCTATGAGAAAGGGGCTTTTACGGACGCAAGGTCAGCAAAGAAAGGTAAGTTTGAGCTTGCCCACGGGGGGACAATCTTTCTTGATGAGATAGGGGACATGTCCCTTTCTGCTCAAGCAAAGCTTCTTCGAGTTCTGCAAGAAAAAAAGATAGAAAGGCTTGGTGGTTCTCAACCCATCACGGTTGATGTTAGGGTTATCGCAGCAACGAACAAGAATTTAGAGGAGCTCATCGCCCAAGGAAAATTCCGCGAAGACCTATACTACCGCTTAAATGTTTTCCCAATCAGGGTCCCAGCCCTCAGAGAAAGAAAGGAGGACATACCCCTTCTTGTTGAAGAGTTCCTCGCTGAGTTTGCCTTGAAGATGCCTCACAGAGTAAAAAGGTTAGCACCTGAGTTGATAGAACTCTTCTTACACTACAGCTGGCCTGGCAATGTTCGGGAGCTTAAAAACACCGTTGAAAGATTGGTAATCTATGCTGGAGACAAAGAAGAAATAATCCTCTCAGACCTTCCCCCAGACCTTATATCTCAGCTTGAAGGAAGGCTTAAACTTCAGAAGGAAGATAGGCTTGAGCCTTGGTTCAATCTCAAGGACTATAGGCTTGCTAAAAGACAGTTTGAACGGGAATATCTAAGAAGAAGGCTTGAAGAGAACGATTGGAATGTCTCTCAAACGGCAAGAGAAATCGGTATTGAAAGGGCTTATCTCCAAAAGAAGATCAAAGAGCTTGGTTTGAAGCCCTAAGCTTATACTTTGCCCTGGCATAACACTCTGCTGAGAGGGGAGTAAATTCCTTCCTTTCCCATTTTTTATAGGCAAGAAAGCCAACCATAACCGCATTATCCGTGCAAAGCTCCGTCGAGGGAAAGTATACGCTAAAACCTTCTTCCTCCGCCCTCTTCTGAAAAAACTCCCTTAACCTTATATTTGCCGCAACTCCACCCGCAACGACAACCCTTGGGATACCAAGCTTTTTAACCGCTTTTACTGTCTTTTCCGCAAGGACCTCGCAGACAGCCCTCTCAAACCCAGCGCAAAGATGCTCTACCTTTAGCCCCTCTCCCTCTTTTTTCACAAGATGAAGTACAAAGGTTTTAAGCCCAGAGAAGCTAAAGTCAAAGTCTTGACTGTTAAGTAAAGGGCGGGGAAGTTCGTAGTAGTCTGGGTCCCCCTTTTCAGCAAGCTTGGTTATTACTGGACCTCCTGGATAGGGCAAACCAAGGAGCTTTGCTACCTTATCAAAGGCTTCGCCCGCGGCATCATCCCTTGTGTGTCCAAGAAGCTCTAAACGGTCAAAATCGTTAGTTAAAAAAAGCGCGGTATGCCCCCCAGAAACAAGAAGCCCAAGGAAAGGAAACTCAACCTCCTTTTCAAGCAATATGCTAAAGACATGGGCTGACAGATGGTCAACCCCTATAAAGGGTATTCCAAGGGATAGGGAAAGGGTTTTTGCGTAGGTCACGCCAACGAGCAGAGAACCTATGAGCCCTGGTCCAAGGGTTGCCGAGATTACTTTTAGGTCTTTTGGAGTAGCCCCTGCTTCAGCTAAAAGCTTTTTGACCAAAGGATGCAAGACTTCAAGCTGCTTTCTGCTTGCTATCTCAGGGACAATCCCGCCAAAGGGTGAATGCAGAGCAACCTGAGAGTAAAGAAGGGAATGGACAAGCCTTCTTTCAAGATTAAACAGAGCAACGCCGGTTTCGTCGCAGCTTGTTTCAATGGCAAGAAGCATCGCTTAGCGTTTCATTAAGTAAAGAGAACTTTCTCGAGTAGCTCGGAGAAGATGTGAAGGAAAAGGAGATGTCCTTCCTGAACCCTTGGTGTGTTTGATGAAGGAACAAGGATAAGGATATCGCAAACTTCTAGCATTTTCCCGCCTGTTCCACCGCTTAAACCAACGGTGGTTAGACCAAGCTCCTTTGCCCGCTTTAGCGCAAGGAGGACATTGGGTGAACTTCCGCTTGTGCTTATCCCAAGGGCAATGTCTCCTTCCTTCCCTAAGGCTTCAACCTGCTTGACGAAGACCAATGAAAAATCGTAGTCGTTAGCAATAGCTGTGAGGACAGAGGTATCGGTAGTTAGAGCAATGGCTGGAAGGGGCTTTCTCTCAAGCTTAAACCTGTTTACAAGTTCTCCGGCCAGGTGTTGAGCGTCAGCCGCGCTCCCCCCGTTGCCAAATATAAGAAGCTTTCTTCCTTGACGAAAGGCTTCAGCGCAAAGCTCAACAACCTGCAAGATCTTTTCACCCTCTTTATGTATAAATTCATCTATAGTTTGACTATGCTCTTCTAAAATTTTAGTTAAAAGAGATTTCTCTAAAGTCATCTTAGCCTCCCTATTGAGTAAGGTTGCTCATCCTGCTTCGTCCCTGTTATCAAAGGCTTTTATTTTACAAACATATATTTCAACTTATAGTAAGCTAAGCCAAGGTATTCGTGCATGGCGATGTTCGTTAGGTCTAAGTATAAAGGTTTAGGGAAGAGGTTTCTTAAGGTCAAACGGGGCACGCAAAGATGATGGGCAAAATGTGTTGGATAGGGTATAGGGTTTAGACCCTCCTTTTTAAAAAGAAGGGTTGCCCTTGGAAGATGATAGGCTGAGCTTAATAGCAAAAAGGGTTCTCCCTGAGGTAGGATGTTTTTCAAATCCTTTGCTGAGCTCAAAGTGTCAAGCGGGGTATCAATAGACAAAGCGTTTACCCCAAGGTTTTCTAAAAGCTTACGATAATATTCAGCCTCCCTTCCTTCTTCATAGGAACCACCTAAGATGATAAGCTTTGCTTTCGGGTTTTCCCTTAGGATTTTTAGCGTGCCTAAAAGCCTTCTCATCCCTTCGCTCGTTATCCTTTCCTCTAAGCTTAGGTTTTCACCGAAGTTTATACCCCCGGTCAAAAGGACGATGTATTTAACTTCTTTGGTTAATTCTAAGTTGGGTTGCTTTACTCCCCTTTCCAAAGATTTAAGAAGTAGGTAAGGAAGGACTGGAGTTGTAGAGAGGTAATACAGAAAAACTGCTACAAAAAGAAGAAGCCTTCTTCTTCCCCTTCTTTTTTCAAGAATGACATAAATCGTAACCAAAAGAAGAAAAAGGAAGATCAAGGTGGAGGGATAGAATAGATAAAGTAAGAATTTTTTGAGGAGGATTAAAGTTTCCGACATAGAAGTTGACTAATTTTACCTTAGTATTCTTCGCTTGTCCAGAACTCCCTTTGGAATCTGACAACTTTATTTCTCCCAAGCTCCTTAGCCTTATACAGGGCAACATCGGCAAACTTTATTGCTTCCCAGATGTGAGTGGTATCAACGGGGAATTCGGAGCAGCCAATGGAAATAGTCCGTCTGATTATTCCCTTGGGAGTTTTAAATTCATGCTCTTCAACCTTTCTTCTTATCTTCTCTGCTACCTTTTCCGATTCACCCTCCTTCATGTCAATAAGAAGGATTAGGAATTCCTCGCCACCAAACCTTACGACTAAGTCGGATTTCCGAACAGAAGAAACAAGAAGGTTAGCAAGCTCCTTCAAGATCAAATCCCCGATATCATGTCCGTATTTATCGTTTATGGACTTAAAATAGTCGAGGTCGCACATAAGCACACCAAGGGTTGTTCCTCGGCGAAGGACTTGCGCTGTCAAGTTATCAAGTATTCCCTCAAGGAACCTGCGGTTATAAAGCCCTGTTAATGGGTCCTTTAAGGACTGTTCCTTTAAGGCTAAAGCGTAGCGTTTAGATTCTAAAACAGGTGCGGTTTCTTCAAGGTATCTTTTCGCCATGGATAGTTTTTCCATAATTTTTTTAGATTTTAAAGTAGTGATGGTTCCTGGAAGATGGATTTCAACGACGGCTAAAACCTTACCCCCTGAGGTCATGGGGATGCAAGCATGGTTTGTTACTCCTTGATATTCATAATACTTGCACGGAGAAGGGGTGCCGATAGAATCTACTACTTCACCCGTTCTTTTTGCTCGGCAATGATCAGCGTTAAAAAGGGGTTCTGGATTAACCTCAAGGTCCTCGTCGGATTTGTAAACAACGGACATCGTGTTTGCTGAGTTTGACACCTCGTATATAACGATTGCCCCAAGGTTTAGCTTCTCTATGGTTTTACCAAGCCTTATATATATATCCATAAGGTCTTCATCGTTTTCAATAAGGTGCCTGTAGATTTCTAACTCCTTAAACTGTTGAATTAAATTCTCAACAGTGCAGGCAAGGCTTCCAATCTCATCCCTTGCCCTAAGACAAGAAATACTTTCCATCTCAACCATTGAAGCACGGGGGTTAGTGATTAGTTCCGCGATCTTTTGTTTTAATCTATCAAGCGGTCTTTTCACCATATAATAAAAGGCAAGAGCTCCCCAAATTAGGAAGATTAAGACAAAGATGATTAAAAAAAGAAGAGGCCGTTCAAAGTATAGGCGCAGCTCTTTTTGCGTAGCTAAGGAAGGGTTGTTCATGATTTGCTCAAGGAGAAAGTAGAAATAAAAGGTCAGAGCGAAGTTGACTAAAACGCAAGCACCAATAATAAAACCAACCTTCCAAAATAAGCTTAAATTAAGAATAAACCCTAAAAGTTTACTTATCCAATTTCTCATACTCAACCTCATTTAGTTCTAAAAATAATATTTACAAAAGTTTGTAAATTATATTAACCAAAAAATTACTTTGTCAAGGTTAATTTGGGCTGTTCCAAAAGGTCCGCCTACTTTGTCCTGCCAATCCCCCCTACTTTGTCCTGCCGAGCGATAGCGAGGCATCCCTCACCTCAATCGGGACGGCGTCTCGGGATGACATCCCGAGGCGTGTAAGCGCCGAGGGACCCCTCGGCTGATGCCTCGGGGTGACAGAAAAGAGAGAGGCTCGGGTTGACAGTGGGCTTATACAAAAACATTTTTTGAACAGCCCCAGGTTAATTTTAGGAGTTAGATGCTTGCACCTGCGCTTGCTACAGTAACGATCGAGCCTTCCCCAAAAGGTAGAGCTTCTTGCTTATAAATCTCCCCCGCTGCCTTAGCCTTAAGGGTTGCGATAAGCTTGGCAAGCAAATACAAGCAACCTGATCCGCAGCATTTTAGAGGCTCATTTTTGATAAGCTCTTCCTTCAAGGCTTGCGTCTCTCCCTGAAAAGCAAGCTCTATGACCTTCTTGTCAAACCGCAGGGCTATCCCTGCAATCTCATCCCCTGCCGGAAATGGGTCCCCATACCTTACACCAAGATGACAAAAATCTATGCCAAGGACAATGTAGGTCGTATCATCTATTAGGTCTGCTAAACCCTCAACAAACCTGTCTGTAAGTTCTCCTCCTGCCTCTAACAATTGATGAGACCCAACGAGTATGGGGAGGGAAACGATGGAATCACCCCCAAGGTAGCGTAAGAAAAGGGCTTGAAACTCAATAGAATGCTCCCTCCTGTGGACAATATGGTTTGGAAAGAGTGCAAGCTTTTTTGAATTGGCAAGATAGAAATAGCCTCCCCGGTCAAAACGGAGAAGACCAAAAGGAGTGTGCATGTCCTTAGTTAAAACGGAAAAGGGATAATCAAGATAGTGCCCAACCCCTAAAATGATCACCCTTGACCCAGGCGGAAGCTTAAACCTTTTGTAAGAACTGGCATAACACCTTGCACCAACACGAAGGTCTATGTGAGGAGCTATAAGGATGCGCGAAAGCTTTACTCCGTCAACAGGTTCAAGCTTCAGTATCTCTTCAACAAAAGCCTTTCCCTCTTCAGGGTCTAAAGGGTAGCTTATGTTGGCGTGAGCCATCGGTCTTGCTGGCAAGGCAAACCAAGCTTCATAAACCCTTTCCTTTAGCTTTTCAAAGGTTGGGCTCCAGAGAAAACCCTTTTCGTCCAGGGTTTGCACAAACTTAACAACCTCCTCAAAGGGCACGATCTGACCAAACCTCTGAGTAGCCAAGCCTTGTAGGTCCCGTAGGTCATGGTTACCATCCATATAACTGAGAAGAAAAACCACCTCTTGAGGAATGGGCAAGACTTCGTCAACAAAACCCACAGGATCTCTCAGAAAAAGGAAGGGTTTTCCCTCGATCGTCCCGGGAATGGCGTCAACCTGCCTAAGTATGGGTTTGAAATCTGAGTTCATCATAGCTCGGAGACATCTCCAAAATCTTCTTGAGATAACTCATGGCAAGCCTGCTTTACTCGCTCTATGGCGGAATAGAAATCGTCCTCGATCGTTCTTACCCTAACTCCGTAAGCCTTTTGGACTGCCTTCCGAAGAATCTCCCCTTTTAGGAGGGCGTTTTCCCAACCAAACTCTGCATACTTTTGATTAACAATGTCGTTAAGCTCAATTAGGGCTTTTGCCCGGTTTCTTCTCTCAACCACCCCTTCGCTTAAAGGCACCCTAAGGAAATCATCGACCTTGTCCACAAAACTCTCGTAGAAGCTTGCCGGAAACCTTTTATCAAACTCCTCAATAGCAAACCCAAAGGTAATAAGCATCGGCTCTTTTAAGTAAGTATAGAGCTCGTCCTCGATGAGGTTTGGGTCCTCCCGGTAAAAATCCATGTAAAGCCGGTAAGCTTGCTTAGCCTTTTCTTTAACATTCGGTGGTTTTTCGGTATTGAACTCAAGGATGTAGTGGTACATCTTCTCATCAACAACGATGGCCAAGATCTCCCTTGCCCCAAGGCTCCGCATAGCCTCAAGTCTATGCCTTCCGTCAACAACATAATACTTACCGCCTTTGGGGACGACCACGATGGGCGTCAGGAACCCAAGCTTATCGATGGCAAGCTCAAGCTGTTTTCTCAAGCTTTCCGAGATGTCCCTTTGGAAAGGGGGAACTTCAATTTCCTCAAGCCGAAAGAGGGCAAGCTTTAGAGGTTGTTTCTTTACCGGGTCTTCAAAGACCGCTATCTCCTTCATCTCCTACCCTCCTTGGGTCTTAATCGGCGCTCCTTCTTAAAAAGGTGGGAATGTCAAGTATGTCTTCTATCGGCTCATCACCCAAAGCCCTTTTAAGCTTTTCCTCCCTTCTCTTTAGCCCTTCCTCAATGGGCATAATTTTATCATCCTTTGCCTTTTCACCCACCTTCTCAATACCGGTTCCGATTACCGTAACCCTAAGGAGGTCCTCCATAGACTCATCGTAAACTATGCCATAAAAGACCTTTGCTTCGGGATGAACTTCCTTAAGGATGGTCGAGGTAATAATCTGGGTCTCATGAAGGGTAAAGGTTTCAGGATGAACGGTGACATTTAGGAGCACTCCCCGAGCCCCAGCCAAAGATATATCCTCTAGCAGAGGGCTTGAGACTGCCATGTTTACCGCAAGCTCAGCCCTATCCTCACCCCTTGCCTCACCCATTCCCATCAGCGCTACCCCTCCGCTTTCCGTCATAACCGCTTTCACATCCGCAAAGTCAAGATTAATATAACCGGGTGAAAGCACTAAGTCAGAAATACCCTTCACTGCATAATATAATACATCATCTGCCCTCTTGAACATCTCATAAAGCTTTTCTTGCGGGGAGCCAAGCGTCAAAAGCCTATCGTTAGGGATCACAATTAAAGTATCCACAAACTTCTTCAACTCTTCAAGCCCCTCTTCTGCTATCCTTTGCCGCACCTTTCCCTCAAAGGTAAAGGGTTTGGTGACGACGGCCACCGTAAGGATCTCCATTTCCTTGCAGATCCTTGCTATAACTGGAGCTGCACCTGTTCCTGTGCCACCACCCATTCCGGCAGTGACAAAAACCATGTCCGCATCCCTCAAACAGTCCCTAATCTCCCTTTCGCTCTCTTCGCAAGCCCTTCGTCCAATCTCAGGTTTCCCACCGGCTCCAAGCCCTCGGGTTAGGTTCTTTCCAAGATGGACCTTAATGGGTGCTGGGTTAAGAGAAAGAACTTTGTAATCTGTGTTTGCTGCAATAAACTCCACTCCGCTTATTCCCCTTTTTATCATATGAGCAACTGCGTTTCCGCCGGCACCACCGACGCCTATCACCTTGATGATAGGTTGGAGCTTTATTTCTTCATCTACCATCTCAAAGGCTAACCCCATCTTCCTTCCCCCTTTAGAAATTTAAAAACCTTTAATCCACTCCTTGAGCTTCTGTAAAATCCCTTTCCCCTTAGATGTTTTAATTTCTTCGAGTTGATAGTTTTGGAAGGCATAAACAAGCATCCCCACCGCTGTGGCAAATTGAGGATAATTTATCTCCTCTCCAAGCCCTTTTAGCTTAACAGGATAGCCAATCCTCGTTGGAAGGTCTAAAATCTGGTCTGTCAGATAGATTAGCCCAGGTAAAAGGGCTGAACCTCCGGTCAAGACCGCACCGCCTGTCAAAAGACTTTTATCCACGTTTTTGGAAATATTTTGGTCTACCAGCTCCAGTATTTCCTTCATCCTTAGCTCTAATATTTCAGCAAGAACCCTCCTGCTTATCCTTCTTGAGGGTCTCGCCCCAACCCCTGGGACATCAACTTCTTCTTGCTCATCAACAAGCTCTCTAAGGCAAACCCCCTTCTCTATCTTGATTCGTTCCGCCTCCGTTTTAGTGGTGCGAAGTCCGATGGCTAGGTCGTTCGTCAAGTTTTCACCGCCTACAGGTATTGAGCCTACATACTTAAGGACATTTTCCTGGATAACCGCAAAGTCTGTGGTTCCACCGCCAAGGTCTATGATAAGCACCCCAAGGTCTTTCTCTTCTGGCGTTAGAACAGCCTCCGCAGAGGCTAACCCTTGATAGAGGACAGCCGAAACCTCGATCCCTAAGTTTTCGAAACAGCGAAGGAGGTTTTGCACCTGGGAGCGCTGGGCAGTTATTAACTGCACATGAGCCTCAAGCCTTACCCCAGACATCCCAATGGGCTGCTGAACTCCCCTTAAATTGTCAACCACAAACTCCTGAGGGATCACATGGAGTATCATCTGATCCTGAGGAAGGTCTATGGATTGAGCTGCTTGAATAACCTCGTCAACATCCTCAGGAGTTACCTCGCGATTTTTTAAAACTACAACACCCATACCAGTCCAGGTCTTCACATGGCTTCCGGCAATGCTTGCCAGCACCACCTGCGGGGTCTGTTTAGCCTGGGCTAAAGCCTTTTCGATGGCCTGTTTGATGCTTGAAGTTGCCTCTTCAAGGTTGACAATCGTCCCCTTTTTCAAACCGCTTGAAGGCACAACACCTATGCCTGTTACCCACTGCTCGTTCCCTTTAAGCTCCCCTACAAGGGCGCAGACCTTGGTTGTCCCAACATCAACCAATAAATAGGTGCCACCGCTCATTTAAACCACCCCTAAATACTTCTGTATTTTACCAAAGCTCGACCAAATGGATAATCAAGTCTAATCAATTCTACACGGTCTTCCAAGTGGTTATCATATATGTAGGTCATAATCCTGTCAAGATAGGAATAAAGCGTAAATAATTCGTTAGCAGTTGTAAGTGGTAAATAGATGGTCATATGACTTTTGGTGTTTAAAACGATCTTATCCTTTGTCAAAAGGATCTTCTGCAGATTTTCATAGACGGGTAGATACTTCTTATTCTGTTTTAGCCAGGCTAAAAAATTGAAAAAGATATCTTTATTCTTTTCATCTTCCATGATCACATAAGGGTAGTATAAGATGTCATTTGGATTAGCTTCAGATAAGATAACACCGTTACGGTCTATAAGATAACCTTTATTGTTCTGAACTAAGATGGCAAGGGGGGACCTCTCTTTAACCTGCACTTCAAGGGTCGAAGGAAGTTGTCTTCTTAGCATGACATCTTCAATAAGGTGGTGCTTTTTTAACCTTTCTCTCAATTGGGCTAAGTCTAAACGATATAGCATCTCCCCACCCTTTAAATCAAGCATCCTTAAGACCTCTTCCTTGCTAACCTTAACGTTCCCGTAGACTTTTATCTCTTTAAGCACAAAAAGCCTGGTAAAATATAGGGCATAGAGCAACAGCCCAGCAAGCACTATTCCAAGCAAGCTAATAGTAAGGGCTAAAAATAGCTTTTTCTTTATTTGCCAAAGTTCTTTTACATACTGCATCCTAAAAACTTTACCTCCGGCTCAAGCATGATGCTAAACCTTTCCCAAACCCTTTTTTGCACCTCCCTAAGCAGGGCTAAAACATCTTTTGCTGTTGCTGAGCCAAGGTTTACGATAAAGTTCGCATGCTTTTCCGACACCTTTGCCCCACCGACCCTAAAACCTTTAAGCCCGCAATCTTCGATCAGCTTTCCGGCATAACAACAGGGCGGATTTTTAAAGGCAGAACCGAAGGTTTTTTGGGCTAAGGGCTGGCTTGCTTTCCTTTTAAAGTAGATTTCCTTCAATTTTCTTTCGATTTCTTCTGGATTAGCTCTTGCTAACTCAAGGGTTGCGGAGACTACTATGCCTTCTTTGCGAAAGGACCGGTAAGTCCAATCGTTATCCTTTGGTTCATAATCTTCTATTTTCCCGTCTTTAAGGAGCTTTACCCTCCTAACAAGCATGGAAAAGCTTCTTCCGTAGGCTCCTGCGTTCATCCGCACCGCGCCCCCAACCGTTGCCGGAACCCCAGCTAAAAACTCAAGCCCAGAATAGCCCTTTCTCCTGGCAAAGCTTATTACCTCGCCAACCATAGTCCCGGATAAAGCCTCAAGAAATAAAGTGGCATCCTGGGCAAATGACCTCTCGACTATCCCCTTCATACTCCTTAGGTTTATCACCACCCCAGGGTATCCTTCATCGGCACAAAGAAGATTGCTACCCCCTCCCACTACATACCAAGGTATATCAAGCTCTGTGGCATTTTTTACTATTTCAAGAAGCTCATCCTCCTTTTTTGGAAAAACCATAAGGCTTGCCGGACCGCCTATTCTTATAGTGGTATGCCTACCTAAAGGCTCATCCACCTTGTAAGCTATGCCCTTCTCCTTCAAAAACTTTTCAAAAATCTTAAGCTGAAAGGGCTTCTCCATCTCTCTCCTCTGTTGCGCTCAAAAGGGCTTCTCCAATTTTATACACATCCCCTGCACCCATGGTCACAAAGAGGTCGCCTGGAGAAAGAAGCGCTTTAACCACCTCTAAAGCCTTGCTTTTATCAGCATAGAAGGTAGGCTTTTCCTTACGAACTTCTTTTACCGCTTGATAGAAAGCCTCCCCAAACACTCCTGGTATCGGCTTCTCGCTTGCCGGATAGATATCCGTAAGGATCAGAATATCAGGCTCCTTCAACACTAAAAGAAAGTCTTCCCAAAGGGCTTTGGTTCGGGTGTATCTATGGGGCTGAAAGAGAAGAATTAGGCGCTTATCCGGATGTTTTTTCTTTAAGGCTTTTAAGCTAACCTCTATCTCCCTTGGATGATGAGCATAGTCATCATAGATTAGGGCACCTTGGGCTATACCCTTCAGCTCAAGCCTCCTCTTTACTCCCCTAAACTGAGAAAGGACAGATAAAACCTCCGGGATGGGTAAGCCTAAAACTAAGGCGCAGGCGATGACACCCAAGGCATTCTGAACATTATGAAGCCCTGGAACTTGAAGCTTAAAAACCCCGAGAAATTCCTCTCCATGGTATACAGCAACCTCAGGATAAGCGGTATCGCTTAAGACTTTCCCTCTAACTTCGTTCTCCTCGCCTAAACCGTAGAAGATAAAAGGTAAAGAAAGCTCAGCAACCGTTTCCCTAATACCAGGGTCATCTCCGCAAAGAATAACCCTACCCTCAGGGCTTGTCCTCAAGATAAAGCTTTGGAAAGCCTTCTTTATGGCGGTAAAGTCGGCGTAAAAATCAAGGTGTTCCCGGTCGATGTTCGTGATGATAGTAATGTAAGGGTTGTAGTAGAGAAAAGAGCCATCGCTCTCGTCAGCCTCGGCTACAAGGTAGGTTCCTTCCCCAAGTAAGGAGTGGCTTTGCAGGTTGTTAACGATCCCCCCCACAACTACGGTTGGTTTTAGCCCAAGCTTGCAGAGAAGCTCAGCAAGCATAGAGGTTGTCGTAGTCTTTCCGTGAGAGCCAGCAACAACGATGCTCTTTGGATGAACGCTCATCACTTCAGCGAGCATCTTAGCCCTTGGTATAACCCATAAACCAAGCTCCCGAGCTTGCTTAAGCTCGGGATGGTCGAGAGAAACAGCTGAAGAATAAACCACTATCTCAACCCCCTCAAGATGAGAGGGATGATGCCCAAGAAAAACGGGGATCCCAGCTCCGCGGACCTTTTCCAAGTATTTACTTTCTGAGAGGTCGCATCCTGAAACCTCATGCCCCATCTTATACAGGATGAGGGCTAAACCGCTCATCCCTACGCCGCCTATGCCCACAAAATGAATTTTTCTCTTCTTCTCAAGCATGCCTTATCTCCTTTAAACTAAAGCTTCCATCTCAGCAATTCCTCGCTCTAAGCCCTCAGGGTCAAAAAACTTTCTCATTTCTCTTCCCATTTTAACCCTAAGTTCCTTTTGAGAAAGGGCAGACCTCAAAAGGCTTAAGGCTCTCTCCGGTGTAGCTTCGCTTTGCCTTAGCATAAAGGCGCAGCCAGCTTCAACCAACGCCTTTGCGTTTTTCTCTTGATGATTGTGCGTGGCATAAGGAAAGGGTATAAAAAGGGCAGGTATCGCAAGGGCGCAAACTTCAGCGATGGTGCTTGCCCCAGCTCGGCTTAGCACAAAGTCTGCCTCGCTGTAAACAGAGCCCATATCATCGATAAAAGGCAAAATCTTAACCCTTCCGCCGAAGGCTTCTTCATTAAACCTTTGCTTTACCCTTTCATAATCATCAAGCCCAGTCTGCCAGATAACCTTTAGATTTGGGAACTCTTCAAGAAGACTTGGCAAGATTTCTAAAGAAAGCTCGTTTATGAACCTTGCCCCAAGGCTACCCCCCAGGATGAGAAGGCAAACACCTTCTTTCTCATTCTCCTTTTTCTTAAAAAGAGACCTTCGGACAAAATTCCCGCTAAAAACTACCTTATCCTTCGGAAAATAATCTCTGCTCTCAGGGAAGGAGATGAACACCCTGTCAACGAAACGGGAAAGGAGCTTGTTTGCCACGCCAGGGATAGCGTTCTGCTCATGCAGCCCAAGCCTTTTTCCAAGTAGTTTCCCAGCTAAAACGACGGGTATTGAAACATAACCCCCTTCGGCAAAGATAATCTGAGGGTTAATGTGTTTAACAAGCTTTAAAGAACGCAAAAAGGCAAGACCAAGCTTAAAAAGGGCAATTATTTTTCTTGGCAAAGACCTTCCAACAAAGCCTTCAACCTCAAGATGATAAACCGGAAAGGGCTTATCTTTAAGGATTCTCTTTTCTATAGGGCGAGAGCCGGCTACAAAAACAACCTCCCTTCCCTTTTCAAGAAGGGCTTCAGCCAAGGCAAGCCCAGGCATGATGTGCCCCCCAGTTCCTCCGGCAACGACCATCCATCTCAATGATACACCACTCCCTCTTCCTTTTTTCCAAGATACTTTGGGGCATACTCTAAGACAAGCTGTCTAAAAACCTCGCCCCTTTCTGCATAATCCTTAAATTGATCAAAGCTTGAACAGGCTGGAGAAAGAAGGACTGTATCCCCTGGCTTTGCTGTCTTAAAGGCTACGGCTAAAGCAGAAGGAAGGTCTTCCACCACATAGGTTTCAACAAGATTTGCAAGCTCATCAGCTATAATCCATCTTGCCTCTCCCATAATGATAAGCACCCTTACCTTTTCTTTGATTAGGGGGATAAGCGGCGCATAAGAGCCGCCCTTATGCCTCCCACCAAGGATTAAAATAATAGGAGAAGGCAAGCCCCTTAAAGCCTGAAGAGTTGCGTCAACGTTTGTAGCCTTAGAATCATTAATAAAATGGACCCCGCCAAAGGTCCCCACAAACTCAATACGATGAGGAAAGCCGATAAAGTTGTCTACAAGCCTTTGGCAAACCTCCTTGCTAATCCCGAAAACCCTCCCTACAAGGAGAGCCGAAAGAAGGTTCAAACGGTTATGCACCCCAAGAAGCTTAAATTTATGGAGGAAATGAACTTCCTCTTCCCCAAAGGGTTTTAAGATGGCATACCCGTTCTTTAGGTAGCCAGAGACACCTGCTTCTTCCTTCTCCCCAAAGAAAAGCTTTTCCCCTTTAACCATCTCTCTAAAATCTTCAAAGTAGGGCAATGCTTTTCCTAAGACGGCAAAATCCCCAGGAGTTTGATTTTCAAAGAGCCTGTATTTGTAGTAGGCATACTCCTTTAGGTCTTGATACCTTTCAAGATGGTCTGGGGTTATGTTTAGAAGGACGCCAACTTTTGGGGCAAAGGTTTCTATCCTTTCAAGCTGAAAGCTTGACACCTCAAGCACAATCCTATCAACCTTAACATTTGAGACCACATAGTCCGAAAGAGGTATCCCGTAATTTCCACCGGTAAACACCTTTTCTCCGGCAAACTTAAAGAGGTCTGAGACCATGGCTGTGGTCGTAGTCTTTCCGTTTGTTCCCGTTATAGCAACAGTTCTCTTTTTTTCATCCTCTGAAAGATAGGACCAGGCTAATTCAAGCTCAGAGATAACCGGAACCCCCGCCCGCAAAGCAGGAAGATAGACTTCCTGCGGAACACCTGGGCTTACAACCACAAGGTCTGCTTTTGTGAGAGTTTCTTCCCGGTGGGCTCCAGCCTCAAAAACTACCCCTTGAACCTCAAGGGAAGAAACCATAGAGGGGGGAAGCTCCTCCTTTGGTTTGGACTCGCTTACCACTACATTTGCCCCTTTCACCAAAAGGAGCCTAACTGCGGATTGCCCGCTCTTGCCAAAGCCTACTACCACTACTTTTTTCCCTCTAACATCCATGGCTCTTCCTTACCTTATCTTCAAGGTGCTAAGGGCTAAAAGCCCAAAAATCACAGAAATTATCCAAAATCTAACCACCACTTTATTTTCCTTCCAGCCAAGTAGTTCAAAATGATGATGAAGGGGCGCCATCTTAAATATTCTTTTTCCGCCTGTAAGCTTAAAGTATCCTACCTGAAGGATTACTGATAGGGCTTCAGCAACAAAAATAGCTCCAGCGAGAAGCAGCATAAACTCCTGCTTCACCATGATGGCTATAGCTCCCATCACCCCCCCAAGCCCTAAAGCCCCAACATCCCCCATAAAAACTTCTGCTGGATGGGAGTTATACCACAAGAAACCAAGCCCAGCCCCGCCGAGGATGGCACAAACTATGGCTAACTCTCCGGCGTAGGGGATGTAGGGTAAGAATAAATACTGGGAAAACTTAACATGCCCAGACACATAAGCAAAGACAAGATATACACCGGCCACAACGCAGAAGGGGACAATAGCAAGCCCATCAAGACCATCCGTTAGATTTACTGCGTTAGAACTTCCAAGCATAACAAGGAGCGAAAAGACAAGGTAAAAAATCCCAAGGTCTAAGACAACCTTTTTAAAGAAGGGTAGGTTAAGAGTTGTGCTAAACCCCAAGGCTTCAAAAAGAAGAAGATAGAAGGTCAAAACACCAAGAGCCTGAAGTAGGAGCTTTTGTTTTCCTGTAAGACCAAGGTTTTTCCCGCGCTTGATCTTTAGGTAATCATCTACAAATCCCACAAGCCCAAAGAAGAGAAGCACAAAAAGGGCAAGCCAGACAAAAGGATTGGTAAGGTTGCACCAAAGGAGCGTGGAAATGACAACCGAAAGGATGATAACAACTCCTCCCATCGTAGGGGTCCCGGTCTTAACCATATGATGTGAAGGACCCTCCTCCCTCACAATCTGACCAAACTGCTTTTCTCTCATAAACCTTATAAACCTTGGCATAAGAAAATAAACAAGCAAAAAGGCAAAGATGGAACCGTAGATCATCCGAAAGGTGATGTATTTAAAAACATTGAATACGCTTATCCATTCAGAAAGCGGATAAAGAAGATGGTAAAACATGCCCTATCTTCCTCCCTCAAGCAAAGCCAAAACGACCCTTTCCATCCCCATAGCCCTCGACCCCTTAACTAAAACCACACACCGAGAAAGGTCAATCTTCCCTTGCTTTAAAGCTTCGAACAAGGACTCAGTTGTCTCCAAGCTCAAGCAATTTCCCTTCCCAAACCCAGCTCTATAGTCTTGGGCATGCTCACCCACAAAAATGGCAAAATCCGCAACTTTTCTCGCAAGCACCCCGATACTTTGATGGGCTGACTTAGCAAACTCCCCAAGCTCCTTCATATCGCCAAGTATGGCTACCTTTCTAAAATCCCCTTTTGGGAAATTTTCAAGATACTCAAGGGCTACAGCCATAGAACCGGGGTTTGCGTTGTAGGTGTCATCAATGATGACCAAATTTTCAGTCTTTATGACTTTAAGCCTGCTGTAGAACTCCTCCATCTCTGGTAATTTCTCACAGACCTCTTCAAACTCTAAGCCTGTCCCAAGGGCAATGGCTATGCTTGAAGAAAGGTTTAAGACCTGATGCCTACCTTTAAGCTTAGCCAAGACTTCCTTCTTTTTCTCAGACCAAACCAAACTTATCTTTGCTCCCTCTTCAACCTCTTCAAACCTCTCTATCCAAAGGTCTGCCCCCTTTTCAAAACCAAAGCTAATCTTAGTTTGCGGGAAGTTTTTAACTCTTTCGCGAAGGTTTTTCTGGTCGTAAAAATAGACGATCTTGCCATCTTCTCTCATCTCAGCAAAAAGGGAGGTTTTCTCTTCCAAGATTCCTTCAAGGCTTTTTAATCCCTCAAGATGGGCGGCATAAACACAAGTAATAGCTCCAAGGTCTGGGTTGGTAATTTCTGTAAGCCTTGCTATTTCACCGGGTGAGTTCGTTGCTATCTCAAGGATTACCCAATCCTTATCCTTATCCTGGGCAAGAATGGTCATTGGGACGCCGATCAGGTTGTTGAAGTTTGCCTCGTTTTTTCCACATTTATAAAATTTAGAAAGGATCTGATAGGTCATCTCTTTGGTTGTCGTTTTTCCGCAGGAGCCCGTTATGGCGATTACTTTATAGCTATCAAGGCTACGAACATACCTTGCAAGTTCACCCAGGGCAAAAAGGGTATCCTTAACCAGGATGATTGATACATCCCTTGGTAGGTCGTCCCATCTTAGGTAATCGGGCATGCGCTCAACAACCGCTCCTTTTACTCCCCTTGCTATGGCTTCTTTTATGAACTCGTGCCCGTCAAACCTTTTCCCTTTTAACGCAAAGAAAAGAAAACCCGGCTCAACCTCCCGGGAATCAGTGGTTACCCCGGAAAAAGTAATGCCCATATCCCCGTTTAAAAGAATCCCTTTCGTTGCCCGAACTACATCCTCAGTAGATAGAACCCTCCTCGCAATCATTTTTCCCCTCTTAGCTTTTAATCTCCGATAAAAGCCTCTTTACTACCTCTCGGTCAGAAAAGGGGATCCTTTTCCCCTGCACCTCTTGGTAATCCTCATGCCCCTTCCCTGCTATAAGGAGTACATCCCCAGCCCTTAGCATTTCAAGGGCAGATTTGATAGCCTCCTCTCTATCGACCCACACATAACAGGGCTTCATTCCCGTTAGTCCTTTTTTTATGTCTTCGATAATCATCTTTGGGTCTTCAAACCTTGGGTTGTCTGAGGTTAGGATGATTATGTCAGAAAGTTCTTCAGCAACCTTGCCCATAAGGGGTCTTTTTCCGGCATCCCGATTTCCCCCACAACCAAAAAGAACGATTAGCCTATTCCTTTGAAGAGGAGCTAAGCTTTCTAAAGCAGACCTTAAGGCGTCAGGTGTATGAGCATAGTCAACAAACACATAGGCTCCATTTTTCTCACCAACTAGCTCAAGCCTACCCGGTGGATTGGTAAGGGTTGGTAAAGCTTTCACAAGGTCATCCACAGGAAAACCAAGGGCATAGAGAACCCCCAAGGCAACCCCAAGATTTTTAGCTTGAAAATCGCCAACAAGTCTTGTCTTCACATTATAAGTCTTTCCAGCTATTTCCATCGCTAACTCAAGGAAGGGCGTTCTTCGAATTAAGGCTACTCGGAAAAAGTCATCGTTTACAGAGATAAGTCGTAACGCTAGTCGAGAAGTCTTTAGCTCCTTAAAGAGCCTTCTTCCGTATTCTGTCTCAAAGGAGATTACAGCTACCCCATCCTCCTTAAGATACTTTGTGAAGAGCTTTTTCTTTGCTTGAAAATAGGATTCCATGTCTCCGTGGTAGTCAAGGTGGTCCCTTGAAAGGTTGGTAAACCCGCAAGCTGAGAAGTTTAGCCCAAAGATCCTATCTTGGTCCAAAGCATGGGAAGAAACCTCAAGGGCAAGAAGCTTTATCCCCAAGTCTTTTGCCTTTTTTAAAAAAGGAAAAAGCACAAAGCTTGAGGGCGTTGTCTCCTTTGAGGGCAAAACCTCCCCAACATCGTAATAGATGCTCCCAATGTATCCGCTTTTTACTCCAAGGGCAGAGCTTAAGGCTTTGATAAAAAAGGTAGATGAAGTCTTTCCATTTGTGCCCGTTATCCCAACCAGAGTGATCGAGTTTTGAGGATGGTCATAAAAGCGGGAAAGGAGCTTTCCTAAGGTTTCCTTGAAAGCTTTAAGCCTAATCTGAGGGGCATAAAGGTCTAAGTCAATGCTATCTTCCTGAATGATAAGTCTTGCCCCTCTTTTGATGGCTTCCGGTATGAATTCTTTTCCGTTTAGCTTTGTGCCCTGCCTTGCAACAAAGATATATCCCTTTTTTACGCTTTGCGAATGGTCAGAAATTCCTGTTATCTCCTCATCCCAGTTTACCATATACTCTTCCAAAACCTCATCTCTCGACAAAAGGTCCTTTAGCCGTTTCATCTTAAGAGCCCGCTATCCTTAAAAAGGGATAAAAGCTTACGGGGCTCGACCCCGTTTCTAACAACCAAGATAACCCGCTCCCTTCCCGATATGAGATGGATAGATTTTTCTTGCGAGGGAAGAACTAAGATTTCTTCCTTTGCTTCTTGAGAGGAAGAACCTGAAGATTTTATGGTTGCCTCTTCAGCCCCAATTCTTGGCAAAACCGTCAACCTTGTGTTCTCTCCGTTTATCCTTCTTAGCTCAGCCTGCACCAAATGAAGAGGTGTTATACTAAGATACTCTCCGTCCTTTTTAACCTCTTGCTTTCCAAATTCCCATTCAAGGGTTGAAAATTCATAAGAAGGAAGAAGGTAGGGTGGAAGAAGGAAAGGTTTCTCATAAAAGGGGGTGGTAAAGAGAGAATAGAGAGCGAGCAGCTCTCCGTTTCTCTTAGCAACAAGGATTTCTTCTAAATCCTTTGTCTTTCTCCCTAAGTTTGATATCCTTTTTATTGTATCAAGCAAAAGGGATACCTGAAGGCTTTTCCCTTGCTTTAGACTATCATCAAAAGCCTTTTCCAAGCCGGTTACCCCATCTTGATTGCTAACTCTTCCAACCAAAGCTTCTAAACCTGGATAGATAACCTTTCTTTCAAAGCTCCATTCCACGAAGACATTATCTTCCCGTTTTAAAAGTTCTGCTTCCTCTTGGGTTAAGGAATCGGAAAGAAGGAAAACTCCCTTCTCAGGTAGGTTTACCCCTTGGGCAAGATACTTTCGCACCACTGGGGAAAGGTCATCCCCTATCATCGCCTTTCCTTTAATAAGGAGATAGGCTCGGTAATGGTCTCGGGAGATAACTAAGGGGTTCCCTTCGCGGTCAAGGATGTAGCCTCTTTTAGTTAGTATTCTCTCAATGGGGCTACTCTTTACCGTTGTTATGTATAAGATTATAAAAATAAAACAGCAAAAAATGCACACCCAAGGGAATAGCCTTCTTCCCTTTTTCATCAGGGCACCCTTATGATATCCTTTTCTGTTGGTGGTCTAAGCCCAAGCTTTTTAGCCTTTTCTTCAAGCATCTCCTTAGAGGTTAACCTTGTTAGTTCTGAAGTTAGATAAACGTTCTCTTGAGAAAGCTTATTCTTTTCTACCCTTACCATGAAGTATTGATAAAGTTTGTGGACAAAGAAGACGGATACAACCAGAAAAAAAACGGTTAAAAGAAGGAGCGCGCCCTTTTCTATATAATCAATCAGAACCTCTCGTAAGCTTTCTTCCCCCCTTTCTTCTGAGCGTGCTTTCGATTTTGAGACGGTTGGTTTAAGCATCTCCCCACCGCCTCGAGAGGGGCGTGAAGCTTCTTTCATAAAAGAGCCACCGGGTTTTACTGTGTATACCTTTCCTGCCATGGCTATACCCTCTCTGCTATACGGAGTTTTGCGCTCCGAGCCCGAGGGTTGCGCCTTACCTCCTCGGGGCTTGGAGTAATGGGCTTCTTTGTCAAAACCTTAAGCCTTGGGTCATTCCTGAAGGAAAGTTTGACCAGCCGGTCTTCAAGAGAATGAAAAGAGATGACTACAAACCTCCCCCCTTTCTTCAAGATAGATGGGATTCCTTTCAAAGCTATTTCTAAGTTCTCAAGCTCCTTATTAACCTTTATCCTAAGGCTTTGGAAAACGACGGCTAAGAGGTCGTTTAAATCACGCCTCCCCTTGTAGAAGGCTTTAACCGCTTGGACTAAATCTACAGTCCTCGTGAAGGGGGCACGCTTCCTTTGTTCGCAGATAAACTTGGCAAAGAAAAAAGCCTTTGGCACCTCTCCCTCTTCAAAAACCTTGGCTAACTCAGGCAAACTAAGCCTATTCAACACATCTGAAGCGGTTATCTCTAAAGTTTGGCTCATCCTCATATCAAGGGGCTCATCTCTTTTGAAACTAAAGCCTCGTCCCACACCCTCAAGCAAAAAGGAGGAAACACCAAGGTCAAGAAGCACCCCATCAGCTAAAACACCCTCTTGGCTTAAAATTTCAGGGATTTTTGCAAAGTTCTCTTTATAAAGCTTAAACCTGCCTTCATAGGGTTTTAGCCTCTCAAGGGCGATGTCATGAGTTTCTTCGTTCCATTCAAAACCGTAAAGAAACCCGGTAGGAGATGAGCTATCAAGGATGGCAAGGCTATGCCCTGCAAGACCAACCGTCCCGTCAACATAGACACCACCCTCTTTTACAATAAGCCCTTCTAAAACCTCTTTAAGTAAAACCGGCTCATGATGAGCCTGCTTTTTCGTCTGCAAAGTAGGGGTTTACCGTCTCGAGGATCTGATAAAAGTTTTCCTTAATATTTTGAAACCTTTCCCTTAGCCTTTCTGGATGCCAAATCTCAAAGTAGTTTAGCATCCCAAGCAGGCAAACCTCGTGGTCAAGGTTGTATTCCTCGCGCAAAGCCTGAGGCAAGAGCAGTCTTCCCTGCTTATCAGGTTGGCACTCCTCAGCCGAGCCCAAAAAGTAGCGTATAAACTCCCGTCCTTCCCTCATGCTCCAGGGAATGCTTAACAGCCTCTCCTCAAGTTTTTTCCACTCTTCAAAAGGATAGGCTACTAAACACTCAGGCAAGTTTGTGATGATAAGGGTTTCCGAGCCATACCTTATTCTTAACACCTCGCGGAATCGGGAAGGCAAACTTATCCTTCCCTTATCGTCTACGCTATGGATAAACTTTCCTCTAAACATTACCTTCCACTTTTTTCCACTTTATTCCACTAAGCATAAAAGGGGGTTTTAAAAAGTCAAGAGGGAATTTTTAATCATTGGATTATGGTGCCAAAAGGTCTGGGGAGGAGGGGTCCGTTGAGAGAGAATCTTTAGCTTGAAAATAAATGAGTTTAATTTAAATTATTATTTCAAAAGGAGAAAAAATGTGAGGAAGGTTCTAATAGTCTATTATAGCCTCTACGGAAACACTTACAAAATGGCTCTTGAAGTGGCGAAAGGGGTAAGAGAGGCAGGTTGTGAGCCCGTTATTCGAACTGTTCCTGAGCTTATCCCTCAGGAAATAATCGATTCCCGAGAGGACATGAAAAGAGGTAAAGAGCTCCAGAAGGATGTCCCGTTGGTTACGCTTGATGATTTCCGCAAAGCTATAGCCATAGCCTTTGGCACGCCGACAAGGTTTGGTGTAGTCTCAGCCCAGCTAAAGAACCAAATCGATAGGCTAAGCCCGCTATGGCAAGAGGGGGCGTTAGAAGGAAAGCCAGCTGGTATCTTCGTTTCTACCTCCACCCTTCATGGCGGGCAAGAAATGACCATATTTTCCCTTTTGCCGGCTATCTTGCATTTAGGAATGATCTTTGTTGGCGTCCCTTACTCGGTAAAGGAACTTTTTTTTACCAAAGGTGGCGGAAGTCCATACGGTCCCTCTCATGTAGCCGGTCCTGACAACCAGCGAGAAATTGACCCAGAAGAAAGGGCAATCCTTCGAGCCTTTGGTAAAAGGCTTGCTGAGATAGGGCTAAAGCTTTCGGCTTAGCAATTATGCTACTTCTTCACATCTGCTGCGGTCCCTGTAGCTTTATCCCGGTCAAACACCTTAAAGCTTATGGCGTAGAATTTAAAGGCTATTTTTACAATCCAAACATCCATCCCCTTCAGGAGTATCTTGCAAGACGGGAAGCCTTAACCCAAGTAGCAGGTCTTTTAGATTTTGAGGTCATCTTTGACGATGCCTATGACCTTGAGGGCTTTCTTACTAAAGTAATTTTTGAACCTCACCGTCCAAATAGATGCGAAGTTTGCTATTACCTTAGGCTTTCAAAAACAGCAAAAAAAGCAAAGGAGCTTGGATTTTCTGCCCTTTCTACCACCCTTCTTTTCAGCCCCTTTCAGTTCCATGAGCTGATTAGAGATATCGGGGAGGAGGTGGCTAAAAAGGAAGGGCTTTCTTTTTATTATCAAGATTTTCGTCCCTATTACTATGAAGGGAAAAAATTAGCCGTTGAGGCTGGTATCTATCGACAAAAATACTGCGGGTGCATCCTTAGCGAAAAGGAGCGGTTTATCAAAAGGCTTCAAAAAAGCTAAAAAGGAATTAAATTTTAAGGGGTTTTCTATTAAGGAAAGGGGGGTAAAAGCTAAATGTTAACCAAAATTTTACAGAAGGTAGTTGGGACAAAGAACGAAAGGGAGCTAAAGAGGCTAAAACCCATCGTGGAAAGGATAAACGCTTTAGAGCCTTCTATGCAAAAGCTTAGCGATGCCGAGCTTCAGAGAAAGACGGTAGAGTTTAAGGAGAGGTTAGAAAAGGGGGAGAGCTTAGATTCCCTCTTGCCCGAAGCCTTTGCCGTTGTTCGGGAAACGGCAAGGCGAGTTCTTGGGATGCGCCACTTTGATGTTCAGCTAATGGGCGGGATCGTCCTTCATCAAGGAAAGATCGCCGAGATGAAAACAGGTGAAGGGAAAACCTTAGTTGCTACCCTCCCAGCCTATCTCAATGCCTTAACTGGAAAGGGAGTCCACATTGTAACGGTTAACGACTACCTTGCTAAAAGGGACGCCGAGTGGATGGGACCTATCTATCGATTTTTAGGCTTGACTGTAGGCTACATTACCTCAGGCATGGACAATGAGGAGAGGAAGAAGGCTTATCTTTGCGACATTACCTACGGCACAAACTCAGAGTTTGGGTTTGACTATCTTCGGGACAACATGAAGTATTCCCTTGAGGACATGGTTCAGCGTGGGCATTACTATGCCATCATCGACGAGGTAGACTCCATCCTTATCGACGAGGCAAGGACACCGCTTATCATATCTGGACCATCTGAAGAAAGCACAGACCTCTACTACTATGTGGATGAAATCGTCAGGAAGCTCAAGAAGGATGTCCATTTTACGGTGGATGAGAAGTCTAAGTCAGCTCATCTAACGGAGGAGGGCATTGCGGAGTGTGAGAGGCTTCTTGGGATAAAGAACCTTTATCATCCTCGGTATGTGAGGCTTGTTCATCATATTAATCAAGCCCTGAGGGCTCATCATCTTTTCAAGCGAGATGTGGACTATGTGGTGAAGGATGGGAAGGTTATCATCGTTGATGAGTTTACAGGAAGGCTCATGCCCGGAAGGCGTTGGAGCGATGGTCTCCATCAGGCGATCGAAGCAAAGGAGCGCCTCCGCATCGAAGCTGAAAACCAGACCTTGGCTATGATCACCATTCAAAACTACTTCCGGATGTATGAAAAGCTTGCCGGAATGACAGGAACGGCAGAAACTGAAGCGGCTGAGTTTAAGGAGATCTATAACCTTGATGTCGTGGTAATCCCTACACATAAACCCATGATAAGGGAGGACTTACCCGACCTCGTCTTCCGCACGATGAAGGAAAAGTTTGAAAGGGTTGTTCAAGAAATAGAAGAAAACTACCTTAAGGGAAGACCAGTCCTTGTTGGGACAACCTCGATTGAGAAAAGCGAGATCCTCTCAAAAATGCTTAAAAAGAAGAAGATACCCCATCAGGTGCTTAACGCTAAGCATCATGAGAGGGAGGCTCAGATAATCGCTCAAGCTGGACGTTCCCATGCGGTAACTATTGCCACAAACATGGCCGGAAGGGGTGTAGATATCCTCCTTGGTGGAAACCCGGAGGGCTTAGCCAAGATGCAACTTGAAAACGAGGGCTATGATGTGAGCCAAATCCCTGAGCGGGATTGGTATGATACCCTAAACATGGCCAAAGAAGGAAAGGACCCAACAACGAAGTATCCAGAACGATGGGCTCAAGTCCTCTATGAGAAGGTTCTTGAATGTCAAAAGGATGCCGAGAAGGTGCGGGCTCTCGGTGGGCTTTACATCATCGGCACGGAAAGACATGAATCAAGAAGGGTTGATAACCAGCTAAGAGGTAGAGCTGGAAGGCAAGGCGACCCAGGAGCCTCAAGGTTTTTCCTCTCCCTTGAGGATGACCTACTTCGTCTCTTCGGGTCAGATAAAATAAAAGCTTTCATCGATAAGCTTGGTCTTCCAGAGGGCGAACCCCTGGAACATCCTTGGCTCTCTAAGGCTATTGAACAAGCCCAAAAGAAGGTTGAAGCCTACCACTTTGACATTAGAAAGCACCTCCTTGAGTATGATGATGTGATGAACATGCAAAGAGAAGTTATTTATTCTCAGAGAAAGGAGATCCTAAAGAGCGAATCCATCAAAGATTGGATACTTTCTTTGATAGACGAAACTTGTGAAGAGCTTGTCGAGGAAACGATCTTAAACGAGAGGAACCTACAGCCGGAAGAGGTCGAAGCCCTGGTAAAGAGATACCAAGAGGTCTTTGCTACTCCCCTAAAGCTTCCTGAGAATTTAACCACAAAGTCCGAGGTCATTGCTTACCTTCAAGACCTTACTAAACAAAAGTACGAAGAGAGAGAAAAAAACATCGGCTCTGACCTAATGAGGAATTTGGAAAAGTACTTCCTTCTTACTACCATCGACAACCTTTGGAAAGAACATCTTCTCATGCTTGACCATGTAAAGGAAAGCGTCGGTCTCAGAGGCTACGGACAGAAGAACCCCCTTCAGGAGTACAAAAAAGAAGCCTATCATCTCTTCGTCTCTCTTATGAAAAGGATCAGGGAAACCACACTTTCTTATTTATTCAGGATTGAGCTAAGAGAAGAGGCTGAAAAGGTTCAAGAGATGGTTTTGGAGGAGGGCGAGATTGACGAAAGCAGGCTTGAGTTTGCCAAAAAGGATGTGTTCGCCGAGGAAGAAAAGAAGAATCAACCCATCAAGACGGAAAAGGTAGGAAGAAACGACCCCTGTCCCTGCGGAAGCGGAAAAAAGTATAAGAAATGCTGCGGCAGAGAAGCTTTAGAAACCAACGAGGAGGAAAGACATGAGGTGTCCCAGTTGTAGCTACATCTTTTCAGAGGAGCTAAGAACCTGCCCAAGATGCGGAGCGGATGTTGGGGCAGAGCTTGAAAAGCTCGGCTACTTTCCTCAACCTGCCAAGGAACCCTTCCTCTTTATCGAAGATTTCCAAAAAACCCCTACTTATGAAGTACCAGCAAAAGGACAAACTGAGGTAGAAAAACCTCAAAAAAGAGAGATCGAAATAAATTTTCAAGAGTTAAGCAATGAGATGAAGGATATAACTTAGGTTTTTTTTAAGGCACAGGTGAGCCAAAGAAGTCTCTTTTCTTTCCCTCTCTCAGTTCTTCCGTTTCCTTTAGAGCTAAAGGATAGTAGAGGTCTACTAAAGACTTAGCCATGGAACCTGCCTGAGTATCAGGATAATTTTCTATTAGATAAAGAAGGCGATTATAAGCTCCGCGGTAATACTTTATCTTATAGTAAAATTTAGCCACATAGAGCTCGTGCTGAGCAAGGAGTTCCCTTAATTCTTGAATACGTTTTTTTGCTTCTAAGGTATAGGGACTGTTGGGATAGTTCTGCAAGAGCCTCTCATAGTGGCTTATCGCCTTTTTGGCAAAGGTAGGGTCTCTGTCGATGCTTTGTCTGAGCTTATAATAACAGGTTCCTATCTGAAAGATCACATAGGGAATAGCCTCGTTTGTTGGATAAAACTTTTCAAACTCCTCGTATAGGGGTATAGCTTCAAGGTACTCGCCAGACCAAAACTTAATGTCTGCAAGCCTGAGCTCAGCAAGGACTGCTTCAGGGGTCCCAGGATACTTGTTCTTAATCTCCTCATACGCTTGGTAGGCAAGGTCGTAATAGCCCTTTTGAAAGTTTCTCTCAGCCTTGGCAAAAAGCTCAGGCAAAGGCTTTTCTTTTTCAGCTGGGGTAATCTCCCTCTTTAAGAACTTAAAGGGTTCAGAGACTTTTGCGCAGCCGAAAAGAAGTATAGAAAGTAAAAATACGGAAAGGGCTTTAAGCATTTTTTAACCTTTGAATGTATTCTTCGGCTGAAAGGCTGGCCACGGCTCCTTCACCGCAGGCTATAACGATTTGGCGATAGTTTTTAGGCAAGCAATCTCCGCAAGCAAAAACTCCAGGCAGGCTCGTTTCCATGTTTTTATCTGTAAGGATAAAGCCATTTTCATCAAGGTCAAGCTTTCCTTTAAGCCATTCCGTCTGAGGTCTAAGACCGATGAAGATAAACACACCAGATACCTTTAGCTTAAAACTTTCCCCAGTTTGCAGGTTCTTAACTAAAATCTCTTCAACCTTTTCTTTTCCATGGATTTCCCTGACTACGGAGTTGAGAATTAGCTCAATCTTTGGGTTTTCCCTAACCCTCTTCTGCAAAATGGGAATAGCTCTAAAGGAATCCCGCCGATGGATAAGATAAACCTTTTTCACAAACCTGGTTAAATAGAGGGACTCTTGAAGGGCAGTATCACCCCCACCTACCACAGCTACAATTTCATCCCTAAAGAAGGGACCATCACAGACGGCACAGTAGGAAACACCTTTCCCAATAAGAGCATCCTCACCCGGGATTCCAAGCCTTTTTGGCGCTGCTCCAAGGGCAAGAATTACGGAATAAGCCTTCAGTTTTTCCCCGGTTGCTAAATGAACAATCTTAAGGTTCTCATCAACGGTTAGGTCGATAGCCTCGTCATACTTGACCTCAAGACCAAGCTTTTCCACCTGTTTTTTAAAAAGCTCAATCAGGTCAAACCCAGATACACCCTCAGGAAAGCCTGGATAGTTCTCAATCCAATCGGTAAGAAGGACTTGACCACCTATGGGTCCCTTTTCAACTAAGCAAACATCAAGAAGGGCTCGCTTGGCATAAAGATAGGCGGTAAGCCCGGCAGGACCACCGCCTACCACTATGAGGTCATAGACCTTTTCTGTCATTTACGATGATGCTACATAACCTTGTTTAAAGCGTTCAAAATGGTCGCTTTAGAGACGGCACCGATTATTGTCTCAACGGGTTGTCCATCTTTAAAGATGATTAAGGTAGGAATGGCTCTAATTCCATATTTAGCTGGTGTGATGGGGTTTTCGTCAACGTTCATCTTGCAGACCTTTACTTTTCCAGAAAGCTCCTCCGCGAGCTCATCGATGATAGGGGCAATTGCCCTGCAGGGACCGCACCAGGCTGCCCAGAAATCAATGAGCGCCGGTATGGGTGATTGAAGCACTTCCTTTTCAAAGTCTTGGTCAGTAACCTTGCAAGCCATGTTCCCCCTCCTGAAGTGGTTTGAATTTTAATTATTGTACTAACTTTTTTTATTTTCTTCAACTAGATATGGTCGACTGTTCAAAAATGTTTTTATGTAAGCCCTCCCGGTGTCACCCCAAGCTTCTTTTTTTTGTCGCCCCGAGGCGTCAGCCAAGGGGTCTACAATTGTCAAAGAGGAGATTTCTCGCTACGCTCGAAATGACAAGATAAGTAGGAGATGCCTCGCTATCGCTCGGCAGGACAAAAGAGATGTTGCTCGGCAGGACAAAAAAGGACGCTAGGCGCGACGGAGTAGGAAACTTTTTTGAACCCCCCCAAAACATCTTGACAGGTTTTAATTTTTGGTTATGTTTAAAGTTAAACATAGGCGCGTAGCTCAGTGGGAGAGCGCTTGCTTGACGCGCAAGAGGTCGGCGGTTCGATCCCGCCCGCGCCTACCATCAAATTAAAAACCTTAAAAGGATAGGAGAAACGTAGCCCCCTTGAAAATATCCGTAGAAGGCATAGGCGAGTTTGAGCTTTCAGATAATTCTCCTCTTATTCTTCTCCTTGAAAAAATCAAAGAGTTAAACCCAAAAAAGAGCTTACCCGTAGCCTTTGTTACTCCATCGGGAGAGATCATAGATTGGCACACACCCATTAACTCCAGCGAACCTTCCCTTTCTCTTAAGCCCCTTTATCCTGAGGATAAAGAAGCCCTTTTGGTTTTAAGACATACCGCTTCTCATGGTCTTGCTCAAGCGGTAAAAGAACTTTTCCCCAAGGCAAAGCTTGGCATCGGACCGGCCATCGATGAAGGCTTCTATTATGACATCGCCTACGAGAGACCTTTAACCGAAGAAGACTTAGCAAAGATTGAAGAAAAAGTAAAGGAAATCATAAGTAAGGACTTAACCCTAAAACGAGAAGAGCTCTCGAAGGAAGAGGCAAAAGCCCTCTTTCAGAGCCTTAATGAAGATTTCAAACTTGAGCTCATCGAAGAGATACCCGAAGATAAGGTTTCTGTTTACAGGCAGGGGGATTTTGTTGACCTCTGCCGTGGACCGCATGTGCTTTCAACTGGAGAAATTAAGGCCATAAAACTTCTTTCTGTTTCTGGTGCTTACTGGAAGGGTGACGAAAAAAATCCAATGCTTTGGCGTATCTATGGCACAGCCTTTTTTAAGGAAGAGGACCTTTCAGCCTATCTTAACTTTTTAGAGGAAGTAAAGAAGAGGGATCATAGGAAGCTTGGGAAGGAGCTTGAGCTCTTTACCATAGAGGAAGACATTGGTCCGGGTTTAGTCATCTGGCTTCCAAAAGGAGCTATACTTCGGAGGATTATTGAGGACTTTTGGAAGGATGAGCATTTAAAGCGAGGGTATCAGCTCCTCTACACCCCTCATGTTGCCCTTCTTGACCTTTGGAAGACATCAGGGCACCTTGATTTCTATCGTGAAAACATGTTTCCCCCGATGGAGCTTGAAAATCGAGCCTATCAGCTAAAGCCGATGAACTGTCCTTTTCACATCTATGTTTACAATCAGAAAAGGAGATCCTACAGGGAGCTCCCACTCAGGTTCTGTGAGCTTGGGACGGTCTATCGATTTGAAAGGAGCGGGGTTTTGCATGGTCTTCTGCGGGTTCGAGGCTTTACTCAGGATGATGCTCATATCTTTTGCCGAGAGGACCAGCTCCAAGAAGAGCTGGTCAAGGTTCTTGAGCTGGTAATCTATTTTCTTAAGCTCTTTGGGTTTGAAGAGTATAAGGTCTATCTTTCTACAAGACCAGAAAAATATGTAGGGGATGAGAGGCGTTGGGACCTTGCTGAGAGCTCCTTGCAGTCTGCCCTGCAAGCCCTTGGCTTACCTTATGAAATAGACCCTGGAGAGGGTGTTTTTTACGGTCCAAAGATCGACCTTAAGATTAGGGATGTGCTCGGTCGGGACTGGCAGTGTTCCACCGTGCAGGTTGATTTCAACCTGCCTGAGAGGTTTAACCTTGTCTATGTTGGGGAGGACAATCAGTTTCATCGTCCCATCATGATCCACCGAGCTCTGCTTGGATCCTTAGAGAGGTTTCTTGGGGTGCTCATCGAACATTATGCCGGAGCCTTTCCTTTCTGGTTAGCTCCCGTCCAGATAAAGGTTCTAACCATCAAAGACAGCGTCATCCCCTATGCTGAGACCGTATCTTCAAAGCTTAAAAGCCTTGGTTTTAGGGTTGAGGACGACTTTCGTCCCGAAAAGCTAAACTATAAGATCAGACAAGCTCAACTTGAGAAGGTTCCATACATGATCATCCTTGGCGAGAAGGAAATTGAAACAGGAACCGTTAGCCTCCGTTCCCGAAAGGGTGAACACCTAAACAACATCACCTTGGATGAAGCGATCAAGCGGTTTCAATCCGAAGCTCAACCCCTTTTCGGCGCTTCATGACCCATCTCGATTTTGTTTCCGCTAAAGAAGCTTTGCCAAGATTAGCCTCTACTTTTAAATCCCTTGAGCAAAGGTTTCTCCTATATCATCCACTAAGAATGCGTGAGACCCCCTCGCATACGCTCGGGGTGACAAAAAAGAGAGGCTCGGAGTGACAAAAATAGAGCTCAGGATGAGAACAGAAAAAGAGAGGCTCGGGGCGACAAAAAGTGAGGGTTGGGTGACAGAAAAGAGTTGCTCGGAGTGACAGAAAAGTGAGGGGCGGGGTGACAGAAAAGAGAGAGGGTTGTGGAGATAAGGAGAGAGCAGGAAAAGTTTAATAATAAAATCAAAAAAGGAGGAAGCCTAAGGGTATGCAGCAGGACTTGAAGCACAAATACCGCGTGAACGAGCGTATCAAAGCAAAAGAGGTTAGGCTTATCGGACCTGATGGAAAGCAGATAGGGATTGTTCCCATCCAAGAAGCCTTACGTATTGCTGAAAGCTACGGGCTTGACCTGGTTGAAGTTGCACCTACTGCAAACCCGCCGGTCTGTAAGATCATGGATTTTGGAGAATTTCTCTACCAGGAAGCTAAAAAAGCTAAGGAGGCAAAGAAAAAACAAGCGGTAGTCGAGATAAAGACGATAAAGCTTAGTCCAAAAACAGATAAGCATGACCTTGAGGTAAAGATTAAGCATATTCTGAGATTTCTTGAGGAAAAGAATAAGGTAAAGGTTTGTGTAGTCTTTAAGGGAAGGGAGATCACCCATCCTGAGCTTGCGGATAGGGTCTTTTCAACCATCTTCCAAGCCACTGAAGGTAAGGGAGTGGTTGAGGCACCACCAAAGCTTGAAGGAAAGATGATGACCGCCTTGATTGCTCCCGCAAAATAAAAAGAAGCCCCCTCACTTCGTTCGGGGATAGAACCAGAGGTAGGGTTTGCTTCTTAAGGAACCCAGCGAGAAAAGTTCTGTAAAATCCTTAGCCCGGGGTTTCCGCTTTTCTCTGGGTGAAATTGCACCGCAACAAGGTTTTTGTAAGCTATAGCTGAGGGGAAGTTAATTCCGTGAAAGGTGACCCCGCAGATTATTCCTTCGTCCTTAGGCTGGACAAAGTAGCTGTGAACAAAATAGTACTCATAGTCTGGGTCAAGCCCCGAGAAAACAGGGTGTTCCCTTAACCACTCTACGGAGTTCCAACCCATATGAGGAACCTTCAAAACCTCATCCCCATAGACCAAAGGAGTAGGGAAACGTTTAACAAAACCCGGTATTAGACCAAGGGTTTCTGTGCCGCCATCCTCTTCGCTATACTCCATGATAATCTGCATACCAAGGCAAATGCCAAGGATCGGTACGCCATCAGCAAAAGCCTGCTTCAAAAATTTATCAAGACCCTGAGCTTTAAGATTTTCCTTAGCAGACTTTGCCGCCCCCACTCCTGGGAAGATGATCCGCTCGCATTTTTCAAATACTTCTGGGTCTCCGGAGATTACATAAGGTATTCCGAGGTAAGCTAAGGCTCGTCCAACGCTTGTCAAATTACCTGCTTGGTAATCAACGATCCCGATCATGGGTTCTCCTCAATTCCTACCATCATCTTTAACTCTTCAAGCGGTGGAATCTCATCCAAGGATTTTAATCCAAAGTATTCAAGAAAAAAAGGGGTAGTGCCGTAAAGAGGGGGTCTCCCTGGAACCTGTTTTCTTCCTACTACTTTAATAAGACCTCTTTCAAGAAGAAGCTTTAAGGCAGGACCGGCATCAACTCCGCCCCTTTTAGCTGAAACCTCTGCCCGGGTGATGGGTTGAAAGTAAGCCACGATGGCTAAGGTCTCAAGCTGAGACCGGGTTAAACGCTGGTTTTTAGGCTTTACGACCCTTTTGATGTATTCTGAAACCTCTGGGATGGTCTCAACGCGATAACCATGAGCAACCTCTCTGATAACAACGCCTCTTCCCTCATAATCTTGTCTTAGCTCTTTAATGATGGCTTCAACCTCGCTCAAAGATAAACCATCGCAGACCTTAGCTAACTCCTTTAGGGTTAAAACCCGCCCGGATACAAAAAGAAGAGCCTCTATCACCTTCTTGTGAAAACTAAGCTCTGAAGTAGACCTTTCCTCCATGATAAACCTTCGCGACCTTTCCTTCATCTTGAAGTTTATTCAGCAGGGAAAGAAGCTTGTCTTTCGCTTCTCCAAACACTAAAGCCAGCTCTTCAAGGTCAGCTGGTCTCCTCGAAAGATAGTTAATCAACCATTCGGAAAGCTTTGGAAGGGTTAGCGGTTTTTCGAGTATGGCACCCCTTTTTTCCGCTGAAATTATCTCAGCTTTACCTGAAAGCCTTTGTTTGATGGCTTCCAATTCTTCAAGGCTTAAAGGTCTTGCCGTAGGATATGCAGGAGGACGAACCACCGTGTTTAGCTGAACCCGATGGGGCTTAATATAGTCTATGGCTGATTTTAGGGCGGAGATGTCCTCAGGCGTATCATTTAGACCCTTGACAAATAGGACCTCAAGCCAAAGCTCGCCTTCCATCTCTTGCCGCAAGGCGGAAAGCCCCTCGATGATCAGATCAAGCTTCACAGCCGCAACCGGACGGTTCACTAAACGAAAACTCTTTTCCCTTGCAGAATCTAAAGAAGCAAGCACAAAATCAACCTGGGCTAAAGCTTCTCTCACTGACCTTTCATGAACAAAGGTAGAGTTGGTGAGCACAGCTATAGGCTTATCTATCATAGCTTTTGCAAGATGGACTGCCTCCTCAAAGTGGATGTTAAGAGTTGGTTCGCCAGAGCCGGTGATGGTTAAGACATCATAAGTATTGGCAATTTCTTTGGCCTGTTCAAGGGCTTCTCTTATCTTTTCTAACGAAATATACGGTTTTCTTTCTGAGGTGTAGTGAGTTGTCCGTCCAACTTCACAGTAAAGGCAATCCATGCAACAAAACTTTCGAAAAACAAGGTCAATCCCAAGGGACCTACCAAGCCTGCGTGAGAGAACCGGACCAAAGAGAATTGGCATGTTTTTCATTTTAACACTTCAATAGAAACAGCGGAAACTTTGTACTCCGGTGTATCCATGAGTTCATCAAGCCCTGGGCTAACAAGGATGTTTGTCAAAGCGGTGTCGAAGTGAAAATCTGTATACAAGTAGCCTCTCGGAACCCGTGGATTAATCCTTACTTTAAACACAACCTCTCCCCGGTCGTTTTTAAGCTTAACAGTTGAACCATCAAGGATTCCGTAGGCATTAGCATCCTGAGGATTGATATCAACTATAGGTTGAGAAGAAAGCTTCATCAAGGATGGAGCCCGCCTTGTCATACTACCGATGTTATAGTGTTCGAGCCTTCGAACCGTAACCAGAATGAAGGGCTTATCTGTGGTTGGAGATTCAAACGGCTCGATGTGCCTTGCGATGGCAAGATGAACTTTTCCCTTGGGGAACCCGTTTGTAAAGAGGATGGTTGTTCCTTGATGCTCTTCATCCGGGCAAGGCCACTGCAAACCAACCAACCTTAAACGCTTATAGGTAATTCCCTTCCAGGCTGACCAAACTTCGCCGATTTCTTTGGCAATGTCTTCAGGTGAAGTATAGCCCCAATTATAGCCAAGCTTTTGGGCAAGCCTTGTGAGAATTTGCCAATCAGGCAAAGCCAAGCCCGGAGGCTCAGCCGCCTTTTCAAAAAGCTGAACCCTCCTTTCTCCGTTCGTAAAGGTCCCGTATTTTTCAAACACGCAGGCTGCTGGTAAAACCGCATGGGCCCATTTTGCTGATAGAGGCCTAAAGATATCCTGGCAGACTAAAAACTCTAACCTTTCAAGGGCTTGAAATACAGTCCCTATATCTCCATGACTTGTTGCCACATCATAACCCATAAGATACATACCCTTGAGATCCCCTTTGATAGCTGACTCAAGCATCTTTGGAAGAGTTAGCCCCTCTGCCTTGGGAAGCTCTAAGCCCCAAACCTTCTCAAACTTTTCTTTCACTTCAGCTGAAAGATAGCTTTGATAGCCAGGCAATACATAGGGAAGACCCCCCATGTCGCAAGCACCCTGCACATTATTTTGACCACGCAAGGGCATAGCTCCGCAACCCGGTCTTCCCCAAAAACCGCAAAGGGTGGCAAGGTTCGCCGCTGCCATCGCAGCATACGACCCGGAACGATGTTCAGCAACCCCAAGCCCCCAAAGGATTAAAGCTGACTTTGCCTTTGCATACATGTAGGCAGCTTGCTCGATCAAAAAACCAGGAATCCCGGTATACCTCTGCACTCTCCCAAGGTCCCACTCGCTAAGAATATAATGACGAAAGCCCTCGAAATTCTCTACATACTTCTCTATAAATTCCTCGTTGTAGAGCTCATCCCGAAGGATAACATAAGCCATGCCGTTTAAAAGAGGGACATTGCTTCCTGGTCTTAGTTGAAGGAAGATGTTTGCTCTGTCGGCAAATGGGATCCTCCGCGGGTCGGCAACGATGAGCTTTGCTCCCTTTTTCAAAGCCTTGTCAATCTTCTGAGCAACGATAGGATGAGCCTCTGAAGAGTTGCTCCCAAGAATAAAGATAAGTTCAGCGTTATCTATCTCATCGAAGTTTACGCAGGCTGCTCCAGTTCCTACCGTGGCCGCAAGACCTGCGACCGATGGGGCATGTCAGACCCGCGCTGGATTATCAACATTGTTCGTCTTAAAAATACCTCGGGCTATCTTTTGAAGAAGATAGTTCTCTTCGTTGCTTGCCCTCGCTGAGCAGAGGAAACCAAGTGTCTGCGGTCCATACTTCTCTTTTAGACGATTAAGATTTTCCGCCACAAAATCTAAAGCGGTATCCCAATCTACTTCCTTGAAATCATCCTTAAGGGACTCTCGGATCAAAGGCTTAGTCAATCTTTCAGGACTTCTATAATACTCAAACCCAAACCTTCCCTTTACACAGGTAAACCCGTAGTTAGGTGGTAAATCCCTACCCTTCACCTCAAGGATTGTTCCATTTTTTACAATTAATGTAAGATTGCAGCCCACTCCACAGTAGCCACAGACGCTCTTAACCTCCTTTGCTTTGCTTCTTTCATAAGGGACAGGTTGATTTTTCTTAGTTAGAGCCCCCGTTGGGCAGGTATCAACGCACATCCCGCAGCTAACGCAAGCCTCAGTAAACCTAAAAGTGATGTATTCAGTAGGTTTGCCTTTATCTACAACCCGTAGGAAGATGGCTGAATAAGGGCAGATACGAACGCAACGCTCGCAGGCAATGCATTTATTAGAATCGACTTCGATTAAAGGATGCGTCCTTATGATAGGATACTTCATCCTCTTTCGAGAAGTTGCTGCCGGGACATCCTCCTGGATCATGTATCTTCTTAGCTCACATTTTGACAAACCAAGGCAACCGCATTTAAGACAGCGCTGAGCCTCCTTGACCGCCTCTTCCGGTGTCAATCCTATTAGAAACTCCTCAAAGTCCTTTACCCTCTCCTCAGGAGGTCTCTCTTTTAGCTGGGCTCTACTTTGGGGAGTAAACTGGTCAAGAAAATTAGAGTCTATATCCTCAGCCCTTTTTCCGCGGGTAAAATCAAACTTCACGGTGATGATTGAGCGCTCCTTAGGTCTACCCTCAAGAAAAGAAGAAATAGCTTGAGCTGCCTTTCTCCCGAAAGCCACAGCTTGGATTACCGTCCTTGTGCCAGAAAGCACATCACCACCCACAAACACCCCAGGCACTGAGGTAGCAAGTGTAGAAGGGTCAACCTTTAGCGTCCCATCGGGATTAACCTCAAGCTTGGCCTCAAGTTCCCCATAGTTTAAAAAGTCAACCCCTGGCTCCTCACCCCAAGCCCTAAAAACAAAATCATAAGCCTCACTAAAAGTAGTCTCCTCAAGGACTTTGACCTCTTTCTTTTCTGTCTTTATCGTCCTTGCAAGTCTAAGCTCATAAGAATTTAACCCTTTTCTCAGCTCAAGGGGGGCTGTAGCAAAGATAAAACGAACGCCCTCCTTTTCGGCGTAAGAGATTTCTCGCTGAGGTATAGGAGCCTCAATCCTTGCCCGTTGATAATAAACATCAACCTTGGCTGAAAGCCTAACCAAAACCCTTGCCAACTCAACTGCAGTGTAACTACAGCCTAAGATGGCAACTCTCTTCCCTTCGAATGAGGCTTTCTTCACTTCATCCCCTTTGTTAAAACGAAAAAGAAAATTCAACCCGCTCTCAGATAGCTCTTCTCCAGGAAACCCATAGAAGCGTTCCTTCCTTGCTCCTATGGCTATGAAAACCGCTTGAAATCCTTGAGCAAAAAGGTCTGACAGGGTAAAGTCCTTACCCCAAGCTTGACCACCACGGAACTCTATGCCAAGATTTAGAAGGTTTCCAATCTCTTTATCAAGAACATCCTTAGGAAGCTTAAAAGAGGGTATGCCATAACGGAGCATACCGCCCGGTTTTTCTTCCCGGTCAAAGTTGGTCACATCATAGCCTTCAAGCTTTAAAAAATAGGCACAGCTTAAACCCGCTGGTCCTGACCCGATTATGGCTACCCTTTTCCCCTTTGGTGGTTTCAACTCAGGGGGTATCTCACCGTGTTCATAACAATAGTCTGCTACGAACCTCTTTAAGTTGTTTATGGCTACAGGGCTGTCAACAAGAGCTCTTCTACATACAGGCTCGCAAAACCTTGGACAAACCCTCCCTACCGTTGCTGGAAGAGGTAGCTTCTCCTTTATCAGAGCAAGAGCGGCCTTAAAATCCCCCTTAGCGATTAACCCTACATAACCCTGAATGTTTAATCCGCCAGGGCAGGGAGTATGACAGGGTGCCTTGCAATCACCATAATGGTTGCTTACAAGCCCCTTTAAGATGTGTTTTCTTATCTCCTTTACCTTTGGAGTGTCAGTGTAGACCTTAAACCCCTCTTTAGCCTCCGTCTCACAGGCTCTAACAATGCCTAAACCTTCAACCTCTACTACACAAAGACCACAAGGGTTCGTAGGATAAGGATGCCCCGGAAAATAACAAAGGGAGGGTATCTCAATTCCTACTCTCCTGCAGGCTGAAAGGATAGTCTCTGAAGGGTTGGCAAGGACCTCTCTTTCGTTTACAAAAAACCTGACCATGTTTAACCTTTTTAAACAAATTTTGGTTCTTTTTTTAAATCTGCAGCCAGGATTCAGAGAATATAGTCTTACCCATCAAAACTCGAACGGTTTTATAGATCTCAAGCTCCTTAGAAGATAGGCTCTTCGGGTCAGGCTCATCTCCATCCATGATACGATGAACTAAGGCTACCCAATCAGGATGTTGCCCTTTGGCTATCTCCACAAGCTCCTTATCGTAGACATCAAGGATAGCCGAATAGACATCATACTTCATAAGCATCATAAGAAGAGCCCGGTTTAGGTAGGGTCTAAGATGGGTGGCCACACCGTTTGACACATTTGACAATCCGACGATGCTTTTTGCCCCGGGAGCGATATCTTGAAGCATAGAGAGAAACATCAAGGCTTCGTTTAGCTGGTCTGCACCAAGGGTGATAGGGGTAATGATAGTGTCAACCCAAATCTTCTCGTTTGGGATGCCAAACTCGTTTAGCTTCATCACTAAGTCTACCGCTAAGGATGCCCTCTCGTTTGCATCCCTCGGCAAACCATCAGGACCCCAAAGAAGAGCCACAACCTCGCAACCAACCTCAGCCGCAAAAGGACCAAGCTTCTCCAACCTTTCAGGCTGGATGGTTATAGAGTTCATCAACGCCTTCTGCAGGTTCTTTGAAGCCTTAAGCCCGGCGATCATCGCTTCCGGGTTTGTCGTATCAAGAGAAATGGGAGTGTCTACTACCTCCTCAACCACCTTTACAATCCAGCTTGCAAGCTCTGGTCCGTCCTTTTTTGCTGGACCGATGTTCAAATCAAGATAATCAGCCCCAAGCTCAGTTTCCTCCTTTGCCATCTTCCGGATAGGCTCAGGGTTCCTCTCCTTCATCGCCGCACCAATACGCTTTGACATGATGTTTATGCTTTCAGCAACGCAAACTACAGTATTACCCATCCTTCACCTCCTCGAAAAATTTTTTTTAAGCTGCCTTGGCTTTTATCTCCTCTTGAAGTTGCCTCAAAAAGGCTGATAGCCCGCTTGCCTCCCTCGGTCCGACGATGACCTCCCAGTCAGGAAGCTCCTCCTCAAGCTCTCCCTTTATGCTTGCCAAAAGCCCCGGTATCACAAGCTTCCTATGCTTTACCTTCTCAGCAATTCCGCATTTTTTCACAAACTCGGCGATAGTGTCTGCCCCAAACTTGCCAGCAGCCCAAGCTGTAAGAACAGATAGCCCATCCGTATCCTTGATTAAAAGCCAAGTCGGAACCCTACTCCCCTCTATCTCACCGTTTACTAAAAAATAGGTTAAAGCAAAGTTGCAAGTTATAACTAAAGGGGAAAGCTCGTTTGGTCCGTTGACCGGATAGATCCCCTCTTCCACAACCAGAGGTTTCTGAGGGTCGGTGTAGATGTTCATCCTCTCAACGAGGAGGTTAAAGAGAGCCCCCGCAGAAAGCTGAGATAGAATAATAATGCTTGCATACCTTGTAATAAGTAGACTTGCCAGGCTCACCTCAAGCAAATAGTCATCAGTATATCGGTAAGGGAAAGTAATGATGGGGAATCCAAGGGGCTTAAACTTGGTCTTAATGGCTGACCGCCTAATAATCATTAGGTCTTCAAAAAGCTCGCGAACTCCCTTTGAACCTGGGTCAAGAACAAGGTCTTTTAGTCCAGCATCTAAAGCCTTCTGAGAAAGGCTTACCACCTCATCAAGGCTATCCCCAGAGATGACAAGCGGAACGCTCTTTCCCTTTGCCAACTCAAAGAAACCCTCTGTCTCCCCCTTTGCCGAGTAAAGAAGCGGTTTGAAATCACCGCAGACCTTTAAACATTCCTCAAGGTTTGCCTTATCTCCAGTCAACACTAAAGCACACCAAGGAAGCTCCTCCCTTATCCGCTTGACAAGCGGGGCGTTTGCCCCCTCTACATACACCACATCCGGCCTTAAAAGTATACCAACCCTATCCCAGCTTAGCTTTTTATAAAGATTTATCCTTCTATCAACCTCATCTCCGCTCATGGAAGATGATATTATCGTTCCTATAAGAGGAGGGTTCTCAAACCTCCTTTCGTGCCTAAAAAGAACAGTCTCCCCACCAAGGGAATAGATAGCATCCCCACCCCCGAGCTTTACGGTCCTAATGGGTGGAGCTGTAGCCTCAGCGATCTCCTCAACAACCTTTGGGTCAACATAAGGACAAGCAGTGATCTCAGCTTGCCCAGCAGCAACCTTCATGGCAAAGGCCATACAAGTAGGCAATCCACACTCCTTACAGTTCTTCTTTGGTAGCTTCCCCAGTATTTGAATTCCCGTAAGTCCCATACTCGCCCCCCCTACGCCTTAAAATCTCATCCTTACATGAGCGGCGGTAAATTAAGCACAGGATGCCCAACCTTATTTATGTATTCCGCAACCTCTTCCTCGGTTGTAGCCACCGTCTCATCAGCAATCTTGTCGATTAGGTCTGGGACGCCAAGCTCCTTTGCCCTCTCCATCAGCCTATCCCTAAGCTCCTCTTTTAGCATCTTTGGCATCCATACCACCCTTAACAATCCACCCTCTGCCGAAAGAAACTTTTTCGAGGTGATGTAATGCTTGGAAACACCCATAAAGCCCGGTGTAACCTGTCCACCACCAACCATACCCGCAAGGGTCGAAAACTTCATCCCCGTCGGGGTCATCCCAAGATAGTCTCTGTTGACCATCATGATGCCGTTTATGGAGGGTAAAAAGGCAGCAATGCACTCCATGCACCCGCAAACAGTCATCGGGTCAGTCAAAATGCTGTAGAGGCTTACCCGCTCAACCTTCCCGCGAGATGCCTGCTTCACATACTCGTTTATTCCGGTGTATTGCCCTAAGACCGGGTCAATTAGCTCACCCTTGGGAATTGGCTGGTTTGGTCCAGCTGGATTTATAGAGTAGCAAGCCTTCCCATCAAGCCAGTTGTAGGCTCCGCAGGCTCCAACCCTCTCGGGTGTTATCACGCAAACATGGTTTGGGGCAAAGCTTTGACAAAGGGAGCAGGAGTAGAAGACATCAACAGTATCATCCGTTAATCCAGCGAGCCTTGCGTCACGCTCAGCATAGATCCTCTTTGCCATTTCAAGAACTTCCTTAACCTTGTCCTCAACCGTATAAATGGTTACCTCGCACTTATCAACGATGGCTGAGTACTCCTGCCTGAGTTTAGCATAGAGGATCTTCCCGATATGCTTAAGCTGAAAGCCCTTCTCTACAGCCTGTTTACTGATCCTAAGCCACATTATGTTCCTTTGCCCAACATGCATGATCCCCTGAGCATAGTTTACAAGATGGTGGAACTGCCTCTCCAGGATGGCTTCAAAGTCTGGTTGCATGTTCACCCCTGCTACCTTCACCACAACCGCAAAGGGAAGAACATAAGGCGGTCCTTTTATGCCAAGCTTTTCTACATCGCTTATCTCCGGTCCAATAACTTCGACCTTGCCGTCTTCAACCTCCTCAAGGGGGGCGGAGATGAGAAGCTCTACCGCAGGAGACCTTCCACCGCCACACTCAAGATAAAGGTCATCCTTCCTTACCCTCTCTCCTTCAAAGGCTGGAGCATAAGCAACTGGAATGTCAAGCTTAATGGTCGTAACCTTTAGACCGCGTACCTCAACCGCCCTATCAACGATCTCCTCATGTGGAACCTTCGATACGACATGCTCGTAAGTACAAACTCCGTAAGGTTTGATCTCAGGAATATCCCAGTCAGAAATAACCGGAAAACCCCAGTTTATAGCACCGGCTCCGTTAGCATACCACTCATCAGACACCGGACCAAAGGTGATAGCAAAGGCAAAGGTTCTATCCTTGTTGTAAAGAAGGTTCCCTAAGTAATCACCAGGCTTTATTCCGCCGAAGGACATGGCAACCCTGCAGGCAAACCCGATGGCAAAGACAACCGATGTGTATTCTGGTCCAAAAGGAATAAGCCTTGTTGGCCAGCCAAGCTGAACCCCTGCCTCCTTAAGCAGATAGGGCATGTATGTGCCGTTTGTCTGGTCATGCATGAACACATAGAGGTTCTTCTCTAAGAGCTCCTGAGCGATGCGAACCGCTGTCTCCTTATCAGAAGGAGAACCAAGGATAGCGGCAAAGCCAGGAGCTGTTCCGTCAACAAACTCCACGCCTCTCTTACGAAAGATGACATCATCCGCCGCACCAAGCCAGATGTTATCCTCCGTTACATCCTCGCCTTTAACATAAAAGTTTGGATTTTCTAAATAGCTAATAGCCTCGATGATTTCCTCCGCAAAGAAGGTTGCCATTCCGGCATCAAGGGCTGGACCAAGGTAGGGGACCCAGGTCTTTTCGCTTGGAATTTCAGGAAGAAGCCTCTTTGCCTCCTGAAGCACCTCTTCACAATCTCCAAGCCTCTTTACCGGATAGCCAAGCATAGCATAAATTATAGGAAGATAATAAGCGGTATTTGGAAAGCCTATCTCCGCCTCCTTCCCAAACTTCCTTACCGCTTCTTCATACTTCTCAAAAGCCCTTTCAACGATCTTATGGGCACCTCTTATGGCAGCCGTTGCAATTATCTTAGACATCTTCTATCCTCCTACTACTAATGTCATACCGAGCTTTGTAAGCCCTCGCTCAAAGCGTTAAACAATGTATAGCATAGTTTAACAGCCAAAGGATGCCTCATGATCAAGAGGTCTCCCCCAGCAACAGCCAAAGCAATACCGGTTATAGCCTCCATCAGCACCCCTCTTTCTTCCTGCTCACCAAAAACTTCATCCGTTGGCATAGAAGCTTCCTTTGTCTTCCAAACCTCCTTGCCGATGCTACAGATAAAAGGACAGGCAAGCTTTGTATCCTGCCCAAAAAGAGCGGCAAGCCCTATCCTTTCCATCACCGAATAGGTATACTCAATACCATATCCCAAGGCACCGATCGACGGGTCCATAAGGATCTTATCAAGGCTAACCCCAATGTTTTCAAGAAGAATATTAAGCTGTTTGGCAAGGTTTACATCTATTGGGCTTGAGGCAATAACCGGTAACCCATAACCCATTGCCGTTGCCCCGAGCGTCCTATGATTTGCTTCAACAACCGGACCATTTACCGCCCCTCTATCGCCTACAACCTCAGCAACCTCACGCAGAACCTCAACATCCTTCTCCGCATTGCCAGAACCCCAAATTATTAACGGCACATCAATTGTTTCCTTTACCTTCTTCACAACCTCTACAGCGCGACTTGCAGGCAAGTTCAAACCGTTTGGGTCCGTCCCCTGAAGGTATATACAGACTGCCTCAGCAGAATACTCTTCAACGCACTTTTTTGCCCATAGGGCTGGGTCATGCCAGACATCGCTGTAGTATCTGGCTAAGCTCTCCGGCCAGTCCTCGGGCTTTACATCAAGGACCTCAAAGGCAATCCTCACCGGGTTTTTAAATTCTCCTTCAAAGGAGTGAAAGTTTAGACCCTTTGCCCCGCCAACCTTGATGGATTTTCCATTCCTCCCAATCACAACCTCCTTTATCTCACCCGTTGCCTTCTCGATATAAGAATCAGGCGGAACAAGCTTTGCCCTCTCAGAAATCGGACGATAAACTCCCTTAAAACCACCAACCTTTACCTCAGCCCTTCCCTCTGCCTTTGCCTCAACCTTAGGTGCAGGCTTTTCCTCTTCAACCTTTACTTCAGGCTTTATCTCGGGTTTTTCTTCAGGCTTTTCTTCCGGTTTGACTTCAGGCTTTTCTTCCGGTTTGACTTCCGGTGGAACCTCTGGTTTTGCTTCAACCTTTTCTTCAACTTTTACCTCAGGCTTAACCTCTGGTTTTACCTCAACCTTTGGCTCTACTTCAAGCTTTTCCTCTTTAACCTTCTTTATTTCTTCCTTCTTTGTTATTGGAGTTGCCGGGCTTCCCTTAGGTTTCTTGATAAACTCCTCCTCAAGGAGCTTCATCGTCTCTTCCACAGACTCCATGCCAGACCTTATCTGCTTTAGCCCAGCCTTAAGGCTTGCCAAGATCTCAACCAAGGTCTCAAAAGGTATCTCACCCCTTGCCATACCTTCCTCCAATTCAGATATTGCCTCATCTATAGACATGTAAACAGGCTTCTCTATCACCTTCTCAACTATTACCTCAACAGGCTTTTCAACCACCTTCTCAACGACAACCTCAACAGGCTTCTCTACAACCTTCTCCACCACCTTCTCAACCACGAAAGGATAGCTAATGTCTTCATACGCTGGTCTTGGATAAAGACCTGCCCGCTTTACGATCTCCGGCACCGCCTCTTCCCACTCGATAGCCATGATATGAACGCCCCGAACCCCGGGGATTTCCCTTACTCTCTCTATAATCTCAACCGCAATGTTTATGCCCTCTTCCCGAACATCCTTTGCGGACTCAAGCCTCTTTATTATCTCATCAGGAACATCAAGCCCTGGGACATGGTGCTTCATGTACTTTGCCATCCCAAGGGACTTTGGCGGAGTAATCCCTGCAAGAATGTAAACCTTATCCAATAGACCAAGCCTTTCGCACTCCTCCATAAACTTGCGAAAACGCTCCGCATTGTAGATTATCTGCGTCTGGATAAACTGGGCTCCAGCCTTGATCTTTTTGGCCAATCTGTAAGCCCTAAAATCGTAAGGCTCAGCAAAAGGATTTTCTGCCGCTCCTCTAAAGAACACCGGTCTTTTCCCCTTAATTTCTTCCCCGTTTGCAAACCTTCCTTCCTCAAGGTCTGATACAAGCTTCAAAAGCTGGATAGAATCGAGGTCAAACACCGGCTTTGCCATAGGGTGGTTTCCAAACTTCGGATGGTCCCCGGTCAAACAAAGAAGGTTTCGTATGCCAAGGGCTCTTGCCCCAAGAAGGTCTGCCTGAATGCCTATTCGGTTCCGGTCCCTACAGGTCATCTGAGCAACAGGCTCAAGCCCTTCAGACATTACCAAAATCGCCGAAGCTATGCTTGAAACCCTTACAATTGCCGTCTGACAATCGGTAATGTTTACCGCATCAACATAGCCTTTAAGCAGCCTTGCCTTTTTCCGAATGACCTCAGGGTCAGCGTTCCTCGGCGGTCCGATCTCAGCAGTTACCGCAAACTGCCCAGAGCTCAAAACTTTATGCAAATGGCTCTTTGGCTCCAAAGCCCTTCCTCCTCTACTTAAATTATTAAGCAAGGTCTGGTCTTACCCTTATCCTAAGCCCATCTCCACCAGCCGGACGCCAATCCTTTGGTGGCGTTATCTCAAGGAGCCTCTCAAGCTCTCCCCTCTCTTTTAGCCTCTCAATGATCATATGCCACACGCAGGGCATGTCCTTCCTTACCTCGCACCTCCCACCTTGAGAACCCCCGCAAGGACCATTAAGAAGGTTCTTTGCACACCTTGCTATAGGGCAAAGCCCAGCCGTCTTATCAATGAGGCAGTCTCCACAGCCTCGACACTTCTCAAGCCATTTACCAAGCGCCACATTTGCTCCGTAAAAGCTCGTGTCAACTCCAGGATAGACCCTCGCCGAAGGATAAAGGTCAGCAATTAAATTCACACCAACCCCGCAGGCAAGACTAACAATCGCCTCAACTTGAGGCAAAAGCTCCCTTAACGGCTCTAAATACTCAGGGTCGCACTGCCTAATAAAGGTCCTCTCGATAACCTCAATGGGTTTCCCCTCTCTTTCTCTTGCAAGCCTTATCGCCTCAGCCAATATGGCAACCTCTCTATCCCCCCCTGCAGAACAAACAGCCACGCATCCCCTACACCCAAGAACAAGAACCCTGCTATAGGGAGCGATGTTTTCAAGCATCTCAGGAATCGGTCTCCTCTCCGCTATGATCATTTCCCTCTCTCCTCAACCTTTTCCTTTAGGACCTTGCTAAAAAATGCCTTTACATCCTCAACAAAAGCCTCGGCATCAAGCCTTGGCACATAATAAAAGCTTAGCCTCTCAGGTGATATCCCTATCTCCTGAAGAATAGCCCTTGCTCCAACCACCTTCTTCTCAGCCCTCTCGTTTCCCTTTCCATTATGGCAGGGCCCTTGCTCGCAGGCACAGACGCAAACCCCCTCTGCCCCCTCCCTAAAGGTTCTAAGGATATCTGTAATTTCGATGTGCCCGCCGCAAGGAAACCTCTTTATCTCTAACCTTGCCGGAACCTCGTATAAATCCTCCCGCTCCGCCAAATTGGTATAGTTGCAACAAAGAATGGCTAACTTTATACCCTCGCCCATTACCCGCATCCCCCAAAGGCTATACTATTCTTAGGTCAGGCTAAGCTCAGCAGAGGTCTTTCCTTTTAATTCAATTGCTTGAGCCGGGCATTCTTTAACACATATACCACAGGCTTTGCATTTATCAATTTGTATGACCGCATATCCTTTGTCTGCGATGATAGGAGCTGAAAAAGGACAAACCCTAACGCAGGTTAGACAAACGATGCATTTTTCTGGATTGACCCTGGCAAAGGCGCCTATCTCAAAGAGCCTTTCTTCAGAAATAAGCCCCTGCTCAAGCATGTATTTTCTTAGACCAAAGATCACATCCCTTGGCTTTACATCCATCGGGCACACCGGAACGCAGCTCCCACACTGAGAACAAGACCAAAGCCTCTCCGTCAAAACCCTCTCGTAAAAGCCGTTAAGCAAAAGATGAACGATAAGCCTTGGGTCAAACTTAACCTCAACCTTCTTTACCGGACAAACCCCAGAGCAAGCACCACACCTAAAACACCGATCAAACCCCTCGTTTAGGCTCCCAACAAACTCCCTTATCTCCATCCTTCCCCCTTTTAAGCCTTCACCACCTTAGCAAGTATGCTTTCAAGTAGGCTCCTTTCAGCACCCGTCTTCTCAGCCAAATAATCAACGCTCTTTGGTCCATCCTTCAAAAGCTCCTTAACCTCAAGCTCATAGAATTTACTCTTCACCAAATTCTCAAGCTTTTCACTAACCTTTTGATTTATCGTCTCAACTGAAAAATCAGAAAGCTTCTTTAACTCCTTGGCTACGTTTCCAAAAGCCGTCCTAACCTGCATGTTCTTTAAGGTTTCTTCAACACAAGAAAGCCTAAAATCAAGGTCCTCTCTGCCTATCCCCTCTGAGCTACCAAGCGGACCCAAAGCCTTGAGCTCGTCGTAGAACTTCTTTAGGTCCTCAACAAGCTTTGCTGGCTCAGCAGATGACACCCACTCAAGCTTAAACCTCCGGACATCTATCCCGATAAGCGTAAGAAGAATCTTCACAAGCTCAGCCATAACAAGAGCTTGGAAGTTCCCCTCCACATACTTACACTCCCCAAGCTTACAGCCCCCAACCATCACTCCATCTGCCCCTGCCCTAAAGGCCGAAACAACAAACAAGGGGTCTACCCTTCCGCTACACATCACCCTTACCACCCGGTGGAAGGGCGGATAATTCTGGCGAGCCACACCGGCCGCGTCAGCTGCCGCGTAGCATCACCAGTGGCACATGAAGCTCAATACCCTTGGCTCATAGCTCATAGCCTAAGCACCCCCAACAGATACCATTTTTTCTTCAGCCTCTATTCTCTCCTCCCCTTTGAAGCCACGAAGCTGCTCTAAGATGGCCTCAAGGGTAAATCCTCCCACATCTACGGCAAAAACTGGACAGTGGCTTGCACAGATGCCACAACCTTTACAGGATGCTTTGATAACCCGAGCCTTTCTTCTTTTGTCCTCTTTTACCATTTCAATGGCTTTGAACGGGCATACCTCAGCACAGATGGCACAACCGATGCACTTTTTAACATCAACCTCAGCGGTGATGGGTGAGACCTCGACAAACCCTTTAGCCAAGGGTATGCACGCCTTGGCAGAAGCTGCTTTTGCCTGGGCAATAACTTCAGACAAAGGCTGAGGGCTATGGGCAAGCCCCGCCAAATACACACCATCCGTTGCCGTCTCAACAGGTCTTAACTTAACATGAGCCTCAAGGAAAAAGCCAGAATCCGTTGTGGGAAGCTTGAGGATGTTAGCTATAGTTCTATCCTCGCTTGCCTTAGGTGGAACCGACAAAACTACAAGGCTCGGTTTAAGCTCAAGCTCCTCGGAAAGCAATGTATCCTTCACCTTCACAACAGGCTTTCCTTTCTCTACACTAACCTTGGGTCTTTCGCTCCCAGGATACCTTATAAACCTTACCCCAAGCTTCCTTGCCTGAAGATAGTATTTCTCATAGAAGCCGTAGCTTCTCATGTCTTGATAAAGGATGTAGACATCCGTCTCGGGCGAGACCTCCTTTATCCAGATTGCGTTCTTTAAAGCCTGCTGACAGCAAACCTTCCCGCAGTAGTCAACGCCATCCCCCCTTGCCCCAGCGCACTGCACCATAACCACAGACTTTATCTTCTTAAAATTGCCACTCCTCAACCTTTCCTCAAGCTCAAGCTGGGTGAGGACATTCTTGCCGTTTAATGGATAATGCTCTGGTCTATACTCACCCCCACCCGTTGCCACAACAATCACTCCATGGTTGACTATCTCCGAAGAATCAGCCTTCCTTAAGGTTGTAGTATAGTTCCCAATGTAGCCAGAGATGTTGTCAACCGTCGTTGAAAGATGGACCTTTATCTTCGGATGGGTTGAAACCTTTTTAATCAACTCTTCAAGAAAGGCTTGCGGGTCATCCCCGGTAATAGCCCTCTTTAGCCTCCTTGCTACCCCCCCAAGCTGATCCTCCTTTTCCACAAGATGCACTTCATAGCCCTGCTCAGCAATGGATAGGGCTGAAATCAAACCTGCCACACCACCCCCGATAACCAAGGCTGAAGGCGTAACCTTTACCCTCTGAAGCTCGAGGGGTCTTAGCCTTCTTGACTTGAGAATAGCCATCCGCACAAGGTCCTTGGCTTTTTCCGTTGCCTTCTCAGGATTGTCCGGATGGACCCAGGCGCATTGGTCCCTGATGTTTGCCATCTCAATCAGAGCAAGATTAAGCCCTGCCTCTCTCAAGGTGTCCTGAAAGAGGGGCTCATGCGTCCTTGGCGTGCAGGCAGAAACAACAATCCTGTTCAAACGATACTTCTTTATCTTTTCTTTTAAGCTCTCAAGAGAATCCTGAGCACAGGCATAAAGGATGTTTTCAGCAAGGACCACATTGGGAAGGGTCTTTGCGTAATCCCGGACCGCCTTTACATCAACGACCCCTGCGATGTTTACCCCGCAGTGGCAGACAAAAACCCCTATCCTTGGCTCCTCGCTCAAAAGCTCAACATCCTCAGGCGGATACTCTTTGACTACTGTATCCTTAAACCTTGCCGAGCTCAAAAGCTCAGAGACATAAGCACTTGCAGAGGAAACCTGCATTACGCTCTCAGGAATGTCCTTCGGTCCCTGAAAAGCCCCTATCACATAGACCCCAGGAACATTAGTCTCAACAGGTTTAAAGTAAGAGGTCTTGGCAAAGGAAAACTCGTTTAGCTCTATCCCAAAGACTTGAGAGAGCTTCTCTGCATCTTCAGGAGGAGAAAGACCAACAGAAAGAACGACCATATCGTAGTATTCCCTCTTTGGCGTTCCGTCCTCGTTCACATAGCTTAGGGCAAGCTTTTTCCCAACGCGGTCAACCTTCCCCGGTCTTGCTCGAACAATTCTAAAACCATACTTCTTTACCGCATTCTCAAAGGACTCATCAAAACCCTTCCCCTGAGTCCTAACATCCATGAAAAAGAGAGTAATCTCAGCCTCTGGCTCATGCTCTTTGATGACGGAAGCCTGCTTTACCGCATACATACAGCAAACAGAAGAGCAATAGGGACGCCCGCAGGTGATATCCCTTGAGCCTACGCACTGAATGTAGGCAATCCTCTTTGGATGCTGAAAGTCAGAGGGTCTGATAACCTCTCCCTCTGTAGGACCGGAAACACAGGTTAACCTTTCAACCTCTATGCTGTGTAGGACATCGCTCCATCTACCGTAGCCAAACTTCTCAAGAGCAGACCGAGGCGGCATCCCAAACCCAGGGGCAAGAATCACCGCCCCTACCTCAACCTCACGAATTTCAGGCTGTTGACTAAAATCTATAGCCTTTGGTCCGCATACATTGCTGCAAAGCCGGCATGTCTCATGGTTGAGCCTTAAACAGGCGCTTTCATCGATGTAATAAGCAGTAGGCACGGCCTGAGGAAAATCTATCCTTGCTGCCCGAGTAAAAGCAAGATTGGCGTTGTATGTATCTATAGCAAGCCTCGGGCAGTATTTCATGCACATTCCGCAGGCTGTGCATTTTGCTGGGTCGATATACCTTGGCTTAATCTTAAGGGTCACTTTAAAGTTTGGGGCAGAGCCCTCAACCTTTAACACCTCGGTTAAAGTAAGGATTTCAATGTTGGGAGACCGACCGGCCTCCACCATTTTAGGGGCAAGTATTCAGATGCTACAGTCGTTGGTGGGGAAGGTCTTATCAAGCTGAGCCATAACCCCACCGATCGAGGCTTTTTTTTCCACAAGATACACATAATAGCCAAGCTCAGACAAGTCAAGCGCCGCCTGTATACCCGCTATACCCCCACCAACAACCAATACTTTGCCCTTTGGGCTTATCCCTTCCACTTTTCTACCCCCTTAGCTTTCTTGTTTCTCCTCCGCTCTTACAGCATGCGGTCCAAAGCATCCAAGCCCATGGAAAGTCGGTGCATATCTTGCAGAGTCTAAGGCTCTTCTCATCGCCATGTCAAAGAGGACCCTTGGCTTTGGTTTATCGATGCCGAGGTTTCTTCTTCCAAAATCGATCCTATCGATCATGATGTTGGCAAACTCGTTTGCCGTCCTTGCAACTCGCCAGGAACCTCCAAAATACTTCTCAATCTCATAGAAGAGGAAGTCGGTAACCACCTTACTTCCAAGGGTGGGGAAGTCTGGACCAAACACAACCTGAACTCCGCTGGTCACAAAATACATGCCGATGGCCACTGCTTTTTCGCTCATCCATTGAGGAGCACACCCTACAGCCGGTATCTGATAGATATCCTCGCCAAGCCCTCCAGTATGCACGATCTCAGTTGCGGAAATGAGAGGCCTTGAATTATCAACGCATGCTCCCATGTGTAAAACCGGTGGACAACCAACCGCCTCAAGCACCTCCCTTAAGCCCGGTCCGGCAAGCTCTGCCGCTTCAGGTGATAAGAGCCCGGCTATGGCAAGCTGGGTTGCCGAGCAACCTGTGGCAAGCACAAGCACATTGTTGGCTATGAGCTCCTTTGCCAGCTCAACCTGTATCGGCTCATCCACCCGGTAATTATCGCAACCAACGATCGCTGCGATACCGCGGACCTTTCCGTTTATGATGTTCTCGTTCAAGGGCTTATAGCTTGCCCTAAACCTGCCCCCAAGAATGTACATTATCGCCTCATGACTAAACCCAACGACTACATCTATACTGCTATCTGGGATCCTGACCTTAGCTGGGTCCCTCTGCGGATACCTCTCAATAGCAACCTTCAAGATCTCCTTTGCTACATCAATCGCGCGCTTCTCATCAAAGGGGTGGTGGACCGCCCCTTCCATCTTGGCTATAGGACTTGTCGTTATGACTGCCGTGTGGAAATGTCTTGCTACTTCGGTTATGTTTTGCATGATGCACTGCACATCAACCACAACCGCCTCAAGGGCTCCCGTTGCTATGGCAACCTCCTGCTGAATAAATGACCCCGCAACCGGGATCCCCTTCCGCATGAGGACTTCATTTCCGGTGCAGCAGATACCCGAGAGATTTATACCCTTGGCCCCGACCTTTTTCGCTAAGGAAAGGATCTCCGGGTCGTAGCTTGCCATTACCAAGGCATCGGCAAGCAATGGGTCATGCCCATGCACGGCAACGTTCACATGGTCTGGCTTTAACACCCCAAGACCAATGTTGACCTTAGCCCTTATAGGCTGGGGATTGCCAAGCAAAAGGTCCTGAAGCTCGGTAGCCACCATGCTTCCGCCCCAGCCATCAGCCAAGGAACACCTCGCCGCACCCATGAGGATGTTCCTATAGTCCTGGTCAACGCCGATGGTTGTGCGGTGGATAAGCTCAACAACTTCCCTATCAACACCCCTTGGCACTACCCCGTATTTTCTCCATTTTTCAAGAAGCGGCTTTGGCGCACGATGCGTAAGAACTATCTCACCTTCCTGCTGAGAAAAGATTTGAAGTGCTGTATCAGCCATCCTCTTTAGCATCTCATCTTCAGGCAAGCTTGGGTCAACGCCAAGAGCCTGAGCCACAACCCTAAGCTTCCTCTTATCCTTTACCTCAAAGGGAACCTCCCCATGGACCGCCTCATAGAAAAGCTTAGCTACATGCCTTCCGTGGTCTGAGTGGGCTGAGGTCCCAGCAGCAACCATCCTCGCAAAGTTTCTGGCAACAACCGTTGCTGCTGAGGCTCCGCAAACACCCCTTAACTCTTCAACCCCTTCTACCACCTGACAGGGTCCCATGTTGCAAACTCGGCAGCAAGTCCCCCCCTTTCCAAAGGCACAAGGCAAAGTCCCTCTTCGCTCAACCCTCTTTGGAGCAGTCAGAACATCTTCCTTTAAAGATTGATAGAGCTCCTCCGCAAGCTTAGATTGAACCCCTGGTTTTTTCCCCTTCTTTACCTCTCCAAACCTTGCCCTCTCATCTATCATGGCTTGCCCCCTCTTGCGTTCTTAGTTAAAAATTAAATTTAAAATTAAAAGGAATCTAACTTTAGTGAGTTTCTTCACTTTTAAGCAACCTCCGAGGGGAGCCCAGCCCAGGCTTTAGCGGATTCTAAGGTGTTTTTCATTAGCATCGTTATGGTCATAGGACCAACACCGCCAGGAACTGGGGTGATAAAGCTTGCCTTTTCTTTTACCGCATCAAAGTCCACATCACCGCAGAGCTTTGCTTTACCGTCAGGCGTTGTCCCGATCCGGTTTACGCCTACATCTATCACCACCGCTCCTTCCTTTACCATGTCAGCGGTGACAAACTTGGGCACACCCGCAGCAACGATCAAGATATCAGCCCTTCTTGAGTGAGAAGCTATATCTTTAGTCCCGGTATGACAAACTGTAACGGTTGCGTTGCCAACGGGTTTTCTCTTTTGCATGAGGAGGTTGGCAATGGGCTTTCCAACGATGTTACTCCTTCCGATAACCACAACATCCGCTCCATCAACCGGAACCCCGGTCTTGGCAAGCAAGATCAAGATGCCGTAGGGAGTGCAGGGTATAAAGCAAGGCTCGCCGATGACAAGCTTCCCCACATTCACCGGATGAAAGCCATCTACATCCTTCCTCGGGTCGATGGCATAAAGAACCCTCCTTTCGTTGATGTGCTTAGGTAGAGGAAGCTGAACCAATATGCCATGTATTTTCTCATCCCGATTATACTTATCTATAAGCTTTAAAAGATCATCCTCAGACACATTTTCAGGCAAGTTTTCTTGCACAGAATGAAAACCAAGCTCATGAGCCGTCCTCTGCTTTGCCGTAACATAAGAAACCGAGGCCGGGTTTTCCCCAACGAGTATGGTCACAAGCCCAGGGATAACGACATGCCTCTCCTTAAGTTCCATTACCTCTTTCTTTATCCCCTCTCTAATTTCCTGAGCTATGCTTTTTCCATCTATGATCTGTGCTGGCATCTCCACCTCCCTCCTAATAGCTTTAGAACAATCCCTTTACTTTGCCCGTCTCCACATCTACATCAATCCTGCGGTAGGCTGGGTCAGATGCTGTCCCAGGCATAAGGTTTATGTCTCCAGCAACGGGGACGATAAACCCAGAGCCACGGAAGATCAAAACATCCCTAACCCTAAGATGCCATCCCTTGGGAACGCCCTTCTTTGCTGGGTCGTCGGAAAGCGATAGATGGGTCTTAACCATGCAGATGGGCATTTTCCTTAGCTCTTCGTTGGCTTCGATCATCTTGATCTTAGCCTCAGCCTCAGGAAGATAGATTACTCCGTCAGCCCCGTAGACCTCTTTAGCGATCTTTTCAATCCTTGTTTTAACAGGCTCATCAAGCTCGTAAAGGAACCTAAACTGGGGAGTTTCTCTACAGGCATCCATTACCGCATCGGCAAGCTCAAGGGCTCCCTCTCCTCCCTTGAGCCAGTGGTCAGAGTAAGCAACCCTCACCCCGGCCTCTTCGCAGACCCTCCGCACAAGCTGGACCTCCCTTTCTGTGTCGGCGTAGAATTTGTTTATGCAAACCACAGGAATGGCACCGCTCTTTTTCACGATGTTTACGCAGTGGAGAAGGTTCTCGCAACCCTTTTCCACCCATTCAAGGTTTTCCTCAAGGTATTCCTTGGGTATAGGCTGACCAGGTCTTGGAATTGGAGCTCCTCCATGGCATTTCAAAGCCCTAATGGTTGCCACAACGACAGAAACGTTTGGAGTAAGTCCTGACAGTCTGCACTTAATGTTCCAGAACTTTTCAAAGCCAATGTCTGCAGCAAAGCCTGATTCTGTTACCACATAGTCCCCAAGCTTCAAAGCCACATAGTCGGCAATAATAGAGTTCTGTCCGATGGCGATGTTGGCAAAGGGACCAGCATGAACTAAAACTGGCTGCCCTTCGATGGTCTGCATAAGGTTGGGGTTTATGGCATCAACAAGCCAAGCAGTCATCGCCCCAGCCACCTCAAGGTCTTCAGCGGTGATGGGGTTGCCATACTTATCAAAGGCTACAACGATCCTTCCGATCCTTTCTCTTAGGTCCTTTAAGTCTCTTGCCACAGCAAGGATAGCCATCACCTCAGAGGCAACGGCGATCCAGAACTTAGACTCCATGGGGTAGCCGTCGTTTTTCCCGCCAAGACCGATGACGATATGCCTTAAAGCTTGGGCGCAAAAGTCAATCACCCAGCCCATCTCTACCCTTTTTGGGTCAATGTTTAGCCTCCTCAAACCCTTCTTTGCTAAGGTCTCATCATCGTAGTTTGCTTCATGCTGCATCCTTGCCGTCAAAGCTACCATAGCCAGATTGTGAGCGTTCATCACGGCGTTGATGTCTCCGGTCAAACCAAGGGAAAATTTATCAAGGGGAATAACTTGAGAAAGTCCGCCGCCAGCTGCGCTACCCTTGATGTTAAAGGTTGGTCCACCAGAGGGCTGCCTAATACAACCTATAACATTCTGCCCCCTCTTTCCCAAACCCTGGACTAAACCGATAAGGGTCGTGGTTTTACCCTCACCAAGGGGAGTTGGGGTGATGGCGGTAACATTGATATACTTACCGTTAGGTCTATCCTTTAGCCTTTCAAGAACCTTTTTGTAGTCGATCTTTGCTACATAGTGCCCATAGGGGAGAAGCTCCTCATTGGTTAAGCCCATCTCCTCCCCAAGCTGATAGACCGTCTTCATCCACTTTTCAGCCTCGTAAGCGATCTCGTAATCCTTCATCTTCGTTGGGTCAAGCTTCATAGATCCCTCCTTTCATGAAATTTTTAATAAACTCTTTTAAATTTTATATTACTTGTCACTGTATACATTATCAAGTTGTTTCTTTCTCCTGCCCCTTTTTCACCCTCTGCAACACCCTATCACATGCCTGCTTCGGAACAACAAGGTAGGATGTACTCCTTGTCATTCCGAGGCGTTAGCCCTTTTTGTCATTCCGAAGCGTTAGCCCCTTTTTGTCATTCCGAGGCGTTAGCCGAGGAACCTCCTCCCCTCTCCCCAAAGAGGGGATGCCTCGCTATCGCTCGGCACGAAAAAACGGGGCAGAGACGCTTTGCAACCTCCTCAAAAATTCAACAACCCCTCCCCTTTATTCATACACAATACAGTCCAAATCGAAGCTTATTATTGCAAATTCTATGCCAGAGAAATTATATGAACTATTTCCTTTGATTTTACATTGATTTTACGATTCTCCTGAAAATGACACAAACCCCTGGGGAGAAAATCCCCAGGGGCAAAATCTTTTTTTAACAACCAAGCTACTTACTTTCCTCCTTTATTCTCTTGAGATACTCTATAGTAGTATTGAACACCGGAAGGACCTCTTCGTCGATAAACCTTAGGACCTTTTCCATGTCCTTTAGATTAACCTCTCTCTCAAGCCTTTCCGGAAGCTTATGAAGCTTCTCATGCACTGGAGAAAGCTCATCCAAAGCCTCGATTACCCTTCTTGCGTTAAGCTTGTTTGCCCTCTCCCTAATTATGGCTTCGCTCCTTCCAAGTAAACACCTGGTATGGTCTCTTTCTACCCTTGAGGGAATACCCTGCAAACAATCCCTCAAGAAGTTTACCTTCCAGTTGACATGCCCCATGATGGCAAGGTTGACCAAAGCCCCCGTTGATAAGCCCCTCAAGTCTTCATCCGTTACATCAACCGTGCTCACTTTAAAGATATCCTCGGCTGTAATCTTTCCTGTGCCTGCTATCTCTCCTATGACTTCCGCCACATACTTAAAATTTAAGCTCAAGCTTGAAAGTTTTTTGACAACGGAGACTAAATCTTCTACTTCCCTTGCCATCTCAAAGGTCTTCTCCTTAGTCTGGCTTACATTGGAAACGATGTCGTTTGTGACGATCGTCTGCTCCTCAACGGCAGAGGCGATAAGGTTTGTTGACTGTTCGACCTCATCAACCATGTCTTTCGTCCTACGGGAAGATTCTGCAACCACCTCAACCTGAGAGATGAGCTTCGCAATAAGGTTATCTATCTCGTTCGTAGCCTCAGATGTCCTTCTTGCAAGCTCTTTAACCTCGTTTGCCACAACCGCAAAGCCCTTTCCTGCTTCACCGGCTCTTGCAGCCTCAATTGAGGCGTTAAGGGCAAGCAAATTCGTCTGCTCAGCTATGTTTCTAATAATTTCTGTTATATTCCTTATCTCAGAAGTCTTATCCAAGAGCTCCTTTACCTTTTCTGCCATTTCATCCGCCGTTCCTTTAACAAGGGAAGCCCTGTCGGCTGTAGTTTGCGTGTTCTTTGAAATCTCGGTGATAGCGGTCTTCAGCTCCTCGGTTGACCTCTCGATCAAGGCTAAAAGGTCAGAAACAGAGCTCGCAATGGAAGAGGATTTGGCAACAAGGCTCTCGACCTGGGCGCTTACCGCTGGAAGCTCTTCTACCTCTGTCTTTAGGTTTTGAGATACACCTTCCACCACATTAGCCTGAACACGAAGCCCAGACATAAGCTGAGTAAGGGTATTCCGAAGCCCAATGAGGCCTCTTTCAATGGAATTAAAATCTGAGAACCTAAACCTTGGGACCTCCTGGTCAAAGGCTCCCATTTCATAGTCCTTGATGACCCTCTCAGCGGTTTCTAAGTCTCCATGAACCCTACGATAAATTGTTAAGAAAAGTGCGCAGGCAATAACCGCGATAGCAACAAAGATAATCCCGCTTATAATCGTTAGTTGAATAAGGCTCTTCTTTGCTGCGTTTGCTAAATAAGGGGTAAGCTTCTTTGCCCCCTCCAAGTCTAAGGATGTCTCTTCATGCATCTCTTTCAAAGCCTTTGGGTCGCAGGCTTGAAGCCTCTCAAAGAGGCTAAAAGCCTTATTAAAATGGGCTTCTATATCGTTAAGCAAAGAAACAGCCTCCGATGATACGCTTGAGACTGGCTTACCCCCCTCTTTACCCTCCTTCAGAACGGAGATAGCTTGAGCTACATTATTCTTAACGGTATCTATTTGTTTTTTTGCCTCCTCTTCGCTTAGCGGAGCTTCACCCTTTTGACAATGGCTGTGGTAGTAGTAGCTTGCAAGCTTTACGTAAAGCTGGGAGTTTAACATTAGTCTTCCTGCATAGTCAACGCTAATCCCAACCCCAAGGTTTTGCTTAACAACATAGCTTATCACAAAAAAGGCTAAGCCTAAGAGAACAATAGTTAAGAAGACAAGCCCTAAGAAGCTTTTCTTTAACGAGTTAAACATACCCCACCCCCTTTGTGATTTTTAGGTATATTTGACCCTTTCAGCTATTTTGGCTCCTCCTTGACAGCTCCTCATACCCCTTACCCTTCATTCTTTCATATACCTGAGGAATTGAAAATTTTAGCTTTGTTATGGCTGTATTTTATAGTTACTAATATACCAAAAAAAAATGTAAAAGCAAGTCGCAGATTTAGGACTGTTTCTCCATTTCCCGTGAGGCTGTTTAAAAAAATTGTGCAATCCCCCATGTCGCCCCGAGCCGTCCTATGTGTCGCCCCGAGCCCTTTTTTGTCACCCCGAGCGTCCAATTTTTTTGTCGCCCCGAGCGAAGCGAGGGGTCCCTCGGCACTGGCGTGCCTCGGGATGACATCCCGAAGCGTTGTCCTGAACGATGCGAGGGATGCCTCGCTATCGCATGGCAGGACAAAAAATGGGGGCTCGGCAGGACAAAGTAGGGGGGACTTTTTTGAACAGCCCCCATTCCCATCGACAATCATAAAAAATCTCCGTATTTTTAATATAAGAACCCTCAACCAGAGCCAAACAGGAAAGAAGTAGTCTATCGTATTGACCCATTTTCTATCATCTTCCGTGAGCTTGACCTTCTTCATTCTGAAATAAGAGAAATCAAATCTGAAATATCCTTTCTTCACAAAAGAATTGATGAGACAAATAAACGGATTGATGAGATGAACATAAGGATTGATGAAACGAATAAAAGGATTGATGAGCCTGCAAGGGATATAAACAGACGATTAGACAAGCTCTTTTTAGTCGTTATCGTAAACCTTGTTGCTATGATTGGCTTTTTGTTAAAGATTGTTATTGATTTCTCCAAGCATTCGCCGTTTTCCAGACTTTCCCTGATGAAAGCCTGACATTTCTTTTAAAAAATAGGCAATGCCACAGGGAAGAGAATTTTTAGTCCCGATTGGAAAATTAAGCGAACAATCTGTATGAAGGATGAAATGAGCAATTACTTAAAGAAATTCAAAAGGGTAATAAGTCCTCCAAGAATGGTAATTCCAATCCCGATCAACCACTGAATAAAGTTTAGCCTTTTATCCAAAGCTTCAAACCTTGAATTCATCTCCTTGATTAAAGCTTCAAACCTTGTGTTTATCGCCTCAAACCTTGTGTTTATAGCCTCAAACCTTGCGTCGCTTTCCTGTTTTTGGGCTTCAAACCTTATGTTCATCTCCTTGATTATAGCTTCAAACCTTGTGTTCATCTCCTTGATGACAGCTTCAAACCTTATGTTCATTTCTATCCTTAAGGCTTTTAACTCATCTTCTAAGCGGATTAATCTTTCAAGGAGTGGATTAAGATAGATATCCTTGTCCCTTTCCTCCTTATACTGAGCCAAGACCTCAGGAAGGAAAGTATAGACAAGCTGTTTGATGTATTCAGGAGTAATCTGTGGTTCCATTTGTTCTAAGTTAAACAGTTTTTCTTACCTGTCAAGGTGTCTCTTTCGGCACCTTGACAAGCTAAAAAGAAAAGATAATTTACGGCATCTTGAGAGGCATGATAAAAAAATCGCTCCAGAGAATAAACCCCTCTTTTGTTGGCTACTTCTTAGCTAAAAACGAAAAGCTAATAGAAAACCATAAAATCTTTGCCCTTTTCCCAGAAGAACGGGATTGTCTTGATTTTTTGAATGTTTTTTCCTTTTTTTCCAAGCAAAAGTCAGCTTACTTTCCTCCAACTCCCGTCCTTCCCTTTTCCGAAAGCGTTGCCATAACTTCAGCACAGTTTGAAAGGTTAAAAGTCCTCTGGGAGCTCCCCACCCTTAAGGTTATTGCTACAACCATCCAAGCTTTGATGAGAAAAACCATACCCCGAGAGGTCTTACGGAGCGAATACATCTACCTCATACCTGGAGAGGAAGTTCCAAGAGAAGCCTTTGTGGAAGGGCTTGTCAGCCTTGGATACGAGAGGGTGGGAGTAGTTGAGGAAAAGGGTAGCTTTAGCGTAAAGGGAATGGTGGTCGACATCTTCTCCCCCCAGTATGACCATCCTGCAAGGGTCGAATTCTTTGGCGACGAAGTCATAAGCTTAAGGCTCTTTGATTGCCAAACCCAAAAGAGCATAAAATCTTTAGAAGAGCTTATCATTCTGCCCGCAAGGGAAGCCTTCTTCCCGAAAGAAACTCAACATCTCTATGAAAGGGTCTTAAGCTTTAAGGATAAGATTAACCCTGAGCGTTTAAGCGAGCTTCTATCGCAGGTTGAACATCGGAAGGTCCTTGAAAACGAGGATTTTCTCCTTCCCCTTTTCTTTCCAAACCTCAAAGTCCTCTTTGAAAATTCTGAAGAAAAGCTCCTTTTTCTTTTGTACGAGCCAGAAACTCTTAAAGAAAAAGCTTATGCATTCTGGGATAAGACCTCAGCGTTAGCTCATCGGGCAAAGGAAAGAGGACGCCTCATCTTTGATGAATCCTTACTCTACATTCCTCCTCAAGAACTTTTCGCAACCCTTGAAAGAGCTGAAAACATCATCGCCAGAGAAGCATCCTTTGCCACCGAGCCATCCCTCACCTTTGAAATAAAAGAAGTAAAAGACCTCTTGCTGAAAAAAGAAAGACCCCATTCTGACAGGATTGAAGAAGGCTTTTCCACCCTTCTTGAGCTACTTGAGGAAGGGTATAGCGTTTATCTATTCGTTGCCTCATCCCACGCCAAAGAGGTTATTCAAGCTGGACTTGAAAGCCGAGGAGCCCATGACTTAGAGAGATTGAACTTTGTTTCAGGCGACCTGCGAAGAGGCTTTATCTTTCCTCAAGAGGCAATCTGCGTTACCTCTGAGTTTGAGCTTTTTGGAAAGCGCTCTACTAAAACCCCTCAGGCAAAGCCCAAAGGAAGGTTTAGAAGGTTTGAGGACCTAAAGCCTGGAGACTTTGTCGTTCATCGAACCTATGGCATCGGACGGTATCTTGGGCTAAAGACTTTAGCGGTAAACGGAATGGAAGGAGACTTTTTGGAGATTGAGTATGCGGATGGTGATAAGCTCTACCTTCCACCGGCAAGGCTTGATGAGCTCTATCCTTATGTAGGAGTATCCGATAAGGAGCCAAGGCTTGATAAACTCGGGAAGCAAACCTTCCTTAAACGAAGAAGGGAGGTAGAAAAGCGCCTTACCGAGGTGGTTCAAGAGATCCTTACCATCTACGCCGAACGAAAAGCCATGCCCGGCTACTCTTTAAGCTTTCAAGCCCTTGCCTATCGGCAGTTTGTAAACGCTTTCCCCTATGAGGAAACGCCAGACCAGGCAAGCGCCATCGAGGATGTCCTCTCTGACCTCTGTCAAGACAAGCTAATGGAAAGGCTTGTCGTTGGGGATGTAGGCTTCGGAAAGACCGAGGTTGCTCTAAGGGCGGCTTTTATTACCGCCTACGATGGGAAACAGGTTGCCGTGCTTGTCCCGACAACCATCCTTGCGGAACAGCATTATCAAACCTTTAAAGAAAGGCTTAGCCCCTTCGGCATTGAGGTAGGCGTTCTTTCCCGGCTAAGGAGCCCAAAGGAAATTAAAGTAACCTTGAAGGGTTTAGCTGAGGGGAAGGTTCAGGTGGTCATCGGCACGCACAGGCTTTTATCTTCAGATGTCCAGTTTAAGGACCTTGGGTTGCTCATAATCGATGAGGAGCACCGCTTCGGGGTGAAGCAAAAGGAAAGGCTAAAGCAGTTAAAGAAGTCAACGAAGGTGCTCATCCTTTCGGCAACGCCCATACCAAGAAGCTTACAGCTAAGCCTTCTTGGCATCTTTGACCTCTCAGTCATCGAGACCCCTCCCCAGGGCAGAAAGACCATTACTACCTATCTTGCAAGGTTTGACAGAGAGGTTATAAAATCGACGATAGAGGCTGAGCTTAGCCGAGGGGGGCAGGTCTATTTTGTTCATCCAAGGATCAAGGGGTTAGCCTCCCTTGCCCATTTTATAAAAGAGCTTGTTCCTTCGGCTCGCGTTGAGGTTATCCATGGACAGATGCCCGAAGAAGTTTTAGAAAAAAACCTTTATAAATTTTTAAAAAAGGAGGTAGATGTCCTTGTCTGCACGCCCATCATTGGGAGCGGGGTTGACATTCCAACCGCAAACACCATCATCATCAACCGTGCTGACATGTTCGGGCTTGCCGACCTTTATCAGCTAAGGGGAAGGGTTGGAAGGGCTGATGTCCAAGCCTATGCATATCTTCTTGTTCCAGACCTAAATAGCCTAACCGAGGAGGCAAGAAAGAGGCTTCGAGCCCTCATGCAGCATACAGAGCTTGGCTCAGGTTTTAAGCTTGCGATGAGCGACCTTAAAATCCGTGGAGCAGGAGAGCTCCTTGGGCTTAATCAGTCAGGACATATAAACGCCGTAGGCTATGAGCTCTACCTTGAGCTCCTTGAAAACACGATAAGAGCCCTAAAGGGTGAAAAGATTGAAGACTGGGAGCCCGAGGTAAACCTTAGAGTGCAAGCCTACATCCCTCAGAGTTATGTCCCAGACCCAGAGGAAAGGCTTAGCCTTTATCGGGAGCTCGTCTTATGCAAAACCGAGGAAGACCTTTTTGAATTCAAGGGTCTGCTTGAAGATAAGTATGGAAGGATGCCAAAGGAGGCGGAAACCCTTCTCAAAATCTATCATCTAAAGCTTCTCATGAGAAGGCATGGAATCCTTCAGGTAGAGGAGAAGGGTGCAAACCTCTTTTTAATCTTTAAAAACTCAGACCTTGTTCCTCGGCTTCGGTCTGCCCTAAAAAATGTAGACGGAATTAAGGTTGGTAGGGTTGAAGCTCAGAAGGGTTTGATCAAGACGCAACTGTCCTTTAAAAAGGAACCCCTTGATTTAGCCTTGAGCCTGATAGGTCGCCTTTAACTCTCTCTCGATAAGACCCCAAGTCTCGGGCTTGAGACTAGTTAGAAAGCTTAAGTGAAGGTTGGTGTTATCTTCCTGATAGGAAATATCTCTTAATAGACTAAAAAGGGCAAACTTCATAAGCCTTTCCTTAGTTGGCACTTCAAAGCGAAGATAAAAGACTAAAGTATCCTCCGCGATGTTAATCCGACCTTTAGTCGTAACACAAGCTCCCGAACGAGAGAGGTCCTTCAAAATTCCAGTTAGGAAGACCCTCTGCACATACTTTTTAAACTCCTCATCGACCATGGACTTTTCATCGAGCACCAAATCGTAGATATAGACCTCGTTCTTGGATATAAGATCTACTTCCGTAGCAAAGTTAACCTCCCTCATCAAGTAATAATGCTCATTTTGTAAAAGTTTATTCACATAAGCAGGTGGTATAAAAGAAAGGAAAGTAGGAGTAGGTTTTGGAATTGAAAGCCTTGGTTCGCTCCGTGGGTCAATAATAGAGACTATGTAGTTTTGACCTTCTTCCTTGCTGAGCCTTGCTTGAAAGATGTAGCGAACATCTCCTTGAGGGACAACGAGCAAAAACACCTCAAAGAGTTGAAGGCTTGGTAAACCTTCCTTGTTTAGACTGAAGGTATAGTCGTCAAGGATTAAAATTTGAACCGGATAGATGTTCTTTTGGTAAACCAAAAGAGGTTTTAGCCTCCTTGATTTCAGCAAATCTAAGGCGTTCGTAGGAAGTTTGGAAAAGGAGTTTAAACTTAGGTTTCTGCCTGATAGCCGCTCCCGCAGCTTAAGAGAAAAGCTTAATTTTTCAGTCATTTTAGCTCCTTTTTAAGGGCTTAAACGCTCCAAGGTTGCGTATTTTAGATGAAGAAGCGTCGGACCCTTTCCCACAAAGTTTACCATAACTTTTTCCTGATCGACAACCTTCATGACTTCACCCTCACCAAACCTTGGATGGCGAACAAGGTCGCCTACTTTAAAGGGCATGTTGAGTGAGGGGACCTTTTCTTCTTTCTGAGCCTGAGCTATGGGTTCCCCTTGTTTACCATACTCCACATAGAGCCCTTTTGGCACCTCTTGCAAAAACCTTGAAAGCTTAGCAAAGGTCCTTCCTTCACCTGGGACATAGACGGTTAGCGGGGCAATTAAATAAAGCCTTTCTTTAGCCCGGGTTACGGCAACATAAAACAAACGCCTTTCCTCCTCAAGCTCCTCCGGGTTTAGAAGACTGTAGGATGAGGGAAACCTCCCCTCGATCACCGAGAGGACAAAGACGGTGTTCCATTCAAGACCTTTAGCTGAATGGATGGTTGAAAGGGGGAGAATTTCTTCCTTTCTTTCCCCCTCAACCTCGCTTGAATAGATGGGCTCAAGCACAAGGTCAGTTAAAAACTCCTCAAGGGTTTCGTATTTTTCGGAGAGGGCTATCAAGCTTTCAAGGTCTCGCTCCCTCCGGTGAGCATCCTCAAAGTAGGCTCTTTCAAAGATGGGTTCATAGAATGAAAGCACCTGAGAGAGGGTTTCAAGAGGGGGCAACCTCTTTTCCATTAAGTCTCTAAAGAGATTGAGAAGCTTTTGAAGCTCAGGCTGAGAAAACTGCCTTTTCATGTTAAAGATTGCACTTTCAAGGTCAGAGGTCTTTAGAAGGTTTACGATCCTTTCAGCAGACCTTGGACCCACCCCTTCAAGAAGCAATAGCACCCGGTTCCAAGAGAAAAAATCGTAAGGATTGACCAAAATACGCAAGATGGACACTACATCTTTGATATGGGCAGATTCAAGGAGCTTTAACCCACCATACTTTACAAAAGGGATCCCCCTTTTCGTTAGCTCAAGCTCAAGGTCGTAAGAATGAAAGGCTGCCCTCATGAGGACCGCTATCTGAGATAGAGGGACGCCCTCCTCGTTCGTGAGCCTTAGGATTTCATCCGCCACAAACTCGCTTCCAGCATGGTCGTCTTTTGCTCGAAATAGGATGGGCTTTGGTCCTTCCTTTTTTTCAGTGAAAAGGATCTTAGTATACTTGATCTTTGAGCGTTCTATAACGGCGTTTGCAAGGTCTAAGATCGGCTGAGTGCTTCGGTAGTTCTGCTCAAGCTTGATAATTCGAACTTCTGGGAAATGCTTAGGAAAATCAAAGATGTTCCTGTAGTTTGCCCCGCGGAAGCCATAGATGCTTTGAGAGTCGTCTCCAACAGCCATGACATTACGATGGGAAGAAGCCATGTAAACCACGATCTCTCCCTGAAGAAGGTTTGTATCCTGATACTCATCAACCATGATGTAGTTATACCTTCTCCCAACCTCTTCCCTCACCTGAGGATAATCCTTAAGGATGGTAAGCCAGTTTATCAAAAGGTCGTCATAGTCCATCAGTTGATGCTCTCTCTTGTAAAGCTCGTATTCTTTAAAAAGCCTCTCAATCTGAGGAATAAGGTCTACAAAGTTTGGATACTCGGTAGTGATAATTTCTTCTAAGGTTTTGCTTTGATTTTTAATCTTGCTTAAGATGGTTGCTAAGGTTTCCTTCTTTGGGGCGTGCCTTTTTGCCCCAGGAAAACCTAAGCTATTCTTTAAAAGGTTTAGAAGGTCTTCGGAATCCCCCCGGTCAAGGACAGTAAAGTTTGGACTGAACCCAAGGAGATAACCATACTGCCTTAGCATGTAATGACACAAAGAATGAAAGGTTCCACCCTGAACCTTACCGCAGGCATTTCCAACCAAGGCTTCAGCGCGGGTGATCATTTCTCGAGCCGCCTTTCGAGTAAAGGTCAAAAGAAGGATCCTTTCAGCAGGAATTCCAAGGCTTACAAGATAGGCAAGCCTTGTCGTTAAGGTTCTGGTTTTGCCTGAGCCAGCGCCGGCTATGACAAGAACAGGACCTTCTATGCTTTCAACCGCTTCCCTTTGAGCGGGATTAAGCTTTTCTAAGATTTCTTTGATGTTTGGCATCTTGAGAGATGCGCCCCTGGCAGGACTCGAACCTGCGACCTTGAGATTAGGAATCTCACGCTCTATCCTACTGAGCTACAGGGGCACATGTTAAATTTTATACAGGTCTTCGTGTTTGACAAGAGCCTTACTTCTTAAGCCCAAGCTTGTTTATCATGCTCTGGTAGCGAAGGAAATCCGTCCTTTTTAAATAATTTAGGAGAGCCCTTCTCTGCCCAATAAGCTTCATAAGCCCCCGGCGGGAATGAAAATCTTTCCGGTGAACCTTAAGATGCTCCTCAAGCTGTTTGATCCTTGCAGTCAAAAGGGCTACCTGCACTTCAGGTGAACCCGTATCCGAAGGATGCCTTCTAAATTCTTCGATGATCTTACTTTTAACCTCAGGGTCTAAAGGCATAGCCAAAAAAACCTCCTTTCTTTTATTTTTAAGCTCCAGATGGGATTACCCGCATCCAGAGCAAGCTTCTCTAAAGATAACATCCTTCACAAATTCTTCAAGCCCAGGGACATCAACCTCAAAGTCAAGAATAAAGATGTTGGGCAAAGGTCTAAGCTTGACAAAATCCTTAAGCGTCGTTAGATAAAACTCATCTTCCTTCGGGGTAAATCCTTTATAATCCCAATGGTCTGGGAAGCTTAGCCTTCCCTTAAGCTTTATCCCAAGCCCTTCAAGGGTCTTAAAAAATTGCTCGTTATCTCCAAGGGCTGAAAAGGCGATAAACTCTATGGTGTTATGAGGCTCAAAGGGTTTTAGCTCGTGGTTAAGAAGACGGAAGTTTCTTCTATACATCTTGAAAACAGGCTTATTTTCAAAAGAAAATTCAAAGGGACAAATCTCCTGATAGGCTAAAACCAAAGCCTGAGCCCTCTTCAACGAGCCCTTCGGTTCCCTTAACCTACCATAGGGCAAAAGCCTGTCAGAAAGGTCTTTTCTTTTGATGAGAACAAGGTCCAAATCACGATAAAGCGCCCGATGTTGAAATCCATCATCAAGGATGATAAGGTTTAGTTCGACCTCTTTAAGGGCTTGCAGCGCGCCTTCATACCTTTTCTCGCAAACGGCAACGCTAACCCTTGGGTTTCCTTCAAACAGCCTTGCCAAAAGATAGGGTTCATCTCCAGCCTCGTAAACATCTCCTAAGAGCCTACCCTCCTTCAAAACCCACTTAAAGCCTTTAGTCTTTCTGCGGTAGCCTCGGGAGAGGATTAACAGGGAAGTATCCTGAGATAGCTTATCCGCTAAAAACCGAACGACCGAGGTTTTGCCCGTGCCACCACAGGATAGATTACCAACCGAGACAACCGGCACGGGGACTTTTTTTGGTTTAAAGGCTCCAAAGTCATAGAGCAAATTCCGAAGGCTTACGATATAAAAGTAGGGATTAACGGCGTTGATTATACTTTGCCACATCTCTCAAGAGAAATACAAGAAAAATGATGCCTCCGATCAAAGCGCTTAGATATTGGCTTAAGCCCCTCCAAAGGATGATAAAAAGCCCAAGATACTCTTCGGGAAGATACTGAGAGAACAAAGGGATCGCTCCAAACTCCCCTACCCCGCTTCCACCAGGAGTTGGGCTCATAAAGATGGCATAGAGTAGCGGTAGCTGATGAATAAAGACCTCGACGATAGAAACTGAAGGGTTGAAAGCTTTTAGCAAGGCAGCACCTATGGCCAAAAAGGAAAGATAAAGGGCAATGCTCAAAAGCACTGAAAGCAAGAAAACCATCTTATGCTCCCGATAGAACCTTCGACAAGTAGCCACATAACGTCTAAAAGACCTTTTAAAGGAAGAAATAAGCTCCTTTTCTCTCTTAACTATCCCTCGGCGTTCTTTCAAAAAAAGATAGGCAAAGTAAAGAATTAAGCTTAGGAAGAGTATGGCTAAAACTATGGCTAAAAGCTCCTTAGCAAGCTTGGGGGATGAGAAAAGAGCCTTCAAGGTGAAGGGAAGAAAGAGCAGATAAAAAAGCAATCCTGAGAGCCCCTTTAGAGTAACCACAGTGGCGATTTTGTAGACCTCGCCTCCTTTTCGTGTAAGGGTGTAAAGGGGTAAAAACTCGCCCCCAAGATGGGCAGGGGTTACGGTTGCCCCAAAGGTGTTAACCAACGAGACAAGATATCCATAGTGGATAGGGTAGTAAAGCCCTATGGAACGGGCGATAACGATCACCCGAAGCATATCAAAGGTATGAAAAAGAAGCAGAAAAAGGAAGGCTAAAAGAAGTGATTTTCTGTCAAGGGCAAGAAGAACCTCCCAAACATCCTTAGGAAAGTAATGGTAAGCAAGATAAAGAAAGGAGATAAGAATAATAAAAGCGGTTATAAGAAGTCCTTGGAGTATCCTTTTTACCATTCGACTTATTATAGCATTTCGCATGAAGCTCTGCCAGAATAAACTTCGAGCTCTTGACCGAGTTTGTTTTTGAGTTAATGTGAGGTTTAAACACCGAGATAACCATTAGTTATGGCAGGCAATACATTTGGGACCCTGTTTAGGGTAACAACCTTTGGAGAGTCGCATGGTAAGGCTCTTGGTTGCGTAGTTGACGGCTGTCCCCCTGGTCTTTCCTTATCTGAAGAATACATCCAAGCCGAGCTTGACAAACGGAGACCAGGAAAAACCCATCTCGAAACTCAAAGAAAGGAAAAAGACAGGGTCCAGATCTTGTCCGGGGTTTTTGAAGGGCTTACAACCGGTCATCCCATAGCCTTGATCATCTTTAACGAGGATGCGCAAAGTAAAGCCTATGAACCGTTGAAGGATGTTTTTCGTCCCGGGCATGCCGACTTTACCTATTCTATGAAGTATGGGATAAGGGACTACAGAGGTGGTGGCCGGGCAAGCGGAAGGGAGACAGTAGCAAGGGTTGCGGCTGGAGCCATCGCCAAAAGGATCCTCGAAGAGTATAAAATTCAAGTTATCGGCTACACCCTTGCCCTTGGTGAGGTAAAAGCTCAAAACATCGACCTTGAAGAGATAGAAAAAAACCCTCTTTTCTGTTCTGATAAATCGGTACTTCCCAAGATGGTAGAGCTTATTGAGGAAACAAGGAAGGAGGGGGATTCCATCGGTGGGGTCGTAGAGGTTGTGGCGAAGGGCGTGCCAGCCGGGCTTGGAGAGCCCGTCTTTGATAAGCTTTCAGCAGACCTTGCTAAGGCTTTATGCAGTATCCCTGCGGTCAAAGGCTTTGAAATCGGAGCTGGCTTTAGAGCCGCAGAGCTTAAAGGCTCTCAGAACAACGACCCTATAACTTCCTCTGGGTTTCTAAAAAACGATGCTGGCGGAATGCTCGGCGGAATCTCAACCGGGCAGGACCTGGTTGTGAGGATTGCGGTAAAACCCATTCCAAGCATTGCCAAACCACAAAAAACGGTCAACACCAAGGGAGAGGAGGTTGAAATAATCGTCGGCGGAAGGCATGATGTCTCAGCAATTCCAAGGATAGTGCCCGTTGCTACCGCCATGGTTAGAATTGTCCTTGCAGACCACCTTTTGAGACAGCTTGCCTACCTTGCCTTTAGAGCTCGTATCTCCTTCCCGGACTTTTTCAAGAAAGATTAACCCAAGAACTTTCGCAAAAGCCCGCCTTCGACGATAAGGTCAGAAATTAAAGAAAATTGGTCGTTTTTTACCGCCTTCAAAACCCTTGTCGTTACATCCTTATGGTCAAGGTCAACGGAGGTCTTTATATCTAAAAAATTTATCAACTTTAACGAAACTAAGAGCTTTTTCCGAACCTCATCAGGGAGAAAATCCAAGGCTCTGGTGTTAAAATATCTTAAAGCTGTAGAAAAATCTATCTCAAGGTTCCGGTAGATGCCCTTTAGCTCTCGAATTTCCTCTGGGGTTAGGGTGGAAAGTCCAAATATCTCGGGAGGCAGTCCAATAGAGTAGCAAGCAGCACAAAAGCCGATAGCCCTTGGGAGCGTCACCTTCCCTAAGGTCCTCGCATAACCAAAGAGCCCCACATGAAGCTTTCTCATCCTACGCCTTGGGACATATTTAGCGACAAGGTTGATCAGGTCTGCTATCTTCTCCACTATCTCTTGATACTCTTTAGAGGTCTTTTCTATCACGCTTTTAGCAAAGGCTTCGTCAAACTCCTATAAGGGATGCCTAATAAAGCTTTTAAGCCTTTTGATGGCGGTAATCACATCCTCAATAGGATCATCATATTTGAAGGCTGATTGCACTGTGAAGGTCTCAACGCAAGAGTATTCGGAACAAACATAATCGACAGTATAGGGGGTTAGATTACCCCTAAAAGGAGGGGACCCTGCCCCAAGGATAGGGTAGATATCTTTTTCTAGTTCTTGGGAAACTCTTTCTAAACTCTTTAGGGCTATCTTGTTGGCAAGGACTGCGGAGATGTTGCCGTAGTTTAAGGCTGGGTCTGACCTTGCAAGAAAAACCCGAAGATAGCTTTCTTCCTTATCCTTAAGAAAATCTCTTACTGTATCCTCGCAGGCAAGCATTGAGGGTATATCTTCGAAGAGGGGAATACCATTTATCTTTTCTGGCAAAAAGTCTCCCACCCATTCGGCAACGGTTATACTTCCGTTGTAGATCGGTTGATTCTGCTTCCCGGAGATGAAGTTTCTGTAGAAATAGTAGACCCGATTTAGGTCTTCAGCTGAAGTTGTCATGGGTAAAATGACCTCAAAGATGGGAGGCGGGCAAAGCTCACCGTAGAAAAGCCTTGCTACATCCATACTTCTCGGGATGCTCTCTAAGGCTTCAACCAAGATCTTTGCTTCTTCTTTTTCAACGGCTGGGTTTGGAACCCTTAAAGTAATAAAATACTCAACTCCAAGGGGATGTTTTTTTGAAGAAATGTGGATATTTTGTGAGTAATTTTTTCACTACGAAGTCGTCAACCTCTTTACCCTCGCTATCCCACATTTGCTCATCGCAGCCGAGATGAGAAAAGGCATAGTAGGCTTCTTGGATCTCGTCATCTCCGGACATGTCTTGCGTTTCCGCAAAGAAAGGAAGAGAGACATTGTCTGGATGTTGGGTTGACATTACCCTTGGGATCTTCCTCATGCCCTTTCCTTTTTTAGTTTATCAAAATGGGGTTTTAACATTTCATATACCCTTAGGTAATGGTTGGAAGCTAAACGGACATCGTCAAGGATGGTTAAAAAGTTTACATCACCGACCCAACGAGGAACAACCTGGAGATGGATATGCTCAGGATAGCCAGCTCCAGCAACTTTACCAAGGTTAAAACCCACATTAAATCCATCAGGCTTTAGGCACTCTTTAAGGATCCTGATAGATTCTTGAGTAATCTTCATGAGGGCTAAAAGCTCCTCGCTTGAAAGGTCCTCAAGCTCAGCCACATGTCTAACAGGGCTTATGAGAAGATGCCCTGTGTTATAGGGAAACTTGTTGAGCATTACTACTACCAAATCATCAAAGTAGAGGATTGGTCTATCTTCCGGGGCTACTCCCTCGTAAGGGGGGCAAAAGATGCATTTGCGTTCCCGCTTTCCGCTTACATATTCTCCTCTCCATGGAGCCCAGAGTATTCTCCTTTCCATGCCTTAGACCTCTTCTGAAAAAGCGCGGTTTGGATTCTCTTTAGTTTTAAAATCTTCTTTAAGATGTTAAAAGGGTCGTGAAAAAAAACGCTAACCTCGCCCTTACCTTTTAATCAAAACTTCGATGGTCTTTACCTCTTCTATTTTGGGGACACCTTTTAGGCTTGCCAAGATCCCAAGCAGGATGTTTTGGCAAAAAAGCTTCAAGTTTGGACTCCTAAATAATCCTCCACAAGGTTAAGGATCTTTTCTTTATCCTTGGCTTCAGCAACCATCTGGATGTTTTCTATTCCTTCAGGAAGCTCCTCCTCAACGTCTCTTTTAAGCCAAATCTTAGGCACATCCCTCCATTCTTTAAAGCCCTCAAAGATTACCAGGTCGTAATCAAAAAAAAGCCTTTCAAAGAGAGTAAAAACTTTATCTTTGTCCTTTGGCAAATCCTCAATAAAAAGGGTTATCCTGTCCCTCTGAAAAAAAACAACCTGCTTTGCTCCTGCCTTTCTGTATTTAAATGTATCAGAGCCCGGTTTATCAGTCTCTTCTGTAGTTTCTTTTGTAGATTTAATAACTCCAACCTTAAAGCCCTTTTCTGAAAGCTTGGCAACGATATAGGTTCCAACCGTAGTTTTTCCAGAATTATGATATCCAGATAAGGCAAGGAATTTGGGCATACCTTTGCAAAAACTATTTAAGGATAAAACTTTCTCCAGGTCTTAAAACTATAACCTCGGGTTGATAATCCTCTTCGCTAAGGAAGGCTTTAAACTCTTCAACCGTGCCGGTAAGAATTGGGAAAGTCTGGTAATGCATGGGGATTACAAATTTTGGCTTGATAAGCTGACAAGCCTTAGCTGCTTCCCTTGGACCCATCACATAGTGGTCTCCGATGGGTATGAGGGCTACCTCAGGCTGGTATAGCTCACCTATCAGCTTCATGTCGTAGAACAAACCCGTGTCCCCAGCATGATAGACCCTAAGTCCATTTTCTAGAGTGATAACAAAACCGCAGGGCTCACCACCGTATGAACCATCGGGCAAAGATGAGCTATGAAGAGCCATAACCATCGTAAAGGTGAGACCGTTTGAACGGTAGCTCCCCCCAATGTTCATACCTATGGCATTAGGTACGCCCTTACTTAGAAGATACTGCTGGATTTCGTGGATGGCTATGACCTGAGTTACCGAAGTCCTTGCAAGCTTTATTGCATCCCCTAAATGGTCTCCATGGGCATGGGTTATAAGGATGTAATCGTAGGGTCCAAGGTCAACGTCCTTTGGGGCTTTGGGATTGCTTACCCAAGGGTCTATAAGAATCTTCTTACCCTGAGGGGAAACTATTCTAAAGCAGGAATGTCCGGAAAAGGTTAACTCCATGGGCTCACCTCAGAGTCAATTTTTTTATTCTATACATTATAAAACTCTAGGAAAAACTCGCAAGCTAAGGGTTTTGAAAAGCTCAGTTTAGTAAGCTTTGATTAGCTTAGCCACGAAAAAACCAACAGCTCTTGTCTTATGGCTATAAAACCTTTTTGTTTTTACCATGTCGGGATGGAAGGGCTTGCCTTGCCATTCGGTTAGCCCCGGTTCAAAAGGCAGAGGAGCTTCAAAATCAAGAAGCCTCGCTTGCCTTTTTCGCAGTAAATAATCAACTACGGCTTCGTTCTCCTCAGGGTTTATGGTGCAGGTAGAGTAAACCATGAGTCCACCTGGTTTTAACAGGTCAAATGCCCGAACGATAAGCCCTTTTTGAATAGAGGGAAGGTTTGCCCTGCCTGACCCCCTCTGATATAGCAACTCCCCTTCAAGCCCTATGCGATATCTTCCTTCTCCAGAGCAGGGGGCATCAACCAAAACTTTATCAAACTCCATTCCCAAGGGAAACTGTTCTCCCCGGTATCTCGTCAAGATAGCACAGGCTACCCCCAGTCTTTTCAAGTTTGCTGAAAGAGCCGTTAGTCTGTCTATCCTTTTGTCGTTAGCGATGATATAAGCCCTATCGTTTGTGAGCATGCTCATTAAAGCGGTCTTTCCGCCTGGTGCTGCGCAGAGGTCAAGTATCAACTCTCCCGGCTTTGGGTCAAGAGCGATCACTGGAAGAGCACTTGAAAGGGTCATAGAATGGATAAGCCCAAGGCTATACTCAAGAACACCCCCAAGAGAAACCTCCTCGTTGTTCACGATGTAGTAAAAACCAGGTACCGTTGATACTGGCTCAGCCACAATACCTTTTTCCCTTAACTTTTCTAAAAGAACCGGGACCTCATCTTGGCTTACCTTTAGATTGTTTATCCTAAAATACTGTTGATGTGGTGTTCGAAGATGTTCGATAAACTCGTCAAAGTCTGGAATAATCTCTTGATAGCGAGAAAAGTACTCTAAATAGTTGAACAATTAGCCTTTACCCCACCTTTTTAAGCTCCCGTTAAGCAGTAGCTCGCTTAAATGTGTATGGTCCTCAGCGATCAAGTCGGCAAGTCTTAAATGTTCCTCAGGAAGGGTTGTTTTGATAGCAACGCAAAAGAGCTCTGCCAATTTAGCTGACTTAATCCCAGCTGGTGCGTTTTCGACGACAAGGGAATCACCTTTATCGGCTTGAAGTGTAGATAAAGCGGTAAGATAAGGGTCAGGATGGGGCTTTCTTCTTGGCACCTTATCCCCTGTCAAGATGACATCAAAAAACTTTCCTAAGCTTTTAGGAAAGACCTTTTCAAGGATCTCGGCGTGAGAGCTTGTAACCAAGGCAAGCTTCCTTCCATCCTTCTTCAAGCTTTCTAAAAGGTCTGGCACTTGAGGATAAGGCTTGACAAGCTTAGCGAATCTTTCTATAAAGATCCTCTTCTGGAGCCTAAAGGCAGAATCAAAGAATTCCTTCGTCGGGATTACCCCTCGTGAGGTAAAAAGGGTTCTTGCAGTGTCAAGCTCTATCGCCCCTTCATGAAGATAAATTTCTTCCTCGCTAAAGGATAGCCCTAATTGCGAAAAGGCTTCAATCCAAGCCCTGGCATGATACTTCATCGAGTCAAGTATAACGCCGTCTAAATCAAAAAAGATGTGTCTTTTCATGGCTTAATTTTTTCCCAGAATGCTTCTTCAGTAATACCATCTATCTTTATTAGCTTTTTCCTTTCTCTATGCCCTTTCACAATCTTAAGATTTTCCTTGGGCAGATTTAACCTTTTTGCCAAAAAGGAAAGCAACCTCTCGTTTGCCTCGTTGTTCTCTGGCTTTGCCCGAATTTCTACTTCTAAGGATTTGGAAACGCAAACCGTGATAACTCTATCCTCTTTTCCGTTTGGCTTTACTTTTACCTCAACGAGCATATTTTTAAGGATTTGCCAAGGTTAATACAGATTAAACCTTATATAAAGCAAAAGCTCACGGATAAGATATATTAAAAATATTACCGCAATCGGGCTTAGGTCAAGCCCATATATAGGGGGAATAACCCGTCTTGCTATTCTTAGCACAGGCTCGGTTGTCCGGTAAAGAAACCGAACCACTGGATGATAGGGATTGGGGTTAACCCAGGAGATGATAGCTCGAGCAATAATGAGCCAGACATAAAGGGATAGCACAAGGTCTATCGTCTGGATCAAAGCTCGAAGTAGCGCGTTTAGCATGCCTTTCCAAAGGGGCAGATGGGGTATCTACACTCTGGACAGTTGTAACAAAAGCCACCGTGACCAAGCCTTGCAATGTCTTCCCGTGTAATCCTTTCGCCAACAAGAACCCGGGGTAGGATAAGGTCAAGGATGGTGATTTTGAAAAACATTGCACAAGCAGGTATCCCAAGGATCACCCTATCTCCAAGGCTTGCGTAAAGGAACATGTTTCCGGGAAGCACCGGAGTTCCGTAAACATAATGGTCAGGATTTAAGTCTTGAATGGCTAAACGAGTAACATCGTCTGGGTCAACAGACATTCCACCAGTAACAAGCACCACTTCGGCTCCCCGTTTAAATAGGTCATCGATGGAAGACCTGATAAATTCCCTGTCGTCTGGGGCAAAAAGCGGCCCAAGGACGTTTAATCCAAAGCTTTGAAGCTTCGGCATTAACCTTGGGGCAAAGGCATCCTCAATTCTGCCGTAGAAAACCTCGTTCCCAGTGATAACAAGACCTGCGGAGTTAACCTTTCTTGGCAGGACCCTTAAAACCCCTTGTGAATACTCCGAGCAAATCCTTTCCATTTCTTTAACGAGAGCCTCTTTTACCACAAGGGGAATTGCTCTTCCCCCGGCAAGCTGGTCTCCCTTTTTTACCCAGAGGTTATTATGCTTTGTGGATAAGCTTATCTCCCCAAGCATGTTTATGCGAAAAACCGCCTCGGTTTCCACCTTGAAAAGACCATCTCTTTCCGCCTTAAAAATTACCTTCCCCTCGCGAACCTCTGGAGAAAAGGTTACTCCCTCTCCACAGCAAGCTTTGGCAAGTCTAAGAGCAACCTCATCCTCATGAAGCTCATCCGGCTCAAGCTCAAGAATGTAAATGTGGTCCTTTCCGCAGGCTTTAAGGATTGGGATGTCCTCTTCTCGGATGATATGTCCCTTCTTAAAGCGAGCCCCCTTAAACTGACCGGGGACGATCATGGTTACATCGTGGGGTAAAACATGTCCGATAGCCTCCTCAACAGGGATTAGCTTAGACCTCACCCCTTCTTGCCTCCTTCCTTTCGTAGGCTTCAATTATCCTTTGCACGATGGGATGTCTAACCACATCCTGCTTGGTAAAGTAGACAAAGGCTATTCCTTCGATCCCTTCGAGTATCTCCATCGCCTCAAGCAAACCTGATTTCTTTGGGTCGGGAAGGTCAATCTGGGTCACATCCCCTGTGATGACCGCTCTTGAGCCTTGCCCGATCCTTGTCAAGAACATCTTCATCTGTTCAGTAGTAGTGTTCTGGGCTTCATCCAAGATTATGAAGGCTTCGTTCAAGGTTCTACCCCGCATGAAGGCAAGGGGCGCAACCTCTATCACACCTCTTTGGAAGAGCTTGGCTACCCGGTCAAAGGATAACATGTCGTAGAGGGCGTCATAAAGGGGACGAAGATAGGGGTTCACCTTTTCAACGAGGTCTCCTGGCAAAAAGCCAAGCTTTTCCCCAGCTTCAACAGCCGGTCTCACAAGGATGAGCCTACTTACCTCTCCCTTAAGCAGGAAGGATACAGCCATGGCTACCGCAAGATAGGTCTTACCGGTTCCTGCTGGACCAATACCAAAGACGATTTCAGCCTGCCTTATGGCATCGATGTATTTTTTCTGAGTAGGGCTTTTGGGGGCAATAACCTTTTTTCCAGAGGTGACAAGGATGGTATCAAGAAAGATGTCCTTTAGTTTGGTGTTTGGGTTTTCAAGAAGGGTTCTTCCTGCGTATTCCACATCCGATGGATAAAGATTATAACCAGCCTTGATAAGCCCATAAAGCTCGGTTAATGCCTTGTCAGCAAGCTCAACATCATAAGGCGCACCAGTCATGATTACTTGATTTCCCCGAAGCGTGAGCTCCACATGAAAGAGCTTTTCTAAAATCTTAAAATTTATCCCCCTCTCCCCATAAAGGTTCCTAAGAAAGGGATAATCCTCAAAAACAAGCTCTCTTACCTCAACCTCTTCTACAGCCCTTCTTGCCATCTCTTTACTCATCACTTCTTAGTTTTTGTTTGAGTATAATATTAGATTAGTTAAATAAAAATTCAAGTAAAAGTAGGAAATGTCTGAGAATTATCACTTTCAAAGAAGTCTTATGCCTTTCGCAAAAGCAGACCAGTGCCACCTAACCCCTACCGCTTTTGTCCATCCTGAGCATACTTTTTTGTCGCCCCGAGCCTACTTTTTTGTCGCCCCGAAGCGTCAGTCGAGGGGTTCCTCCTCCTGGGGACGCCATCCCGAAGGAAGTGAGGTATACCTTGCTACCTCTCGGCAGGACAATGTAGAGGGGACCTTTATGAACAGTCCCCCTTCGTTGCTTGACAAAAGAAAAATTTAAGCTTAAAATTAGATAAAAATCTGGGGCCGTAGCTCAGAGGGAGAGCGCGTGAATGGCATTCACGAGGTCGTGGGTTCAAGTCCCACCGGCTCCACCATCTAAAACTCTATGCCCCAAGAAAAGATAATCAACTTAGAAAAACGGCAAAATCTCGGAGAAAGACAGGCTTTAAACCCCGTCGAAGAAACCATCCTTCGCACAACAAAAGAGATCGTCATCAAGTTTATTGAAATGGGACGGTGCTCACCGGCAACCTTCGAAGAAGTCTTTACCTTAGTCCATCGGGTAGTAAAAAAGACCATAGAGCAGGGCTAAAGTTTTGCTTAAAATCTTAGCCGTTCATGGAAGCCCTCGCATAGGCGGAAACTCAGACATACTTCTTTCTGCCTTTATTGAGGGTGCCTCATCAAAAGGGGCAAGCGTGGAAAAGATCTCCCTCTATCAGCTTAAATTTTCACCCTGCATTGAGTGCGGAGGTTGCGACGAAACAGGAGAGTGCGTCTTAAACGATGAACTAACCCCAATCTATGAAAAAATCCTTTCTTCTGATGTGATAGTCTGTGCAACCCCCATATTTTTCTACTCCCATCCGGCGATGCTACAAGCCTTTTTTGAACGCTTCCAAGCCCTCTGGTGCCGAAAATACCGTTTAAATGAGCCTCATCCCTTCGGGAAAACCCCCAAGGGCATACTTCTTGGTGTTGGAGCTACAAAGGGTAAGAAGCTTTTTGAGGGGCTTGTCAGGTCCTTTAAGTATGTGATGGATGCCTGCTGGGGTGTTTATGTAGGGGGCTTATTCTTCCGTGGTGTTGACGAAAAGGGAACAATCCTTAAATTCCCCGAACACTTAGAAAAAGTAAGAGAGCTTGGAGTCGCCGTCACCATTCTTCCCGAAGAAGGATGGCCAGTTGATAGAAGCGCAAGCCCTTAAATAAATTTGGTAATTGCTCAATATATTCCGCCATGCTATAATAAAACATGGGGTGCGAAGATGAATTTAGTAGAACTTGCCAAATTTACCTCTTCCCAAGAGGAACCAGAAAATTTTTAAGTTATTTAAAAGAACTTGAATTCAGGTATGATTTTAGGGCTAACTTAAATGAAACGTTGTCCAATGTGCTTGATGGAATAGAATGAGCAATTAACCAATTGTTTTATGAGCCTTCGAACTACATTTCTAATTTTACTTAGTTGTTTAGTGTTTCTGTTTCCTGGTTGTACACAATCTTTAAAAATAGTCGGGTTTTCAGAAAGTTTGAATGAATTATTAATTGGAGAAGCTACACATAACCTATGGACTGGAGCAGGGAACTTTACCGTAAAAGCTCTAAACTCTAATATAGTTTGCGAAGGTGGAGCCATGATAGTTCAAGTATCTAAACCTTCCTCATGCGTGGGGCAAAAAGGAGAGATATTTGGAACATGTTCTGATGGACGTTATATAAAAGGAAAATACATCACAACTTCTTGCACACGAGGTTTTGGAATGGCGATTGATAATTTAGGAAATCAATATCAATTTAAATTTGGTGTATCTGAGGAAGAGTTAAATAAAATAGTGGAAGATTACAAAAATAAAGTGCTAAAATTTTTATAAAATTGACAATTTAACTAAAGACAATGACTACTTATAAACAAAAGGTAATTTTAGAAATTTTAAGAGTATGGGGAGAACTTGATAAGTTAATGTTACAAAAAATCTGTTTTCTATTAAACAAAGAATATAATATACCTATTTATGATTTTGTTCCATATAAGTATGGTCCTTTTTCCTTCACACTAAATAATGATCTATTTAGTTTACAGAAAAAAGGGTTCATAGAATTAAACGAAAATAGTGTTATTTTAAAAAAAGATGAAGATAAAATCAAACCTAAACTAGATTATAATGTTATAGACACCATTTTAGATGTCTATGGGAGATTTGGTAACGATAAGGAACTAATAATTAAGTATATATATAAAAAATTTCCTTATTATACTCAAATGAGTAAACTTTATCAAAAATTTGATGTTAATATAAAAAATAAAAAGAATAATAACGAAAGTAAAACCGAAAAAATAAATGAAAATAAAAAATATTTATTTACGGTAGGATATGAAGGGAAATCTTTAGAAAGGTTCTTAAATCTATTAATGCAAAATAAAATAGATATTTTGGTTGATGTCAGAAATAATCCTATTAGTAGAAAATTCGGATTTTCGAAAGAAAAATTAAAAACTTTTTGTGAAAAATTATCTATCGAATATATCCATTTACCTCAATTGGGTATTCCACCTGAATATAGGGAACATCGTAGTTATAACGATTTACTTAAATTATTTGACTTTTACTATAAAAAAATTTTGCTTAAAAATATCGATGCTATATACAATATTTTGTTTTTTCTAAAGAATAAGAATAAAAAATTGGCAATTATGTGTTTTGAAAGGGATGTAAATTTTTGTCATAGAAAATTTGTTGCCAACGAGATAAAAAAAATATCTAACAATTCTATTAAAATAATTCATTTATAAAATTTAAGATAATGTTAATGAGAATTTTTATAACAGTAAAAACATATCCTACACTTTCAATAAGTTATGATGAATTAGTATGTATAGCAGGAATTAATGAAGAAGGTAAATGGATAAGATTATATCCGATACCGTTTAGAAAATTATCCTTTGATAAAAGGTTTTCAAAATATCAATGGATTGAAATAAATGTTGAAAGAAACTTAAAAGATTTTAGACCTGAAAGTTACAGACCTATTGATTTAAATATTAAAACACTCGAGAAAGTTAATAATTGGACACTTAAGAAAAAAATATGTTTGCAAGAAGTAAATACAGATTTAAAAATTCTAATTAACGAATCAAAAAATCCGTCTATACTTAAATCCTTAGCTACTTTTAAACCGTTAGAAATTTTAGATTTTCATTGGAAAGAAGATGAAAGAGAGTGGGATTTAGAAAAATTGAGAAAATTAATGGAAAAAAGAAAACAACTTAAATTTAATAGGTTTGATTGCTTAAAAGATGATATTAGTTTCGTTAGAAAAGTTCCGTATAAATTTAAATATAAGTTCAAAGATATAAACGGAAAAATATATAATTTAGAAGTTTTGGATTGGGAAGTAGGTCAATTATATTGGAAGTGCTATGATAAGTTAAAAGATGAAGATAAGGCACTTGAAAAAGTTCGAGAAAAATACTTTGATAACTTTGTAAAAAATAGGGATCTGTATTTCTTTTTAGGAACAACTAAAAAGTACCATAAACGTTCCAAGAATCCTTTTATTATCGTAGGTGTTTTTTATCCCCCGAAAGAGAAGTGTTCAAATTTGTTTTAATGTTTTAATGTCTTTTTATTTTTTTATTTCATACCTTCCCATACTTCTTGAACAACTCCGTATAGCCTCGGGCTCTTTCTTCAGGGTCTTTGCTTGTCCAAAGGTCGCTTATCACGGCGATAAGGTCTGCTCCATGTTTTAAAAGGATTTCTGCTTTTTCAAGGGTTATGCCACCGATTGCACAGATGGGAATGCTTAGTTCCCTCTTAGCTTGTTCCAAAATTTCCAAAGGGGCTAAGGAAGCCTCTGGTTTGGTTGGAGAGGGGAAAAAGCTCCCAAAGGCAACATAGCTTGCTCCAAGGCTTTGAGCCCTCTTTGCCCGCTTAAGGTCAGCATAGCAGGAAACACCCACCACCGCAACCTTTGGTAAAAGTTTTCGCACAAGGGCTATGTCTTCATCATCCTTCCCCACATGAACCCCGTCTGCAGAAACTTCCTGAGCTAAGCTTACCCTATCGTTAACAATAAAAAGGGCTGAATAGGCATGGCAAAGTTCTCTTAGTTTTTCAGCAATCGGAATGAGCTTTTCATCTGGATTAGACTTATCCCTTAGCTGAACTACTCTTGCTCCTCCCTTTAAAACCTTCTCGACTAACTGAAAGATCTTTCCCCCTTCATAAGGGGTCAGCCTTTCATCAGTTATGGCGTAAAGACCAGCAAGCTTCATGATTTGGTCTTCTTTTTCTTAAGCCTTTCAAGGGTTCGAGGATTGATGGAAAAGGAATGCTCCTTTGTTGGGAAGGCTCTTTCTTTTACTTCTTTTTTGTAGGCTTCAAGGGCTGATTTGAGAAGCTCAAACCCGTTAATGTAAGATTTTACGAACTTTGGGCGAAAGCCTGGCAAAAGCCCAACCACATCATGGAAGACAAGGATCTGACCGTCTGTGAAAGGACCAGCTCCTATGCCTATTGTAGGTATACTTAGGTTCTCAGTGATAAGCTTTGCAAGGTCAGAGGGGACGCACTCAAGGACGATGGCAAAGCAACCAGCCCTCTCAAGAGCTTTAGCCGAAAAAAGTAGATACTTTGCGGTTTTTAAATCCCTTCCTTGAGCCTTAAGCCCCCCAAGCTCTAAGCTCCTCTGAGGTGTTACTCCGATATGCCCAAGAACGGGTATCCCAAAAGATACAAGGCGTTTGATAAGCGGGACGACTTCAGCTCCGCCCTCGATTTTAACGCCGTGGCATTTACCTTCTTTGACAAACCTTCCTGCGTTCTCGATAGCCTGCTCGATGGAGGTGTGGTAGCTAAGAAAGGGCATGTCGCCAATTCTTAATGTGTTGGGGGCGCCTCGAGCTACCGCCCTGCAAAAGAGGAGCATCTCTTCCTTGGTGATGGAATAGGTGTCCTCCTCTCCGAGCATAACCATGTTGGCAGAATCACCGATGAGGATAAAATCAACGCCAGCGCTTTCAGCAAGCCTTGCCGAAACATAATCGTAAGCTGTAATACCGCAGATGATTTCCTTCCCCTTTTTAGCTATCAAGGTTTGGGGACTTAATTTAAAAAGGGACATTAGGTTGCCTCTTCGGAAGGGCTAAACCTTTCTCTAAGATGTAGCGTTTGCCAAGCTCGGTAAGCACTCGTCCTCTCCTTGTGCGAGAGACAAGCCCAAGTCTGATGAGAGGAGGCTCAAAAATGGTCTCAAGCTCCGAAGGAGAGATCTGAGAGGTTAGGGCTAAGCTTTCAAGCCCAGCTGGACCACCGTTAAAGTGATAATAAAGGGTGAAAAGATAACGCCGGTCTTCAGGGGAAAGCCCCCATTCATCTATGTCAAGAAGCCTTAAGAATTCCCTAACGGTGTCAGCCGTTATCAGGTCTCGTAAGCCCTGGTTTGTGCCGTTTAAGTAATTGTCCAACCTTCTGAGTAAGTTTAGAGCCTGCCTTGGTATGCCCTTTCCAGCTTTTGCTAAAAGGAGCGATGCTTGCCGCTCAAGGTTTAACCCAAGCTCCTTTCCTGCTCGTTCGATTATCTCTGCAAGCTCAACGTCGTCGTAGAAATCAAGCTTAAAAACAAGTTGAAAGCGGTCAAGCAAAGGGGGAAGACAAAGGTTAGGCTTGTTTGTAGCTCCAATGAGGGTGAACTTGGGGAGCTTTAAGCGAATAGTCTTCGAGGCAGAGCCTTTGCCGATCACGATATCAAGAGCAAAATCTTCCATGGCGGTGTAAAGGATCTCCTGACAGACCTTAGGGATTCTGTGGACTTCGTCGATGAAGAGTATGTCGCCATCGCGAAGGCTCGTCAAAAGGCTAGCAATGATGCCCGGCTTGTCAAGGACTGGTCCTGAGGTTTGTTTTAAATTCCGTCTAAGCTCAAGGGCTATGATTCGAGATAGGGTTGTTTTCCCAAGCCCCGGTGCCCCGATGAATAGGGTATGAGGAAAGGCATCCCTCCGCTGTTTAACTGAGTTTATGTAGATAGAAAGCTCTTCAACGACCCTTTTTTGTCCGATAAACTCTTTAAGTCTTGTTGGACGAAGGTTCTGCATTTACTATTTATTATAAAGCAACTTGAAGAGAGGGGAAGAAGGATTTATAATTGAACTGTGCCTATCTACGAGTTTAGTTGCGAAGTTTGTGGTCATTTCTTTGAAAGCCTTTTAAGCATGGGGGAAGATTTTCCAGCCTGCCCTCAGTGCGGCTCAAGGCAGGTGCTAAAGGTGCCTTCAGTCTTTTCCTTTAAAGATGCCTCTTCAACGAGGTCAGCAAGGGAAAGCGCAATTCTTAAAAGGGCAAGGGATTATCTCATCGACGGAAAGTATAAGGATGCCCAAAGGTTCTTAGAGAAGGCTAAAGAATTTCATCCTACGGATAGGATAAAGAGATCATCCGATGCCCTAAGCGAACGCAAACCAACCTCAGGATACTTTGTCTCAAAGCCTGAGGTAGTAATTACCAAGAAAAAGGGGAGCTAAGTATGGACTGGCAGGACGACTTTTCAAGTTTAATAACCTTTAGCACCTTCATCCTGTCTTTGAACACCGCAGCCCTTGTCCACCTTGGAGAATTGCCAGACCCCTTAACTAATGAAAAAAAGGTTGACCTTGTTTTGGCAAAACAGGTGATAGACACGCTGGAGATGCTCCGCGAAAAGACGAAAGGCAACCTTACGCCTGAGGAAGAGGAACTGTTTAAAAGCATTCTCTTTGATTTGAAACTCCGTTTCGTTAAGCTATGTCCTTAAGCTTTCTCTAAAAGTTTCATGACTTTAGAGATTTTGCTTTCCCCAGCCAAAATCAACCTTACCCTTCAAGTTCTAAAAAAACGCGAGGACGGCTATCACGAAATCTACACCATCTACCAAAAGATAACTCTCTTTGATGAGCTTGAGGTTAAGCCTCAATCGAGCTTTGAGCTTGAGTTTATAGCAGAGGAAACTATACCTTTAGAAAAGAACTTAATCTTTCGTGCCTACAAGCTCTTTTCCGAGGCTTATGGAATAAAGGATGGTTTTAAAGTGAGGGTGATAAAGCGAATTCCTATGGGAACAGGGCTTGGAGGAGGAAGCAGCAACGCTGGAACCTTTCTTAAGTTCTTAGGGCAAAGGTTTGGCATACCCAAGGAGGAGCTCCTTTCCCTTGGGAAAAAACTTGGTGCCGACGTCCCTTTTTTTATCGAAGATTATTTCTCAGCCTGCGGTTTCGGCATAGGAGAGGTCTTAAAGCCCTATCCTAATTTTCAAGCCTTCTATCTCCTTTATTATCCAGGTTTTAAGATTGAGACTGCCTGGGCTTACCAGGCTTTAAACTTTAAAGGTGAAAAAAAGCCATATCTCTACAGCGAAAACCTACCACCTTGGGAAGACCCAAAGGGGCTAATAAACGATTTTAAAGATTTAGTATATTCTAAGTATCCTCAATTTCGGGATTTCGAAAAAAGTTTTGAAATTGTTATTTCGAAGGTTCGCGAAGGTTCCCCTTCTTCTCTCACCCCGAAGGCTTTGCCCGAGGGGTCCCTCGCTTCGCTCGGGATGACAGAAAAAGCTGGGATGACAGAAAAAGCTGGGATGACAGAAAAAGCTGGGATGACAGATAGAGGTGTAATGACAGATAGAGTTGGGATGGTAGATAGTGCCGGGATAAAAGATAGATCCCAAATAAAAGATAGAGCCGGAATGAATGGGGATACCGGGATAAAAAGGAGAGTAGGTTTAAGCGGAACGGGTTCAACCCTTTTTGCAGTCTTTGAGGATGAAGAATCTGCCTCTCAAGCCTACGACCTACTAAAAAATTTTTTAAAGGGTGGTAAAATTTATCTTGCTCGCAATTTGAAGGGGTAAACTTTGTGTTTTGCCTTGAAGAGAGGTACCCCCGAGAGGTCCCTCGGTGTTATCGCACCTCGGGATGACAAAAGAGAGGGGTGCTTTATCCCTCTCGTCCCGAGGAGAGCAAGGGGTGCACATTGCACTCTCTGTCACCCCGAAGAGAGCGAGGGGCTCATAAATTTGGTTTGAAAAAGGAGGTAGAGGAAGGATGTTCTTAAACCATATGAAGCTCATCTCTGGGACGGCAAACCCTGAGCTTGCTCAGAAGATAAGCGAGTACTTAGCTACTCCTTTAGTGCAAACAAAGATAACCCGTTTCAGCGACGGGGAGATCTTTGTGGAGATCAAGGAAAATGTGCGCGGGGCAGATGTTTTTATCATTCAGCCTACCTGCCCACCGGTTAATGAAAACTTAGTCGAGCTACTCATCATGATCGATGCGGCAAGGAGAGCTTCAGCAAGAAGGATTACCGCGGTCATCCCCTACTACGGATATGCAAGGCAAGATAGAAAGACCGCTCCCAGGACCCCGATCACCGCAAAGCTCGTAGCTAATGTCATCGTCGTGGCTGGGGCAAGGCGAGTCTTAACGATGGACCTACACGCTGGGCAGATCCAAGGTTTTTTTGACATTCCCGTTGACCATCTCTACGCCATGCCCGTTTTCTTGGAGTATCTAAAAGATAAATTCCGCGGGGAAGAGATAGTTATAGTCTCACCAGATGCTGGAGGTGTTGAGAGGGCAAGGGAATATGCTAAAAGGCTAAACGCCACCATGGCTATTGTTGACAAAAGAAGACCAAGACCAAACGAAAGCGAGGTCATGAACATCATCGGAGATGTAAAGGATAAAATTGCGGTAATCATTGACGACATGATCGATACTGCAGGAACCATCTGTAAAGCGGCTTCAGCCATCATGGATAGAGGAGCAAAGGAGGTTTACGCCGTTGCCACCCACCCGGTTCTTTCAGGACCTGCGGTTGAAAGGCTAGCCCAATCACCGATTAAAGAGGTGGTTGTTAGCGATACCATCCCGCTAAGGGAAGAGGCTCAAAGGCTTGATAAAATCAAAGTGCTCTCTGTCTCCAAACTTTTAGGGGAGGCTATAAGAAGGATCCACACGGACGATTCTATTAGCTCGCTTTTTATATAATATCTACTTTTAAGGAGGGAAAGGGATGAAACAGGTAGCGCTTGCGGCTCAAAAAAGAGAGAAAGTTGGGAAAGAGATCAGCAAAAAGCTCCGTAAACAGGGGAAAATCCCAGCCATAATTTACGGACCTGGGATAGACCCACTCCCTATCGCTGTAAACTTTAATGAATTCGAAAGGGCTTATAACCGTTATAAAGGAGAAACAGCGCTTTATCTTCTTGAGGTTGCAAATGGTGAGACCCAAAAGTATCAATGCATCCTTAAGGAATTTCAGAGAAACCCTGTTACGGACAGGTTCATTCATCTTGATTTCTATGCCGTCTCAGCGGAAAATGTTCTTGAAATAGACGTTCCGATTGAGTTTGTTGGAAGACCTGTTGGTCTTACTAAAGGCGGAATCCTTGAAGTATTCTTGCACGAGCTTACCGTAGAATGCTTGCCTACTGCTATCCCAGACAAGATCGTGGTAGATATAAGCCATCTTGACCTTGGAGATAGCCTGCATGTTAGAGATATCAAGGTTCTAGAAGGGGTAAAGATTAAGGACCGTCCGGAGGAGACAGTCTGCACCGTGGTTGCTGAAGAGGAAGAAAAAGTTGAAGGTGCTGAAGAAACTACAACCACTTAATAGATGCACATTAGATGTGGGTTTTTTGTGGGCTCGGCAATCCTGGCAAAAAATACGAAAGGACAAGGCATAACTTTGGTTTTATGGTAGTGTCTGCCTTTGCGGAAAGACATCGCTTACGGTTTAAGTATGATGAGCTCTATCCTGCTGAAGTTGCAAGTCTAAACAGGACCTGCCTCCTTTTTAAACCCATGACCTTTATCAACCTCTCAGGTGTTGCGGTTAAAAAGCTTCTAAAAAAAGAAAAGATAAAGCCAGAAGAGCTTTTGGTTATCTACGATGACATGGACTTACCCTTTGGCAGGATCAAGCTACTTCCCAAGGGTGGAGCTGGTGGGCATAACGGAGTAAAATCAATAATCTCAGAGCTTGGAGTCAATACCTTTCCGAGGCTAAAGCTTGGCATCGGTCGCCCACCCAAAGATGTGGACCCAAGAGACTATGTGCTTTCGCCTTTTACTCCTGATGAAGCTTCAATAGTTGAAAAGGTTATAGAGGTAGCTACCCAAGCCTTGGAAGACCTTTTGCAAGAAGACCTGCTAAAGGTTATGACTAAATACAACTCACTAAAAATTTAAAAGGGAAAATGACCGAACAACGCAATAACTATCAAAATTTTAAAGTTTCTTTGAAAGAGCAGCTACTAAGGATAGAAGAAATCTTATACCTTTTAATTTCTCTTGGTTTGTTAATTGTCTTTGGTCTAATCCTTGTTGATGGTTTCTTTGTTCTTATCTCCTTGTTTGATGTGAAGGACATTACTCATAGTGTGGTCAAGTTTTTAGATAAAATACTTGTCGCTTTGATCGTCGTTGAGCTTTTATATACGGTTATGGTTGCTATAGTTGAAGAGAGCGCTATTAAGTGTGTTGAGCCATTTTTGCTCGTTGGTATAACTGCCTTAGTCAGAAGGCTCCTTATGCTAACCTTTGAAATAGCTCATCCAGTTGTGTATTCTGCAGAAAGAATGACCTTTTATCTTATTGAGATGGGTTTGATAGGTTTTTTAGTCATAGTCTTTGTGATCGCAATCTACTTATTTCGTAAAACAAGGAGAGGGTAGATGCATCCGCAGGGTATACTGGTCCTTGATTTCGGTTCCCAAACAACTCAGCTCATTGCCAGACGGGTTAGAGGAAACAATGTCTACAGCGAGATTAAGCCATGTTTCATCAGCCTGGAAGAAATTAAAGCCTTTAATCCAAAGGGCATAATCCTCTCTGGTGGACCAGCAAGCGTCTACGACGAAGGGGCACCCCTTCTGCCAAAGGAAGTCTTTGAGCTTGGCGTTCCTATCCTGGGTATCTGCTACGGAGCTCAGCTCATGGCTTATCTCCTTGGGGGGGAGGTTGAACGGAGCGAAAAAAGGGAATTCGGTCCGGCTGAACTCTTTATCCTTCGTGAAAGCCCAATCTTTAAAGGCTTAAGCAAAGGGAAGCCTTACCGCGTATGGATGAGCCATAGCGACCGAATTATCATGCTTCCCCCAGGTTTTATCGGTCTTGCCAGAACTGAGCATTCTCCCTACGCCGTGATAGCTCACGAAGAAAAGCCCTTCTTCGGTGTGCAATTTCATCCTGAAGTTGTCCATACAGAGGTCGGCGAAGACGTAATTCGGAACTTTCTCTTTGAGGTTTGCGGATGCACCCCCAACTGGACCATGCCCTCCTTTATTGAAACAACGGTTGCCGAGATAAAAAATCTTGTAGGCAAAGATGAAAGGGTAATCTGTGCCCTTTCAGGTGGTATCGATTCAACCGTAACAGCTATCCTTGTGCATAAGGCAATCGGAGATAGGCTTATACCTGTTTTTGTGAACAACGGTCTTTTGCGCAAAGGCGAGGTCGAGGAAGTAAGGTCTTTATTGGAAAGCTTAGGGATTAAGCTTGAGTATGTGGACGCAAGCAAGCTTTTCTTAGAAAGACTAAAGGGGGTTACTGACCCTGAGAAAAAACGAAAGATCATAGGCGAAACCTTCATTGAGGTTTTTGAAAACAAAGCAAAGGAATTTGAAAATGTAAAGTATCTTGCTCAGGGCACCCTCTATCCAGATGTCATAGAAAGCGTTTCTTTTCGTGGACCTTCTGCGGTGATAAAGAGCCATCATAATGTGGGCGGGCTTCCTGAGAAGATGAACCTTAAGTTGATTGAGCCTTTGAGGGAGCTTTTTAAGGATGAGGTAAGAAAGATAGCCGAGCTCCTTGGTCTACCAAAGCATATCGTCTGGCGGCAACCCTTTCCTGGTCCGGGCTTAGCTATAAGGATCCTTGGGGAAGTAACGGAAGAGCGCCTGCAAATCCTCCGTGAGGCTGACGCCATCGTCCAACAGGAGATGTTAGCAACCGGTTGGTATTACAAGGTATGGCAGAGCTTTGCAGTTCTCCTTCCAGTAAAGACGGTAGGAGTAATGGGAGACTATAGGACCTACGAGTATGTAGTAGCCTTAAGGGTAGTAGAAAGCCAGGATGCCATGACCGCAGACTGGGTTCGCCTTCCCTATGACCTTTTAGCAAGGCTCTCAAACAGAATAATCAACGAAGTAAAAGGCGTAAACCGAGTAGTTTACGACATTTCCTCCAAACCCCCTGCAACCATTGAATGGGAATAAAGAAAACCTTTTCCTTCGCAAACTCATCCATGTAGCCTTTTCCTTGTTTCTACTTTGCGGAACCTGTTATCTTGAAAAAAGGACTTTTCTCCTTCTTCTTTTTGTTTGTTTCTTAGCAGAAAGCCTATGGGAATTTATAAGACTAAAAAAGCCTGATAGTTTACCAAGATTTTTACGCGTTAAATCCTTGCTTAAGGAAAGGGAGGCAAAAACTTTCACGGATGCTTGGTATTTTATTTTAGGTATTTTGATAGCAAGCCTTTTTCTTTGGGAAGCTTGGCTACAAGCACTAATTCTTATAGTTGGAATTTCTGATACAGTTGCCTATTTTGTAGGAAAATCTTTAGATGGACCAAAGATATTCCATGGGAAAACATTATACGGTTCATTAAGCTTTTTTATTACTACCGTGTTAATACTCTACGCTTTTGGATTATCAAAAGTAGCTGGTGTGGTTTATCTTTTTCTGCTTGCAGCCCTTCTTACTCTTTCTGAAGCCCTTTTTAAAAGGGATAATCTGTCTATTCCGATTGTATATGTTTTATTCTGTTCTTACTAATAGCAAATAAGTTGCTTATAATTACCATTTTGGAATGTCAAATCTCGACCCCCGTCTAAGTCCCCCCGAGCATTCTTTTTACGTCGTTCCGAGGCGCAGACGAGTAACCTCCGCTTTTCATTCCAAAGATGAGATGCATTCTCTAAACGGAGTGAATGATCCCTTGCAGACGGGAGCTGCTTACCTTTAATAGACCTATTTACATACAAATTTTGGTGTATAATCTATTTAGGGTCGATAAACGAGTAGGTTCAAAAACAAAAATCTTTACGATTTCTCTCAAAACGGAATGTTTAAAAGAGCAGAATTTGTAAA
>Ga0081479_110275_pt1 | contig 98398 bp, 95 predicted proteins | sample MamHotmetagenome_FD_70984 | JGI IMG/M metagenome (GOLD analysis project Ga0081479, IMG submission 70984) | Hot spring cone microbial streamer communities from Mammoth Hot Spring (Liberty Cap Streamers), Yellowstone National Park, USA - T=72 v2... | ecosystem: Environmental > Aquatic > Thermal...
CAGTTATAGATGATGCCCTTATGAAGATAACCCATGTAATAAGAGCAGAAGAACACCTCTCAAACACCCCAAAACAGATTCTCATCTTCAATGCCTTAAACTTTCCTCTTCCCACCTTTGCACATATCTCCCTCATCCTTGCACCTGATAGAACCAAACTCTCCAAAAGACACGGCGCAACCTCCTTAGGTCAATTTAGAGAAATGGGTATCCTTCCTGAAGCAATGTTCAACTTCCTTACTCTCCTTGGCTGGTCTCCAAAGGACAATAGAGAGTTCTTTACAAAACAGGAACTCATCGAACTCTTTGATCTCTCCTCAGTTAACAAAGCTCCCGCTATATTTGACTTTGAAAAACTTAAATGGATGAACCATAAATACATTCTTGATAAAGACTTAAAAGAACTCTGCAAGGATACTCTCCCTTATTTAAGCGAGGCTTATGGCATTTCTGAATGTAACGAAATGGCACTTCTAATAATTGATGCAGTAAGAGGCAATATGAATTTTACAAAAGATGTTAAAGAACTTGCAACACCTTTCTTTAAGAGATTGCTTAGCAATATGTCGCAAGATGATCTATCTTTAATTAAAGATCGAGATGCTTTAAAGACATTTGAGTATGTTATTGAGAAGATTGACGAGGTTGAGTTAGAAAAAAATGCTCTTGATAACTTCCTGAATGGTTTAAAAGATGCGCTTCAAATCCCCGGGAAAAAGATATACCATCCTCTGAGGGTTGCACTATTTTACTCTCGAAATGGTCCAGAACTTTGGAAAATATTCCTTATCCTTGAAAAAGACGAGGTTAAAGGAAGGCTTCAAGAAGCGATTAATCTTGTAAAGCAATCAATTCAAGAGTAGTAAGCACTGCAATAAACCCTGCAAATTGAGATCGAAGAACCCCGCTTTTAAGGGTTACGGTTCTTATATTTGCGTCTTTGAACTTTAAAGCCTCTTCAGCTGTAAAACCCCCTTCAGGACCCACAAAAAATGTTATCGGTTTTTGTGGATTAATAAGCTGGGGAATATCTTTAAGAGTATAATCTCCGCCAAAGTGAAGCGCAAAGGCATTTTGTGTAGTGTTTTTTATAACTTCATTTATAACTTCATCAAGGTTTCTAAAATACTTAATTTCAGGCACGAAACATACCTCGCTCTGTTCTGCTGTGTTAAGCGCAATATCTTTGAGTCGATTGGATTGAGACTCTTTTAACTCATTTGGACTTCTTTTTGTTTGTATAAGCGAGATCTTTTCAACTTTTGCAGAAACAAGAAAGCGGATTGCATTTTCAAGTTCGCCTTTGTCGATAATGCTTTGTGCAATATGAAAGTGGATTTTCGATTTTTCGATTTTAGAAACTTCAATTATTTTGAAAATTAAGTTATCTTTGCCTACTTCTGCACATTCCGTTAAATAGATGTGATCAGAATCAAAGAATTTGAAAATTTCACCCTTTTTAACTCTTAGGACATTTTTAAGGTGATGTAACAATTCGCCCTCAACAAATATGGTTCTGTTTTCGATTTTGCTTTCTCTAAGAAAGTAGATTGCCATATAAACTTTTTAAAACCTCTAAGATATATTATAATACCTTTGTATGGAAAGAGAAGATATTAAGAAACTTGTAAAAAGTAAACTTGATACAAATCTTTTTAAGCATTCGCTTGCAGTTGAAGCGGTTATGAGAGAGATTGCAAGGCGATTTAACGAAGATGAAGATTTATTTGGAATTGCAGGTCTTGTTCATGATATTGACCTTGACACAACCAAAGACAAACATCATCTCCATAGTATCGTAGGTGCAGAATTTTTGAAATCAAATGGTTTTGATGAAAGAATTGTTGAGGCAGTAAAAAAGCATAACCCCGTTCACAGACTTGAGAGAGTTACTCTTCTTGAGAAGGCGCTTTATGCAGCAGACCCTTTAACAGGCCTTATAACTGCCTGTGCCATTATTAAGGGAAAAAATCTTGACAGTGTTACAGTTGATTTTGTTTTAAAAAGGTTTAAGGAAAAGCGTTTTGCAGAAGGTGCAAACAGGGAGCAAATTGCAAGTTGTTCGGAATTTGGATTGACTCTTGAAGAATTTGTTGCACTTGGATTAGACGCAATGAAAGGCGTAAAGAAAGAGCTCGGATTATGAACTTTATTGAAAAGATAAAAGAGTTTGATATTGAAAAAAGAATTGAATTGCTCGAGGACTATCTTAAGAAACATCCAGAAGACGGAATTGGTGCTTACAGGTATTTGAGCCATTTATATACGCTTAAAGGAGACCTTAAAAGAGCCGAAGAGATTTTAAAGAAAGGTGTTCAAAATAATCCCCAGAATTTGTGGCTAAAGTTGATGCTTGGAGACTTTTATTTTTTCACTTTAAAAAATGAGGGAAAAGCAGAGGAGATTTACAAAGAAATTCTTTCGCATTTTGGTAGTCCCGTAAGGAGCACGCTTTCTCCATATAGATATGTACTTAAAAGACTTACAACTATTGCCTATAACAAGGGAAACTTTGATGAAGCTAAAAAGTTTTACGAGATGTTCTATGAAATTGAGCCATCCGATTTTTATGCAAGTGACTTTTTGAAGTATACGGAGATTCTTTATAAATCGGGTGAAGTCGAAAAGGCAAAAAGCGTTATTGATGTAGGTATAAGGACACACCCAAAGAAAAACGAATTAAAAGAGTTTGCAAATAAGTTTTTGAACGGTTCATATACTGTTGAAAGTAGAACTTATGAGTCAGAAATAAAGAAAATACCAGTAAAAACTCCTATTATAAAAGAGGATGATGATATTATTGAGATTGTAAAGAATTATGCAGGACCACTTCTTGAGAATGGCGATATTGTAACGATTTCTTCCTGCGTTGCAGCAATTACTGAGGGAAGAATCTACCCTGTTGATGCAATTAAAGTTTCTCCAATTGCTCGTTTTGTCTCTCGATTTGTAAACCAGGAAAGTGTGCCTTTTGGTGGGGCTGCACCTCTTGCAAATCCCTATGCGATGCAGGTTGCAATAGAGGAGGTTGGGTCTTTAAGAATATTATTGGGCTTTGTGTTAGGAGCGATAGGAAAAATTTTCGGGTTTGAAGGTGTGTTTTACAGGGTAGGCGGTCCTCAAACAGCGCTTATTGACGACCCACCAGGTGCGATTCCTCCATATGATTACTATGTAATCCCGGGTCCTAAGGATTCGAACAAACTTGCAGAAGAGATTAAAAATTCGATTGGTTTTGATGTTGCAATTGTTGATGCAAACGAACTTGGAAGGGCGTGGGTTGTTGGTGCCTCTGGTAAAATTGATAAGAAAAGGCTTGAGAAGGTTCTCACAGATAATCCAGCAGGAAACGAAGACGAGGGCACACCAATAGTCATCGTAAGAGGATTCAGATAGTAATAAACAAATTTAAAAATCACTTTTTGGCGTGTAAAGACTTCGGTCGGTCATTTCAAACAAAGTAAGAGAATCTCCAATATTGGGAAGGGGACCCCTTCCCAACTAACCCCAAAACGGCAAAAAGTCTTTTTGGGTGGAGTTGGAGGAGGGGACTTTTCCCTCCTCCATTAATGCAGACCCCTCACTGCGTTCGGGGTGACACATATTAGAAAGAGGGCTTTACCCCCTTTATAACTTTTCCCCAAAGGCGTAAAGTCGTTCTATAGTGGAGTTGGAGGGCATAGCCATCCTCAATTAATTGTCATGTCGAACGAAGTGAGACATCTCCTCGTTAACGCCTTTATTATTGTCTCGAGGTTTTCTAAAAATTATTCGAAAATCATGGAACTTTTTTCAGAATCCGTGTATCTTATGTTATAAGAGTGAAAATCTCCTGGAAAGGGATGGTGCAATATGATGGTAAATGTGTGTTCAAATTAGTAAGTAGCAAATCTTAAGTGGGGGTAACGAAACTGTGGAACAGGAAGTAAAAGAGGTAGAGAAACGCGCAGAAAGGACAAAGAAAAAACTTTTTAAAAAAAGAGAAGTAATGGTAAAATTTACAGAAAGGTGGAAAAAATTATGAGAAGGATTTTAAAAAGTAATTACAGGAGAGGTTTGTCCTTCTTCGTAGTTTTGAGTATTATTTTAGCATTAGCACTGCCAGGTTGTAATATCTACAAAAATGGCACTTATAGAAGCAATAATGCGTCCGAGATTGCAAATACTTTAAGGACAAATATAGGCGATAATCCACCAGAATTTCATTTTACTGAGGAAGCATTTATGACTTCAAAATATAGAGAAAATACGATACAAGTGATAAACAAGAAATATCTACAGGCATTAAGTTTGTTAAAAAGGATCGGTAATGACGAAAAACTTTCTCATCTAACCGATCAGTATAGAAGATTACAGTATCTTGAACAGAAAATGAAAGAAGATAAAGAAAAAAACGACTGGATTGGATTATGGGATTCTTCAGAAGATGTCCTTATCGAAGGTATGATGTCTTACTACACAATGTGCAGGATAAGGATTTATCCAATTTATACAATGAGGCTTTGAATACTTACAAAACAGCCCAATACAGGGTAGAGCAACTATCTCATAAGGCATTAGAGTTAGAACATAGTAGTAAAATAAGTTTCGACGACTGGCTTAGCCTATCATATGCAGAAAATAATATTGAGTATGATGTTAAAAGTAACCTATTTAAACAAATAGATTCTCTTTTATCAAGATATCCAAGTCTGAGTCAAGAACTCAGTGGAAACACACAGCAAGAAACAAACAATAATTCATCTCCTACAAATGTAGAAATGGCAAGGAGTTTAGGCGGAGCACTTTCAGATCTTTGGATGGTAGAAGACGAACTTGACAGGAGCGAAATAATAATAAATGCTATAAAAATGGGAAAAGATTCTGAAAAAAGCAGGAAAGAAGTTTTAGACTTTTACAGAAAAAAGCAGAAAAGGCAGTGGAGGATATGGCAAATAAAACACAGGATAAATCATGGGGTAAAGAGCTTTACACATATGCTAATGGAAGTTATAACGAAGCAAAGAGATTAGAAAAAGAAGGCTTTTACTCATTGGCTCTTTTAAGATATCAAGGCGCTTACATATTTTCAATGCTTTCGAAGAATTGGGCAAAATACCCGGATATAATAGATTATCAAGATGTAAAAGCAGAAAATGTTTCTGTAGAAGATCTTGTTAAAGCCTGGAAAGATAGCGTTGAAGAATTTGAGAAAATTAAGATAACACTCGACAAATATAGCAGGGAAGGAAAGGTCTTTTTGAATATAAGATACTTAACAGACGGTTTTTATGGAAGTTGGTTTAGAGGTGGCGATGGTTCTCTCAGGACATTTATAGAACAACAGAGATTTTTAGAAAAACCAAGCTCACTGGGAGATAAGTAGTAATATAGCATATATGAATATAGGACCTGTTCCTGTTGCTTTGAAAATAATCGAAGAAGATTTGGAAAATTTATCGGCAAAGGCTGGTACCTAATTTGAGCGATTTCGCAAACTTTATTTTGTTTTCATTTAATAAGACATAGATCTTCAAAGCAGGCACTACTAAAAATGCTTTCAAATCCTCTATAATTAGGCAATTGTGGCTGGACAGATAAAATTTAATACTACATTGCCTAAAAAAGTTACATGAAATTGAGTCGTTTCCTTTCAGAAAAAATCCTTTCAAAAAAATTAAATTTAAGTGAGAAGAACCTCGTAAGGAACTAATAACCTGACTCTTCTAACTTATGTAGTAAAGATGTTTTTGTGCAAAATTTTTGAAACACTTCACTATGCTCAGTATATTAAGTTGTAGATGTTGAAATCTGCTTTTTGCATTGACATACATTTGATTATCTGTATAATCAATACAGAGGTGATATACATGGTAAGAAGACTAAATATAACCATACCTGAAGATTTAGCAAAAAGGTTAGACAACATTCGTAATAAAAGTAAGTTCATTTCAGATGCAGTAAGAGAGAAACTTGAAAAGTTAGAAAAAGAAAAATTAGAGAAACTTTTAGAGGAAGGATACAAAGCGGTTAAAGAAGAGGACAAAAAGATTAACGACGAATGGGAAAAGATTACATTGGAAGGATGGAAATAGAAGGCTATCCTAAGAGAGGGGAAGTCTATATTGTTTCACTTGACCCGACAGCAGGTTCAGAAATAGGCAAGCAAAGACCCGCTTTGGTGATATCAAATAATATTAACAATAGAAATGCTGATACAGTGACAGTAGTACCGATTACATCTAATACTGCAAAAGTTTATCCTTTTGAAGTTTTCTTACCAAAGGGGGCGGCAGGACTTCAGGAAGACTCTAAAGTTAAATGTGAGCAAATCAGGACAATAGATAAGTCAAGACTTAAAAGAAAAATAGGAGAAATTGGCGAAGACATTTTGAAAAAGGTAGAAAAAGCAATTTTAATTCATCTTGGAATAGATTGTCTTGAAATAAAGTAAAAATGATTTTTGTCAACAGCAAGACACCTTTTAAAACTTTTTGCATATAAACACCGACATGCTTCTCTTTAAACTACTGTTATGTATTTGAGATCTCTGCTTCTGACACAAGAGGGATAAGAATCTTCAAAATCGTACTGATGAGTAAATAATTATCACTTCTTTTTAGATTATACCAAATTTGATTGATTCTCAAAACTTTCATTGTATTCTTCTTCAATAAAGCATAGATAGGCTATTCATTGGATATGAAGGCACTTACTTAAACTGTATGAAAACTAAAAACTCTTACATTTTTAGAAAGTACTGCAACCTTTAGATACATGAAAAACCACTTAGTTGAGCTAAAAGTTTAAGGAAATTAAATTAGGTTGGAATTTGAAAAATTCTCCCAAAAATCATGGAACTTTTTTCAGAATCCGTGTATCTTATATTATGAGAGTGGAAATCTCTTGGAAAGGGATGGTGCAATATTTGAGTATGTATGTGTCAAAGCGATAAGTAATAAATTCTAAGGGGGACATAGACCTCATTAAGTTGAGGAGCAAGAGATTTAAAAAACTTTTGGAAAAAACAAGTAATGGTAAAATTTATACAAGGAGGTAAAATGAGAAATCTAATCAAAAACATTGTTGACACCTTTGGGATTGCAATCCCTATTGCTTTTACATATGACTTTCTTGAGCCAATCTTATTAAAAAATACGAAGAGAGGTCTCATTTTATTGTTTGTATTCTTGATTGCAACATTCTTTTTTGCGTTTGTTCCGAAGGAGCACCTGATTGATGAAAATAAGAAAAATTGTTTTGAGCCATTTCTTGGAATATCTATTATTTTAATTGCCATTCTAATATTTCTTTTAGGCATTACTGCAATGATTTCTACAAGCCCCTCCATTACAGAAATGCATAATTGGTTTATCACTATTGTAAAAGCGCTAAACATGAGAAATGCTTTTATTTTATCGAGTATACTAACAATAATTTATTTGATAATTGGGATAATATATACCTGCGGAAAGAGTTGGTTGTATGTGTTTCCTGTGCTTTTGCTTATTGTATTAGTTCTTACAAAATTTAGTTTTTCATCAATTATTAGTGTTCTGTGTCTTACTTATTTTCCTTTTATAGTTCTTGTTCTCATAGGAAAGGCAAAGAAGGATTCAAATTCATCTGTCCCCGAAACTTATAAAGGAGATTAAGGATAAAGGAGGGTGTGTTCCTCCCTCCATTGGTCAAGTAGGCTCAGTTCACCTCCTCCATTAAAAGAGGAGACCCCTCACTGTGTTCGGGTGACAGAGGGGAGGAGGCTCATTAGAAAGGCGTTTCGGGGTGTCGGTGGGTATAGAGACCCTCGCAAAGTCGGCTCGGAGTGACACATAATGGGAAGGGAAAAAGACCCCTTCCTAACTAACCCTAAAACGGCAAAAATTCTTTTTGGGTGGAGTTAGAGGAGGGGACTTATCCCTTCTCTATTGGTTGAGGAGAGTCTTTTTACCTCCCCATTGGTTTTATGGCTTTTTGCCTTTGTTGGAATTATCGTTATTAGGTTTGTTTGAATTAGTTCCCTCTGTGCTATCAGGGTTTCCTTTTTGTTGTGCTTTTTCCTGCACTATTATTTGCGTTGCTTTGTAGTTTGTTCCATCAAAACTTATATGGATTTGGACATTTTGCCCTTCCTTAAGGACTGTTTTATCAACTTTACCTTTCCCAACCTGTTCAACCTTGGTTGAATCGTCTACAATAACAGGATTTGTAAAATCTTTGAGGGTGATTGTTCCTTCCTGGACGCTCAAAATAACTGTATTCAATTCAAATTCTTTTTGAGATTTTTGTTCTTGGTTCTGCTCCTCATTTTGTGAAGATTGTGATTCGTTTTGCTCCTTATTTTTCTCTTCATTTTTATTTTCTTGGTTCGTCTCGTTCTGCTTACCTGGGGTGTTTTTATAGAGAATTATGTCTCTTGCAACAAGGCTATCACCAACTTTTGTTGCATGCACAAGAATGGGATCGTTAACTTTAATCTGCGAAATATTAACACTCTTTCCGAGGTATTTTATAGTTGTGTTGTCGTTAACCGTAACTGTTTCTCCTGATATTGTTAAAGTGTTCCCGTTAATTGCAGAAACCGTCCCTTTTATAACGATGATAAGTTCATTTTCATTTTGCTCTTGTTCTGTTTCCTGCTCCTTATTTTGAGGTGCTGTTGTTTCCCCCTTATTTGCGTTTTTATTTTCATTCTTGTTTTGTTCGTTTTCGCTCTGAACAGTTTGTGTTTGATTGCCTGAGTTGTTATTTGTGCTGTTAGAGGGTTGCTCGTTTGTTACATCTCCCCCTTTTATGTCGTTTTCGTTAAGTGTTGCATTAAGTGTATCAAGGATTTTTCCCCAGCTAAAGCCCTTTTTCCTCATTTCAATAACCTTATCAATATCAATATTTTTGTCTTTGGAAAGAGCAGAGATAACAATCGCATCTGCAAAACTAAGATTTGCGTCTGTTATTTTTTGAAGGATAGTTTCGTCAATTTCAATAACTCCCTCAAAACTCTTTGCTGTGCTTTCTATCTTTACGCTCTTAATGAGTTGAGGAAGTGTTCCTGCTTTACCAAAAACTGGAGCAACAAAAGAAAGGCCAAAAGTAAATACAATTGCTACAATCAATGTCGAGAGGATAGCCTTTCTAAATCTTTCAACTTTCCTTCTCCTGTTTATTGTTCCCATAACTTTTTCTTTTAAGTTGCTATTTTCGGGGTCCGTCTTTTCTAAAAACTCTTTAAACTGCCTTTCAAACTTCTCCATTCTCTATCGCCTCCCTTAATTTATTCCTTGCTCTGTGAAGTCTTATTCTAATATTTTCTTCTGATTCGTTAAGTAAAAATGCAATTTCTTTTGTGCTCATATTATCTATGTAAAAAAGGGTTACTATGCTTCTATCTTTTGGGTCTAACTGTGCTAACGCTTCTTCAATCAACTCTTTATATTCATTTGAATCAAATTTTGTTTCTCTTTCAATAAATTTTGGATCCTGTTTTCTTGTATTTTGCAAAGCATAATTTACAGCAATCCTTTTAAGGTACCCTAAAACTGAAATACCATCGTTAAGCGCTTTTCTCTTTTCGTATATTTTGAGATATGTGTTTTGAACAACATCTTCTGCATCCTCTTTTGAGAGGGTTATTGCATAGGCAATTTTGTAAACATACCTATAAGTCGAATTGTAAAACATTTCAAAAGCCTCCACATCTCCTTTCCTGAGTTTTGGCACAAGTTCTATTAACTTACTTTCCACATCCATAATATGTTTCACCTCTTAAAAATGTTACACATAAAACAAAAAAATAAAAGCCCTCCGTTTGGAGGGCTCAGGAATCTAAATCATTGTATTAATATTCAGGGTATTGAGGTGCGGGGGCCTGTTTTTCTTCTTTTGGAATTGTTGTTACGATTGCCTCAGTTGAGAGCAATAACCCTGCAATGCTTGCTGCGTTCTGGAGAGCAGTCCTTACGACCTTGAATGGGTCGATAACTCCTGCCTTGAACATATCTTCAAACTTTCCAGTTTCTGCGTTGAAACCAACATTATCTTTGGTTTCCATCACTTTGTTAAGAGCGATTACGCCATTGTAACCTGCGTTTTCTGCAATAAGTTTAAGAGGCTCCTGGAGTGCTTTCTTTACAATCATAATACCAGTTCTTTCGTCACCTTCAGCCTGTAAAGTGTCGAGGACTGGAAGTGCCTTAACGAATGCAACTCCACCACCTGCAACGATACCTTCAGCAAGTGCTGCCTTTGTTGCTGCAACTGCGTCTTCAACTCTGTGCTTCATTTCTTTCATTGCAGTTTCAGTTGCGCCGCCAACCTTGATTATTGCAACACCGCCGGAGAGTTTTGCAAGTCTTTCCTGAAGTTTTTCCTTATCGTAACTTGAAGTGGTTCTCTGGATTTCTTCTTTAATTTGTTTAATTCTCGCCTGGATCTTCTCTTTGTCGCCCTTACCACCGATGATTGTGGTGTTATCTTTATCGACCTTTACAGCATCTGCTCTTCCAAGCATATCAAGTGTAACGCTTTCAAACTTAATTCCGAGGTCTTCTGAAATAACCTGACCACCAGTGAGGATTGCAATATCTTCAAGCATTGCTTTCCTTCTATCACCAAATCCTGGCGCCTTTACTGCAACGCAAGAGAATGTCCCTTTAATCTTGTTGAGAACAAGTGTTGCAAGTGCTTCACCTGTTACATCATCTGCAATGAGAAGGAATGGTCTTCCAGTTTGAACAATTCTTTCAAGAAGTGGAAGGAATTCCTGGATTGAAGAAACCTTTTTATCGGTAATAACGATGAATGGGTCTTTGAGTTCTGCTTCCATTCTTTCTGCGTCAGTTACGAAGTATGGTGAAATGTAACCTCTGTCAAACTGCATACCTTCAACAGTCTTTACCTCAAGACCAATACCTTGAGATTCCTCAACTGTAATAACGCCTTCTCTTCCAACCTTATCGACTGCGTCTGCAATTGCTTCACCAACTTCTTTAATCTTTGAGGAAACTGTTCCAACCTGTGCAATCTCTTCTTTTGTGGTTATATCTTTCTTGAGTTTCTTCATCTCTTCGATGACTGCTTCAACTGCTCTATCGATACCTTTTTTGAGAAGAAGTGGATCTGCACCTGCAGTAACATTCTTAATACCTTCATCAATTAGTACCTGTGCTAAAACTGTTGCTGTTGTTGTTCCGTCACCTGCTGCATCTTCAGTCTTTGATGCAACTTCTTTTACGAGTTGTGCACCAATGTTTTCATTTGGATCTGGTAAGTCGATTTCTTTTGCAATTGAAACACCGTCATCTGAAAGAATTGGAGAACCAAATTTCCTTTCAAGTGCAACATGACGGCCCTTTGGTCCCAAAGTTACCTTTACAGTGTTTGCTAATTTATCAACACCTGCCTGTATTGCTTTTCTTGCTTCCATTCCAAAAACTATTTGCTTTGCATCCATAGTTTCACCTCCTTATTTAAGGATTGCAAGCACTTCTTTTTCAGAGAGGATGAGGTATTTCTCATCGTTTAATTTGATTTCAGTTCCTGCATACTTCGAGAAAATAACTGTATCGCCAACTTTTACTTCGAGAGGGACTTTTTGACCGTTGTCAAGAAGCCTTCCAGAACCTACTGCAACAACTTTACCCTTTTGGGGTTTTTCTTTTGCTGTGTCAGGTAATACGATACCTGTCTTTGTTTTTTCTTCTTCCTCTTCAATTTTTACTACGATGTGGTCGTAAATCGGTATAATTTCTGCCATACAACCAACCTCCCTTCTTCTTTTTTTGTGAATTTTTAGCAAATTTATATTAAGTTTGCTAATTTATTATATAGAGTTCAGCAACTGTGTCAAGAGGGTGCTAATAATTTTTTGAAAAATGAGAATTGATCAGTTTTTACTTTATTTCTTTGCTGTTTTTGAAGTATTCGTCTTCTTTTTCTAATTCCTCAAGCCACTCTTTTACTTTCCATTCCTTAACTGTATCGGTCAAGGTTGCAAAAATCACATCTTTTGCATCAACTGCTTCTTTTACTTTTTGCATTATTTTAACTATCTCTTCGTTTGTAAAATTGCCTAAAAGAAGGAATTTTTTAGCCATAGTTTTCTCCTTTCGTTTTTTTTCAATTTAATTATACCAGTAATTTTTCCTTTCAGACTTTTAAAAACATACTTTTTTTGGTATATTTATGGTGTGAAAGAAGCTGTGTTATTTCTAAAAAGTGAAGATGAAACAATTGCCCTGGGTAGAAAACTTGGGGTGTTACTATTGAAAAGTACCTCAAATTACCTCATAGGGCTTATTGGACCACTTGGTGCAGGTAAAACAACATTCACAAAAGGCATTGCAGAGGGGCTCAAAGCAAGAGATTATGTTGAAAGCTCGACATTCGTATTCCTTAATATTTATAATGGTGATTTGCCTCTATATCACTATGACCTTTACAGGGTAAACGACCCAAAAGACCTTGATGAACTTGGTATTTTTGAGATGGTTTCAAGAACGGGCGTCCATGTGATAGAGTGGGGAGATAAGGTTGAAGAATTGCTTGATTTTGATATGGAGATAAACTTTGAGATCTTAGAAAGTAGCGAAAGAAAAATTACAATAAAAGCTTTTAATCTGGAGAGTGTTTTAAATGAACTGTCTATTCCTTAATCAGGCTTTTTATCCAACAGTAAGTATGCTATTTTCAGAGGAGAAAATCCATTACTCCGTGATTCAGTACCCAAACGATGAAAGCCCGAACAATCTCCTTTATATTACAAAAGTGATGTTTGACCTTATTAAGTTTGAAAGAAAAAACCTTACGCACATTGTTGTTGTAAATGGACCTGGAAGTTTTACAGGGACACGCATTGGTGTAGTTGATGCAAAGATTCTTGCATTTGCGCTGAATATCCCGTTAGTAGCTGTTAATTCTCTTGAGCTTATTGCAAGGCACAGAGATAAAGAATCAATTCTTGCGATTTTATCTGCTGGGCGTAAGGAATATTTTGGAGCATTGTTTGAGAAAGGCGTAAGAAAGTCTGAAGATAGAATACTTGCCATTCAAGAACTTGAGGAGTTTAATGGGAAGATTGTTTCTTTTGAGGATTGGAGCAATCTAAATTTGAAAGACTTTGAGAAGGTCTATGTTAATCCTGAGGTGGTAAGGGAATTTTCGTATGATTTAATTAGAAGAGAAGAGTTTGTCTCTGATCCACTGTCTTTAAAGCCAATTTATTTAAGGGCAGAGGATAAATTATTTAAGAAGATGCGATGATTAGCGAAATAGAAATTGTTAAAGCAAAAGTATCGGACATAAAGAGAATAATTGAAATTGAGGAACTTTCTTATAGCGACCCCTGGCCGAGAGAGATTTTTATGGTTGATTATCTTTTCAATTCTTCTTCTGAATATTTTGTTGCTAAAATGCATGGGAAGATTGTTGGCTTTATCGGTATCTGGTATGAAGGGAAAAAGCTTCATGTTATAAATGTTGCAGTCCATCCAGACGAAAGAGGAAAAGGTATCGGAACAAATTTACTTCACTTTGCTATAAATCTCGCAAAGGAACTTGGCTATGAAGTAGTTTATCTTGAAGCAAGAAAGTCAAATGTGTCTGCTCAACGCCTTTACAGGAAACTTGGTTTCAAAGAAAAAGAGGAATTAAAAGGATATTACCAGGACGGCGAGGATGGAATAAGAATGGAATTGAGTGTCACGAAGGAGGAGAAGGAATCGTGATTACGCTTGGCATTGAAACTTCGTGCGATGATACCGCGGTTGCTATAATAGAAAGTGATGGGAAAATTCTTTCAAATGTCTTAACTTCTCAGGATGTTTTTCACAGGGATTTTGGTGGAATTGTCCCCGAGATTGCCTCAAGAAAACATGCTGAACTCATTGGATATACGATTCTTGAAGCATTAAAACTTGCAAGTTTATTGCTTGAGGACATTAACCTTATATCTGTAACTAAAGGACCCGGGCTTGTTGGGTCTCTCCTTGTTGGGCTTGAAGCTGCAAAGTCACTTAGTTTTGCACTTAATAAACCTCTTATTGGTGTAAATCATCTTGAAGGACACATATATTCGCTTTTTCTTGAGGGAGCGCCACTTTATAAAAGAAAAGATGTTTTCCCACTTCTTGTTCTTATTGTTTCAGGAGGACACACAGAGCTTGTCCTTATGGACGGATTTTTGAAATATAAAGTTCTTGGAAGGACTCGCGATGATGCAGCAGGTGAAGCAATCGACAAGTTTGCTCGTTTTTTGGGCTATGGGTATCCGGGTGGTCCAATCATTGAGAAATTAGGGCTCGAAGGCGACCCAAACAAATACCAATTTCCTAATCTTACTTTCAAGGGAAGTCCTTATGAATTTAGTTTTAGCGGTCTAAAGACTGCAGGTGTTTATTTCATCCAGAATCACCCCGATATTATCCAGAACGACCTTGCAAGTGTTGCGGCAAGTTTTGAAAATGCACTTGTAAGAATACTTGTTGAAAGGACAATTAAAGCAGCAACCGATTTTAATGTCAAAGGAATCGGTGTTGTTGGCGGAGTGTCAGCAAATAAAAGGCTAAGGGAAACATTTTCGAGAGTTTCGCCTGTTCCTGTGTACTTTCCACAAAAGGCACTTTCAACAGATAATGCTGCAATGATTGCTTTGACTGGCTATCTCAGGCACACAATTAACGGAGAGACTTCAGACCTTACTCTTGATGCAATTTCGAGGTTGGAGTTATGAAGATGAAGGCAATGTTTATAGAAAAAGTTGGGAAATTAGAGGAAACGCCTCTTGTTTTGCGTGAAGTAGATGTTCCCTACCCAAAGGAAAAAGAGGTCCTCATAAAGGTTTCATATTGTGGTGTTTGTCATACAGAAATTGACGAAATTGAGGGAAGAAGGCTCCCAAAAATTCCTGTCATTCCTGGGCACGAGGTTGTAGGTAAGGTCGTTCAAAAGGGAAGTGCAGTAACGAAGTTAGACATAGGGGATAGAGTTGGTGTTGCATGGATTTACCATGCCTGCGGGAAATGCAATTACTGTAAGGAAGGTAAAGAAAATCTCTGCGAAGAATTTGTTGCAACAGGTGCAGATGCAAATGGTGGCTATGCAGAGTATATGGTTGTGGAGGAGAACTTTGCATATACAATTCCTGAAAATCTTAAAGACGAGGTAGCACCTCCAATCTTGTGCGCTGGTGCAGTTGGATTCAGGGCATATAAACTTGCTTCAATTAAGGATGGAGAGACTGTTGCTCTTTTTGGGTTTGGCGCTTCAAACCACATAGTTTATAAATACATACGCTATTTAAATCCTTCTTCAAAGATTGTAGTTTTTGTAAGGAAATTGGGTGATAATGCTACAAAATTAGCAGAGGAAATGGGTGCAGATTACATATTTGAAAGTTTTACGGAAATTCCAATCAAGTTTGATAAGGCAATCGACACAACACCGATTGGTGAGATTATTCCATACGCACTGTCGTATTTAAACAAAGGTGGCTTGATTGTTGTAAATGCAATAAGAAAAGTTACTCCTGTAAATGCCTTTGATTATACGCTTATCTGGGGAGAAAGAAGTGTTTTGAGTGTTGCAAATGTGACAAGGGAAGATGTTGTTTCTGCACTTGACCTTGCATCAAAAATCCCGATAGTGCCTGAAGTTACACTTTTCAAATTGGAAGATGCAAACGAAGCACTTCTCTCAGTAAAGCACGGTAAAATCAAAGGTGCTGCTGTTTTAAAAATTTCTTAGATATCAATTTCGTAAACTTCTGGGTTTTCGATATTAAGGAAAAGTGAAAGCTTCTCTTTAAAAGCATCTCTATCTTTTGTTGTGTAAAATATGGTTTTGCTATTTCCTTCGTTAAAGCCGATTTCCTTAAGATAGTTAACTGTTTTATCTGCGATATACTCTGCAGGGTCGATAACTTCAACATTGTTGCCTACAACACTTTTTACAACCTTGTAGAGGAAGGGGAAATGAGTGCATCCCAAAACAAGAGTATCAATTCCATTTTTGAGAGGCTCATCTAATTTTTCCCTTGCAAGGGCACAGGCATAATCATTAAAACTTACACCATCTTCAACAAGGTTAACAAGTTCCTGTGAGCCAACTTCAAACACCTCTATGTCCTTATCGAGTTTTTGAATTTCTATTTTGTAGGCATGTTTTTTTGCAGTAAGAGGCGTTGAGATAACTCCGACTTTTTTGTTTCTTGTTGTTTTCACGGCATACTCTGCACCTGATTGAATCATTCCAATAACATTTACGGGATTCGAAATCTTTTTCAAATCATCCACGGCAATAGAAGAAACTGTGTTACATGCAACAATTATTAGTTTTACGCCATTATCGAGTAAGAATTTTGTAATATTTTTTGCGTAGGTTTTTACGGTTTCCTCATCTTTGGTTCCATAGGGGAAATGCTTTAAATCACCCACATATATGATATTTTCATTAGGAAGCACCTTTTTGAGACTTCTTACAACACTCAGCCCTCCAACACCTGAATCAAACACGCCGATTGGTTTTGGGTTAGCCATTGAGGTACCTCACAATTCCTTTAAAAAGCGCCTGTGCAACCTTATCGAGGAAGTTTGGATCTTTTAAGAGCGCCTCTTCTTTTGGATTTGAGATGAAGCCAATCTCTGTAAGAATTGCAGGCATCGTAGTTACTTCTCTACAGACATAGAGGTAATCTTTTTTTGTGCCCCTGTTGTAAGTGCCAAGTTCGTTTACGAGTGCGTTTTGAATTGTATCTGCAAGTCTTTTTGAAGTGTCGTACCAGTAATATGTTTCAGTTCCTGAGGCATCATTATTGACGCTTGAGTTTAGGTGAATTGAAATGAAAAGGTCTCCTCCAGATGAGTTTGCTAAGTCTGCTCTACCTTTTAGAGTTGGATTGTTTGGATCATCTACGGTTGAATGTGTAAGGATAACTTTTGCTCCTGCGCTTTCAAGCAGTTTTTTCAGCCTCAATGCAATATCAAGGACTATGTATGCCTCTTTTGTTCCTGAATAGCCAATTGCACCAACATCAAGGTATTGCCCTGAGTAACTTCCATGCCCTGGGTCAATAACTATTATTCTATTCGAAAGTATTCCTGTTGAAGGTTTTTCTCCTTCTTTTAAGATAAAGACATTATCTTTGCCTTCATAGGTTATACCTTCGCTTAACTCTATTTGTATTTGTGGTGGGGTCGTATTGTTTCTCTTTGTGCTCTTGTAAGGAATTTCTATTGAGGTATCCGCTAAAAGGACGAGGTAATCTTTATTTCCAAGAACGGTTTTCTTTGCTTTGACAGGGAAACTAAAAGTGAATATAGAGCCGGAACTATCTTTCTTAAAGTAAAGTAAAATTGGGTCTATGTATATCTCATTTGGTGTTACCGTAACTGATACATCAAAATAATCTTGTAGAGATTTAACAGAAATAAATTTTTCGTCGTTTATAACTTTAATGTCGTCTTTGTTTATTTCAACCGTTCTTCCAAAGAAACTTACTGAGTTATTGCCGTCAATTTTTGTGTTGAAAAAGTTTAAAAAGTCATCAAGACTAATATAAGTTGTATTTTCAATTTTTTGAATGTTTGTGAATATGACGCTTCCGCCTATTTCGACGATTTCTTCGTTTACTTTAGGAAGTTTGAAATGAACAAGTTGTGTATTAGATTTTTCCTCAAACTCATAAGGAATTTGTGTTAAAAGATATATTGTTATGGTTGAATTGTTGTTATTAGCCTCGACTACATACCTTGTGAAAGGATATATATTTAAATCTGTTTGTTTTGGCGCATTTAGAAGATTCGTATTTTCATATGTAAGAACTGCTCTTATTGGGTCGTTTAAAATATTTATGTTTGGTTTTGGTAAGTTTTTACCATTAATTACGATATCTATACCCTGTTCAGAGATTTGCCAGAGGACATTTTCAATTAATCCCTTTTCCTTTTTGACTGTGGTTAATGTGTCGCTTCTAACCCAATAATATGCGTTGTTAAAACTTACTTCAAACCATGTTTCTCCTTCTTTATTGAGTGCAACTCCTGCAATTTTAAGGGAGGTATTTACAGGAACAACCTTTAAGGCATTGTATGAGATTTGCGGTCCTGCTCTTAAATTCGTATTATCGTTTGTTTTTGCATCTGTTCCAAGCGTTGAAAGGTCGAGAGTTACTTTTGTTGTATCAAACTTGAAATAATCACCAATTGCGAATCCTTCTTTGCCGTTATAGGTACACTGAAGCCACAGTTCTCCATTATGATTTTTTGCAAAGCCTATAATTGTGATTGGGTCTCCTTTGTTAATGAGTATAATTTTTTCGTAATCTGTTGAAGGTCCAGCCCTCAAATTTACGAAATCAGTTGAGGTTGCGGCAATGTTGATACTCTGTTTTTGAGCAGTGGTCCCTTGATTTCCCTGGTTATTTGTATTATTATTTCCTTGGTTGTTGTTTCCCTTATTTGAATTATTATTTCCCTCATTATTTGAAGTTTCCTCTACTTTAACCGTGTACCAACTTGCAATAAAGTAGTAGTTATTTCCGTCTTTGAATTTATACCAGACTTCTCCATCACTTCTTTTAACGATTCTAACAACACTTACTTTTGTGCCGTAGTTGAGCCTTTTTACAAGATTAAATTGAGTGCCAGGTCCTGTCCTCACATTAAGGTAGTCTGCATTAACTTTTACGGTTAGCTTTGTATCCTCTCCCTTTATGGTTACCCCCGTTTTATCCAAAAGATACGATGCAACATATCCAGATTTGTTTGTGTTAAAGTCGTATATCTTATACCATAGTGCAGAATCTCGGTCTTTTCCACTTCCTATATTTAATACATATGTACCTTTACTCAATTTGAAAAGTACCGAGTTATATGTCCCGGGCGCACTTCTTACATTCACTCCATCTGTATTAACAATGAGAAGTTCCTGCGCAGTTTCTGATTTTGCATAAGGTATAGCAAAAATGTTTGTGATGGTGAATATAACCAAAAGCAAAATTGAAATTATCTTTTTCATCAGTACTTCCTCATTTCTCTTTTTGTGATTTTTTCTTCCAATTTCTTCTTATCGCCGTGCAGAACTTTCTTTCTTACAAGTGCAATAGTGAGTTTTATCCTGTTATTTGCGGTGTGGACATCTATGGGAAGTATGGTTAAGCCTCGCTCTTTTACTCTTGTTGACCACCTTATAATCTCGTTTTTGTGCATAAGAAGTTTCCTTTTTCTTTTTTCGCTTAAGTTTGTGTGAACAGATGGAGGCATTGCAACAAACATCTTGTATATGTAAAATTCACCATTCGATTCCTTTACATAAGCCCCATCAAGGCTTACCTTTCCTTCTCTTATTGATTTTACTTCAAAGCCTTTTAATTCAATACCAACCTCGAGTTTGTCGAGTATCTCAAAGTCCCTTAAAACTTTTTTGTTTACCGCAATTACTTTTTCTTCCATTTTTCCCTTATATCAAAAAGCACTTCCTTTAAATCATTGGGCAATTGAGAAACGAATCTCAACTCCTTACCAATTATAGGATGAATAAACGAAATCTCATAAGAGTGCAAAAATTGCCTTTCGAGATTTATATTTTTGTCCCTTTTACCGTAAACCTTATCCCCTACAAGAGGATGTCCAATATGCGCCATATGTACTCTTATCTGGTGTGTCCTTCCCGTTTCAAGTTCAACTTGAAGAAGCGTATAAGGTCCAATTGCTTCAAGCACTTTAAAGTGCGTAACTGCCTCTTTTCCCATAACGGACACTCTCATTTTCGTTGTGCCCTGTTCTCTTTTTAGAGGGAGGTTTATAGTGCCCGTGCGTTCCTTGAATGTCCCTTTTACGAGGCATATGTATCTTCTTTTAATTTCATGCTTCTTAAGCATCTCAGAAAGGGCTCTGTGGGCTGTGTCTTCTTTTGCAACAACCATAAGTCCTGATGTATCCCTATCAAGCCTATGAACAATACCAGGCCGAATAAGTCCCCCTATTTGTGAAAGTTCTTCAACATGGTAAAGGAGCCTGTTTACAAGAGTGCCTGTTGTCTTTTTACCAACAGGATGAACCGTAACTCCTGCTTCCTTATCAATAATAAGTAAATATTTATCTTCATAAACAACCTTTAAAGGCTTGTCCTCTTTTTCTACATTAAGCACTTCCGGAGGCTTTTCTCTAACTTCTATTGAATCGCCTTCTTTTACTTTGTGCGATGGCTTTTCGATAACATTGCCGTTTACCGAAACAAAGCCCTCTTTTATCAATTTCTGTATATAACTTCTGCTCATCTGAGGCAGAGCATTTTCAATAACCTTATCTAATCTATCAGAAGTGCTTGCAACAATTTTATTTTTCATATCTCAAATACGCAATTATGAATACTGCAATGCCTATATCGATTGAGGCGTCTGCTATGTTAAATACCGGGAAGTGATGTATGAACAAAAAATCGGTTACGCCTCTAAAAATTATCCTATCGATAAGGTTGCCCGCAATTCCCCCCAAAATTAACCCAAATGCCAATTCCTTATAAGGAATGTTTATTATCCTCTCGATGTATATTATGGCAGCCATGACGAAAAAACTCGAAACGATAAGTATTGATGTCCCATTTTGAAATAAGCCAAAAAGTGACCCGGGATTGATAATATGAGTAAGAGAAAAGACCCCTTTTATTATTGGAATCTCTTTTCCAGGAGGAATTGCCTTTCTTACAATAATCTTAGAAATCTGGTCAACAAGCAAAACCAAAATTGCAACCATGTAAAAATATCTGTCGTTTTTCATACTCCAATTTTATTAGATTTGCTTTTAATTTAAAATAGCTTTTGATTTTATTCTTACTATATAGTATAATATACCTTGTATAAACGCATAGGAGGTTGAGTATGACTATAAAAGAAGGTAACAGTACTATTGCAATAAGGCTTTATGATGGTGAGGACTTTATGGAGTCCTTGAAAGTTGCATGCAAAAATTACAAAATTGACAGTGCAGTTATTTCTGGTATTGGAATGTTTAGAAAAGTAGAAATTGGCTTCTGGAATGGTCACGAGTATGAAACGAGGGTCTTTGATGGTCTTTCGGAAATTGTTTCACTACAGGGTAATATAGGCGTAACAGAAAAAGAGGGAGACCTTGTAATCCATGTACATACTGCAATAGGCTTACGTGATCACTCCGTTGTAGGTGGTCATCTTGTAAATGCTATCCTGTATAACGGAGAAATTTTTATTGAAAGACTTCATAATATATCACTTCTTCGAAAAGAAGAACCAAGCGGCCTTAAGGGCTTAAATCCCGCATAAGGGTGATTAAATATGGAACTTGCAAAGGAATACAGCCATAAGGATGTAGAAGATAAGATTTATAGGATGTGGGAGGAGGGGCACTGCTTTGATTCGGAGGTTCGCCCCGGTAAAGAAAATTTTGTTATAGTTATGCCTCCCCCGAATGTCACTGGAAAATTACACATAGGACATGCCTTGAACTTCACTTTGCAGGACATTTTCGTGAGATTTAACAGGATGTTTGGAAAAGAGACTTTATGGCTTCCAGGCATTGACCATGCAGGTATAGCAACGCAATCGGTAGTAGAAAGAGAATTGCTTTCGAAAGGCATAAAGAAGGATGACCTTGGAAGGGAAAAGTTTCTTGAAGAGGTTTGGAAATGGAAAGAGCAATACGGCAATACTATCATTGAACAGTCTAAAAAACTTGGGGTATCCGCAGATTGGAGAAGATTGCGTTTTACACTTGATGAGAAATATGTAAATGCGGTTTTGGAAGCCTTTGTAAGATATTACGAAGAAGGTTTGCTTTACAGGGGCGAAAGAATAATTAATTGGTGTCCTCGATGTCACACAGCACTCTCCGATATTGAAGTTGAGTACGAAGAGGAAAAAGGAAAACTCTACTACATAAAGTATCCACTTGAAAATAGTAACGATTATATCGTTGTTGCAACGACCCGACCAGAAACAATGCTTGGCGATACTGCTGTTGCAGTCCACCCTGAAGATGAGCGCTACAAAAATCTTGTTGGAAAATATGTAATTCTTCCCATCGTTGGAAGAAGGATACCGATTGTTCAGGACACTGCAGTTGACCCTCAGTTTGGGACAGGCGCAGTAAAAGTAACTCCTGCCCACTCTCCCGATGACTTTGAAATCGCAAAGAGGCATAACCTTCCTTCGTTAACTGTTATTAACGATGTTGCAAGGATGATAAATGTTCCTGAGCCGTACCTTGGACTTACAACGATGGAAGCAAGAGAAAAAGTCGTAGAGGACCTTGCAAAAGATGGGTATCTTCTTAAGGTTGAGGATTATGTCCACTCAGTAGGACATTGTCAGAGGTGCCATACCGTTGTTGAGCCGCTTGTTTCGAAGCAGTGGTTCCTCTCAATGAAATCGCTTGCAGAAGAGGCAAAAGAGGCGGTAGCTTCAGGAAAAGTAAAAATAACACCAGAAAAATGGGTTAAAGTTTATTATGATTGGTTGAACAACATAAGGGATTGGTGTGTGTCAAGGCAACTGTGGTGGGGGCACAGGATTCCTGCTTACTACTGCGAGGATTGCGGTGAAGTGATTGTTTCAAAAGAGCCTGTTACAACGTGCCCAAAATGTGGAAGCACGCATATAAAACAGGATGAAGATGTACTCGATACTTGGTTTTCTTCTGCTCTCTGGCCTTTTGCTACACTTGGCTGGCCAGAAGATACTGCGGAACTCAATTACTATTATCCAACTACACTTCTCATTACTGGATATGATATCCTTTTCTTCTGGGTTGCAAGAATGATCTGGAGCGGAATGCACTTTATGAAAAAAGAGCCTTTCTATACAGTAATGTTACACGGACTTGTAAGGGATGAAAAGGGAAGAAAGATGAGTAAATCCCTTAAGAACATCGTTGATCCACTCGACCTTATTAATGAATACGGCGCTGATGCTTTAAGGTTTACACTTGCCTCGCTTACGACGGTTGGCGGTCAGGATATTAATCTCTCGAAAGAAAAACTGAAGGCTTCAAGGAACTTTGTAAATAAAATATGGAATGCCTCAAGATTTGTTCTTATGAACCTTGAGGAATTTAACCCAACTGGAATTGACGAAAAAGACCTAGACCTTGAACTTGAAGATAAGTGGTTCTTAAGCAGATTAAACAGGCATCTTAAGATGGAAGTTGAGTATTTGAATGCATACGATCTTGGAGAAGCTGCAAGAAGAATTTACGAATTTGTTTGGGGAGAATTTTGCGATTGGTATATTGAATTGTCGAAAGTAAGGCTCTACGGGGACGACGAGAAAAAGAAGAAAACAGTGCAGTATCTTTTGTGGAAGTCGCTTGTTTCAATTTTAAAGATGCTTCATCCGTATATGCCATTTGCAACAGAAGAAATCTACTCTTATGTGCCATTTGTTGAAAAGCCTCTTATAAAAGCAGAGTTCCCAAAGGTTGAGGAAAGCCTTATAAACGACAAAATTGAAAAAGATGCAGAGTTCATTTTTGGAGTGGTAAGAGGGTTAAGAAGTTTGAAGGCAGAGTTGGGAATTCCTGTTGTTACTCCTCTTAACGCATATTTTGCCTCTCTTGACGAGAATGAAGTAAATCTTATAAACACTGAAAAAGATAAGATTCTAAAACTTGCCCACCTTTCAAATCTTACCTATGTTGATAAAAAGCCAACCAGGGTTTTAAAGACAGTTGTTCAAGGGACAACAGTTTATATGGAACTTCCATTTGATGTAGATCTTGAAAAAGAAAAAGAGCGTTTTGCAAAGAAGTTAAAAGAGGTTGATGCAGAATTAAAATCCATTAGTTCAAGGCTTATGAATCCTGTATTCCTTGAGAAGGCATCACCTGAAGTTGTAGCAAAAGATAGAGAGCTACAGAAAGAACTTGAGAAGACAAAGGCTGCACTTTTAAGCCACATCGAGGATCTTGAAGGTTAGTGAGACTTTCAGAAAGTTTAGATGAAATTTTTGCTTTAGGTGGGAAAATAAATCAGCCTGCAAAATACGGGCTTGAAAGCATAAGAAGGGTACTTTCGATACTGGACAATCCAGAAAAGAAAGTGCCCTATTTTCATATAACAGGGACAAAAGGTAAAGGTTCAACTTCGAATTACATTGCCTCAATACTTAGAGCGCATAATTATAAAACGGGGCTTTACATCTCTCCTTCCCTTATTTCCACCCTCGAAAGGATAAGCATAAATGGTTCACTTATCACACCAACAGAGTTTGTTTCTCTTTGGGTTGAACTAAAGAAGATATACGAGACGCTTGACGAGAATTTTCTTCCATCGACATTTGAGACCTTTACCATAATGGCATTTCTGTATTTTCTTAGAAACAAAGTTGATTTTGGAGTTCTTGAAGTTGGTCTTGGTGGAAGGCTTGATGCAACAAATGTAATCGAAAAATCCGTTGTGTCTATTATTACAGACATAAGTTTTGACCACCAGAAATATCTTGGAAATACTCTTAAAGAGATTGCTTACGAAAAGTCTAAGATTATTAAGCATAAATCCCCTGTAGTGTTTAGCGTAAAGTCGGGGGATGCTCGTGAAGTTGTCGTAAAAGAGGCAATTGCAAATGATTCGCCTTACTATGAATATGGAAAGGATTTTAAAGCCATAAACGTAAGGAAAGAAAATGGGAAATCTATTTTTGATTTTGTTTCAAAGAATCCAGAAATAGAGATTAGAAACCTGGAAATTAAAGGGCTTGCGGATTATCAGGTTATAGATGCCTCTCTTGCAGTTCAATCTATAATTGTAAGCAGAGTTGAGTATTCATTTGAATCTATAAGAAAAGGCCTTGTAAAGGCTTTTTGGCCGGGAAGGTTTGAGATCATTTCTGAAAAACCGCTCATTATTCTTGATGGCGCACATAACGATGCTTCGTCCCTTGCTTTAAAAGAGTCTATTGAAAGTGTAGTTAAGGGTAATGTTGTATTGCTTTTTTCGATGCTCTCGGATAAAAATGTAAGAGATTTTCTTTCAAACATTAAGGATATAGTTTCGCATATATTTATTACAACAACGCCAAATTCCTATTCAAGGGCAATGGATGTGATGGATCTCTATGCCTGCGCAAGGGAATTTTTTCCTCCCGAGAAGATTTCTATAGAGGAAGACCCAAGACGTGCGTATTTTCGTGCAAAAGTATATGCTTCCAACACACCGCTTGTTGTTACAGGGTCGCTTTATCTTGTTGGCTTTGTAAGAACTCTTGAAAATATTTTTACTTTTACAACAAATTAAATATAATAGTAAGGAATGGAAAAAATTATTGAAGTAATTAAAACAGTTTTACCTAATTTTTCAACGACAGATATCTTAATCATTATCCTTTCGCTTTTAGCACTAATTGTAACCATTGCGATTTATGTGTATAACGACAGCAAGCTAAGAGGAGGTAACGCTAAAGGCTGGTTAATTGCAACAATCCTGCTTGGTGGAATCCTGCCTCTTGTATTTTACCTTACGGTAAGGAGTCCTTATACACTTGAGGAATTAAACGAGGAAAAAGAAAGGAAGGAGGTGTTAGAACTTCAGAAGAAATACTACAAAATACAGATCGAGAAAGAGTTGTACAAATGTCCAGTTTGTGGTGAAGAAGTGAGAAGTGACTATTTGTTCTGTCCGCACTGTTTTACTCAGTTAAAGAAGAAGTGTCCACAATGTGGAGCAATCGTAGAGAAGGATGCAAAAATTTGTCCTTACTGTGGCTTTATCTTTGAAGAACGAAAGGAGTGAAATATGAAAGTATTTACTTATTCACCCGGTGGCGTTCATCCGGATGAGAGTAAACTAACAAAAGATCTGCCTTTTGAAGTTTTCAATGCTCCTCCAATTGTAGTTATTCCACTCCAGCAACACACAGGTGCACCCAATACCCCAACAGTAAAAGTGGGTGACTATGTAAAGGTTGGACAAAAGATTGGGGATTCTACACAAGTTGTTTCTGCGCCTGTGCATGCAACCGTTTCTGGAAAAGTAATTGCAATTGAAGAGAGATTGTGCCCAACTGGTGCAAAAGTTCAAAGTGTTGTAATCGAAAACGATTACAAAGACGATTGGGTTGAACTTACCCCAAGATCATCTTTTGAGGATCTTTCTGGTGAGGAACTTGTAAAAATTATTAGAGAAAAAGGTATAGTCGGTTTAGGTGGTGCGGCATTTCCAACTTCTGTAAAACTAACGCCTCCAAAGGGAAAGGTTATTGATACAATCATTGGAAATGGTGCTGAATGCGAACCATACCTTACTGTTGACCACAGAAATATGCTTGAATACCCTGAAAAGATAATTAAAGGAATTCTCATTGAGATGAAGATAACCGGTGCAAAGAAGGGTATTATTGCAGTCGAAGAGAACAAAATCGATGCAGCAAATGTGCTTCAAAATAAGATAAATGAGTTAGGGGTAAGAGATGTTGAGGTTGTCCTTGTAAAAACCAAGTATCCGCAGGGAGGAGAAAAACAACTCATCAAGGCTGTCCTTGGAAGAGAGGTTCCTTCAGGTGGTTTGCCTCTTGATGTTGGAGTGGTTGTCCAAAATGTTGGGACGCTCAAAGCAATTACCGAGGCAGTGCTCGAGGACAAACCTCTTATTGAAAGAGGCGTTACGATTTCGGGAAATGCAGTTTCAAAGCCAGGAAATTACATTTTCAGGATTGGAACTCTTGCTTCATTTATCATAGAAACGCTTGGACTTAATAGAAAATTAAGAAAACTCATATTTGGTGGTCCTATGACAGGAATTGTCCAGTCAACAGTTGATGTGCCGGTTCTTAAGGGAACTTCCGGCATTCTTATGTTTGGTGATGAAGCCCTTGAAATGGCACCGGAAGAAGAATCACCCTGCATTAGGTGTGCAAGTTGTGTTGACTCTTGTCCTATGGGACTTATGCCAGTTCTCATTGATCATGCCTCAAGAAAGAATGACCTCAAAACTGCAGAATCACTTCATGCTCTTGACTGTATCGAATGTGGTGTATGCTCTTATGTATGTCCAGCAAAGAGGCATTTAACAGAGAACATAAAGAAGGTAAAGCAGGCAATTATAAAGCAAAGAAAGATTGAAGCAGCAAAACAGGCAGCCTTTGAAAAGTTAAAGGCACAGAGAATGAAAGAAAAAGAGAACTCCCAAAAGGAGGTAAAAAATGGCTAACTACGATATAGACCTTGTTGTTACATCAGCGCCACATATAAGAGACAAAGTTACAACTACCTCCATAATGAGAGATGTGATAATCGCACTTACCCCTGCTCTTATTGGAAGTATTTTCATATTCGGCATAAGGGCATTGATTGTAGTTTTAGTTTCTGTTGTATCATCATTTCTTGCTGAAGTTGTTGGAAACTTGCTTTTCCATAAAAAGCCATCTTTAAACGACCTTTCCGCATCGGTTACGGGGCTTCTTCTTGCAATGACCTTGCCTCCATCATCTCCATGGTGGATGGTTGTTGTCGGTGCATTTTCTGGGATCCTTTTAGGAAAGATGATTTTTGGTGGCATTGGGTCGAATCCATTTAACCCTGCTCTTGTAGGGAGAGCGGTTTTAATGGTTTCCTGGCCAACCCAAATGACTACCTGGGTGAAGCCTTTTTCAGCCTTTAATCAGCCACTCGATGTAATTACCACTGCAACACCCTTAAATGTTGTCAAGTTACAAGGATATGCACAATTACTTTCAGAGTTTGGGACAAAGGCAAATCTTTACAAGGCACTTTTCCTTGGCACGATAGGAGGTAGTTTAGGTGAGACTTCCGCTCTACTTCTCTCAATAGGCGGCATATATCTTATTGCAAGGAAGGTTATCAACTGGAAGGTACCAGTGATTTATATTGCAACTGTATTTGTTCTTTCTCCTCTTTTTGGAAGGGATCCGCTATTTTCGATTCTTGCAGGTGGGCTTTTCCTTGGTGCATTCTTTATGGCAACTGATTACAGTTCTTCACCAATTACTCCACTTGGAAAAGTTTACTATGCAATCTTTATTGGTTTCCTTACTGTATTGATAAGACAGTTTAGTTCATACCCAGAAGGTGTTACGTTTTCAATTCTTTTAGGAAACGCAGTTGTTCCTTATTTTGATAAGATTGTGCCAAGGGTTTATGGTGTTTTCCCTAAAAAAGAGGTGGCAAAATGAAAAGTGTTGTTAAGTTTGCTATAACTTTGGGGCTTATTGCTGCTATTACTGGTTTTGCACTTGCTATTGTTTATCAGATAACTAAACCTATTATTGAAGCACAGGACCTAAAAGCTCTTGAGCAGGGACTTTCTGAAATTTTTCCTGGCGATTATGAGTTTGTAAAATTGGATAAACCTATTAGCTCCAAAGATCCATCTGTTCAAATAACTGAGTCTTATCTTGTAAAGGATAAGTCAACTCAGAAAAACGTTGGAATGGTTGCAAGAGTTGTAGTTCCTGGTTCTCAAGCACCTATCGAGATGCTTGTAGGTATTAAAAGCGATGGAACTGTTTCAGGAGTTAAGATTCTTAAGTTGAACGAAACTGCAGGACTTGGTGCGAATGCTGATAATCCTAAATATTATGTTGATAAGAAGAACAAAATAACTTTTCTGGGTCAGTTTATAGGGAAAAATGTTGAGAAAGACAAACTTATACCTAAAGAGGATATTATTGCAATGAGTGGTGCAACCATAACTTCTCGTGCAATATCGACTGGTGTAAAAGTTGCAGGTCAGGCAATTGTCTCTTATCTTAAGGAGGCAGGGCAATGAAAAAGAAACTTAATGTAATTTGGAATGCAATCATACCAAATAACCCTGTTTTGATAATTTCGATTGGCTTATGCTCTGTTATTGCTGTTTCTAATTCTGTTCAAAGTGCGCTTCTTATGACTTTTGCATTTGCAATGGTTCAGATACCATCAAACATAATTGTTTCTGCGATGAGAAAAATAATTCCTAACGAAATAAGAGTTCCTATATTTGTTACGGTAATCGCTGCATTTACGACTATAGCAGCACTTATTTCTCAAGCATACTTCAATGCCGTTTACCAGATAATAAAACTTTATATCCTTCTTGTTGTGGTAAACTGCATTATTATAGGTAGAGCAGAGGCGTTTGCCTATCAGAATGGGATTTTTGATTCATTTTTGGATGGTGTAGGCAATACAATTGGCTATGGGCTTGTTCTTGTAACAATTGCCGTTGTAAGAGAACTTATTGGAAAAGGTGCTCTTGCAGGTATTCAAATTCTTCCCGACTCATACCAACCGATGCTTCTTATGGTGCTTCCACCGTCAGGCTTTATTATGATTGGTATCCTTACAGGTGCAATTGAAACCTACCTCAGGAAAAAGGGAGGTAAAAAATGAGTTATATTGAGAATCTTCTTAAGATTTTTGTATCTTCTGCAGTTATAAATAATATTATTCTTATTCAGTTTTTGGGACTTTGCTCTTATATCGGTCTTACTGACAGTTTGCCAAATTCCATTGGTATGAGTTTTGCAGTTATTTTTGTTACTGTTTCATCCTCGATTCTTGCCTGGATGATTGACAACTGGATTCTTATACCAACAGGACTTCAATCTGCCCTTCAAATCACTGCATTCATTCTCGTTATTGGTTCTTTTGTAGGTCTTGTTGAAATGTACATCAAAAAGGCATCCCCAAATCTTTACAAGGCAATGGGTATTTATCTTCCCTTGATTGCAACAAACTGTCTTATACTTGGAGTAACATTTATTAATTCAATGAACCATTACGATTTTGTAGAATCGATTGTTTCAGGATTTGGAATTGCCTTTGGCTATGCAATTGCAATGCTTCTTCTTGCAGGCATTAGAGAAAGATTAAGAAACTCCGATGTCCCCGAATTTTTTAAAGGGAAGGCAATAGCCTTTATGATATCTGGTATTCTTTCTCTTGCTTTCCTTGGATTTAGTGGAATGATTAAATAGGAGCGGCATATGAAAGATATTTTAATCTCTGTTTTTACTCTCGGAATCCTTGGAGCGTTATTTGGTGTGCTTTTGGGTGTTTTTAATGAGAAATTTAAAGTTGAGGTAAGTCCTTTAGCACAGGCAATCTATGAAGTGCTTCCACATGGAGAGTGCGGTGCATGTGGTTTTCCAGGGTGTCACCCCTGTGCTGAAGCAATTGCTGAAGGAAGGGCTTCATATGATGCATGCGTTGTTGGTGGAAAAGAGGTTGAAGAGAAAATAAGAAAAATTATGGAGGAAGCAAAATCGCAGTCTTGAAATTTTAAGTTTTAGTTGTATTATATAGGAAGGGGATAAAGTGAAAAAGTTTTGGGTTTGTTTTTTGACTTTACTGATTTTATTGACAATGGTGCCTAGTGTATTTGGGGCGGATGGGGTAACTGTTAATGTTGAAAATACACTCAACGTGCCTATCTTTAAATCTTTTACATTTGAAGTCGATAAAAGCAGTTTGCAAGGCTCCCAAAACTTTGAATTAACTTATGGCGATACTCCCCTTCCTCTTGTTTTCTCTCAAAGTGGTGATAAATTTGTTTTTAAATCCGCAATTTCTCTTACACCTAACGAAAAGAAAACTTTAACCCTTGTTAATGAAGGTGCTGGAGGTAATCTAAAAGATTTCTATGTGCCTAACTTTATCGGTACCAAATTTATTATTCCTCAAAAAGGAAAAGTTTTTATTGTATCTTATGGCGATGGGAACCATATAGCCGTAGTAGATACCAAAAACTTGAAGACCATTTTCGAAAAAGATCTTGATACATCTCAATTTACATTTGTTGAATTAACTTACGATTCAGTTTTTGAACTAAAATCAACATTGCCCGTTTTTGCCGAACTTTCTACACTTACACCACCTTTTGAAAAGAATTCGTCTGATGATATGTCCTCAGTCTATGGAACATATTTTACTCTTTACATTCCACAAACGCTTTTCATTGCAGCAACTACTGACACAAACATTAAGATTGTGAAAAGCGATGGAAGTGTAATTGCTGAAACACTTTTAAAAGCAAATTCATATTACATTAATACGAAGCTACAGGGAGGAGTTTATACAGTTACATCAAGTGCCCCTGTTCTTATTGAATTTGGTTATGCAGAAGATAATGTGTTTTCAACCCTTTATGGGATAAACTCGGCAAATGCTATCTCTTTTGGTGGGTTAGGGGTGTCTTCGATTTTTGATGATACAGAGGTTACTGTTAAATATAATGATAAAAGTAGCACCGTAAAATTAGAAAAGGCAAACGATTTCAAGTATTTTGATATTCTGAATTCGAATGAGTATAAGCCAAACGAAACAGAATACAAACAGGTTTTTGTAGAATTTACAAAGCCCGTATTAATATACACTTACGGTCAATTTGGGAATGTTGATGGTGAACAAATACCGTCATTTGCAAATGGCACGAGTTTTAAATTCCATACAGGTAAGGTTACTAATACATTCGGAGAAAGAAAAAGAAGAGTTGTTATAATCGGCGTTGATCCATCTACAAGTGTATCTTTAAACGGAAACAGTTTTACTTTAAATGCTTTTGAGTCTAAAACATTCCTATTTTCTCAAAGTTTCTCTCCAGTAAATATAAGTTCAAATAAACCAATTGCAGTTTTTGACCTTGGTATCGAGGGTAACAAAGAAATTTTTACAACACTTTTGCCAGTTGATAATTACAATCCTTTAAAGGTCGTCTTAGCAAGTAGCAACAACGCAAGCGGGACAACGCAACCTCAGAATAATAACGCAGAGAAACCTTCAACAGGTAATAATTTCAATAATTTGATTAACAATGCAAAAAACTACATTATCCAAACTTCTAAAAAAGTTTCTGCATTTTTTGTAGAAATACTTTCCAATGACAACTTAAAAAATATTGGAGGTGTCTTGAGTACATTATTCAAAGGTGTTGCATCAAATATTCTCAGTTTCTTACGACCGATTTCTGAACAAATATACCCGTATGTTAAAAACTATATTCCAGATATAACTGTAGATTTGATTTCATCAATAATATTCTTCCTATTTGTTTTGATTGTCATAATCCTTATTATTCCGAAAGGCAAAAAGAGGAGCATCCCTGTTGTAAGCGTTGAAGAAGTAAAGAAAAAGCCGATTGCGTTTAATGTTAAAGATCTTGAAGTAAAGGAAGAAAAGGTAGAAGCTGCAAAGGAAGAGTTTGGCGTAGGTGAGCCTCCGAAAGTAAAAACTATACCTATTAAACCACCCGAGCAAATTATTGAAGAAACACCAAAAGAAGAGATTGAGAAAACAAGAAGAGTCTTTAGACCAGTCCCTCCAAGAAGAACCGAAAAACTAACCATTGAGAAAGAACAACCCAAAGAAAAAGAGGAAGAACAACTTAAGGAGATAAAAGAAGAAGTAAAAGAGCCTGTTAAATTAATTAAAGAAAAACCGGAAGTTCTGGAATCGAAGGTAGAGGAAGTCGAAAAGCCCGTAGAGAAAGAAGAAGGGGTGAGGATTGAAGAGAAGGTTCCAGAAAAAACAATTCAGGAAGAGCAGGTCCTTCCGCAAGAGAAAACTACCCAGGAACTAATAACGCCCGAAGAAACAATCGCACCGGCTGAAAAGGAAGAAGCAACACCTCAGGTTATTGAGCAACCTAAAGAGGAAAAACCGACAGAGGCTAAAGTGGAGGCGCCCAGGGAAGAGATTTTAGAAGAGCACGAACCGTCCTTTGCTGATTTTGCACAACCTAATCTTGAAGAAATCCCTGAAAAGATAAGTAAAATAGCAGAACCTAAAGCTGAAGAGAAGGAAGAAGTTAAAGAAGAGAAGGGCAAAAAAGAAGAGAAGGGCAAAAAAGAAGAGTTTAAATCAACTTTTGAAGAACTCATAAAGAAACTCGAAGAGGAAAATAAAAAGAAAAAAGAATTAAAGAAAGAAGAAATAAAGCCCGAAGAGACTGCGGAGGTTAAAAAAGAAGAAAGTTTAGGTGAAGTTTCTACGGGAGAAGAGAAAACATTTATAAAGGTTGAACTAAAATCTAAATTTGTTGCAGATGCAGGCGCTCTACGAAAAATTTATGGAAAAGAGGATATTCCAACATCTCTTAAGAGCGACTTATTATCTAAAGCATGTATTTCGGCTTCTCAAAAGAGTGAAGTTGCAGATATCGTCGAAGGTAGATATAGGATTACAGTTATAGGGCTTACTACTATCGAGGAGAGGCTTGCTGAAGACATTGCAAAAAGAGTATCAGGCAAGTTTTCCACAGGTGAAGCAATACTAATTGCAAAGAAATTAAGACTTACAGATGTAGTTGTTGATGATAATCCAAAATTAAAGAATTACCAGGGTATAACAATCTATTCAGTTGAAGAAGTTATTTAGACTTTTCTCTTTCAAGAAGAGTATAGAGTTTTCCAGATAATTCAAATGTTGGAAGCATTGTCCGTGCTATTATAACGGAGTTTTCCTCCGCTTTTTTAATTGTTTCTTCTGGTATAGGTTCTCCCTCTGTTACGATTATGATTGGTACCCTCTTTATTACCGCTACGCCTACCACATTTACATTAGTTTGAATTGTTATCCATGCACTATCTTCATTTGCTTTAGCAAGGACTTTACTTAAAAGATCGCCTGCATAAGCGCTATCAATAATTTTATCGAGTTGTTCTTCATTAAAACTTGTAAGTACCTCTAATTTAAGTTCATCTATGAGGTCTCTAATCTTCATTTTTACCTCCCCTTTGGAAACTTCTCTATTCCAAACCTCAAATGCAAGATATGTCCCTTTTCCGAATTTTGAGGTTATGATAAAAAAATCTGAAATTTTCTGGATATTTTTTAATCCCATCCCTGCCCCAAATCCCAACTTTCTTGCTTTTTCAGAAGCAGTAGAGTAGCCTGGAGTTAACGCAAGAAGGAGTTTTGATATTCCTGGTCCTATGTCTTTTGTAATGGTCTTTATCTTCTCTTTATTCGCAAAAGTTTTTATTATTCCGAACTTTGCATGTATTACAATATTTGACTCCGCTTCGTATGAGCACACGCCCACTCTTCTAAGATTCTCTTTCTTATGTGCGGGATTATTTCTATAAATGTCGAACTCATCGAGCATTGAATTAAGACTTTCTCTTGTTTTTAATGTCCCGTCACCGAGATGATCAAAATCGTCTCCAAAAACAAAAAATTCAGAAATTAGTATTGTATCTTCCAAGGTGCTCCTTCCAGTCCTGCCTTATACAAAAGCCCACATGTAACAAACACTATATGGGGCGTCCTTAAGATGATTATTTTTTCTTTTCTTGCAAGTTCAATTGTTTCTTTCTCGACGGGTTTTCCTCTTGCAATTAATACTACGGGAATATCAAGTATTTTTGCTGTTTTAACAACTGATGGATTCGTTACGCCAGTTATTAATAGAATAGATTCTTCTTCCCTGCTTATAACAAAAAGTGTATCTGAGAGGAGGTCTGCAGCAAATCCGTATTTAATGTTTGCATCCCAATTACCAACCTCCTGAAGCACTTCAGCGTTAACTGTTTTAATAATTTCTTCTACTCTCACATTAATATTTTATCAATAATGAAAAAATTTCATATATTAAAAGAGATAAAATTTTCACATTAAGTAAGCAAAATAAAAAATCAAAAACTTTATAAACATTATTCTATTTTAAAATTTCTTTGTGAAAAAGTTATTGAATATATTGTAAAATTTTCATTTTTGTATAAAATAATTATTGATGGAAGAAAAAAGGAAATTGCTCTGCGATAGTTTTAGTAAATGTGTTCAAGCGTCGGAATTCCTATCTGCTATTGGCAATCCAATACGGGTTGCAATCGTGTGTTATTTAACAACTGGTGAGCATACAGTGAAAGAAATTGTCGAGAAATTAAAAATGAAAGAACCAACGGTATCTTTAAATCTCTATAGGCTTTACAGAGCAGGCTGGGTTTCGAGAAGAAAAGTGAAACGTAATGTGTATTATAGATTAAAAAACGAAAAGTTCAGAGATATAATAGAGCAAGTAAGTGAACTTTATTTGGATAAGGAAAAGAAGGTAAAAGTATAATTTTCGAAAGGAGGAAAGATGGATACAAAAAACTTCCCTGCGGTAGACATGGAAATAAGAAAATGGGGAGCAAAGCCAGAGTCGCTAATTCAGGTTCTGCATGGCACCCAGGAGGCTCTTGGTTATCTTCCAAAAGATGTCCTTGTCTACATCGCAGAAAAACTAAAAGTTCCACTATCAAAGGTTTATGGTGTTGTTACATTTTACAATTTCTTCAAATTAACAAAAGATGCAGATCATGTCATTATGATGTGTATGGGGACAGCCTGCTATGTTAAAGGTGGAGAGTCTGTTTTAAACGCACTTTGCAAAAAATTAGGCATTAAGCCAAATCAAATTACAAAGGACGGAAAATTTGCTGTAAGAATTGTGCGTTGTCTTGGTTGCTGTGGTCTTGCGCCTGCTATGGCAGTTGATGGAAAAGATATCTATGGAAAGTTAACCCCCGAAAAAGCAATAGAAATTCTTGAGAGGTATATGGAGTGAAAGAACTCTCGCTCAACATCCTTGATATAATAGAGAATTCTCTAAAGGCAAACGCAAAAAATATTGAATTAAATATTATAGAAGATGATTACAAGGATTTAATTTCTATAGAAATTAAGGATGATGGGTGTGGGATGGACGAAAACTTGACTAAAGAAGTTTTTGATCCTTTTACAACAACATCAACAAATAAGAAGGTCGGGCTGGGACTTCCTCTTTTAAAACTTGAAGCAGAGTCCTGCGATGGTGGTGTATATATTGAAAGCGAGAAAGGGAAGGGAACAAGAGTCAAAATTTGTTTCAGAAAATCTCATATCGATACACCTCCTCTCGGTGATTTACCAAGTACAATTGTTACGGTTTTAGCAACCCATCCCGAGGTAAATCTGAAGTACAGGCATGAAGTTAATGGGAATGTTTTTGAAATCTCAACAGAAGAGTTGAGGAATATTTGCAATGAAACTATTTGTACTCCTTTAGTTTTGAACGGAATTAAAGAATTCATAAGCGAAAAAATAAAAGACTTGCATGGAGGTGCTTAAATGGACAAGATTAAATCAATTGAAGAATTAAGAAAACTAAGAGAGCAGGCTCAGTCATTTTTGAAAGCAAGACAGGGAGAAGCAAAAGCAAAAATCTACATCAGTATGGGCACTGTTGGTATTGCAGCAGGAGCAAGGGATGTGCTTCTTGCAATCCTTGACGAACTTCAGAAAAGGAACTTTACAGATGTTCAGATCATAGAGAGGGGCTCAATGGGGCTTGATGTTGAAGAGCCAGTTGTTGTAGTTGAAAGGGATGGTGTAAAGGTCTTTTATGGGCATGTTACCCCCGATATGGCAAGAGAAATTGTTGCATCTCATGTAATTAACGGACAAATAGTAAGCGATTGGGTTATTGCAAAGGAGTAATTCATGAAAATTTATAGAATTCATGCACTTATTTGCGCAGGAGCACAATGTCTTGCCGCGGGTGGTAACGGACTTGAAGATGCACTAAAGGAAGAACTTAAAAAACACGATTTAACAGAGGAAGTAAATATTGTTGAAACTGGTTGTATGGGTTCTTGTGAGCTCGGTCCTCTTATGGTTGTATATCCTGAGGGGGTTATTTACACAAAAGTTAAACCAGAGGATGCAGCGGAAATTGTTGAAGAGCACTTCCTTAAAGGCAGACCTGTTAAAAGATTGCTTTGGAAACAAGAAGAAAAGCGATTCCCAACTTTAAGCGAGGTGCCATTCTTTGCAAAGCAGACTAAAATAGTTCTTAGAAACTGCGGATTGATTAATCCGGAAGATATAAACGAATACATTGCACAGGGTGGTTATGAAGCCTTAGCTAAGGCACTTACAGAAATGACTCCTGAAGATGTGATTAAGGTTATAAAGGATTCAGGATTAAGAGGTCGTGGAGGAGCAGGCTTCCCGACTGGTCAGAAGTGGGAATTTGCGTATAAACAACAGTCCGACACCAAATACATAATATGTAATGCAGACGAAGGAGACCCTGGGGCATATATGGATAGGTCTGTCCTTGAAGGAGACCCACATTCAGTCCTTGAAGGAATGGCTATAGCAGGATACGCTATTGGTGCACAGAAAGGTTACATTTACATAAGAGCAGAGTATCCACTTGCAGTTAAGAGACTTGAAATAGCAATAAAGCAAGCAAGAGCAGCAGGCTTATTAGGAAAAAATATTTTTGGAACGAATTTTTCTTTTGATATTGAATTGAGAATGGGTGCTGGTGCGTTTGTATGCGGCGAAGAAACGGCTCTTATAAACTCTATTGAAGGTAAGCGTGGAGAGCCAAGAAAGAAGCCACCGTTCCCCGCACAAAAAGGTGTATTTGGTAAGCCGACTGTAATAAATAATGTTGAGACGCTTGCAAATGTCCCTGTAATTATAGAAAAGGGAGCCCAATTCTTTAGAAAATTTGGTACGGAGAAAAGCCCGGGGACAAAAGTTTTTGCTCTTGCAGGAAAAGTTAATATTACGGGTTTAGTCGAAGTGCCACTTGGAACACCTCTTAGAACAATAGTCTTTGATATTGGAGGAGGTATTCCCGAGGGCCATACGTTTAAGGCAGCTCAAACAGGCGGACCTTCTGGTGGAGTTATTCCTGCAGAATATCTTGATGTTCCTATGGACTACGAAAACCTTCCACAACTTGGGACAATTATGGGTTCAGGTGGTCTAATTGTTATGGATGAGACAAGTTGTATGGTTGATGTTGCAAAGTTCTTCCTGAAATTTACAGTTGATGAGTCCTGTGGAAAATGCACTCCTTGTAGAGAAGGAACAAGACAGATGTTAAATATCCTTGAAAAAATTACCTCAGGAAATGGCACAATGGAAGATATTGACAGGCTTGAAAAACTTGGAAACATTATTAAGTTAACATCTCTTTGCGGTTTAGGGCAGACTGCACCTAATCCTGTTTTGTCAACGCTTAGATACTTTAGGGATGAATACATTGCACATATAAAGGACAAAAAGTGTCCTGCAAATGTTTGTTCAATGAGGGGGGCAAAAAATGAAAGGAAAGTCGTTAATAGACGTCCTGCATGAAATTCAGGAATCAAATCCTGAAAATTATGTTCCAGAAAATCTGGCAAAAAAAGTGTCAGATACTTTTAAAACAAGCCCTGCAAAGGTTTATGGTGTTGTTACGTTTTATACCATGTTTTCTGTAATGCCAAGAGGGAAGCACATTATAAGGGTTTGTAGAAGTTTATCATGTCATCTTGCAGATGGTAAAAAAATTGTTAAAAAACTCAAGGAAGAATTAGGGATAGATTTTGGCGAGACAACTGAGGATAAAGAATTCACGCTTGAAGAATCAAGTTGCCTTGGAATGTGTTCTATTGCACCTTCTATGATGATTGATGATGTGCCTTTTGGAAATCTCAAGGAGGAAGATATCCCGGTCATACTTAAGAAGGTGCGGGAGGGTGTCCTATGAAAATGTACAGAAGTCACATTCTTGTTGCAGAGGATTCAAAGAGCCTTTCAAAAGGTGCAAAGGAGATTGAAGAACTTATTTCTAAAGAATTGAGAGCCCTCGGGCTTGATGAAGAAGTTCTCGTTGCGCCAACCGGTAGTCTTGGTTTTGAAGATATCGGTGTTGCAATAGCGGTTTATCCCGATGGCGTTATATATGCACCTGTTACTCAAAATGATGTTCCTCGAATTATTAAAGAACACCTTTTAAAAGGGAGAATAGTAAAAGAACTTGTCCATGAAATTGGCAAGAAAGATGTTACAGTAACTGAAAGCCGTGCAGAAAGAGTCCTTTCTATTCAGCAAAGAGTTTTATTAAAGAGGGTAGGTGTTATCAATCCAGAGTCCATAGAGGAATACATTGCAGAGGACGGTTATCTTGCCTTAGAGAATGCGTTAGAAAAAGGGCCCCAATGGGTTTTGGAAGAAGTTAAGGCATCTGAATTAAGGGGACGTGGTGGGGCTGGATTTCCTACTGGTAAAAAGTGGGAATTTACAGCAAAAGCAAAAAGTGATGTTAAATATGTTATCTGCAATGCCGATGAAGGTGAACCAGGGACTTTTAAAGATAGGGTAATAATGGAAGGAGACCCTCACCTTCTTATCGAGGGAATGATTTTGGCTGGTTTTGCAACAGGTGCAAATTATGGGTATATCTATATTAGAGGCGAATATGACCTTTCAATCAAGAGGCTTCAGAAAGCTATTGACCAGGCTCGTTCATACGGCTTCCTTGGCGAAAATATTTTAGGCTCTGGGTTTAGTTTTGACATAGAAATTAAAAAGGGAGCAGGCGCTTATATTTGTGGAGAGGAAACCGCACTTATTGAATCAATAGAAGGTAAACGTGGTGAGCCACGGAAAAAGCCTCCATATCCGCCAACTTTTGGTCTTTGGGGAAAACCAACTGTAATAAATAATGTTGAGACTCTTGCAAATGTTCCACCGATAGTTGTTAATGGGGCAGAGTGGTTTAAGAAATTCGGTGTTGCGGGCTCTTACGGAACAAAACTTTTTAGCCTTATGGGCGATGTAAATTTCAAAGGCGTTATTGAAATACCATTTGGAGTGAAACTTTCATCAATTATTAATGATGTAGGGTTTGGAATCAAAGGTGGGAAGAAACTTAAAGGAGTTATACTTGGAGGTGTTTCAGGAAGCCTTATTACTCCGAACGAAATTGATACTCCTGTTGACTTCAACTCGCTTGCTCTGATTGAAGCAGGTCCTGGATCAGGTTCTATTGTTGTCCTAAGTGAGGATAGGTGCATTGTTGATATTGCAAAAAACATTGCCTACTTCTTCAGACATGAGTCCTGTGGCAAATGCACACCTTGCCGTGTTGGAACTGAAGAAATGTACAAGATTATCGACAGTATTTCAAAAGGATTTGGAGAAGTTAAAGACCTTGAAAGATTGGATAAACTTTCAACATCTATGAAGTTAACTTCTTTTTGCGGATTGGGCCAAACTGCCCCCAATATTATTCAGCAATCTTTAAGAAAGTTTAGAGAAGAGTGGCTTGAACATATTATTGAGAGAAAATGTAGTGCGAATGTTTGCGAATTCGAAGAAATAACGGAGGAGGTTACAAATGAGTGATTTAGTAAATGTAAAAATCGATGGCAGACCTTATCAATTTGAAAAAGGAACCACGATTTTAAAGGCATGCAAATCGATTGGCATAGAGATTCCAACACTATGCTATCTTGAAGGTATTGCAGAAGAGGGTTCCTGTGGTATGTGTGTAGTTGAAGTAAGGGGCTCAAGAACGCTACAAAGAGCATGTATTACGGAAGTTGCCGAAGGAATGGAGATAACTACTAATTCAGATCTACTTTATGAAGCAAGAAAAACCAATCTTGAACTTGCTTTGGCACATCACCCTCTCGATTGTATGACCTGTGATAAGGATGGTGATTGTGTCCTTCAGGACCTTGCATATCAATTTGGCATTAAGAAGAGTCAGTTTCTTGATGAAAAAGAAGCATTTGTCTACCCAAAGGAAACACCGTGGGATTCAAATCCTTTCATACAGTTTGATCCACAGAAGTGCATTCTTTGCAGGCGTTGTGTAGATGCATGCGAAAACCAGGCAATTGTTGAGGCTATTAGTATTGCAATGAGAGGGTATAAATCTACTGTATCAACTCCATTTAATCTTCCCCTTGAACAGACTGATTGCCAATTCTGTGCTGCTTGTGTCCAGGCATGTCCAACTGGTGCTTTGATTGAAAAACCCCGTATTGGCAAAGGAAAAATATTCAACTTCGAAAAAACAGACACTGTTTGTGCCTATTGCGGTACTGGATGCAATGTTACCTTATACAAAGATAAAAATAACAACCTTGTTATGGCAAGAGGCGCAGATAAAGAACCCAACAAAGGAAGGCTTTGTGTTAAGGGAAGATATGGCTATGAATATGTGAACTCTTCTGAAAGATTAACTAAGCCTCTTATAAAGGAAAATGGCGTATTTAGGGAAGCAACATGGGAAGAAGCTCTCGACTATACTGCAAAAAGATTACTTGAAATAAAAGAAAAGTATGGACCTGATGCAATTGGTGTTCTTGGTTCTGCAAGATGTACAAATGAAGATAACTATGTAGTACAAAAATTTGCACGTGCAGTAATCGGGACCAATAACATAGACCACTGTGCACGACTTTGCCACGCTTCAACCGTTGCAGGACTTGGAAAGGCACTAGGTGCTGGTGCTGCAACTAACCCTATTGATGATATTAAGAATGCAGATGTTATGTTTGTAATAGGCTCAAATACAACAGAAACCCATCCTGTGATTGCTCAGTTTATAAAAGAAAACAAAAAGAAAAAAGGTGCAAAACTTATAGTCTGTGATCCAAGAAATATCGACCTTGCAAAATATGCAGATATTTTCATACAGCATTACCCAGGAACAGATGTTGCACTTTTGAATGGCATGATGAAGGTTATAATTGACAAAGGACTCGTTAACAAGGAATTTATAGAAGCGCATACCGAAGGTTTTGAAAATCTTTTAAAGGTTCTTGAAAGCGGTAAGTATGATCTTGATAATGTATCGAAGATTACAGGTGTAGATAAGAAACTCATCGAGGAAGCGGCAATTGCTTATGCTCAAGGACCAAATTCTATGATTTTCTACACGATGGGAATAACCCAACACCATGTTGGTGTGGATAACGTCCTGAGTATTGCAAACCTCGCGCTGATAACAGGTCATATAGGCAAGGAAGGAAACGGAATTGATCCACTAAGAGGACAGGCAAATGTGCAAGGTGCATGTGATGTAGGAGCGTTACCTGATGTCTATACAGGCTACCAGAAGGTTACAGATGAAAATATTAGAAAGAAATTCGAAGAATTCTGGGGTGTAAAACTCCCAGAAAACATAGGCTATGCGGTATCGCAGTTTGGAGAACTTGCTCTTGTTGGTAAACTAAAAGCCGTGTATGCAATGGGTGAAAACCCGCTTGTAACAGAGGCAGATGTAAGGCATGTAAAAGAAGGTTTTGAAAAACTTGAGTTCCTTGCAGTTCAAGACATATTCCTCTCAGAAACTGCCCAGATAGCAGATGTTGTTTTCCCTGCAAAGGCTGCATATGAAAAATATGGAACATTTACCAATACCGAAAGAAGAGTCCAACTTCTTAGACCTGCAAGAACACCAGCAGCAACCGTGAAAGATGATTGGGAGATTGTTTGTGAAGTTGCAACCAGAATGGGTTATCCAATGAAATACAAGAGTGCTATAGATATTTGGAATGAAATAAGAGAAGTAACGCCAACATTTAAAGGTATCACATATGAAAGGCTTAAAGAATACTCAATTCAGTGGCCATGTCCAGAGGAAACCCATCCTGGTACAAGAATTTTGCACTATGGTGGAAACTTTAAACGACCCAATGGCAAGGCGCTTATAACTGGTGTTGAGTTTGAACCGCCTGTTGAGACGATAGACAGTGAATACCCGTTTATGCTTACAACTGGAAGAATTCTTTTCCATTATCACTCAAGGAATGAGACTCGTAGGGTAAAGGTGCTTGAAAGTTTTGTCCCCGAAAATTTTGTTGAGATAAATCCTGAAGATGCACAGAATCTCGGTATTAATGATGGTGATAAGGTTAAAGTAAAGACAAGAAGAGGAGAGATCGTTGTAAAAGCAAAGGTTTCAACAAAGCCTAAAAAAGGAGTTGTTTTTGTAAGTTTCCACTTCTCAGAAGCGAATGCAAATATCCTTACAATTAATGCACTTGACCCGGTTGCAAGAATTCCTGAATACAAAGCATGTGCGTGTGCAATTGAAAAAATTTAAATAAAAGGAGGCAAGTTATGAACGATGTAAATTTCTTCCCGCCAAAAGATGTGGCTGCAAAAATGTGCGAGACTGGGGTAGGAAAGTGCAAGCTACCCATTCTCAAGATGTTTATCCTTGCAATCCTTGCAGGAGTTTACATTGCATTCGGAGCACAACTCTTCTTGCTTGTGGGATCTGATTCAACACTCGGTTTCGGCTTTACGAGGTTTCTTTCTGCATCAGTCTTTACTGTAGGTCTTATGATGGTTGTTGTAGGTGGTGCAGAGCTTTTCACTGGCAATAACCTTGTGCTTATTGCTGCTCTTGATAAGAAAATAACATGGGGAGAGCTTTTAAAGAATTGGGTTGTTGTTTATATTGGGAACTTCGTTGGCTCAATTATTTTAGCAGCCTTACTTTTTTGGGGAGGGACATGGTCTTTGAATGGTAATCTTGTTGGTGCAAATGCATTGAAAGTCGCTCTTTCGAAAACTTCGCTTACATTCGCACAGGCATTCTTTAGAGGTATTCTCTGTAACTGGCTTGTCTGTATGGCAGTTTGGATGTCAATGGCATCAAAAGATGTAATAGGAAAACTCTTTGCAATCTATTTCCCTATTATGGGATTCGTTGCTTCCGGTTTTGAACACTCAGTTGCAAATATGTTCTTTATTCCATATGGAATTTTCCTGAAGGGTAATCCTAAAGTACTTGAGGCTGCAGGAAAGACTCTTGCAGATTTAGCAAATCTTAATTGGGGAACGCTTTTCACAGTTAACCTTATTCCTGTTACTCTTGGAAACCTTGTTGGTGGTGCAATTTTCGTAGGTGCAGTTTACTGGTATGTATACTTATTAAGCAAAAAGTAATGAAAATTAAGCCTGTTATTCTTGTTGGTGGAAAAAGTAGAAGATTTGGGACGGACAAGTTCTTTCTTGTGCTAAATGGCAATTTGGTATTTGAAAGAACTTACAGGATTCTTAAGAGTGTATTTGGAGTTGAGCCTGTCTTCATAGGGAGGCAGGCTCCCATTTCTAATTACGAGTTCAGAGAAGATTTAATACCTTCTCTTGGTCCAATTGGCGGTCTTTACACGGCGCTTAAACTATACAATGATGTAGATTTTGTTTTTCTTGTTGCATGTGATATGCCTCTTATTAAAAAAGAAGTTTTGGAATATATGAAAGCAACTCTTGATGAGCAATCTTTTTCCTATATTCCAAAACTTGAAAATGGTTTTATAGAGCCCATGTTTGCTTTTTACAGTAGTAAGCTACTTCCTATAGTTGAAAGAAACATAAAAGCAAATGACTTGAAATTACGAAGTCTTCTTATAGATAAAGTCCAGTATCTTGAGGTATATAAGATTAAGGATATCGACCCAGAACTGCTTTCATTTCTTAATATTAATACCAAAAGCGACTTTGATAGAATATGCAGTATAATAAAGAATGAAAATATTGAGGATTTTGCGATTTGAAAATGGCAAAATTAGCCCATTTGATGATGTACTTGTTGAGGAGAAGATCCTTAATGTTTATGTAAACGGAGAACACATCCAATCGCTTTTCTACTCAAATGGAAATGAATATTTTCTTGGATTGGGTGTGTTATTAAACACTTCCTTAATCAAGTCTAAGAAGGAAATAAGAAATTTCTCATATAAAGAAAATGAATTTTCAACAAACTACTATTTTGAAATTGAGAATGTGAAAGATTCTGAAAATTTGGAATATGAAAAAATCAGGGCTGTTTCTCAAGGTGAACTTTTTTCCCTAATGAAAGAAACATTATCTCACTCTGAAACTTTTGCAAAAACAGGTGGGACTCATATTGTTTCCGTTTCAGATATAAATGGTATACTTGCTCACTATGAAGACATTTCAAGGCTATCGTCAATGTTAAAGTGTGCAGGTTACATAGTGGACCAAGGGATAAAAAGAGAAACGATAGTTTTTACATCAGGAAGGATTAATTATTCTCTCGTTGAAGTTGCAGACAAAATGAATTCAAAAATTATTGTTTCACAATCTGCTGTTTCGACCCTTGCAGTAAAGTTGGGAGAAGATTTAGGAATAACTCTTGTAGGTTTCATGAGAGGAAACCGTTTTAATATCTATACACATCCCGAAAGAATCACCTGCTAAAATAAAAACAAAAATCCTGTATAATATCAGTTGATGGAAATACATCATATACCTGTTTTATTAAATGAGACAATTGAATTATTAAATTTGAAGGAAGATTCAATTGTTGTAGATGCAACCCTTGGAGAAGGTGGGCATTCTTTTGAGATTCTGAAGAGAATTCCAAAAGGGCTTCTTATAGGCATTGATATGGATTATGAAACAATCGAAAGAGCCCGCAAAAGACTGCTTGAGGTAGGAGATAACTTCATAATAGTTCCTGGTAATTTTAAGGAAATTATAACTCTTGTTCTCCCGCACGCTAAAAATGTAACACACATTCTTGCTGATTTAGGTGTTTCTACTCTTCAACTTGAAGATGAGTCAAGGGGTTTCTCATTTATGCGCGAAGGCCCCCTTGATATGAGAATGTGCAGACCATGTACAAGATACACTGCATATGATATCGTTAATAATTTTTCAGAGGATGAATTAAGAGACATTATTTTGTACTATGGTGAAGACCCATTTGCTTCCAGGATTGCAAAAAGGATTGTTGAAGAAAGAAAAAAACATCCGATTGAGACAACGACACAACTTGCAGAAATTGTAAAAAGTGTTTATCCCAAAGGGTACTACAAGATTCATCCAGCAACAAGGACATTTCAGGCGTTCAGGATTTACATAAATAGAGAAATGGACAACCTGAAAGGCTTTCTGGAGAATGCACCGAAGTTATTGCTTCCTCAAGGAAGAATTGCGGTTATTACCTATCACTCGCTTGAAGATAGATTGGTAAAACTTTCATTTAAAAACAATCCAAATCTTAAGTTGGTTAATAAGCATGTAATAAAGCCCTCAGAAGAGGAAGTTTCAAAGAATAGGCGTGCTCGAAGCGCAAAATTGAGAGTTGCGGAGAAAGTCTCATGAAAATGAAGACTCCAACTTTCCTTTTAGTGTTACTTTTATTAATTCTCATATATAGTGTTTTATTTTTTACAACGGTTAAAGTAAAAAAAGAAATAGCGAATCTCAACGCAGAAATTGAACAAATACAAACTCAAAATCAAAAACTCGAAGCGATATACCTACAACTACAAGACCCTATTAGGATTAAAAAAATTGCAAGGGAAAAACTTAAAATGAGTGAGGTAAAAAGATTCTATGTCGTGGAAATCCCTGCAAAATAGTGAAGATATTTTTAAGAAAAGGCTTTTAATTGCGTTTTTGATTTTCTTATTGTTGTTTTTGTCGTTTATAGGCAGAGTCATAGACCTTACTATTTTCAACAGGGGAAAATTGCTTTCTGAATTTGCACCACAAGTTGTTCCAGGCTACGATATCTTAAGAGCAGAACGTGGCGAAATTCGCGATAGAAATGGCGTCAAGCTTGCAACAAACGAACTAACTTTTGAATTAGATATAAACCCGAATGTTATCTCAAACGATACCCTTCAAAAATTGAGAAATATCATAAAAAGTGATCTTAAATTTAAAAATGAGGAGTTAAACAGAATCTTCAGTGCAAAGTCTTATGTGCTTGTTTCAACTTCTGTTTCAAAAGAAACGAAGGATAAAATCGATTCTCTCCATATCCCAGATGGTGTTGTTTTTACTAAAACTTACAAGAGGGTGTATCCCTTTGGAGAAATTACAGCACCTCTTGTTGGAATTGTAGGTGCTGACGGTGTTGGACTTACAGGTCTTGAACTTTCAATGGATGATTACCTCAAAGGGAAAAATGGGAGGTCCTTTAGAACTTTTAATTTTGCAGAGCCAGATTTATTAGGTGCTCCAACATATATTTTAGAACCCGTTAAAGGCAACAGTGTTAAATTAACCATAGACATAAATATTCAGTCAGAGGTTTACGAACTTGTAAAAAAGTATGTAGAGGAGTTTAACGCAAAGAGTGGTTTTGCTATTGTTACAGATCCGAATACAAATGAAGTTCTTGCCATGGTATCTTATCCTTCATTTGATCCAGCAAATATTGAAAAAATAGTTCCAAATCTTCCAACAACATTTAATTATGAACCCGGATCGATTATGAAACCCATTGTGGCACTTGCAGGCTTGGAAACGGGAAAACTTAAGCCCGATGATGACTTTTACTGTAGTGGTTCGATAAAAGTAAAAGATAGAGTTATCTCGTGCTGGAAAAAGCATGGCAGTGAGCATGGGCTTACGGATATTCTTGTAAATTCATGCGATGTTGCGTTTGCGCAAGTTGCACTAAAGATCCAAAAAGACTCACTCCTTAATTACTTCAGACTTTTCGGTTTTGGAGAGCCAACTCAGATTGAGCTTTTTGGTGAAGAGAAAGGTTTGGTGCCATCTTCTAAAGATATTGGAGATGTAGAATTGGCAACTATGGGATTTGGACAGGGCATTGCAGTTACACAGATTCAAATGGTCTCGGCGCTTAATACAATAGTGAATGGAGGCAAACTCTACACGCCACATATTATAAAGGAGGTTCTTGATAACTCGGGTAAAATTATTTATTCATCGACCCCGATCTTGAAGAGGACAATTGGAAGTAAAACAAACCTTGACCTTATTAAGAGCGCTATGGTTGATGTTGTTGAAAAAGGTGCACCAAAAGCAAGAATTGAAGGTTATAAGGTTATGGGGAAAACAGGAACAGCCCAAAAGATAAATCCAACTGGTGGGTATTCTCACTCAAAACTCATCTACAGTTTCTTTGGCGCAATACCATACCCAGATCCATCAGTTTCTGTTATAGTATCCATAAATGAAACGGCAATACCTCAATACTCTACAACAGTTTCTGCACCACTTTTTTCTGAGATTGGAACATTTCTTGTAAAATATTTAAGGATTGGAAAATGAATGGGAGAATTTTAAAAGAAAAGTTTAAAGAATTTGAGATTTACGGAAATCTCGATACTGAGTTTCATTCGATAAAGACTGACTCAAGGAAGGTTGATAAGGGTGACCTATTCGTCGCACTAAAAGGAGAGAATACAGACGGACATGAATTTGTATTGGATGCGTTGAAAAGTGGTGCAGTTGGTGTAATTGTTGAAAAAGAAGTAAAAGTGCCTGAGGGTATACTTGTTATAAAAGCCCAGGATGTAAGGGAAGCATTTGCAAAAATTTCCTCGTTATATTTTGGAGAGCCCTCGAAGGATCTAAAGATAGTTGGCGTTACAGGCACAATGGGCAAAACGACAATAACATATCTTCTCTATAGGCTTTTTAACTCCATAGGCATTCCTTCGGGATTTATTGGCACAATTGGGCTCGGGATAAAAGATAGTTTTTCCCTAATAGACCTTGAGCCACCAACAACGCCTTTTCCTTTTGACTTACACAAATATCTTAGGGATATGCGCGATCACGGAGTTAAATATGTGTTTATGGAGGTTTCTTCGCACGGGATTAAGGATAAGAGGATTTACGGCATAGACTTCTATAAAAAAATTCTTGCAACTATGGGTATCGACCACATCGACTATCATAAATTGCCTGAAGATTATATAAATACAAAGGTATCCTTTTTTAAAGGTGTCAAGTCTCCCATCCTCAATGGTGATTCACTTTTTATAGATAGATTTATCAAAGTTTCTGAGTCGCCTGTATTCTATGGCAAGGGCAATTCATTTGACTTTTCTTTTTCTTCTATTTCTCAAGAAGGCACTTCTATTTCTTTCGATGTGTTTAGAGGAGAATACTTCCTGGGCTCAATATTTTTACCAATTTTAGGGGCTTACAATGCATACAATTTTTTAGCAGTTCTTTCATTTGCAATGTTAGAAGGTATTTCTTTTAGCGATATAAAGGAGTTTGCAAAAACCGTCTCAATTCCTGGCAGAATGGAGATATACAACTTTAACGGCATAAATGTTGTTATTGACTATGCGCACAATCCTGAAGAAATCGAAAGCGTCTTACAAAGTTTGAGAAATTTAAATGGACGCCTTATTGTAGTCTTTGGTGCAGTAGGGACATCGGACAAAGAAAAGAGAATTTTAATGGGAAAAACTGTTAGTAAGTATGCAGATTTTTGCGTGGTTACTTCAGATGATCCACGAGGACATGATATTAACGAGATAATAGACGATGTTGTAAGTGGCATTTCTATTGACAATATTGTTTTACAGGATAGAAGAGATGCTATAAGGAATGCGCTTAAAAAAACAAGGAAAGGCGATGTAGTTGCGATTCTTGGAAGAGGTGTTGAATCAAAAATGCGGCTACCGGAGGGCAAGACTATAAGTTTTAGAGATATCGATATCGTAAGAGGTGTATTCAATGAAAATTGAACTTAACGAGTTATTTAAGGATATTCGCCACTCTGACTTTACTTTTCCTTACGAATACAACAACTTTGTCGTTGACTCAAGAATAGTAAAACCAAACGATATTTTTATTGCGTTAAAGGGAAATAATACCGATGGTCATAATTTTGTAAATGATGCGTTTGGTAGAGGGGCAATTCTTGCAGTCGTTGAGAGGGATGTTGAAGCAATTGGTCCTGTTGTTAAAGTAGATTCTACTGTTGAATTTATAAAGCACCTTGGTGACTTTGCACGCAGTAAAGTTAACTCTGCTATTTTTGGTATCACGGGAAGTGCAGGTAAGACAACAACGAAAGAGGGTTTATACCTTGCACTTTCTAAAAAATTCAATGTAAGAAAAACAGAAGGAAACATAAATACAGACCTTTCACTCCCTCTATTTTTTGCTAATGATGTTACGAATCTTGAAGATTTTATTATTGCCGAGATGGGCATTCAAAAGCCTAATGATATGGATACCCTTTTAGATATTGTTAAACCTCATTATGCAATAATTACAAATATTGGTGACTCTCACCTTGAGTATTTAGGTGATAGAAATGGGGTTCTCAAGGAGAAGTTTAAACTTGTTAAGTTCGTTTCAGAAAATGGAGGCGTTAGTTTTATAAATGGAGACGACCCGCTTTTAAAGGCATCTTCAGTTGGAGTTAAAGGAGTTTTCACTGTTGGCTTTAACGAAGGAAACAATTTTAAAATTTCAATTTTAGAAGAAAACCTCGACTTTATGAGATTGAGGGTGAATGTTGAAGATAGAGTTTTTGATTTTGCAGTTCCATATAATGGATTTGCATACAATGTTGGACTAATTTTTGCAGCATCAATCTATGTTGGAGTTGATCCAGATTATATCGTTTCTGCTCTTAAGGAATTTAAACCGTATAAAGGTCGTGGAGAGAAAATTAAAAGAGGAACAATTACAATAATTGACGATACTTATAATTCAAACCCTGTCTCTATGAACCTTGCTCTCAAAAGGCTCAATGGAATTAAGAATCCGATTGTTTTAATACTTGGCGATATGCTTGAACTTGGCGAATCTTCAAAATCACTTCACGAAAATGTTGGAAAGGAAATTGCAAAAATAAATCCATATATGCTAATAACCTATGGTAGTTTCTCCAAATTTATGCAGGATTATGCAGTTGCAACAAAAAAGTACCACTTTGATGATAATGCTTCCCTTATTGATTTTTTAAATTCTTTTGATTTTCCAGAAGATTCAGTGTTTTTAGTAAAAGGTTCTCGTGGAATGAAGATGGAGCAGTTTGTTGGAGCGCTTCTCAGGAGGTATAGCGATGAAAATTGAAGGTATGCTTCTTATTTCACTTATTATTGAGTTTTTTGCGCTTTTCTTTTTAGAGCGAAGCCTCATAAATTTTCTCAAAAGTAGAAATCTTGTTCAGCATGTCCGTGAAGAATTGATTGAATCACACAAAAAGAAAGAAGGCACACCTCGTGGTGGAGGTGTTATCTTTTTGGTTTCAATAATTTTTCTCCTTCCTTTATTTTTTGTTTCACATTTTTCTTCTGAAACAATGAGACAATTTCTTTTTGTTTCTATTTCTTCAACATTTTTTGGGCTTATAGGGCTTATTGATGATGTACTAACCTCAAGAAAATCCTCATCAGTTGGTTTGTCGATAAGTCAAAAATTAATTTTATTTACGATAGGAAGCATTGTTATTTTCTTTCTCTTCAGGAATCTATTTACTTTTGAGACTGTCTTTTTAGGTTTTCATTTAAAATTTTCTCCATTTTTTTATTTTGTACTTTTTATTGTAATTATGGTTGGCTCTGTAAATGCCTTTAATCTCACGGATGGAGTAGATGGCTTGCTTGGAAGTGTTTCGAGTATAATGCTTTTAACATATATAGTGCTTTTTTATCTTTTGAAAAACTCCTTAATTTTTGGTTTTGCTATAACCCTGCTTGTCTCAGTACTTGTATTTTTGTGGTTCAATAGTCCTAAGGCATCGATATTTATGGGAGATTTGGGGGCATCATTTTTGGGTGGAGCGATTGCTTCGCTTGCAATAATTTCTAAAACCGAATTGTATTTACCATTTGTTACAATTATACCGGTAATTGAAGCGATTTCTATTTTTATTCAGATTGCATACTTCAAGGCAACCCACGGGAAGCGTGTATTCAAAATGACCCCCATCCATCACCACTTTGAAATTTTGGGATGGAGTGAGGCAAAAGTCGATTATAGATTTAGTATAATAACAGCATTTATGAATATAATTGTAATTGTTTTGAAAATTTTAGGATTGTGATTGGAGGTAATAGATGAAAATACTTGTTGTTGGTGGAAGGAAGTCAGGTGTATTTGCAAGTATTCTTGCAAAGAAGCACGGATTCGATGTTTATCTAACAGAGTTAGCCGACAACCATGAGGTAAGGTCTTTCGAACCTATTCTCAAGGAGAACAATATTCCTTACGAAATAGGCAAACATACTTTCCATAAATCTAAAAATTTTGACCTTGCGGTAGTTTCTCCTGGAATCCCGATGAGTGCTCCCATAATAAAGGAACTGCAATCGGAGGGTGTTAAAATAATAGGAGAACTTGAATTTGCAAATATGTTTGCACCAAACACAAAGGTTATAGCAATCACAGGAACAAACGGAAAAAGTACTACAACTGCGTTAACGGGACACATTTTTAAGTTATATGAACCACGAACTGTTGTTGGGGGGAATTTAGGTACTCCTTACGCTGAGTTATTGCTTGAAAACCCGGATCCCAAATTTGCAGTTATCGAAACAAGTTGTTTCCAACTTGAGACGATTGAGCAATACCACCCTGTTGTTTCTGTTTTTCTCAATTTCACAGAGGATCATCTTGATCGGTATAAATCAATGGAAGAATACTTAGAGGCAAAGAAGCGCATTTTCTTAAATCAAAACGAATCCGATTTTGCGGTGCTTAATTACGATGACGAAGTAGTTAAAAACCTTGCAGATAAAGTAAAGCCAAAGGTTTATTTCTTCTCGCTCAAGGAAAATGTTCAAAGTGGAGCGTATTTAAAAGATGACAAGATTTATTTTAAAGAATCAAAAAATGCTAAACCTGTTGAAGTTGTAAGAACAAGTGAAATTCCACTTTTAGGGCTTCACAATGTGCAAAATACACTTGCAAGTGTCGTTTCTGCTCTTGTTATGGGCGTCCCATTAGATGTGGTAAGAAATGGCATAAAAACCTTCAAGGGATTACCGCACAGGCTTGAATTTGTAAGGGTTGTTGATGGCGCAACCTACATAAACGATTCAAAGTCCACCACTCCCGACTCAACAATAAAAGCGCTTGAATCTTTTGAGAATAAAGTAATTCTTATTGCAGGTGGCAGCAGCAAGAATAACGATTTTACAAAACTAACAAAAATGTTTAAAGAAAAAGTGAAGTTTCTAATCCTCTTAGGGCAAACAGTACCACAACTAAAAGAGGCTTCAATAAAAGCAGATTTTCATGATTTTGCTATCGTTAATAGTTTGAAAGAGGCAATTGATTTTGCAAAGAGTATAGCAAAGCCAAACGATATAGTATTGCTTTCACCTGCTTGTGCAAGTTTTGATATGTTCAGGGATTTTGAGGATAGAGGAGACCAGTTTAAAGAAATTGTGAACTCTCTATGAAAAAAATACTAAATGCCTACTCTACACCACTTTTATTCCTTACAGTTTCCCTAAGTTTGTTTGGAATAATTGTGAGTGGAAGTTTAAGCATAGTTTATCCAAACTTAATTTTGAGACAAATCGTATCTGTTATCCTGGGTTATGCTTTAATGATATTCTTTGCGTTCTTTAGCCATAGGAAACTTGCTTTGTTTGCTAAAATTGCGTACATTGTGCTCGTAATCTCTTTGGTTTATTTGCTTTTTAGTAAAGGTAACTCAAGATTTATTTATATGGGACTATTTTCAATACAGCCATCCCAGTTTGCATACATTGTTATTTCTCTTCTAATTGCACGCATATTCAGGGACAAGATTGATGAAGAACAAATTCCCAGGGTTTATGCGATTATCTTTGCACTTATTGTTCTTGTTTCAGCGCTTATTGCCTTTGAACCCGATATGGGGAGCGCAGCACAGTTTTTCCTCACGGGATTTTCTTTACTTTCAATTATTGGGATGCCACTTTTTGAGTTCTTCTCCTTCTCTTTGCTTTCACTTTTTGGGGTTATAGCAATGATTCCTCTTAATAAAGAGTGGCATAGGAGGGTTGTTGCATTTTTTAATCCATATGCGCATGCAAATGACGAAGCATTACAGACACTTCAATCACTTAGAGCCTTTGCTCGTGGGGGGATTACAGGCGTTGGTTTTATGAAGGGAATTTTTAAATATCCTTCAGTTTTACCAGTTTCTATTTCAGATTTTATTTTGCCTGTAATTGGTGAAGAGTTTGGGGCGGTTTTTGTAATCCTTCTTATCCTTGCGTATCTTGGGATCATATATTTGGGATTTAAGATAAGTTACGATGCTCGTTCGATTTTTTCAAGAATACTTGCATTAGGGTTAACATTGGGAATTGCATGGTTTGCAGTAATTAATATTGCAGTAAACTTAGGTCTTATGCCGACAACTGGTGTTCCGCTTCCTTTTATTAGTTACGGTGCGAATAATATGCTTGCAAATTTTATAGCCATTGGGATTCTGATTAATATTTCAAGAACAGAGGTTGAATGATGAAAATTCTTGTTGCAGGAGGAGGCACAGGCGGACATATATATCCTCTTATCCCCATAGGAGAAGAATTGCGTTCAAGAGGTCATAATGTATTTTTTGTTGGAAGACGTGGAAGTATTGAAGAGACTGTTGCAAAAGGGAACAACTTTGAGGTTCGTTATATAGAGGCATCTCAATTTGACTTGAGTGTTTCAAAACTTTTCAAGTTTGTTGTTTCTTCTACTGAAGGTTTTTTTGATGCGCTAAGAATCGTTAATGAAATACATCCTGATGCAATTTTGGGTGGTGGTGGATATGTTTCACTTCCCGTTCTTATTGCAGGAATTATTAAGGGAATTCCTATTTATCTTTACGAACAGAATACAATTCCAGGGAGGACAAACCTTATTTTTAAGAATTTTGCAAAGAAAGTTTTTCTTGGATTTGAAGATGCAAAAAAGTACTTTTTAGATAAGGGAATATTTACTGGAAACCCTGTTCGAAAAAGTGTAATCGGCGTAGATAAAAATAATGCGCTTAAATTTTTTAATTTTGAGAGGAAGTTTACACTTCTTGCTTTTGGGGGAAGTGGTGGTGCATACAATCTAAATAAAACTATATTTTCTATAATCCCCGAACTTTTAGATGAAGATATACAGGTCATATTTATTACGGGCACGAAATTTTTCGAAGAGTTTAATGGAAAAATTGAGCACAAAAACTTAAGAATATTTCCCTATCTAAATGAAATGGGTTATGCATATGCGGTTTCATCTATTGCTGTAACAAGGGGCGGGGCAATGACTCTTACTGAATTAATCCTTAATGATATTTACTCGATTGTGGTGCCTTTTCCGTATGCAAGGGATAACCATCAATTTTACAATGCGAAGTATTTTGAAAAGTTTGGTTGTGTTAGTGTTATTGAAGAGAAAGATCTTAATAAGGAAATATTAATGCAAAAAATAGTAGATTTTAAAAATAATTTTCATATAATAAAAATGGATTGCTCTCTCGATTATCCAAAAGATGCAGAGAAAAAAATTGCAGATGTTTTAGAGGAAGGTAAATGAAGAAAGTGCTTTTGCTTGGAGTGGCTGGAGTTGGAATGAAGCGCCTTGCAGAGATTTATGTAGCGCTCGGATATAGCGTTTACGGGATCGATGTAAAGGAAAACGAAACAACCCACTATCTTAAAGGGCTTGGTGTTGATATAAATCCAAAGGAATTTGAAGTTGATCCTTCAATCGAAAAAGTAGTTTATTCGTCTGCAATTCCTTTAGACAACCCCCATATTCTGAAAGCAAAAGAACTTGGGATTCCTGTTGAGAAGCGTGGCGAAGCACTTGCAGAACTTTCGAAAGGGTATAAAAGTATAGTGGTTGCGGGAACCCATGGAAAAACAACAACAACATCTCTTATTGCAGAAGTAGTCGGAAAGAAATTCCTTTCAAATGCCTATATAGGGGGAGATCACTATAAAAACTCTCGGTTTCTGGAACATGCGGAGTATTTCGTAATCGAGTCAGATGAAAGCGACAAAACTTTTCTTCTTTTAACACCTAAAATTGGAGTCGTAACGAATATAGACAAAGATCATTTGAATGCATATGATTGGAGTTTTGATAAACTTAAGGATGCATTCTTAGAATTTATGAAACATTCAGGGAAATTGGTCGTTAACCGTGATGATGCAAATGCCTTTGAAGTTTCCAAACTTCTTGATAAGAAAGTTTACTATTATAGTCTTAAAGATACTTCTTTTGATGCACACATTCTTGATTATTTATTCGAGAAAGATGGCACTTCATTTATTGCTCAAGTTTTTGGAGAGAAAACTCCTTTGATAAAAGTTCACACTTTCGGAGAGCAAAATCTTTCAAATATCCTTGCAACAATTCTTGTTGGGAGGATTCTTGGTGTGAATTTTTCCGAAATAGAAGCAGCCTTAAGCAATTTTTCTATGCCCAAAAGGAGGCTTCAATACATTGGTAATGTAAGGGGAGTGACTATTTTTGATGACCATGCCGATCATCCAACAGAAGTTGAAGCAACATTAAAGGCAATTAGGTTACACAATCCCAACGCTTCAATTATTGCCGTTTTCCAGCCGCACCGTTATACGCGTGTTTTCTCTCTAAAAGAGGAAATTGCAAGGCCTTTTTATCTTGCAGATTATGTGATTGTTCTTCCGATTTATACAGCTTTCGAAAACCCCATAGAAGGTATTACTAACGAAAGGGTTTTTGATTGGATAAAAACTTTAAACCCGAATAAAAATGTATTCTTTGCGTCTAATTTTGAAAGCGTAGGAACATTGGTTTCTCGAATTGCAAAGGCAGGAGATGTAGTTGTAACCCTTGGACCAGGTGATGTGTATTTGGCTACAGAACAAATAATGCTAAAATTAAGAGGAGAAAGATGAAAATACAAGAAAATGTTAAAGAACTTATAAAAGGCAGAGTGTATTTTAATGAACCAATGTCAAATCATACCTCTTTTAAAATTGGAGGTCCTGCGGAAATTTTAATTATTCCCTCAGATATTGACGACCTTAAAAGAATACTCGAATTTGCAAGACGAGAAAAAATTCCAGTAATTGTAATTGGTAACGGCACAAATATTCTTGTTTCGGATGATGGCATTGAAGGAATTGTAATTAAGATGTCTGAAGGCTTCTCGAAATTGGTATTTGATAACGATATTGCTTTAGTTGAGGCTGGTGTACCATTGCAAAAACTTATAGAAGACGCCTCAAAAAGAAATCTCGGGGGATTTGAGTTTGCTTTTGGTATACCAGGTGCCTTTGGTGGGGCTGTTGCAATGAACGCAGGAACTAACTCACATTATATAAGCACAAGGATTGAATATGCGGATGTAATGGATTATAACGGAAAAATTTACAGATTTAAACATGACGACTTCCATTTTGATTATAGATACTCAATCTTGCAGGAAGAACCTCTTATTCTTTTGAATGCAGTTGTAACATTTGAAAGCAAGCCTTATGATGAAATTTTGCATGAAAGAGAGGTAAGCCTCAGAGGAAGGTTTGAAAAACAGCCGTACAATTTGCCGTGCGCAGGAAGTGTTTTTAAAAATCCACCCACAACTTATGCAGGTAAAGTGCTTGAAGAGGCAGGATGTAAGGGTCTCAGATTTGGGGATGCCTTGATTTCCGAGAAGCATGCTAACTTTATTGTTAATCTTGGGAATGCTACAGCACAGGATGTGGTAAACCTTATAAGAGAAGCCCAGTTAAGGGTGTATAAGCACAAGGACCTTATCCTTGAACTTGAGATAAAACTTGTGGGAAAATTTAAAAACTTGAACTTGCTTGAGAGGAAGAAATGAGTATAAGAGTGCTTGTTCTTTACGGAGGCAAATCCTCCGAGAGAGAGATATCCATTAAAAGTGGGAAAGCAATTAGTAATGCTCTTAGAGCAAAGGGATACGATGTAATAGAACACGATTTTCAAAACCATATTGAAGATGTTGTTAAAGAAACCAAGCCTGATGTTGTTTTTATTGCACTGCACGGAAAATATGGCGAAGATGGAACTGTGCAAGGCGCTCTTGAACTATTAGGTATTCCTTACACAGGCTCATCTGTTTTTGCGAGTGCTCTTTGTATGAACAAACTTTTCACAAAATTTATGTTCAGGGAAATTGATGTAAAAACTCCATCATTTGCTTATTTTGTAAAAGACAATGCATTACCTTATTCATATGTATCGGAACTTTTAGGTAATAATACGCTTGTTATTAAACCTGTTGATCAAGGCTCTACTATTGGGGTAACAATAGCAAAAAATGAAGAAGCATACAATGAAGGTCTTGCAAAAGCCTTAGAACTTAGCGATCTTGTTATCGTTGAGGACTACATTAAAGGAACTGAAATTACCGTTGCAGTTATTGGGAACTATCCTGATATTCATGTTCTTCCAGTTATTGAAATTGTTCCTGCTCACGAATTTTACGATTTCGAATCCAAATATGTCCCCTCGATGTCAAAACACATAATTCCAGCAAGAATAAGTCCTTACCAAAAAGCACTTGCAGAAGAATACGCAAAGAGGATTTACAAGGAGTTTGGTCTAAGAGATTTTGCGCGTATCGATATGATTGCAAACTCTGACGATGTATATGTGCTTGAGGTTAATACAATTCCGGGATTTACTGAAACAAGCCTTGTTCCAGACGCAGCAAAAGCAGAAAACATATCCTTTGAAGATTTGGTTGAGTTTATAGTGCAGGAAGCCCTTCAAAGGAAAAAGTGAAAAAGATTATATTTTTATTTGCGTTTGTAATATTTGTTATCTTCTTTTTTGCTTACCCTGTTTTTGTTTTAGAAAATAATGTTAGTATTTCTTCTAATGTCCCTATAGAAACCGACACTATTTTAAGAAAAATCGGCATTTTTTATCTGGGGATTTTGCCAAAAAAAGATGTTCAAGTTGAAAGATCCCCTTTTAAATTAAAAATAGTCTATAATGAAAAGCCTTTAATCAATGTGAGGTTTAAAGACGGAGAATATGGTTTGACAGAAAATGGATTCTTAATTAGTAAAGGCGAATCAGGTTTGCCTCTTGCAATTGCAAATTTTTCGCATTCATCTTACAATAAAGAAATTGGAGATTTGTTTTTGTATTTTAAAAATAAAGATTTGCTTGATGTTGTAAAAAGTTTTGAAATTTTTGATAAAAGTATTGCATTTGTAGATAAAAATAGTATTTTTGTTATAATGGGTAAAGGGGATTACGATTTGAAGATGAAGGAATATTTTAAAACTACTGAGATTGTTTTTAAAAATTTGAAAAAAGTGGAGAAAATCGACTTGAGATTTAATTTGCAAGCAGTAATAAAATGGAGGGAGAATGGATAGAATCGTTTCGGCACTCGACCTTGGCAGTCAAACTATAAAGTTCCTTATAGGGGAACTGAGTGATGGCAATGCCTCAATTATTGGTGTTGGAACTGTCCCTTCTAAAAGTGTAAGTAAAGGTGTAGTTATTGATTTGAATAAGGCATCGGAAGCGGTAATGCAGGCAAAAAAAGTCGCAGAGACAATGGCAGGGAAAAAGGCTCAAAATGTTTATGTTTCGGTTTCAGGAACCCATATCTTTTCTCTTAATAATAAAGGAAGCATAATTGTATCTAAGGAGGGAAGGGAAATTTCCAAAGATGATATAAAAAGGGTTGAGGAATCTGCAAGAGTTCTTTTGCTTCAAGCAAATCAACGAGTGATTCATTCGATTCCAAGGCAATTTATAATTGATGGGCAGGGTGGCATAAGAAATCCCATAGGAATGTCAGGCATTAAATTGGAGGAGGAGGTTCATATTGTTACGGGTTCTTCAACGGTCCTCTACAATATTGAAAAAGTAATCTCTATGGTTGATCTAAAGAAAGAGGCTTTTGTCCTTCAATCCCTTGCATCATCTCTATCAACTCTTAAAGAACAGGAGAAGGAACTTGGAGTTGCTCTTGTAGATATAGGCGCAGGAACAGGCGACATTGCGATTTTTGTTAATGGAGCGATTGCACATACATCTGTGCTTCCCATTGGCGGCGAATATATAACAAAAGATATTGCCTACGCTTTGCGCATATCACTTGACGAAGCAGAAAGAATCAAAAAGGACTTTGGATTCGCAATAACTAACGATGATACTGAAGGAAGTAATATTGAGGTTTCTCGTATAGGAACAGAAGAAAAACTAACAATAGACTCTTCATACCTTTCGGAAGTTATAACGGCAAGGGTTGATGAAATTCTGCAGGCGGTAAAACTTGAGTTAATAAAGTCTGGTTACTGGGGTGCCTTGCACTCTGGTGTTGTTTTTACCGGAGGCTGTTCAAAACTTAGGAATTTCGTAAAGAGAGCTGAATCTATTTTGGAAGTCCCTGTTAGGTTAGGTATTCCAAAAGGAGAATACACATTTTCAGATATCCTAAGCGATCCAGAATATGCAACTTCTATAGGCTTGATTCTTTATGCGCTTTCTGAAGGTAGCGAACAAAAAAGGCCAAGGAATCCTTTCTCGGGATTTTCCTGGCTAAAAGATATATTTGAATAGGAGGTTTTTTATGTTTGATATGGATCCATGGAAGGCGGCGCAAGCAATCATAAAGGTTTTGGGCGTTGGCGGTGGTGGAGGTAATGCTATAAATAGGATGATCGACGAGGGCATCGACGGTGTCGAGTTTATAGCGGTGAATACCGATGTCCAGGTGCTTTCACTTAACAAGGCAGAAAAGAAGGTGCAGATTGGCCCAAGAACAACTGGAGGGCTTGGTGCAGGAAGTTATCCTGAAGTTGGAAGAAAATCTGCCGAAGAAAGCAAAGATGAACTTAGAAAAGTTATAGAAGGGGCAGACCTTGTTTTTATTACTGCAGGTATGGGGGGAGGCACAGGGACAGGTGCAAGCCCGGTTATTGCTTCAATTGCAAAGGAGTTGGGAATTCTTACCGTTGCTGTTGTAACTCGTCCATTTACATTCGAGGGAAGACAGAGAATGCAACAAGCTGAGGAAGGAATAAAGGCTTTATTGCAGTTTGTTGATACTCTTATTATTATATCTAACGACAAACTCCTTAAGATAATCGACAAGAAAACGCCCATTAATGAGGCGTTCAGGATAGCAGATAATGTTCTTTTCTACGCTGTTAAGGGCATCTCTGAGATTATAACAAAGCCAGGACTTATAAATGTTGATTTTGCTGATGTAAGAACGACCCTTACAGGCGCAGGAAATGCATGGTTTGGAATTGGTGCAGGCAGGGGAGAAAATCGTGCAGTTGATGCTGCAAAACAGGCTATTTCGAGTCCGTTGCTTGAATATTCGATAACAGGTGCAACAAGGGTGTTACTGAACATTACAGGTGGGAAAAACCTAACACTTTACGAAGTTAACGAAGCCTCAACATTTGTAAGGGAGACTGTTGGTGATAACGCAAATCTTATTTTCGGGACAGTTCTTCAGGAGGACCTTGAGGATGAGGTAAGGGTTTCTCTTATTGCGGCAGGTTTTGATAAGGTCCAAGAAGAAAAGCCCAGGGAAAAGGTTGTCAAATTTGAAGAAAATTTTGATACAGGTGACTTTGAAATACCAGCGTTCTTAAGGAAAAGAAAACAGTAGTGAATGCAAAAGAAAATTGTAGTAATTATTGCAATCCTTATAGTATTAGTCATTTTTCTCGGTCTTGCAAATGATGTAAGGTCTTTTATTAGAAAGAATATTGTTAGATTTTATGCTGTAAATTTGTCTTATTACGAAGTGTATAGCGAAGTTAATTTCAAATTACTTTTTTGTGCAAGTAACATTGTTGCACCCGACGAAGGTGATGTCCAGTTTCTTAGAGAGAATTTTGATTATGTGCAAAAAGGAGAAATTATAGCAATACTTTCTACAAAAAATGGCATCGTGGAAATTACTTCTCCTGCAAGTGGATACCTTTTAAAGGGTTTCGTGAATAAGGAATGCAAGACCCTTGACGAACTTCTTTCAGTTAATAGCGAATTTAAGTTTGAGTGGAATTCAAGAAAAGACGTTGAAGTTGGTTCACCTTTTGCTTCAATTATTTTAAGCGATGCGATTCTTGCAATCCCATACAATGAGCAACCACCCGATACCATTAGTATATACATAAGCGATTTTGTAAAGGCTAATGCAGTGTTTGTTTCTAAAGACAAGAATTATGCATTTTATAGAATATCGGGTTTTTTGCCTGAAATTTTTTCAATGGGAAAGCGTATAAAAATTTTAGATAGTATTGTTTATGGTTTTAAAGTTCCAAAGAATGCTATTGTTAAAAAGAACAGAGAAGATTTTGTTTACATCGTTAATGGAAATGTGATAAAAGACCTAAAAGTTAAAATTATTCAAGATAATTCAGGTGTTTTGTTAGTAAAGGTGGACAACCCTTATTTTAGTGAGTTTAAGTCATTTATAGTTGTTTTAACGCCGAAACTTTTCAAAGTTGGTGAAATTGTTGGTAATTTTTAGTGTAACCTTTTTGAATATTTTGCGTATATAGGAGAAAGAATTGGACGAAAGGAAGGTTTTAGAAAGGTTAAAAAATGGAGATGAAGTTGCTTTTAGGGAGTTTTTTGAATACTACTATGCAAGGATTTTTAACTATGCATATAGAAGAGTTAAAATGAAAGATATTGCTGAGGATATTACTTCTGAAACATTTTTGAAATTCATAAAGTCCCTTCCTTCGTTTGAATTAAGGGACGGATATCACATAGATACCTGGCTCTATGCAATTGAAAGAAATTTGGTAAGAGATTGGTTTAGAAAGAATCTTGGGAAAGAGACTCTTGACCTTGAGGAAAAGTTTGATAAGTACTATGAGCCAATTCTAAGCGACCCATATGAAACTTTCGCAAATGAGTATATAAACAAATTAGTAAGGGAGGCATTAAATTTACTTCCTGAGCAGTACAAAGAAATTATTAAATTGCGCTTCTATGAAAGGAAAAACATTAAAGAGATAGCGGACATTCTTAACAAAACTGAAGATGCAACGAAGGTTTTGCAGTATAGGGCGTTAAAAAGATTAAAAGAGATTATCGAGGAGATGATTAATGAGTAATATGGATGAAAAATTTGATGAATTTGATAAGGTGTTAGATAAGTTTTTGAAAGATGAAACACCTGATTTCAGTAAATTTACATCTCAGGATGTTGATGTCTTTGAAGTTGCAATGCTTTTGAAAGAAAAGAAACACAATCCTCAAGAATCCAAAGAGAAAGTTTTTTTGAAAGCCCTCAGCTCTTTTAGAGAAGAGAAGGGTAAGGAAAACTCTCATATTTTATCTGTACTTTTAAAAATATTTGAAGTATTGTTTGATGTATCGCCTCTCAATAATTTTGAGCACCTAACTTTTGACCAGGTTTACAAAAGCAATGAAAAAACACTTTATCAAGTAAAGTTTTCTTTATATTTGCAATCTCGACAATTTCTGTATAATAATATATGAAGTTTGCAGTTACCATTAGGTTTTGAAAGTTTACATTAAAGGAGGTGAAAGTTGGCAAAAAACTTTCGAAAAGTTTCGTTAAAAAAACTAAAAGAAGAAGGAGGTATGAGCATGAAGAAAGTATTAGGAGTAGTATTGGCATTAGCAATGGTTTTAACACTTTTTGCGGTAAGACCATTGCCAGTTTCTGCTGCAGGTTTTAAAGATGTCCCTGCAGATTACTGGGCAAAAGACCAGATTGACTACCTCGTATCAAAGGGTGTTATTGCAGGTTATTCAGATGGCACATTCAAGCCTGAAAGTCCAGTAACGAGAGAGCAGTTTGCAAAGATGATTTGCATCGCAAAAGGCTTGAAAGAGGTAAAACCTGCAACTCCAACATTTAAAGATGTAGGGAAAGATCGTTGGTCATTTGGTTATGTTGAAGCAGCAGTAAAAGCAGGTTATATTAAAGGTTATGCTGATGGCACATTCAAGCCAGCAAACTCCATTACAAGGCAAGAACTTGCGGTTCTTGGCGTAAGAGTACTTGGCAAAGAGAAAGAAGCAAACGCCTGGAAAGGCGAACCTATTGTGTGGGCAAATGACTGGAAAAAGATTGCATCGTGGGCAGTTGGTGCAGTAACTCTTGCATACAGACCTGATATCCAGATCCTTACCTATCACATGAAGGAAGGAACTGTTGACCCAACAATGGCAGCAACAAGAGCAGAGTGTGCATATGCAATCTATAAGATTGTTGTTCCTCCACAGGTTGGTGGTAGGGTTGTTATAGCCCAAACACAGGAGCCAGATGCTTTAATGACATTTGCAACTTCGATGATGGCTCAGCGTAATATTGCTATGCAGTATGAAGATGGGCTTATTATGGTATTCCCCAATGGAACACCTGCACCACGTATGGCTCTTAATGTGCCTAACTTTAAGGATGGCACCTGGAAAACGTACGATGTAAATGGAAAGACCTGGATGAAGACTACTTACTATCTCAGGAAAGGTGTAAAGTGGTCTGATGGAGTTCCTGTAAACTATAAGGATGATATTAACTTTGCAGTTTACGATATCATCCTTTCAGGTAAAATTGAACAAATCCCAACAACCGACCCATACGATAAAATTGAAAAGATCGAATTCCCAGATCCATATACAATGGTTATAACCTGGAACGAAAAAACACCTTATGCAAACCTTGGGCTTCCAATCTATCCAAAGCACTTCTACAGCCAGGTTCCACTTGAACAAATTACATCTTCAGATTTAGCAAAGAAGCCTGTTCATGCAGGTCCTTACAAAATTAAAGCATGGGTTGAAGGTTCATATATTTCGCTTGAACCAAATCCAAACTGGTTTGGTTGGGCTGGTTCCAAGCCGCTCGTCCAGGAATTCGTCTATCAGTGGATACCTGATACAAATACAATGCTTATGAATGTTGTTGCAGGTAAGGTTGATCTTACGCTCATTGGTCTTGGTTCAAAAGAGGCACAACAAGCTGAAAAGATCCCAACAATTAAAGTTCAGAAGATCCCTTCCACTTTCTGGGAACACCTTGAAATCAATGTGACAGATCCAATACTTTCTGATGTAAGAGTTCGTAAAGCAATTGCTTATGGTATTAACTACGATGATCTTAACCAGCGTGTCCACCTTGGCGTTAGAAGGAATATTTATTATCCATACATTTCTCTCTTTAACGAATTCTACAGGAATCCAAAGGCAGTTATGCCAAAGTACAATCCAGCGATGGCAAATAAACTTCTTGATGAAGCAGGCTGGAAGATGGGTTCAGATGGTTACAGGTACAAAGATGGAAAGAAGTTAACTCTTGAACTTTCAACTACACCACGTCAGGATAGAAAGGACGAAGCAACAGTATTACAAGCACAACTTAAGAAGATTGGTATTGACATTCAGACAAAATTCTTGGCAGCTTCTTACTTCTTTGGTACATACACAACTCACAGAATGTTCCAACTTGCGCTATTTGCCTGGGGTGGCGACCCAGTTGACCCAAGTGGATTTTCAATCTATCACTCTTCACAAATCCCAACAGAAGAGAATGGTTGGGAAGGTCAAAACTACACAGGCATTTCTGATAAAACCCTTGACGATGCAATCTACAAAGCAACTCACGAAGTTGACCCAGCAGTCCGTCAGAAGAATTACTACATTGCTGAGGAACGTCTTGCAGAACTCATCCCACAGGTTGGTATAAACGTTTGGACAGATATCTATACACCGAAGAAGAACCTTGCAATGGCAGGATTCCAGTACGTAATGTCTTCAAGTATTGGATACACCTGGAACTCAGAACTCTGGTATTGGGAGAAGAAATAGTATATAGTTTAGTGTGACTTTGCGGGGGCCTCCGCAAAGAGGCCCCCTATTTTTAAGGCAAGGAGGCTTGAGAAAAAGTGAGAAACTATCTTATAAGAAGAATTTTGCAAATGATCCCTCTCTTTTTTGGAGTTGCACTTGTAACATTTGCGGTTTTGAGTTTGGTTGGTGATCCATTTGCACAAATGGCAATAAACCCAAGGATTAGACCAGAAGATATAGCACGTCTGAAACACGCCTGGGGGTTTGACTTGCCCTGGTATTTGAGATTCTTTAAGTGGTTCTGGTCGATGATTACAGGCAATTGGGGTGTTTCCATTTTTGCAGGTGGTAAACTAGTTACGGAACTTGTTGGTCGTGCAATTATGTATACTTTGAGATTTTCAATTGCATCGCTAATTTTCTCTTTTATTATTGCAGTTCCTATTGGTATTTATTCTGCACTTCACCAGTACACATTCTTTGATTATTTCTTTACTTTTATTGCATTCTTTGGTATGTCGATGCCTACTTTCTGGTTCGGCTTTATTCTTATGATGATTTTTGGTTTGAGGTTAAGATGGCTCCCCATAGGAGGAGTAATGTCTCCAGGGATTGAAACAGCGCCTTTCTTGGTAAGATTACTTGATCAAACGAAATATATGATTCTACCTGTAATTGTCCTTTCGCTTTTCTCGATGGGTTCCTGGATGCGTTACGCAAGAAGTTCTATGCTTGAGGTTATAAAGCAGGACTATGTAAGAACTGCAAGGGCAAAAGGACTTCCTGAAAGGACTGTTATTTTCAAGCATGCTTTAAGAAATGCACTTATACCAATTGTAACGCTTTTGGGCTTGTCACTTCCTGGTATTATATCTGGTGCTACAATTACCGAGACTGTTTTCAGTATTCCTGGAATGGGGAGATTAACTGTTGATGCAATGCTTTCAAACGACTATCCCGTTGCAATGGTTTGTCTACTCCTTGAATCTGGGCTTCTTATTGTGGGTAATTTGGTTGCGGATCTTTTATACGCTGTTGTTGATCCTCGTATAAGGTATAGTTAGGAGGTATGATATGGCAGTTGAAGTGACAAAAGTAGAAGAAGTATTAACCGGTAGAGTTGAAACGTACTGGTACCTTGTTGGGAAGAGGTTAAGAAAGCACAAACTTGCAATGATTTCGCTTGTCGTGTTGATTATCATAATACTTGCTTGTGTTGTAGGTCCTTATCTTTCTCCTTATCATGTTGCAGAACTTGGTTCAACTGAAGAAGTTATGCAGCCACCAAGTTTAAAACACCCACTTGGGACAGATGAACTTGGAAGAGATGTTTTGACGCGTTTATTATATGGTGGAAGGATTTCTCTTATGGTTGGTTTCTCTTCTGTATTTTCTGCACTTGTTGTTGGTATAGTAGTAGGAGCTTATGCTGGGTACTATGGTGGAATCCTCGATACGATACTCATGAGATTTACAGATATTATGTTTTCGATTCCGGTGTTGCCTCTTTTGATAGTTTTGGCTTCTGTAATTCCTGGTGCAGGTGTATGGAAAATTATTTTGGTAATTGCAATATTTGGTTGGATGACCGACGCAAGAATAGTAAGAGGAATGTTCCTTTCGTTAAGAGAAAATGAGTATGTTGAAGCAGCACGAGCAATAGGTGTTTCGAACAACAGAATTATCTGGAGACATATACTTCCAAATTCCCTTGCACCAATTATCGTATCCGCAACACTTGGTGTAGGTGGAAATATCATATATGAAGCAGCGCTGAGTTATCTTGGCTTTGGTGTTATGCCTCCAACGCCTTCCTGGGGAAATATGCTTCAAAATGCTCAATATGCTATGGCAATTGCACCATGGCTTGTGTGGTCTCCAGGTATTGCGATGTTTATAACAGTTCTTGCGTTTAACTACCTTGGTGATGGATTAAGAGATGCTATGGACCCAAGGTTATATAGGTAGGTGAGAGATGGAAAGAGGAGAAGTTTTACTTGATGTAAGAGATCTTAAGACATACTTTTTTACAGATGACGGAGTTGTTAAGGCAGTTGACGGAATGAGTTTTACAATTCACAAGGGTGAAGTTCTCGGGCTTGTTGGAGAAAGTGGTTGCGGAAAATCGGTTGCATCAATGTCGATTATGCAGCTTGTTGATGTGCCTGGGAAAATTGTTGGTGGAGAAATTATCTTTAAAGGCGAAGACCTTGTTAAGAAAACGCCAGAACAAATGAGAAAAATTAGAGGTGCTGAAATTGGAATGATCTTCCAGGAACCTATGACCTCGCTTAACCCTGTTTATACTGTAGGAGATCAGATAATGGAAGCAATTTTAGTACACCAGGATGTGAGTGAGGAAGAAGCAAAGAAGAAAACAATAGAACTCTTGAGGCTTGTTGGAATTCCAGAGCCCGAGAGACGATTTAACCAATATCCACACGAGTTAAGCGGTGGAATGAGACAGAGGGTAATGATTGCAATGGCAATGTCCTGTAACCCCGATCTTCTTATCTCAGATGAAGCAACTACAGCATTGGATGTAACAATTCAGGCGCAGATCCTTGAACTTATGAAAGACCTCCAGAGAAAAACAGGAATGGCAATACTTTTTATAACTCACGACCTTGCACTTGTTGCAGAAATGGCGAATTCAGTTGCAGTTGCATACACTGGAAAAATCGTTGAATATGGCGATGTGTATTCGATTTTTAAGCGTCCACGACATCCATATACCTATGGGCTTTTAAGTTCAGTCCCGAGTTTGAAGACTGAAAAGACAAAAACACCACTTCCAGCAATAGAAGGAATGGTTCCAAACCCATACAGGATGCCAAGTGGCTGTCACTTCAACCCAAGATGCCCATTTGCAACTGAACGTTGTAGAAAAGAGATGCCAGAACTTGCTGAAATTGAACCAGGGCACCTTGTAAGGTGTTTCCATCCGGTTGCTGTGGAGAAGGAGGCTAATGCATGAAAAAAATACTTGAGGTTCAGAATCTTGTTAAGCACTTCCCTGTTTTGGGTGGTGTTTTTTCAAGGCCGGTAGGTTGGGTTAAGGCTGTTGATAACATAAGTTTCCATATTTTTGAAGGAGAAACATTTGGACTTGTAGGAGAAAGTGGAAGTGGAAAGACCACTGCTGGAAAAACAATAATTAGACTGATAGAGCCAACAAAAGGTAAAATTATCTTTGATGGCAAAGATATTACAAAACTTCCTGAAAGTAAATTGAGACCTATACGAAGGGAAATGCAGATTATATTCCAGGACCCCTATGGTTCACTTAATCCGAGGATGCCTATAGGTGAAATAATTCGTGAGCCCCTTCTGGTTCATGGTATTGGCGACAGGAAAGAGCAGGAAGAAAGAGTTGTTGAAATAATGAAACTTGTGGGGCTTCGTCCTGAATATATTAGAAGGTATCCGCATGAGTTTTCGGGCGGTCAGAGACAGAGAATAGGTATTGCAAGAGCAATCGTATTAAATCCTAAATTTGTTGTAGCAGATGAGCCTGTATCTGCACTTGATGCATCAATTCAAGCACAGGTTTTAAACCTTCTTCTTGAGTTACAGCAAAAACTTGCTTTAACATATCTGCTTGTTGCACATAACCTTGCTGTTGTAAGACATGTTTCCGATAGAATTGGTGTTATGTACCTTGGAAAACTTATGGAAGTTGCAGAGACAAAAGAACTATTTACAACACCTCTTCATCCATATACACAGGCACTTCTTTCTGCAATCCCCATACCAGACCCAGAAATAAAGAAGGAGAGGATACTCCTTCAGGGAGATATTCCATCACCAATCAATCCTCCATCTGGTTGTAGGTTTAGAACTCGTTGCCGATTCGCAAAGGATATTTGTGCAGAAAAAGAACCACCATTAATCGATGTTGGCTCAGGTCACTATGTTGCCTGCCACTTCGTAAAAGAGGGCAAAGTAGCAGAATATTCAAAGTAATTTTTATAGATGAATTATTTTTCTTGAGGGGAGGAAACTCCCCTCAATTTTGCTCTTGACTAAAAATTACTTTTGTGTAAAATAGTTATGCACTTGAATCTGGGCCCGTAGCTCAACGGCAGAGCGGTTGGCTCATAACCAATTGGTTCTTGGTTCGAATCCAAGCGGGCCCACCATTTTTGGAGGAAATTATGTCATATCTTGAGAAACTTTACGAAATAGAAACTAAACTGTCCCTTACTAAAGCGAAGGAAAAACGAGTTAAAGAGATCGAAGAGGAACTCAATATTGAGGAACAGGTTAAAGAACTTTCAGGCGAAATTGATGAAATAAATCTTTCAAAATCTGGATTTGTAAAGAGAAAAAACGAGATTGAACGTGAAATTGAAGAAACTGAGCGTGAACTTAAAAGTATTCAATCTGCAATTGAATCGAACCAATTTAAGACACAAAAGGAATTAAGAGCAGCAAAGAAAACTGAGGAAAATTTAACTGCAAAGCTTGAGGAGTTGAAGAAAAGTCTTTCGTTTGTTGAAACAGAAATCAAGGAAAAAGACGATAAGATAAACGAAATTAACAACAAAATTAAAGAATTGAACAGCAGATACGAAAATGTTAAAGATGAGTACGAAAGACTCGAGAGGGAAATTAAAGAGGAGAAAGGAACAATAGAAAAGGAATTTGAAAGCGTCCTTTCAAGTCTCCCAAGCGATTTCGTAAGGGAATACCTTTCTGTAAGAGAAGATTTTCCAGATGGCGCAATAACGGAAGTTGATCACGGTCATTGTGGAAATTGTGGCGTAAAGTTGTCTCTTGAAGCTGTTGAACTTTTGAAAGAAACAAAGGGCGACGCTATTATACGTTGCGAAATTTGTGGAAAAATACTATACTTAAAGATAGAATAGTTTTAAGCCTTAAGTAGGGAAGGTAGTCGCAGAAGGTTAACACCTTCTGAGGAAAGTCCGGACTCCTGAGGGCAGGGTGCTTGGGAAATCCAAGCGGGGGTGACCCTAGGGAAAGTGCCACAGAAAATAAACCGCCTTCCATTTGGAAGGTAAGGGTGAAAAGGTGGCGTAAGAGACCACCGGTAGTCCTGGTGACAGGGCTACGTATGGTAAACCCCACCCGGAGCAAGGCCAAATAGGGTAGCAAAGAGTAGCCCTCCTCATGCTATCGGGTTGGCCGCTTAGATAAATGACTACCACCTCGGTTTCGAGGTACAGAATCCGGCTTATTCCCTGCTTAAGGCTTTTAAAGTGTTGCAAATTTAAAAAGTTTTCATATAATTTATCGGGTCAATAAGTTAGATTGTCGGGGCGTGGCGCAGTTTGGTAAGCGCACCTGCATGGGGTGCAGGGGGTCGGAAGTTCGAATCTTCTCGCCCCGACCACTACGGGATGTGGCCCAGTTTGGTTAGAGCGCTTGGTTCGGGACCAAGAGGTCGTGGGTTCGAATCCCACCATCCCGACCATTAACGAATAAGAATATGGAGGTAAGAGTGGAACAAGAGCGTGCGCCTTTATATGAAGCAGTCTCGAAATACATCAAGCGTAAAATGATTCCTTTCCATATGCCCGGTCACTCTCAAGGGAAAGGGGCACCGAAGATATTAAAAAGGCTCTTTGGCGACAAGTTTTTTGATTTCGATTTGACGGAAGTTTCAGGTCTTGATTATCTTCATTATGCCCAGGGTGTTATAAGGGAAGCAGAGAACCTTGCAAGTAGCCTGTATGGGACTGAGGCAACTATTTTCCTTGTTAATGGCACGACGGCTGGCGTTCATGCGATGATTCTTGATTCGGTTAGAGAAAATGAAAAAATAATAATAGGAAGAAATTCTCACAGGTCTGTTATTGGTGGAATTGTTCTTGCAAAGGCAAAACCGGTTTTTGTCCAGCCTGAGTTCAACGAGGAATTTGGGATTATAACTAATGTAACTCCAGAGTCGATTGAAAAGGCAATAAAGGAAAACCCTGATGCAAGAGCAGTTTTAGTAACTACACCAAACTACTATGGTTTACAGGGCAGGATAAAAGATATAATTGACCTTGCCCATGAGAACGGAATGCGTGCACTTGTTGATGAAGCGCATGGTGCACATTTCCCCTTTAATCCGAAGTTTCCCAAATCTGCAATATATTTAGGTGCAGATTTGGTAACTCAGAGCGCACACAAAACGCTTCCAACACTTACTCAAACATCATTTTTACATATACCATCTAAAGATGTGAATATCGATAGAATCGAACAAATATTGAGTATTATCGAAAGTTCAAGCCCTTCTTATATTTTTATGACTGCTCTGGATGTTGCAAGGCGTGAAATGGCTCTCCATGGAAAAGAAATGTGGGACAAAGCAATTGAAGTTACAGAGTATGCAAGAGAGCGTATTTCACAACTTGATGGATTCAAAGTCATTACTGAAAAAATCGTTAATGGGAAAGACATTTATGCTTTTGACCCGATAAAACTCACAATCAATGTCCAGGAGTTAGGGTACTCTGGATTTGAGTTTGAGCACATTTTAAATAAGAATGGCATTGAAATAGAACTTGCAGACCTCCAGAATGTCCTTCTGTTTATAACAATTGGGACATCAAAGAGGGATATAGATACTTTATTTTCTGTGCTTAAGAGAATAGAACCAAGAAAAGAGAAAAGCAGTGTTAGGATGCCAAAATTCCCTGAAGCGCCTCAGTTTGCAATGCTTCCTTTTGAAGCGTTCCAAAAAGAGTTTGAGGTTGTTCCTTTAAGAGAGTCCAAAGGAAGAGTTTCGTGGGGTATTGTTGCTCCATATCCGCCTGGTATCCCTGTTCTTGCACCAGGAATGATAATAAATGACGAGTGTATAGAGTTTACGCAGGAGGTTTTTGAAAAAGGCGGTCTTGTTCAAGGGTCTATTAGATATGGAAGTGAAATTGCAATAAGGGTCGTGAAAGGAGAGTAACTATGCTTGAAAGAGACCTATTAAACACGGTAAGGGAGTTTGAAGAAGAAGGCGAAAAGATCCTAAAGGATGCAGAAGAAACTGTAAAAGTTTTGAAAGAAAACTACAAGAAAAAAATGCAGGAATTGAAGTCCGGGATGAAAGAAAAGTTAAATGCAGAAATTGAAACCTACAGAAGTACACAGCTTAGCAATTTAAGAAAAGAAATCGATACTTTCAAAGCTAATTTTTTGAAAGAACTTGAGAATCTTGAGAAGCAGTCTGAGTTAAAAGTGCATGACCTTCTTCAAAAATACACAAAAGAGGTTTTAGACTATGGCAATAGAGAAGGTTAAAAAAGTTGCACTCATTGGAAGTGTAGATAAGAAAAAGACGCTTTTAGATACCCTTTTTGAATTAAATGCATTCCATATTGAAAGTGTTTCCGAAGAAATTCTTTCAAATTACTCTAATTTCAAGGCATCAATTCCGGAGAAAACTTTTGAAGACGAACTTTACAAAATTTCCTCAATTCTTTCCGTATTCAAAGAGTTTAACCTTGATAAACAGGGTTTCATCCAGGGATTCTTGCCTCAAGATTTTGATGTCGATATCGATGAATTTAACAGTGTTATAAATAATTTCAATCTTGATAAATTTTATAAAGAGGCTATTTCGCTAAAAAATAGATTCCATGAAATTGAGGGAGAGACTGCAAAACTCCTTGATGCTAAAAAGAATTTAATGGTTTTTTCAGGCTTCCCGTTCCAGTTTTCAATCCTTAAAGGGACAAAAAGAACCTCTTCTTTTATAGGCACAATAAAAACTAAAGAACTCGAAAAATTTAATAGCGATGAAAGAGTAGAAAACCTATTTGTGTATGTTTTTAGGTCTGACAAGAACAAAAGTATGATATTTGTGCTTTATGTAAATGAAAGTAGAGACATAGTTTCTGAACTTATCAAAGACTACTCTATTGAAATCCTAACTCCACTACAGGATTTTTCAGGATACTTTGAAGAGGAAGCAGAAAGAATTGAAAAATCACTCAGGAAACTTGAGGAAGAGCGTGGAATAATTACTTCAAAGGTAACAGAATTTTTTAAAGGAAAGAGAAACCTTCTAATTTTAGAAGATTATTATCGTTCGCTTTCACTTAAAGAAAAGTCAATATCTCATTTCCTTGAAGGAAAAACAGCCCTTATTGTTAGGGGATATGTTAAAGAAAATCAATTTAATGAATTGGAGAGTATTGCAAATAAACTTAATTTTACAATGCTTGAACTTGAAACTGGACCTAACGACCTTATTCCCGTGAGCCTTAGAAATTCTATTATATTTAGGCCTTTTGAATTTCTTATAAGGTTATTTGGTTTACCTTCTTATAGCAATATAGATCCAACGATGGTTGTTGCTATATTGTTTACAACTTTCTTTGGTTTTGCGCTTGGAGATGCAGGATATGGACTTATCTTAGCGCTTTTTGGACTTATATATGCAAATAAGTACAGGAAAAACATCGGAGCTTGGAAATTCTTTATGATACTTTTCTATGGTGGTTTGATGTCTGTTGTGGTAGGGATTCTTACAAATTCTTTCTTTGGCAACCTTCTTCCCACATATTTCCCCGACTTCATTCTTACAAAAGTTATGTCAAAGTTGATGATAATTGACCCTACTTCACCTGAAGGTTCAGTTAAATTTATGGTTCTTTCCCTTATTATTGGCTTTACATCACAAATGATCGGGATACTCATTAGTATAATAGTTAAAATAAAAAATAGAAGTTTCTTAGATGCAATTTTTAACGGTCTTGGCTGGCTTCTTTTCTTACCGGGACTTGTGCTACTTGTTCTTGTTGGGACAAACCCAACTCTCAAATTAATAGATAATATACTTCTTATAGGAGGATTAATACTTATTCTTATTGGAGGCTGGATGTCCATAAGAACCCCTCTATTCAAGCCAATTGCGGCCCTTGTAAACCTGTATGGCATAAGAAGTTCTTATGGTATATCAGGTTTTCTTGGTGATACCCTTTCCTATTTAAGATTGTTTGCACTTGGTTTAAGTTCTGGTATTCTTGCTTCGTCCTTTAATCTTATGGCAAAAGTAATTGGAGAAATGCTTGGACCTGTTGGAGTTTTAGTTACAATTTTGGTACTCCTTGCGCTACATTCGCTTGCCCTATTTATGAATATCTTGGGTGCCTTCATACACTCGATGCGTTTGAATTTTCTTGAATTTTTTGGTAGGTTCTATGACCTTGGTGGTTATGAATTCAAGCCCCTTGGGTTTGAATTTAAAAATATAAGATTAAACAAAAAACATGAGGAGGTTAGGTAAAATGAACGGAATTAACGGTGCAATGTTTGTTGCAATTGGTGCTGCTTTTGCTGCTGCGATGGGAGCAATTGGCTCCGGTATTGGAATTGGAAGAACAACTGCACATGCAGGTGGAATTCTTTCAGAAAAGCCAGAACTTTTTGGTAAAATGCTTGTCCTTATGGCACTTCCAGGAACTCAGGGGTTCTATGCACTTGTTGTAATGTTCCTTATGCTTCAGTTCTTTGGCTTTATCGCAGGAACTCCAAAGGCAAGTCTTGCACAAGGCATTGCAATGTTACTTGTAGGAATTCTTATTGGATTTGTCGAATTTAAGACAGCACTTGACCAGGCTCATTCAGCATTAGGTGCGCTTGACTTAACCGCAAAGAGACCTGAAGAAAGTGGCCGTGCAATATTACTTCCTGCACTTGTTGAAACATACGCTATTCTTGGACTTCTTTCTGGAGTTTTGCTTTCACTTTGGGTTTCAAAGGCAGTTTTCTAATCGGATATGGGTATTGAAAAAGTTAAAGACCTCATAATCGACTCTGCAAAAAAGAAGGCAGATGAGATGATTGAGGCAGCAAAAATTGAATTAGAGAACGAGTTAAAAGAGTTCGAAAAGACTCTGAACGAAGAATATGAAATAAAGCTAAATAAGGCTAAGAAGGAAATTGACGAGGAAATAGCACGAGAAAAAACTGTAGAGATTTCTAAAATTGAGAAAGAAAAACTTTTAAGAAAAAAGAAAATCCTTGAAGAGTTTTTCGAAAAATTAAAGGGCGAACTATTGAAGGACGAAAAGTCTTACTTAAAGTTACTTTTTAATGCTTTAAAGAATGATTTAGTGGATTACGCAACGATATACCTTAATGAGAACGACCTTAAGAAGTTCAGAAAAGAAATTGAAAAATTTGTTGCGCACGAACTCAAATTAAAGAATGTAAAAGTTGCAGATTCTCCCATTGATATAGATGGTGGTCTTATTATTAAAACTGAAAGTTATGAAGTTGATGACTCTCTTGATTCGATAATTAATGCATTTAGAGAAGAAAAAGAAATTGAAATTGCAAAGGAGATTTTTGGATAAATGGTTACATTTTCTTTTAAAATAGAGCCAAAAGGTTATTACGATTTCCTTTGCGGTAGGGTAAAAGTACTTGAGACAAACTTAATAAGCGAAAATCTTTACAGAGAACTTGTTAAGAAGAATTTTGATGAATTTGTTGAGTTTTTGCAAAACTATCCCTACAAGGATTTCATTGCAGATAGAAGTTTCAATTCCGTTAAAAATGGAATTCAAAGAAGAAAAGAAAAAGAATTTGAGGAGTTTGAAAAGTTTGGACTTGGGGACTTTATAAATGTCTTTTTTAACTCAAGTAAATATTTTCTTCTATTAAAGAAAATTGTTTTGGGTGATATTTCTGAGTACTCCGAAGATGAATTTGTAAATTCTCTCTTGAAAGGCGATGAATTACTTCCCGAGGAGATAAGAGGATGCTTTGAAGAACTTAAGAAGGATTATCCAACCTATATAAAGCCTCTTGTAGTTGATGTCCATTACCTTAATTTCCTTTTGAGGTCTTCAAAGAAAACTCAAAGTCCATTTATAGTTGATTTTTACGAATCATTTGTTAAAAATACGATTTTAGCAACACTTATGAGGCATTACAACTTTGTAAAAAATAATTTCATTACGCAGGAAAACTTCAACGAGGTTTTGTCCTACATAGAGTCTCACCTTGATTTGAAGGATTTTTTGTCTAAGTTCGGAAATTATTCTGATTTTGAAAAATTCCTTGATGAATCTAAGAGTTTGTATTCCGAAGAGCATCTGGAAGAGTCTTACGAGATACTTACTTATAATACGCTAAAAGAAGCATTCGCAAAAGGCAAATATCTTAACGAGGGAATTGAGCCTACCTTTGTTTACCTTTTGAGGTTGAATTTTGAAACAAGTTTGTTAGAGAAACTTGCCTATGCTCTTTATTACGGGGTAAATCCGAAGGAAATACCTGAACTGGAGTTTGCATATGAATAAAGTAGCATTTGTTGGAAATAAAAGACTTGGAATACTGCTAAAAAGTTTTGGTATTGAGATGTATGCTACAAAAACAAGTGCAGAAGTTTCTTCAAAGTTAAAAGAACTTATTAAAGTTAACACTTATTCAATAATTCTAACAGAAGAAACCTATGCAGATGTGGTAAAGGAAATTATAAGTAAGAAAACTGCACCTATGCCTGCTATTATGATGCTTCCAACAATTGAAGCAAGCGGAGAGACTGTTAAAATGATAGGAGAAGTTGTCGAGAAGGCAGTAGGTATAAATATTTTAGGTAAAAACGCTTAAGGAGAATGGATATGGAGGAAAGAGTAGGTAAGATTGTAAAAGTTGCAGGGCCTCTTGTGGTTGCAAGCGATATCCCCAATGCAAAAATGTATGAAATGGTATATGTTGGGGATAAGAGGCTTTTTGGAGAAATAATAGAAGTAAGAGGTAATTTGTCCTCAATACAGGTTTACGAGGATACTTCAGGTATTGGTCCCGGTGAGCCTGTATTTTCTACAGGAATGCCTCTGAGCGTTGAACTTGGACCTGGGCTTATTGGCTCCATCTATGATGGTGTTCAAAGACCTCTTGACGAACTTATGGCAAAATTTGGAGAGTTCGTTCAGAGAGGGATTTTTGCTGCACCATTAAACAGAGAGAAACTGTGGCACTTCGTGCCGAAAGTAAAAGAGTCTGATGAATTAACGCCTGGAAGTGTACTTGGTGAAGTCCAAGAAACACCGCTTATAAAACACAAGATTCTTGTTCCACCCAATGTTAAGGGAAAAGTAAAAAGTATTGTTTCCGAAGGCGATTACAATGTTGAAACTGTTATTGCAGTACTTTCTGATGGAGATAAGGAAATTGAGTTGAAGATGTACCATAAGTGGCCGGTAAGATTTGCAAGACCCTCAAAGAATCGTATTCCACCTGATGAACCACTTGTTACAGGACAGAGGTCAATTGATATGTTCTTCCCCATTGCAAAAGGTGGAACTGCCTGTGTCCCTGGTCCTTTTGGAAGCGGAAAGACCGTTGTCCAACACCAGTTGTCCAAATGGGCAGATGCAGATGTAATTGTTTTCATTGGTTGCGGAGAGCGTGGAAACGAGATGACCGATGTTCTCATTGAATTCCCGGAACTTAAAGACCCTAAGAGTGGACGTCCATTAATGGAAAGAACTGTTCTTGTTGCAAACACATCAAATATGCCTGTTGCCGCTCGTGAGGCTTCGGTATTTACAGGAATAACCATCGCAGAGTACTATAGAGATATGGGTTATAATGTCGCCCTTATGGCAGACTCAACATCCCGTTGGGCTGAAGCGATGAGAGAAATGTCGGGTCGTCTTGAGGAAATGCCAGGAGAAGAAGGCTATCCTGCATATCTTGCATCCCGTATATCTTCCTTCTATGAAAGAGCAGGAAAAGTTTACATACTTGGTAATGAGGAAAAAGTTTCGAGCTTGAGTGTTATTGGTGCTGTATCCCCTCCTGGTGGAGATCTTTCAGACCCGGTAGTCCAGGCAACATTAAGAACAGTAAGAGTTTTCTGGTCGCTTGATGCATCTTTAGCGTATGCAAGACATTTCCCTGCAATTCACTGGCTTAGAAGTTATTCTATGTATGCAGACGAGTTAAAGGCATTTTACGAAAAAAATGCAGGTCCTGGATGGAACGATTACAGGGCAAGGGCTCTTTCTATACTGAGAAAAGAAGCAGAACTTCAGGAAATGGTTAGGCTTGTTGGAATTGATGCACTTTCGCCTCAAGACAGACTCACACTTGAAATTGCGCGTTCCATAAGGGAAGACTTCCTTCAGCAGGATGCATTTGACCCTGAAGATACATACACATCGCTTAAGAAACAGTACAGAATGATAAAGTTGATATTTACTTTTGCTGAACTTGCCGAAGACGCACTTAAGAAAGGTATAGAATTAGAAAAAATTATTTCTCTTCCCGTAAGAGTTGACATTTCAAGAGCGAAGTTCATATCTGAAAAGGCCCTTGAGAAATTTGATGAGATTGAAGAAAAAATAAAACAATCTTTTGAATCGCTTCTGAGTGAGGTGGAATATGCCTAAAGAGTACACAACTGCTAAGGAGATTGCAGGACCATTACTCGTTGTAGATAATGTAGAAAAAGCAACATATAACGAAATCGTAGAGATTAAAACACAAGATGGGACCATTAAACGAGGTCAAGTCCTTGAAGTTAATGGAAATATGGCTCTTATTCAGGTTTTTGAAGGAACATCTGGCTTAAGCCTCGGGGAAGTTAAGGTAAAATTTTTAGGGCATGGTGTTGAGTTGGGTGTTTCTCCTGACATTTTGGGAAGAATTTTTGATGGTTCTGGAAAGCCAATAGATGGTGCACCTCCAATAATTCCTGAGAAAAAACTCGACATTAATGGAAGCCCTATCAACCCTTATGCAAGAGATTATCCTTCTGAATTTATCCAGACTGGTGTATCTGCAATCGACGGTTTGAATACGCTTGTAAGGGGACAGAAACTTCCTATTTTCTCTGGATCAGGTTTGCCTCACGCACAACTTGCAGCGCAAATTGCAAGACAGGCGAAGGTATTGGGCAAAGAGGAAAAATTTGCAGTAGTTTTTGTTGCAATGGGTATAAACTTTGAAGAAGCGAATTTCTTTATCCAGAGTTTTAGGGAATCTGGTGCATTAGAGCGTTCAGTTATGTTTATAAACCTTGGAAATGACCCTGTTATTGAAAGGATAGCAACACCTCGTTTTGGTCTTACGGCAGCAGAATATCTTGCTTTTGAACTTGGCATGCATGTTCTTGTTATTATGACCGATATGACTAACTACTGCGAAGCACTTCGTGAAATATCCGCTGCAAGAAAAGAAGTTCCTGGAAGACGTGGATACCCAGGTTATATGTATACCGACCTTGCAACGATATATGAAAGAGCAGGAAGAATTAAAGGGAAGAAAGGTTCCATTACACAAATCCCTGTTTTAACAATGCCTGAGGATGATAAAACTCACCCAATCCCTGACCTCACGGGTTACATTACAGAAGGGCAGATTTTCCTTAGCAGAAGTTTGTACCAGCAGGGAATATACCCACCGATTGATGTCCTTCCAAGTTTGTCAAGATTAAAAGATAAGGGAATTGGTCCTAACAAAACAAGAGAAGATCATGCAAGCATTATGAACCAGCTTTTTGCAAGTTATGCAAGAGGAAGGGAAGCAAGGGAACTTTTGACAGTTTTGGGTGAAAGTGCGTTAACTCCATCCGACCTATTGCATGTAAAGTTTGCGGATGAATTCGAAAGAAATTTTGTAAGACAGGGCGAATATGAAAATAGGTCGATTGAGGAGACTCTCGAGATTGGCTGGAAACTTCTTTCAATGTTACCAGTTGAAGAATTGAAGAGAGTAAAGCCTCAATTTATTGAGAAGTATCTATCCAAATACCTGAAGCAAGAGGTAAAGGAAAATGCTTCTTAATGTAAATCCAACGAGAATGGAGCTTCTCCGGTTAAAAGAGAGGCTCCAACTTGCAAGGCGAGGACACAAACTTTTAAAGGATAAACTTGAAGGCTTGATGAAGAATTTCCTCGATGTTTCTAAAAGATATATCGATTTGAGAAAGAGTTTTGATGAAGAGTTTGTACTTGCACTTAAAAAGTTTGAGATTTCAACGCAGGATATTCCTGAAGATGTCCTTGATTCTCTTCTTGAGGGCGGAAACTTTCATCTGGATATTTCCTCAAAATTGGTTCAGGTGATGAATGTAAAATATCCTGCATTTTCTACAAAAGTTGAAGGTTCTCCGATCGCCTATCCATATTCTCTTACGCCTGTTATGCTTGACTATACTTTCCTTGAGATACTTAAACTTATCGAAAGAATGGTTGAACTTGCATCCTTAGAACAAGAACTCTATTCTATTGCTCTTGAAGTCGCAAAGGTAAGAAGAAGAGTAAATGCTCTTGAATATGTCCTGATTCCAAACCTTGAGGAAACCGTTAAATACATAGAAAGCAAATTGGAGGAGATGGATAGAGAAAATATCGCAAGACTTTTGAAAATGAAGGATATTATACGAGGGCACTAATTAAGAAATGAAAGTCCTTAGAAAAGAGACTGTATTTAAGGGTAAATTACTATCGATAGTAAGAAAAGATGTTGAAAACTCCGATGGAAGTGTCTGGGTAAGGGAAGTTGTAACATATGGAGGGAGTGCCTCTTTTATTGTGCCTGTTTATAATGGAAAATTTATTTTTGTAAAACAGTTTAGACCCACCTTAGAGGATTTTATTTTAGAGTTTCCTGCGGGACGAATCGAAGAAAAGGAGACACCCGAAAGGTGCGCAATAAGGGAACTTGAAGAAGAAACAGGGCTTATCCCTAAAAACTTGAAGTTTGTTTTTGAGTTTTATCCTTCTCCTGGCTTTGTTGATGAAAAACTTTATATGTTCTATGCAGATGATTTTGAAAAAGGAAAAACCAACTTCGATCCAGGAGAGGAACTGAATACAGTTTTGGTTAATGTTGATGAAGCGATGAAGATGCTTGATGAAGGTAAGATTATAGACGGAAAAACTCTCGTTGGATTATTGTGGTTTAAAAATAAATTTGGAGGATAAATCTCTGTGTTCTCCTTCTTATATAAATTAGGTAAGAAGTATGTAGAGCTTTTGCCAGTGTCCGTTATCTATTTTACAGCAAGGGTACTTGGCTTTTTTTCTTTTTTGTTTGATAGAAAGAAGGTCTATGTTCTCAGAAACCTGAGGAATATAACAAAGGAAAGTGGAGTTAAGTTGTTTCTTTTGGGAATAGATTTTTATAAACAGTTTGCCCTAAACATTGCTGACTACTTTATAGTTGTTGTGAAGGGTTTTGATAAGATAAAGATACTCACACCAAAAGAAGAAGTTTTAAACAAACTTAATGAACTTAAGGGAGGTAATGGTCTTGTTATTCCAACTGCGCATCTTGGCAATTGGGAGGTTGCAGGTGTTCTTGTTGGCTCGCTCGGCTTTAAGGCGCACGGAATTGGTCTTCCGCAAAAAGAAGAAGATGTGGAAAAGTTCTATGAGGAGCTAAGAAAAAGATTCAATGTTATTGTCCATCCATTTCAGGGAGGGTTTATCGGTGCATATAAGGGAGTAAAAAACGGAGATATTGCAACAATCGTAAGCGATAGGGACATAAACAAAGATGGCGTTTGTGTAAAATTCTTTGGAAAAAATGTTACCTTCCCGAAGGGTGCTTCAGTTCTTGCTTACAGAACAAAAGTAAACAGTGTTTTTGCAACTCTTATAAGAGAACACGATGGCTACAAAGTTTATTTTTCAGAGAAATTCGATATCGATTTTAACCTTGAAGAAAGTGAATTTTCAAAACAGTATGTATCAAAATTTGCAAGTGTTCTTGAAAAGTTTGTGAGAATGTATCCAACTCAATGGTTCCATTTCTTTGATTACTTTGAGGAGTATAAATGCTCATAGCAATTATTCCTGCTAAGGATGAAGCACACAACATAAAAGATGTAATTGTTAAAACCAAAAAGTATGTAGACCTTGTCCTTGTTATTGATGATGGCTCAACTGACAACACGAAAGAAGTTGCCGAATCTTTAGGTGCGGAAGTTATACGAAATGAAGTGAATCTTGGAAAGGCTGATGCACTTAAAATAGGATTTAAGTATGCAATAGAGCACAATTTTGATACAATTGCGCTTCTTGATGCCGATGGACAGCACGACCCTGATGAACTACCGAAACTTCTCAAGAAACTTAACGAGGGGTACGATATAGTTGTTGGTGCAAGAAAATTTTCTCCTGAACTTATGCCTCCGTTAAGAATTTTTGCAAATAGCGTATCCTCATTTCTTGTGAGCCTTATATGTGGAACAAAAATTCTTGATAGCCAGTCGGGATACAGGGTTTTAAGAACAGAGGTTGTTAAGAAAATTACATTCGAAACAAAAAGATATCAACTTGATACAGAGATGCTAATAAAGGCAGCAAGATGCGGCTTTAAGATTGGTTTTGTGGAAATAAATACTATTTACACGGAGAGAGCAAAAAGTAAGATTAACCAGATTATTGACCCGCTTAAATTTCTGTGGGTCACATTGAAACTTGCCTTTTTTAGATGCAAGAGATAGATGTCATAGATTACCATTTGCATTCTTTGTATAGTATTCCTTCAAGCAGCTTGATGGATATTCCACATATGGTGGAAAACGCAAAACTTAAGGGGGTAACAATTTTAGGGACAGGCGACATTTTTCTCCCAGAGTGGAGGAAATTGTTAGAAGGTCTTCTTGAATATGATTATGGCTTCTATTATTATGAAGATTTCCCTTTTGTTCTTACAGGCGAGGTCAATCTTGTATTTGAAAAAGATAACCTTAAGAGGTTTCATATAGTTTTAGCATTCCCAGTATTTAAAGATGTAGAAAGTTTCGAGCAAACTTTCAAAAATATTACAAGTTTTAATAACATTGCACGCCCCAATATAAGGATTACGCCAAAGGAGTTTTTGAGACTTGTAAGAGATATAAATCCAGAGATACAAATAATCTTAGCGCATATTTTTACTCCTCACTATGGTGCTCTGGGAAGTTCAAATGGTTTCCGAGGTATTTCTGAGATCTTCGAAACCGATTATGTAGATAATCTTTTTATAGAAACAGGTTTGAGCGCTGATCCGAAAATGGTTTATTCAATTGAAGAATTAAGACAATATCCAGTATTATCGAGTTCTGATTCTCATTCACCTGCTCACATTGGAAGAGAAGCTACAGCAACAAAACTCTCCAAGAGTTTTAAAGAATTATTTGAAAACTTGAAGGACAGGGAAAAAACTTTCACAATAGAAAATTTTCCACAGTTAGGGAAATACTATCTTGACGGACATAGAAAGTGTAGATTTAAAACAGATGATAATTCTATTTCATTGTGTCCCGTATGCGGTAAACCTCTTACGAAAGGTGTCTTACACAGAGTTTCGGAACTCAAAGACACCAGGGACAATTTTTCAGGTATTAAGTACTTTTATTTTATTCCTCTTATGGAGATTCTTCAAAAGTCTTACAAAAAAGAGCATCAAGAAAGAATTTATTTTGAGCTTATAACTGAGTTTGGAAATGAGTTAAATGTTCTTCTGTTTTCAGATATTGAAGACCTTTCGACAATTTTAAATGAGCATGCTATAATCTATTTGCGGGCAATAAGAGAGGGAAATTTAACATTTGATTGTGGATATGATGGAGTTTATGGGAATTGGGAGGTAAATATTGCTTAAGGACAGATTTGGAAGGGACATATACTATCTCAGATTTTCCGTAACTGAAAGGTGTAACTTTAGATGTCTATATTGCACTACCTATAAAGATGATGCAATTGCAACAGAGCCAACCCTTGAAGATATAGCATTTGTATTGAAAGGCGTCCACAGTCTTGGTTTCAGGAAGGTTCGGATAACAGGAGGAGAACCTCTTGTCCGAAATGACATCGTAGAAATAGTTAAGACGGCTTCTTCTACAGGTTTCGAAGAGATTGTTTTAACAACAAACGCCTATAGACTGAAGGATATAGCATACGACTTAAAAAAAGCAAACCTTACAAGAGTGAACATAAGTCTTGATTCGCTTAGAAATGATACATTTGCTTATATAACTTCCTCAGGCAAACTTGAGGATGTTGTAGAAGGAATTAAGGCAGCACTTGATGCAGGGTTAACTCCTATAAAAATTAATACCGTTCTTCTTAAAGGGATAAACGAAGATGACCTTATTCCTATTACAAATTTGACGAAGGATAATGATGTTATCGTAAGGTTTATTGAACTTATGCCTGTTAAGGGCAATTCATTTTTTGATATGCATTTTATGAGTTTTAAAGAGGCATATAGTATAATAAATAAGGAATATCATTTAGAAAAAGATTCTGATATTGCTCACGAAGTTGCAAGGTATTATAGAATTGATGGTTTCAAAGGAAAAATTGGTTTCATAACTGCTATAAGTCAACATTTTTGCTCAACCTGCAACAGATTGCGTCTTACCTCAAACTTTAAAATTTACCCTTGTTTGTTTTCAGGAATGAATATCGATATAAAAGATGCGGTAAAGAATAGGGATATTGAATTACTTAAGAGCAAATTCGAGGATGCAGTTTCCGTAAAACCAGAAGCACACGGAGAAATTAAAATTGGTTCTAAGGAATTTATAGAAAATATGAGGGAACTTGGAGGGTAATATGAGTCAATTTGATGAACACGGCAAGGCATACATGGTTGATGTAACGAATAAGGATGAAACCGTAAGAACGGCAAGGGGTTTTGCGAGGGTTATCTTATCAGGAGAAACGCTTGAGAAAATTAAAAAAGGGGAAATTCACAAAGGGGAAGTTTTGACTGTTGCTAAAATTGCAGGCATTATGGCTTCGAAAAAAGTTTCTGATTTAATACCACTATGCCACCCTCTTAATCTTACCTTTTCTGACTTAACATTCAGATTAATTGACGAACCTCCATCAATTGAGATTGAGAGTTTTGTGGAGTTAAAAGGAAAAACCGGTGTAGAGATGGAAGCTCTTACAAGTGTTTCTGTTGCGGCACTTACGATTTACGATATGTGTAAATCAATTGATAAAAATATAGAAATAAAGGATATATATCTTTTGGAGAAGACTGGAGGAAAATCTGGCACATATAGGAGAGAAAAATAAGCTTGACTAATCTTAAAATTTTTGTATAATAGCAAATTGCGTATTTGCTTAAGGAGGTATGATGGATAAAATTTTAGACCTTAGAAGAACGAAATTGAGTATACCTTTGCCTAATTTGTTAAATGTTCAAATCTCGTCCTACGAAAAATTTTTAAATGAGGGGATCGGGGAAATTCTAAAGAGAATATTCCCAATAGATACGAAAAATATAAGAGTTGAATTTGTATCTTATTCGGTTGTTGATCCTGTAAAAACGCCTGAATATTGCGTTAGAGTTGGAACTACATATGAAGCAACAATCAAGGGGAAATTCAGGCTAATTTACAAAAACACTGGTGAGATAAAGGAACAGGAAGCTTTACTTGCGGATATTCCGAAAATGCTTCCCGATGGCACTTTTATCATTAACGGGAAAAAGAGGGTTGTAGTTCAACAATTGATAAGGTCTCCTGGCGTTTATTTCCAGACCGAAAAAGATGTTGAAAGTGGTTTTACTAATTATATAGTAACCATTATCCCTGATAGAGGAAACTGGATGGAAATGGAAGTTGGAAAAGATAATGTTATGTACATCCGTTTAAAGAAGGGGATGAAAAAACTTCCAGTTACGGTAGTATTAAAGGCAATTGGTTTCAAGAATAACGAGGAAATTCTTGAAAAGTTCTACCAGACGATGAGTGTTGATGTGTTGACCACATCTCCTTTTTCATATGACGTAGTACTCGGAAAGAAACTCATTGAGGATATTAAAAATTCAGAAGGTAAAGTTATCTTAAAGAGTGGAACAATCCTTACAGAAGAGTCTTTTGAAAAAATGCGTGAGGCTAATATCCTTCGTGCCACTTTAAAAGTTGAAGGTTACGATTATTGGGTTGAACAAACTCTTAAAAAAGATAAAACAAATAATTCTGAAGAAGCAAAAATTGAAATATACAAGATTTTCCATCCAAAAGAAAGGGTCACACCAGAAGCTGCAGACGAACTTGTCCATAACATTTTGATGGATCCGAGAAGAAATGAGTATTATCCGGTTTCAAGGTACAAAATTAATAAGAAGTTCAATGTCGAAAAAGACGACCACATCCTTACTAAAGATGATTTTACAGATATTATCTCTCACTTGATTAAAGTTAGAGAGCGAATAGAAAAAGAAGATGATATAGATAGCCTTGCAAACAGGCGTGTAAGAACAGTTGGCGAACTCATTGCAGAGGAATTTGAGAAAGGTGCATTAAAGGTCCAAAGAAGTGCTAAAGAGGCAATTGCAATCAAAAAGCCTGAGGAAATTACAATTCCCTCCATCTTTAGCAACAAGGCAATTACAGGGCAACTAAGACAGTTCTTCGGTGTAAGCCAGTTATCCCAGTTTATGGAGGAAACAAACCCTCTTGCCTCGTTAACTCACAAGAGAAGGCTTACATCGCTTGGTGCAGGAGGATTGCACAGAAAAAGAGCAGGTATCGAAGTAAGAGATGTTCACTCCTCGCACTATGGTCGAATTTGTCCTATTGAAACTCCTGAAGGTCAGAACATAGGGCTTATTAACTCTCCTACGATGTTTGCAAGCGTTAATGAATATGGTTTTATAACAACTCCTTATAGGATTGTAAAAGATGGTGTTGTTACTGACGAAATTGTTTATCTAACTGCAGACGAAGAAGAAAAATATATTATTGCCCAGGCTAATACCCCCGTTGATGACAAGGGAAGAATAACTGCAGAACTTGTTATTGCAAGAAAGAGAACTGAATCTGGTGAAATTCTTCCTCAACTTGTTTCAAAAGATGCGGTTCAACTTATGGATGTTTCTCCACAACAGGTTATTAGCCCATCTGCGTCTCTTATTCCTTTCCTTGAACACGACGATGCAAACAGGGCATTAATGGGTTGCAACATGCAGAGACAGGCTGTCCCGCTTTTAGATCCAGAACTTCCAAGGGTTTCTACAGGTTACGAGGGGAAAATTGCAATAGACGATCTCGACCTTCCTCTCTCTCAACACAACGGAATTGTTTCTTATGTTGATGGAAGCGAGATACATATTGTTCCTAATGATGCAAAATCAGTCGATGTTTCTGTTTATAGAGAGGCATCAGACCTTAAGCAAAGTTTACTCAATAGGGCAAAGCAGAAAGAGATAGTGCTCTTAGATATAAAGCCTGAGATTGAAGATTATTACAAACTTGTTGGTGAAAAGATAACCCCACAGGTTATCGATAAACTCATAACACACGGTATCGAACAAATTTCTATTATAGAATCAGATAAAATCCAGAAGTTTGCTATAACAAATTGCTTTGATAAAGAGAGAAACGATGACCTCATTGGTCTTGTTGCAAAGGAAACTGTTGTAAGTAAAAAAGGTAAACCTCTTATTGAAGAAGGGCAAAAAATATCGGATACAAAGTTGAACAGGCTTTATGAGCAAAGTGGTGTTAAAGAAATCAAGGTTGAAGAGGATGGTAATATAGTTACAAAGCCTGTCTTTAAGCTTGAGTTAACTGCGTTGGGCAAAAATATAATTGGAAAAAGCCTCTTTGGGACATTAACAAATACGAAGAGAACTCTAAGATTCGAGCCTCAAATAACAGAGGAACTTCTAAACGAACTCTATGATAAGGGTGTTACAGACTTACTTGTTTATTCACCACAGGAAGTCGAAACATTCAATCTTGGCAAGATTAACGAGGACCTCCTGGACAGGGTTGCTGCAAAGGATTACACAAACGAAAAAGACGAAGTTATTATAAAAGCAGGCGAGCTAATTACCTTAGATAAGTTAAGAAAACTTGCAGAGGCAGGCGTTAATAAAGTCAAGGTAAGAGAGGAAGTTGTTTATCGATTAAGAAAATTCGAAAGGACAAATCAGGACACCTGCAGAAACGAAAGACCGATTGTAAAGAAAGGTGATATTGTTAAAAAGGGTATGCCTCTTGCAGATGGTTATGCAACGAAAAATGGGGAAATGGCTCTTGGCATTAATGTTCTTATCGCATATCTTTCATGGTATGGGTACAACTATCAAGATGCTATCGTTATAAGCAGAAAATTAGTAAGCGAAGATAGATTAACCTCTGTTCATATTAAGGAATATACCGTTGAAGTTCATGAAACTGAGCAAGGTCCAGAAGAACTTACTCCTGATATAAGGGATGTAAGAAAAGAAGCCCTTCGTTTCCTTGACGAGAAAGGCATCGTAAAGGTTGGTTCAAAGGTAAAACCAGGAGATGTTCTTGTAGGAAAAGTTACCCCGTTCCCAGAAGAAGAAGAATCTAACGAAGCGAAAATTTGGAGAAGTTTGTGGAGCAACAGAAACAGTAATCTTAAGAATAGTTCTTTTGTAGTCCCTCCTGGAGAAGGGGGTGTAGTTATTGATGTCCAGGTTTTCTCAAGGGAAGAGGGTTACGAGCTCACTAAGAATGCCTTGAAGGTAATTAAGATATTTGTTGCAAAGAAGAGGAAAATAATCGTTGGTGATAAACTTGCTGGTCGTCATGGGAATAAAGGTGTCGTAAGTAAAATTGTCCCGGAAGAAGACCTTCCTTATCTTGAAGATGGAACTACCGTTGATATTATCGTAAGTCCACTTGGAGTTCCTTCAAGAATGAATATAGGGCAGATATTAGAAGCAAATCTTGGAATTGCTGCAAGAAATCTAAATGTGAGAGTTGTAACACCTTCCTTTATTGGCGCATCAGAAAAAGATGTAAGGTCTCTTCTAAAGAAGGCAAATCTTGATGAGTCTGGACAAATGACTGTCTATGATGGACGAACAGGAAAACCTTTTGAATATAAAGTAACTGTTGGCGAAGCGTACTTCTTGAAACTCAATCACCTTGCAGAAGATAAGATACACGCAAGAGCGGTTGGCAAATACACGCTTATTACACAACAGCCAGTTGGAGGTAAGGCACAATTTGGTGGCCAAAGACTCGGTGAGATGGAGGTTTGGGCTCTTGAAGCATATGGTGCTGCAAATCTTCTACACGAAATGCTCACTATTAAGTCTGACGACCTTGAGGGAAGGAAACGTGCATATGAAGCAATATCAAAGGGCGTAACAATATTTGAAACCGGTATTCCTGAATCATTCAATGTTTTGCAAAGAACATTAAGAGGTCTTGCTATAGACTTGAAGGTACTGCCTGAGAAGAAAGAAGAAAAGAAGGTCAAAGAACCTTTCTTACCTAAAATAACAACAAAAATAAATCTTGGAAAAATGGTGAAGGAGGAGTTAGATGAAGGCTCAAGCAACTAACAAAATTAGAAATGTAGTTCTTGTTTCGCATGGGAATGCAGGAAAAACTACTTTGTTAGAAGCAATTCTTTTTAAGAAAAAGTTAATCTCAAGAATGGGAAGGGTTGAGGATGGAAACACCGTCTCTGATTATCAACCCGAAGAAAAGAATAGAAAATTCAGTATAAGCCTTTCAATTGTTCCCGTTGAACATAACGGTGTTAAAGTTAATTTCCTTGACACACCAGGATATGCCGATTTTGTAGGCGAGGTGTTAAGTGGTATAAGGGCTGCTGAAAATGCCGTGATGCTTGTAAACGCAACAAGCGGCATTGAAATTCAGACTAAAAAGTATTGGAAGTTTCTTGAGAATGTAAACAAACCTCGTGCAATTTTCATAAATAAGATTGATGTCGAAGGTGTTGATGTCGAACATATCCTTAGTGTGGTAAGAGACTTTTTTGGTCCTAAGGCGATTCCTTTAAACTATCCTGTTTTCGAAGGAGGAAAATTTACTAAAGTCTCATCAGTATTTGAAAATCAAAATCTTGATAATTTCAAGCATGAACTAATGGAAATTGCAGCAGAGTCCGATGATGCACTCCTCGAGAAGTATCTTGGTGGAGAGGAACTTACTCAGGAAGAAATTAACAAAGGTTTAAAAAATGCATACATAAAAGGAAATTTGTTCCCTATTCTTTTTGGCTCTGCAACAAGTCTTGTTGGTTTAGACGAACTTCTCAATTTTGCAGTTGATGTGATGATGAGTCCTGAAGAATTAGGAGAAGTTATTGGTATCAATCCCAACACCAAAGAAGAAGAGAAAAGAAGAGTTGCAGTTGATGAATTTTTGTCAGCATTTGTATTTAAAACTCTTTCCGACCCATATGTTGGAAAGCTATCTTTTACTAAAGTGTACTCAGGTGTATTAAAGTCGAACTCGACTGTTTACAACTCATCTAAAGGTGTTCTTGAAAAGACGGGACAAATTGTTTTTATGATTGGTTCAAACCAGGAGCCTGTTGATGAGGTAATAGCAGGAGACATTGCCGTTATTACAAAGCTTACAGTGACTCAAACAAATGATACCCTTTGCGATAAAGACAACCCAATAGAGTTTCCAAAAATAGAATTTCCTGAGCCAATGCTCACAAGGGCAATGAGGCCCAAAACAAAAACCGACGAGGATAGAATGAGTATCGGACTTTCCAGGATAACCGAAGAAGACCCGACAGTAAAAATATCGAAAAATTTGGAAACAAAAGAACAACTCATTTCTGGTATTGGAGAGACTCATCTATCGGTAATTATGGAAAAGTTAAGTGGACGTTATGGTGTTAACATTGAACTTACCGTTCCTAAGGTTCCATATCGTGAAACTATTACAACAAAGGTAAAAGTGGAAGGAAAGTACAAGAAACAAACAGGAGGACACGGTCAGTACGGGCATTGCTTCTTAGAGGTTGAACCTCTCGAAAGAGGCAAGGAATACAGTTTTGAAAGTAGAATTTTTGGTGGTGCTATACCAAAGCAGTACATCCCTGCTGTAGAAAAGGGTGTTAAAGAGGCAATGGAAGAAGGAATTCTTGCAGGGTATCCAGTTACAGATATTGGAGTTGCAGTTGTAGATGGTTCTTATCACCCTGTTGATTCTTCGGAACTTGCATTTAAGATTGCAGGGTCAATGGCTCTCAAAAAGGCGTTAGAACAGGGAAATTCAATTCTCCTTGAACCAATTGAGAAAGTTGTTGTAATAGTTGATGAACAGTACATGGGTGATGTGATAGGTGACCTCAATGCAAAGAGAGGAAGAGTTATTGGAATGAGAAGCGAAAATGGAAAGCAAATTATTGAAGCATATGTTCCTCTTGCTGAAATGTTGAACTATGCAAACGATCTCAACTCGATAACTCAAGGAACGGGTGAGTTTAAGATGGAGCATTCTCACTATGAACCTGTTCCTCCAAAGATTGCTGAAAAAATAATACAAGAATCGGAACACAATAAGAAAGAGTCCGAAGAGTAAATAGGGGGTGGACCTTTTGAATAAAGCGGATATAAAAGCATTAAAGATTTTGTTAGCCTCAGAAGAAGAAATACTTTCCTGGTCACATGGGGAAGTAAAGAGAGGCGATACTTACAGTTATAGAAATTATTTGCCAGAGCCAGATGGTTTGTTCTGTGAGAAAATTTTTGGACCAGTTCACTCGTACCAATGCCATTGTGGAAAGTTGAAAGGCAAACAGTACGAAGGATTGAAGTGTCCAAACTGCGGAGTTGAAATTCTCCCATCCTCAGTAAGAAGGGAGCGTTTCGGGCACATACAACTTGCAACTCCTGTTGCACATATCTGGTATTTTAAGAACAATATCAATTATATTGCTCTTCTGCTGGATATGAAGTCGCAGGATGTAGAGAAAATTATTTACTTTGTGGCATATGTTGTAATCGACCCAAAGAATACAAAGTTGAGATTTAAACAAGTCCTCTCCGAGGAAGAATACTATATGTATAGATTCGAAGAAAATCTTGATTTTGTTGCAAAGAAGGGTGGAGAGGCAATCAAGGAACTTCTTGAAAAAGTAGATTTAAATAAATTAAGAGAAGATGCACTGAACAAGTTGAAGAATGGCTCTACACAGGAAAAGAGTAGTGCAGTTAGGCTCCTGAGCGTTGTTGAAGGCTTACTAAATAATAACAGAAAGCCTCAGGATATGGTTCTAACTGTGGTTCCAGTTATACCACCAGACCTGAGACCTTTAGTACCTCTTGAGGGTGGTAAATATGCTTCTGACGACCTCAATGAACTGTACAGAAGGGTAATAAATAGAAATAACCGTCTAAAGAAACTCTACGAAGTTAACGCACCTGACATTATGCTTGAGAACGAAAAGAGGATGTTACAGGAAGCAGTTGACGCCCTCTTTGATAATGGAAGAAAGTCATATCCAGTTGTTAATGCAAATAAAAGGCCTCTTAGATCACTAACCGATATTCTCAAAGGAAAAGAAGGTAGATTCAGGGAAAATCTTCTTGGAAAGAGAGTTGATTACTCAGGAAGAGCCGTTATAGTTGTTGGTCCTGAGTTAAAGATTGATGAGTGCGGTGTTCCTAAAGAGATGGCACTTGAACTCTTTAAGCCATTTGTTACTTATGAATTGTCGAAACTTGGATACAACAAGAAGAAGGCAAAAGAACTCATTGAAAACCCAACACCAGAGGTTTGGAAAGCAGTTGAAGACTTATCAAAGAATTATGTTGTGCTTCTTAACCGTGCACCTACTCTTCACAGATTGAGTATTCAGGCATTTAAGCCCGTTTTGATTGAGGGAAAGGCTCTCCAGATATCTCCACTTGTATGTACTCCTTTTAATGCTGACTTCGATGGTGACCAGATGGCAATACACTTGCCATTATCTTTGCAATCACAGATGGAAGCAAAAATGCTTATGCTTTCATCACATAATATCCTATCTCCTGCGCATGGTGGTCCTCTCGATACACCTGTCCAGGATATGGTTATAGGTGTTTACTACCTAACCCTTTCCAAGGGTGAGGAGTTAAAGAGCAAGCGTATTTATGATGATCCTCATCTTGTTGAACTACTATACGAAAAGGGTCTATTGAAACTTCATGAAACTATAAGATTTAGTTTTAGAGGAGAAGTCTTTGAAACAACTGTTGGAAGAGTAATTTTCAATATGAAATTGAGGGAAGGTATTTTTGATGGTGATGATGATTATCCTTTCATTAACGAAGTTGTTGGTAAGAAACAGTTAGAAAAAATCATATCCGAATTTTACGATAGATATGGTCTCGTTAAAACTGATATACTCTTGGATAACCTAAAGGATATTGGTTTCAAATTTGCAACTTATAGTGGAATTAGTATTGGTTTGGATGATGTAAAAATTCCTAAAGAAAGAGACGAAGTTATAAAAGAAGCACAAAAGCAGGTTGAACATATTAACCAGCAATACGAAGAAGGTTTACTGTCTGAAGACCAGAGGTATCAGGCTGTAGTTGAAATCTGGAGAAAGGCTTCGGAGAAAATTCAGCAACTTGTTTTTAATAATTTCGATAACTTTGACCCAGTTTACATGATGGCTATATCAGGTGCAAGAGGAAGCCCTACTCAGATTACGCAGATGGCTGGTATTCGTGGACTTATGGCAGGTCCAACAGGTAAGATTATCGAATTCCCAATTCTTTCAAATTTAAGAGAAGGTCTTACTGTTCTTGAATACTTCCTTTCAACCCACGGTGCAAGAAAAGGACAGGCTGACACTGCTTTGAGGACGGCTGACTCTGGATATCTTACGAGAAGGCTCGTAGATGTTGCGCATGGTATTATTGTAAAAGAAGATGATTGCGCCGTTAGACGTGTCAAGGCAACAATGGTTGGCGACGAATTGATTGAGCCTCTTTCTTCAAAAGTGATACTTAAAGTTGCAGCCGAAGATGTGGTTGATCCGAACACCAATATGGCTTTTATACGAAAAGGTGACACAATTTCATCAGAACAAGCAAGCCTTTTGGACAAACTCGGAATAAAGTCTATCCTTATTGAAGACTTTGTTAATGGTATTGATGTTCAGCCAATTGTCGAAGGTGATAACTACGATAAGCCAGTTATAACCTTAGCCGAACAAATTTGGGGACGATATGCTGCCGAAAACATTTATCCTCCTACTACCCCAAAGAAAGTTAAGGCTAATAAGAAAGCAATTGGATACGTTCTTGCAGAATCCGTATATGATAATGGCGAATTAGTTGTCGAGAAAGGCAGAAAAATAACAGAAGGTGTGCTTGAAATTTTTGAAAAATCAAAGATAAAAGAAATTGAAGTTTTTGATGAAAGTGTTGAACCTATTGTTCGAAAGAATGAACTCATTACAAAAGAGAAAGCAAAATTAATTGAGAGCCTCGGTGTAAGAAAAGTAAAGGTTAGATCTCCAATTACTTGCAATGTTGAACATGGTGTTTGTGCAAAATGCTACGGTGTAGATCTATCCAATAGAGACATTGTTAAAGTTGGAGAGGCGGTGGGTGTTGTTGCAGCGGAGTCGATTGGTGAACCAGGAACTCAGTTAACCCTTAGAACATTCCATACTGGTGGTGTTGCAAGTCAGGATATTACACAGGGTCTTCCAAGGGTAGAAGAACTTTTCTCTGCTCGTGCTCCTAAAGGAAAGGCAATTGTTTCCCCTATGAAAGGAAAAGTTGAAGTGACTTCTGATAAGTTGAGGCAGTTGATTACAATAACAGGAGAAAAGGGAGAAAAGATTAAGATTCCTGCGCCACGTGATAAGAAACTCAATGTAAAAACCGGAGATTATGTGAGGGTTGGTGACATCTTAAGTGATGGACCACTTGATCCAAGGGAAATTCTCGATATTAAAGGTATGAACTTTACCGCAAGGTATCTCCTACAGGAAATTGAAAAGGTCTATAAGTCTCAAGGCGTCGACATTAACATAAAACATATTGAAGTTATCCTGAAGAGAATGTTTGACAAGGTTGAGATAGTTGACTCTGGAGATACCAACTTCTACGAAGGTGAAGTTGTTAACAAAGAAGATGTTTTGAGAGAAAATAGGAAAATGAAAGCTGAAGGAAAGAGAATTGCAAAATTTAAACTGTTAGTACAGGGCATTACCAAAGCAGCACTTTCTTCAGATAGCTTCTTGTCCGCTGCATCCTTCCAGGAAACACCAAGAGTTTTAGCAGAGGCTGCGATTAAGGGAAAGATAGATCTCCTTCGTGGAATGAAGGAATCTATTATTGTTGGTAAGAAAATCCCAGCAGGCACAAATATGGATTTTGAAGAATAAATGGTATTATTGACAATTAAAATAATTTTGCTATAATTTTAAACTGTGTGAAAGAATTTAATTAGGAGGATATTGTTATGCCGACTTTTAACCAATTAGTAAGAAGTCCGAGAGAAAGGACTAAGGAAAAAAGCAAGACACCGGCTTTACAAGGGTGTCCACAGAAAAGGGGTGTATGTATTCAAGTAAGAACAATGACCCCTAAAAAGCCTAATTCGGCCTTGCGTAAGATTGCAAAGGTCAGGCTTACAAATGGTGAAGAAGTTATTGCCTATATTCCGGGAATTGGACACAATCTTCAAGAGCACTCTATGGTGTTGGTGCGTGGTGGAAGGGTTAAAGACCTTCCAGGTGTAAGATACCACATTATTCGTGGCGCACTTGATGCAGCGGGTGTTGAAGGAAGAATGCGCGGAAGATCCAAGTACGGTGCTAAGAAGCCCAAAAAGGGAGGTGCGTAATGCCTCGTAGAGGACCAGCTCCAAAAAGAGAAATTGAAGGCGACCCAGTTTACGATAATGTAATGGTCGCAAAACTCATTAACAATGTTATGAAAGGTGGCAGGAAGAGTCTTGCCGAGAAAATTGTTTATGCTTCATTTGACATTGTAAAAGAAAAGACAGGCAAAGACCCTCTTGAAGTTTTTGAACTTGCTTTAGAGAAAGTAAGACCCCTTGTTGAGGTTAAGCCAAGAAGAGTTGGTGGCGCAACTTACCAGATTCCAATTGAAATTGAAAAAGAGAGAGGGCAAAAACTTGCAATAAAGTGGATTATTGAGGCAGCAAGAAGCGTTAAGGGAAAGAGAATGGAAGAAAAATTAGCAGATGAGATCATTAACGCTTCTAATGAAACAGGTGCAGCATATAAGAAAAAGATAGATCTGCATAAAATGGCAGAGGCTAACAGGTCTTATGCTCATTTACGTTGGTAGGTGAAAGTTGATGAGTAACATCGATACCCCTCTTGAAAAAATAAGAAACATCGGAATTATTGCCCACATTGACGCCGGTAAAACAACAACAACTGAAAGGATTTTGTATTATACCGGAACTACATACAAGATGGGCAATGTTGACGATGGGAATACTGTTATGGACTGGATGGTACAGGAAAAGGAGAGGGGTATTACTATTACTTCTGCTGTTACCACTTGCTTCTGGAAGGGACACCAGATTAACATTATTGATACGCCCGGCCATGTTGACTTTACGGCAGAAGTTGAAAGGTCACTTAGAGTGCTCGACGGAGCCGTAGTTATTTTCTCTGCAGTAGAGGGCGTTGAAGCCCAATCTGAAGCGGTCTGGAGACAGGCAACGATGCACAAAGTCCCCAGGATAATTTACATTAACAAGATGGATAGACTTGGTGCATCATATGAAGATACTCTTAAGAGTATTGATGAAAGGCTTAATGTAAAAATTATCCCAGTTCAAATACCACTTGGTGAAGAAGATGAGTTTGTTGGGGTTATTGATCTTATAGAGGGAAAGGCATACATTTATACTTCAGAGACAGGTGAAGAATTCAAAGAAACGGAAATTCCAGAAAACTATAAAGACAAATTTGAAAAATACAGAGAAAAGATGCTTGAAAGTGTTGCTGATGTTGATGAAGATGCACTTGAACTTTACCTTGAAACAGGAAGTATTCCAAAGGATATCCTTAAACAGGCAATTAGACGTGCAACCGTTAGCGGTGTTGCTTTTCCTGTTTTTGTAGGTTCATCCTTCAGAAACAAAGGAATTCAAATGCTTCTTGATGGAATTTGCGAATACCTTCCATCTCCTATTGATAGAGGAGATGTTATTGCAACTACAAAAGACGGGCAAACTATCCAACTTAAACCAGACCCTTCAGGACCACTTGCTGCTCTCGTTTTTAAAGTTATGGCTGATCCTTATTCTGGTATTCTCAGTTTTGTGCGAGTTTATTCTGGGACACTCGAAAAAGGAAGTTATGTTTTAAACGCAACAACCAACGAAAAACAGAGAGTTGCAAGGTTGTTGAGGTTACACGCAAACAAAAGAGAAGATGTTGATTACCTCAGAGCAGGAGACTTAGGTGCAATTGTAGGAGTTAAAAATGCAATAACAGGGCATACCATTTCCGATGTTAACATGCCGCTTGTTCTTGAAGATATAAAATTTCCAGAGCCTGTTGTTTCAGTTGCAATTGAACCAAAGACAAGGGCTGATCAGGAAAAGCTATCTCAGGCTCTTGCTAAGTTTGCAATTGAAGATCCTACCTTCAAGATAAAATACGATGAGGATACATCTGAAACTATAATTTCAGGTATGGGAGAACTGCATCTCGAAATTATAGTTGACAGATTATTCAGGGAATACAATGTTGAGGCTCGTGTTGGAAAGCCGCAGGTTGCTTATAAAGAAGCAATAGCAGGTTCTGCAAAAGCGGAAGGTAAGTATATAAGACAGACGGGTGGTCATGGTCAGTATGGACATGTTGTCGTTCATGTATCACCTATCGACCCTGACAAAGGTGTAGTTTTTGAAGATAAGACAAAGGGTGGTGTTATACCTAAAGACTTCATTCCCGCAATTGAAGAAGGCGTTAAAATTGCATCAGAGAACGGTCCATTGCTTGGATTCCCCTTGTATGGAGTTTATGTTGAACTTGTTGATGGTTCATATCACCCTGTTGACTCTTCTGAACTTGCATTTAAAATTGCAGCATCAAAGGCTTTCAAGGATGCTGTCTCTTCAGCCTCTCCATATCTTCTTGAGCCAATTATGAGCGTTGAGATAATAGTGCCGATGACTTTTTTGGGTGAAGTTATAAATAGCGTTAATGCAAGACGTGGAAGTGTTAAGGGAATGATCGAAAGAGGAAACACTGTTATTGTGCAAGCACTTATTCCTCTTGAGAGCATGTTTGGTTATACGACTGTTTTAAGAACACTTACGCAGGGTAGGGGTTCTTTCTCGATGGTATTCCATAAGTATGAGAAAGTCCCTGCTGCTGTTCAGGAAGAAATTTTAAAGAAAGCCAAAGGAGAAATTTAGGAGGTACAACATGGCAACTAAAGAAAAATTTGAAAGGTCTAAGCCGCATGTGAACATCGGTACCATTGGTCATATCGATCATGGTAAGACTACACTT